>Ga0116229_10013720_pt1 | contig 11394 bp, 11 predicted proteins | sample S1TSphgellanicum_3_FD_87313 | JGI IMG/M metagenome (GOLD analysis project Ga0116229, IMG submission 87313) | Host-associated microbial communities from peat moss isolated from Minnesota, USA - S1T2_Fc - Sphagnum magellanicum MG | ecosystem: Host-associated > Plants > Peat moss > Unclassified... | reverse complement strand
CCAGGAAGCCCGCGAGGGCTCGCGCGGCGGCACCGGCGCGGCGGGCGGCGGCTGCGGCTGCAATTGATGGGCATGGCGGCACGATTCCCTGCGCTCTGCGCCTGCGCGCTGACCGCGGCGCTCACGGTCGGCGCCGCACACGCCGACGTGCTGCCCGACAACCGCGCGGACCTCTTCTACAGCCGCTATAGCGGCGGCGGCATGGTGATCGACGGCTATTCGGCCCTGGTGCGCGAGAAGTTCTCGGACACCGTTGCGGTCGAGGCGAATTACTTCGTCGACCGCGTGAGCGGCGCCTCGATCGATGCACTCTCGAGTGCAAGCGTCATCAAGGACGAGCGCCAGCAAAAGAGCCTCACCGTGAATTGGGTGCACGACAAGACCACCTACACGGTCGGCTATACGGAGAGTCGCGAGCGCGATTACATCTCGTACACGCCGCATTTTTCGTTGAGCCAGGACATGTTCGGGGATCTGACCACGGTCACCGTGGGCTACTCCCGCACCCGCGACATCGTCGGCGAAAACGAGGGGACCACCTACGTTCCCAATGTCGTCTGGCTGGGTCATGCCGAAAGCCGTGCCTACGACCTCGGCCTATCACAGATCCTGACGCGCAACTTGATCGCCGGGGTCACGGCCGACTTCATCACGGACGACGGCTACCTCGCGAACCCGTACCGAGTGGCTCGGTATTTCGAATCGCCGACCGTCTTTGGCAAGGAGAACCAGAGGTATCCCGACACCCGGACCAGCACGGCCGTCGAGGGACGACTCAAGTATTACCTGCCCTACCGGGCGGCGGCGTCGGTGACCTACCGGTACTATCGCGACACCTGGGGAATCGTCGGCAAGACCGCCGAGGTCGATTACACGCAGCCGTTTTCCAACACCTGGATTTTCGAAGGTCGGGTGCGCTATTACACCCAGGGGCACGCGATCTTCTACAGCGATCTGTATCCGTATGCGAATTCTCAGAATTTTCTCGGCCGGGACCAGGATCTGGCGGCGCAGACCAACACCACGCTGGGCGCGAAGGCGACCTACGCATTTCTCGCCGACGGCTGGAAGATTTTCAAGCGCGGGACGGCCACGCTCGATTTGAGCCGGATCATGTTCAAGTACAAGGATTTCGACGACGTGCCGGATTACGGCTCCTATCCCTCGTCGGGCATCGCCCCGCAATACCAATTCAACGCCACGATCTACCAGGTCTATCTGTCGATGTTCTGGTGAGGTGAGCCCGCCTGCGTGCGCCACCAGACGAGCAGCATCGGCGCGAGCGCCGCGGCGATGGCGAGCGTATCGGCGACCCAATCCCAGAAATCTCGATCCCGGTGCACGATGTCGAGGCCCTGCACGAACTCGATCAACGCGCCGAAACCGGACAGCGCCGCAGCAATGACGACGATGTTGCGCCTCGGGAAGGCGGCGGCCGCGAGTCCGGTCAGCGCGTAGAACGCGATGAAATGTTCCGCCTTGTCCCAGGGCACGAGCGCAAGGGCGCGCTGGGGCGGAATGACGGCGCTGTAGAACGTGAACGCGAGTGCAGCAAAGAACGCACACTTCGCCAGAGCGACGAGGGTATTGATTTTCGGCACTTCATCGTCCAAAAGAGTGGATGATAGCAAACCGTCAAGTCGCAACCCGAGGAGCATCCCGATGAAGGCATCGATGACGCGCAGAACCGCGCTACGGCAGTTGAGCCTGGCGGCCGGCGCCGGCTATGTGCTCGGCGGACGCGCACTTCATGCAGCGGACAACCCGGGCCCGGGCGCGTTGCCGCACCTCGATCCGCATGACGCCACCGCCGTCAAATTCGCCTATGTCGACGAGGCGAGCCAGGTCGACCCGAAGAAAAACCCGGCGTTCATCGCCGGCAGCAACTGTGATAACTGCCTGCAGTTGGCGGGCAAAGCGGGCGATACCTGGCGCCCCTGCGCGCTATTTCCGGGCAAGCTCGTCAAGACCAGCGGCTGGTGCACGGCGTGGACGGCGGAGATGTAGGGGCCCAGCCGCCATCTATCGACCCCGCCGCTCGAACGCAGCGACGGCCTGCACGCCGATCGCCGGAAAGTCCGTGAAAAAACCGTCGATCCCGAGTTCGAGAAAGCGCGTGATCTCGGCGGCGAGATCGCCATGCGCGGCCGGCGCCGTGCCGCTGCGTAAATCCTCGGGCAGAAATTCATTCTCGGCGCGGAAGGTCCAGACGTGCACGGCGAGTCCTGCGTCATGGGCCGAGCGTATGCCCGCGGCGGTCGCCAACGGTTTGTAGATGCCGATCGCGTCCGCATACGCCGCCACCGCGGCAAGATCTCCCAACTCGTGCTCGAGAAGTTGCACGAGCGGCAGATCGGTCAGAGAGCGCAGGAACGCGAGGTTCTTAGGATCGAAGGACTGGATGAACACCGGTGAACCCGAGTGACCGTAGTCATGCCGGTCGAGAACCTCGAGCACGGCGCGCTCGAGCGGCAGGCCGATCGACGTGAAATGCGCCGGATGCTTCGTCTCCGGATAGACGCCGATGCGCCCACGCTGCCCGCGGCTCGCGTTTGCCGAGGTAGCGAGTTCCATGATCTCGTCGAACGTGGGTACCGTGAGCCGTCCGTCGAACGCCGTGTTCTTCGGGCGCAACGCCGGCAGCCGCTCGCGTGCGCGCAGTGTCTTGATGTCGGCCAGCGTGAAATCCTCCGTGAACCAGCCGGTCATCGATTCGCCGTCGATGATCTGGGTGCGCCGGCGATCGGCAAACTCGGGCCGGTCCGCCACGTCGGTGGTGCCGCCGATCTCGTTTTCGTGGCGCGCGATCAACACCCGATCCCGCGTCATGACGAGATCGGGCTCGATGTAGTCGGCGCCCTGTTCGATGGCGAGCCGGTAGCTGTCGAGCGTATGCTCGGGTCGCTCGCCGCTCGCACCCCGATGCGCGATCACCGTCACGCCGGCCACGGTGTACCTTCGTCGGTTTCTGAGGCTTGCACGACAAGTAGTCTACCCGCAGGGCATGCAGGGTATGAACATGAAAGGAACTTAAGCGAGGACCCATCGGCCTGCCCGCCGTGGGATACTGCCGCATCGACATTGCTGTCTTTAAGGAACCACCATGAACATACCCCGAAATACCAGCGCCGCGGTCGCCGTCGCCCTCGCGATCGGCCTGGCCGCCTCGAGCGCCCGTGCGGGTGCCCGCGAGGAGGGCCGATTGCTGACGGCCACGGAAGTCGTCGAAGAGGTCGAGGGCATGCCCGATCAGCGCCTGCCGGATTTGCTGTTGGCGCATGCCTACGGTATCGCCGTGATCCCCGACGTCGACAAGGTTGCCTTCATCTTCGGTGGCCGGCGCGGCAAAGGCGTGCTCGTGGTGCGCAACACGCTGAATTCGCCGTGGAGCAATCCCTCGTTCGTGACGCTGACGGGGGGAAGCTGGGGCCTGCAGATCGGTGCCCAATCCTCGGACATCATCCTCGTGTTCACGACCAAAGCCGGCGTCGAAGGCCTCGCGGGCGGACGGCTCACGCTCGGGGCCGACGCCTCGGTGGCAACCGGGCCCGTCGGCCGTCAAGGTTCCGCGGCGACCGACCTCAATTTCAATTCGGAGATCTATTCCTACGCGCGAACCCGCGGCTTGTTCGGCGGAATCGCCCTCGACGGCAGCGTGCTCAACATCGACGGGTCGGCGAATGCCGCGCTCTACGGCAAGAGCGGGATCACGGCCACGGAGATCTTCGCGGGCCAGACGCCGAGCACTCCGGCACCGGCCCAGCGGTTTCTGGAACGTCTGGCGCTCGCGACACGGACCCAGGTCAGCGGCTCTCCGGCGCCGCAGGCCGACGTGCGCCCGGCGCCGGCTGCTGCCGCGCCCGCGGCCGAGCCGCCGCGCACGTATCCGCTCGAACAGCAAACCGTCTCGCCGCCGTCGGCGTCGAGTGCGGCGCCCCAATGACCGCGACGAGCCGGGTGGATCGACGAATCCCCCCGGCGGTCAAAATTTCATGCGCTGCAGTTCGGGTTCCTTGTCGATGAACTGATGCTTCAAGGCCGCGCCGACATGCACGGCGAGAAGCACATAGAGCCCATAGCCTAGCGCCGTGTGGATCCGTCCGAAGAGCGTATGCAGGGCTTCCTTCGTCGCCGCATCCTGGTGCGCGATCCAGGCAATGGCGGGCCAGTGAAACAGATGAAACCACTGCATCGGATTCGCAGCCGCGCCCTTCCAGGCCGAATCGTGCATCCAACCCGAGAGCGGTAACGCCAGGATGAGCAGGTACAGAGCGGCATGCCCGGCGTGCGCGGCCCGGTGTTCCCATGGCGGATAACGGGCCGGCAAGGGCGGCGGCGGATGGCCGATGCGCCACAACAGGCGCAGCAGCACGAGGCCGAGCACGGTCACACCGATCGATTTATGGGTGTCGATGACGGGCCGCACGTACGCGTCCGGAAGACGATCGACGCTGAGCGCCAGCACGACATTGGCCACGATCAAGACGGCGATGAACCAGTGCAGCACGATCGCGACGCGTGTGTAGCGAGTCGGAATCGATGTCGTCATTCGGAATGGACTCCGAGGGCGGGAAGCACGGGCGCATTGCCCCAGGAATGGCGCCGCAGCAGGAAGCTGCACCATCCCCAAGCCGCTCCCAGGTGGCGCATCAACTGAAAACTGAACGGTTCCGCGAGAGCGGCCAGGAACGCGAGTGCCAAACCGCCGCGTTCGATTGGCTGGCCGGTCCAACGGCCGTAGACGTGAACCCACCAGAGGTGGAAGCCGATGTCGATGCAGATCTTGGCCAGGATGACGCAAAGTACCGGCAGGACGATATGGAGTTTTCCCGTCACGGCAAACACGATCAACAGCGTGAGGGCAGTCAGTCCGAAAATGGGCTGCATCGTGTCGAGGGCCTTGATCGGCAGCATCCAGGATCCCAGCGTACCGTAGCGTCGATTGAACGTCATGTCACAGTTCCAATACGGAGTCTGCAGGACACCGGCGAACCAGCGGCGCCGTTGCCGCAGGAACGGCAACAAGGATGCCGGCGCATCGGTCACCGCCCGCGGTGTGCCGAGCACCTTGACGCGCCAGTGGAGGTCGTGATCGTGGCTGAAGCGGTGCAGGCGATGGATGAGTTCGTAATCCTCGACGAGACAGTCGGGATCGAACCCGCCCACGGTCAGCAGGGCGTCGCGGCGAAACACCGCGAACGCTCCCGACACGAGCAGCAGCGCGTCGGCGCGCATCCACGCGATGCGCGAGCAGAACGCACGCATGTACTCATAGGTCTGAAACCATTGGAAAAAGCCGCTCATGCGGCCCGGTGCACAGGTCGGCCGGATCACGCAACAGGCCGCGACCATCGCCGGTTCCTGTGCGAAGGCCCGCCGCAGGCCTGCCACCGCGTCGGCCGCGAGCTGCGTGTCTGCGTCGACCGTGACCACGAGATCGGTGTGCAGCACGGCGAGCCCGCCGTTGAGCGCCCGCGCCTTGCCGCCATGGCGATTGCGAAGCACCTGTAATTCCGGGTGACGCATGGATCGACCGAGACCGCCATGCGGCGGCCACTCGACCCCGAATCGGGCCGTGAGGACCGCACCGGTCGCGTCCTGCGAGCCGTCGTCGACGACCATGACGACGTCGCCCGGGCGCAGCTGCGGAAGCAGCGCGTCGAGCGTGGCGGGCAGAGCGGCCGCCTCGTTGTATGCGGCGATCAAGATCCCGACCGACGGAGCGCTGGACGCGGCGGCATGGGCGTCGACCACGTCCGCCGGCGATGGTGCATCGCGCACGATGAAAAACGTCTTGCGGGCGACATAGACGAGAAGCCACGTGTCGTACAGTACGTAGAGGAGACCGACGGACCACGCCGCGAGACCTCGTGCCCACCAGGATGAGCACGTGACGACGACCCATACCGCGAGGACCGCCGCGTAGATCAGTACACTGCGCACGGCGATGGTCGGATGCGTGAACCGCGGCGATACCCGCCGCAGTGCAGCCGAAATTTCCGCGGTCGGATCACTCGCCGCCAAGGTATGCTCCATTCATGCGCGAGACTAGGCACAATGGCGAGCATTTACAATGCGCGGATCGACCATAGAATGAGCGTCTCGACCGAGTCCGCACTGGATACGACGCGGCCCGTGGCGGTGCGCCGGCGCGGCACGCAGCCGGCACCCGGCCCGGCGCCGACCACGGCCGCGGCCGCGGCCACGGCCACGGCGCCGCGGGTGGCGGTCGGCGCGTTGTTGCGCAAGCGCTATCGCTTGCAAGCCGTCTTGGGCCGCGGCGGCATGGGCACGGTATTCGAGGCGAGCGATTCGTATCGGGCGGACATTGAGGGCCTGGATCCCCGTCTCGCCGTCAAAGTGCTGCATACGGAAGTCACGCAGCGACCCGATCTGCTCGCGGAACTGCAGCGCGAATTTCGCAATACCCAATCGCTGTCGCATCCGAACATCGTGCGCGCGTTCGAGTTCGACCGGGACGGCGACGTCGCCTTCTTCACGATGGAGCTGCTCAGCGGCGCCCTGCTCTCGACCGTGCTGCATGCACGCGAACAGCATCCCTTGTCGCGCAGCGATGCGCTGACCCTGATCCGCGATATCGGCGCGGCGCTCGAGCATGCACACTCCCGCGACGTCGTGCACGGCGATCTGACTCCGCGGAACATCTTCGTCACCCACGGAGGTGACGTGCGGGTGCTGGATTTCGGCGCATCCCGCCGCCTCGCCGCCGAACCGACGATTGCGGAGCCTCCGCCACATCCGCCGTTCGCCACGCCGGAGTTTGCGAGCTGCGAATTGCTCGCGGGAGAGACGCCGGATGCGCGCGACGACATCTATGCCTTTGCCTGCGTCGCCTACATGTTGCTGACCGGGCGACACCCGTTCCAGGGTCAGACCGCCGCGGCCGCACGGGCACGGCGCCTGCGGCCCCGAGCGCCGCGCGGTTTACCGGCCGCGCAGTGGCGCGTCCTTCGCGCAGGACTCGAGTGGAATCGCGAGCGGCGCCCGGCGGACATGCGGAACTGGCTGGCTCAGTGGGACTTTCGCGCGGCCAAGCCGCGGCTGCCGGCGCTCGCCACCCTGATGGTTCGCACGCCGCGTCGCCGCAGCCTGACACCGGTCGTCGGCACCGCTGCGGCGCTCATCGCAGCGGTCGGCCTGGGGTCGTGGTGGGCGACGAATCGACCGCGGGCCAGCGACGGCGTCGCGCCGCTCGAGGCCGGCACGCCGCCCCTCTCGACGACATCGGCGGCACCCCCCGCTTATGCCTCCGCGGTTCCGCCCGCTGTGCCACCCGCTACGTCGGCCGCTACGTCGCCCGCGGCGGCCACCGCGGCGTCATCCCCTGCGCCACCGGATGCGTCACCTCCTGCGTCAACGATCCCTTCACCCCTCCAGTCACCCGTCGCCGCATCGCTTCCGCCGACCGTCGGCGCGGCCGCGATGGGGCGGCACATTGCATTCTCGTCGGACGTGTTCGAGACGCTGCCCGGGGAATCGGTCGCCCACGTGACGATCCGTCGCAGCGGCAACCTCGACGAGCCGGTCAGTTTCGAATGGTGGACCGAGCCGGACTCCGCCAGGCCCGACACCGACTACGTGACCACCCTGCCCACCCGTGAACGCATTCCCGCCGGCAAGGACAGCATCCGTCTGCCGATTCCCTTGGTGTCGGATCCGTTACGCCACGTGGCAAAGAGTTTCTACGTGGCGATCGAATCCGCGAGTGCGGGCGTCACGCTGGGTGCACCCGCACGCGCGGAAGTCGTCATGATGCCGCCGCGCGACTGACGCGCGGGCCGGCGGCCCCCGCACCGGCCTCATTCGCCCGCTCCGCTGAATCCGCTCGGCAAGTCGCGGTCGAAGTCCCTGAGCCGGTTGAACGCGGACGCCAGCGCCTCGACCGTGCGCCGATCCGCATCGCAGAAGAACAGATTCGAGGAGCTGCGGCCATGCAAATGAGGCGCCTCCAAGCGCACCACGTCGCCGCGAAAATGCACGAACAGACGCCAGCGATCATCGGTCGCCGGGCGCGCCTCCGCATCCAACAGATTTGCGAGCGGGAAGGATTCGGTGGTACCGAAATTCAAGTGGGGGTAGAAAAGGGACACCCAGCCGCCGTGCGCGTCGGCCACGGCGGTATCTTCGGCAAATTCCTTGCATGCCGGCATCGTCCGCAGCATCGCGGCGAACGTCGTGGCACGGTCTGCCGTGCTGAAATCAGTGCGCAGTTCGGTCGCGATGCCGTCGGCAGCGTGAAGTCGACAGCACGTCATCGACAGAAAGAATGCAGCTCTCAGGCATGAGGATCCGGCACGGGTCACGCCAACAGTGAAACAAATGAAAGTTTCAAGTTTGCGACAATGCCCGACCGCCGGCGGCGGCTACGCGATCGCGGGGTCTGCCGCGATTTCCACGGGTTTCGAGGCGGCATCGACGGTCTTGAGCACGACCGTCCTGCGCCAGACGCTCTTCACGTAGTCGAGCACCTTGCGGGTACGCTCGACGTCGAGGCCGCGTCCGTCGAGTTGATTGTCGTGCTGCAGCACGAGCGTGCCGTCGGTGCGCACCTCGGCGACGGACACCCGCGGTGCGCCGAAATTGTACTTGTCCATCAACAGCCCCTCATGCAGCGCCTCGATGTCCGCCGCCACGACCTTGGCCTGGCCGTTCAACTGGCGTTGATAACGGAACAACCCCATGTCCTCGGCGATCTCCCGCGTCAGATGATTGCGCAGGAAACTGAAATCATCGTCCTCGGTCCTGATCTGCCGAGCCGTATCGATGCCCCAGCGCTTGACGATCTCCTCCCACAGCGTGAAGCCCAAGTGATACGGATTGACCGCGAGTGCACTCTGTTCACCGGCGGCGATCGGCCGCACGACGTCCGAGTGGCACTTGATCGCATCGAGGTAGGCCTCCTGTGGGATGAAGTTCGCCTCGCGCAGCAGCCGGGCATGCCAGAAGGAGGCCCAGCCCTCGTTCATGATCTGGGTCGCGAACACCGGATAAAAGTAGAACGACTCCTCGCGCACGGCGAGAAAGATGTCGCGCTCCCAGCTCTCCATCTCGGGCGCATAGGTCGCGATGAACCACAAGAGGTCGCGCTCCGGATGCGGCGGAATCGGCGCCCGCCGCTTGCGCGGCTCCGGCGCGACCGGCGCGCCGTCGAGCGCCGCGAAACGGTTGCGGAACTCGTCATCGACGCGCGCTTTGGGCGCGACGAGGGTCTCCGGATACCGTTCCCGCCGCAGCGCCTGATCGAGATCGATGTATTGCTCGAGCGAGAGCGCGGCGTCGAGGATGCGCTCGACGGCCGTCTGGCCGTAGGTCTCGATGTTGCGCTCGATCTGGCGGGCGTGTGTGGCGGCGTGTTCCACGATGTGCAGGGCGCCCTGTTCCTGGCAGCGCCGGAACAACAGGTTGTTCTTGGAGAAGTCGGCATGTCCGAGTACGTGCGCCGTGACCAGCACGTTCTCGGCGAGCCCGTTGCTGGCCGCAAGATACGCATGCCCCGGGTTGCCAGGGAAGACGACCTCGAACAAACGCGAGTGGCCCATGTGCCGCTGCACGAGCTGGTAGATGTAGCGCGCACCGAACGACCAGTGCGGCATGCGCACGGGCAGGCCATAGACCGCGATCTCGGTCATGAAACTGTCGGGCACCGCGTCGAAGATCACCGGCGACCAATCGAGTCCGAGTGAGCGCGCTAGGTCCTCGATCTGCGGCACATGACCGCGCCAATCCTGGCCCATCTAGCTTACTCCCAAGGCGTCGGACTCGGCCGCTTGGGCCTCCGCCGCAAAGAAGTGCCGCACGGCGCCGGCGATATCGTCGGGGCTCGTCACCGCGAAGCGGCCGCTCTGGCGACCGGACACCGAGGACTCTTGGAACAATCGGGACAGCTCGGTCGGGATGCTGCGGGCAACGCCCGGGGAGATCTCCACGTAGCCCGCGTAGCGCGCGAGCTGGGTGATTGCCTCGAGTTCGGTCCGCGCCGGCGCGCGGTCGTCGGCCGCATTGTCGCCGTCGGAGGCGTAGAACAGGTATACGTTGCAGCGCGATGGATTGAACCGGGACTCCATGATGTCGCGGACCTTCGCAAGCCCGGTCGATGCGACGGTACCGCCGCTGCCCGACACGCGGAAGAAATCCGCCTCGTTGAATTCCCAGGCCTCCGTGGTGTGCGCGACGAACACGATGTCGAGCGATTGATACTCGCGCCGCAATCCCGCGGCCACCCAAAAGAAGAACGTCTTGGCGAGCTGCCGATCGCGTTCGGTCATGCTCGCCGACACGTCGAGCAGGAAGAACACCGCGGCGGTTACGGTCGGCTGGCGCCGCCGCGTCAACTGGCGAAAACGCAGGTCATCGTCGGTGAAGGTCGGGGCACCGGGCTCGAGCGCCCGGCGCTTGACGGCCTCCTTGACCGAACGGCGCCGGTCGAGCCGGGATCGTGCACCGCGTCGATCCAGACCCTCGCGCTTCCATTCCAATTCGTCCGAGGGGCCCACGCGCGGCTGCAGATTCGGCAGCCGCAGATCGTCCCACAGCCAGTCGATGATGTCGTCGACCTTGAATTCGAGCAACAGATCCGGTCCGCCGCGCTCCCGGCCGCCGGCCCCCTTCTGTCCCGGTCCGCCCTCGCCGTTCGGCGGCCCGAGCACGTCGCCCGGCTTCGCGCTGCCCTGGCCCACCCCCGACGACTCGCCATTGGCGCGCAACCGAAAGCGATAATGCTCGAGCATGCGCACCGGCACTTGGACCGTGCGCGCTCCATGGTTGATGATGTCGGAACCCGCGACGATCTGCGGCAGGTGATCACGCACCGCCTCGCGAATCTTGTCGCTGTGCCGGAGCCAATCCCGCGCACCGCGCGAGAACAATTCATACCAACCGTTGATGGCCGGCGTGTCCGGCCCGGTCGACTCGGTCGTCATGGTCGCACCTCTCTCGGGTTTGACGCCACCGTCGCCTACTCCTGCGACAGCAGCGTCGTGACGTAATTCAAGGCCTCTTGCGCACTATGTTCGTCATACCCATACTCGGCGACGAGCCGCTCCTGCACGACGGAAATCTTTTGCCGTGCATCATCATCGGGTCTCGACGTCGACGTCACCAGCCGCAGCACATCGCGGCGTTCCTCGAAAAGATACTGCTCGATTGCCTCGCGCACCCGCGCGTGGCTGCCGAGATGAAACTTCTCACCGGCCTTGAAGGCCACCATGGCCTTGCGGATCACTTCCTGGCGGAAGGACTGCTTGCCGGATTCCGATACCTTGATCTTCTCCTCGACCGACCTCAGGAAGCGTTCGTCGGGCGCGCGGTTCTCGCCGGTCATCGGATCGGTGACCTGGCGCTGATCGAGCGACGCCTCGATTTCGTCCAGATATT
>Ga0116229_10013719_pt1 | contig 11394 bp, 12 predicted proteins | sample S1TSphgellanicum_3_FD_87313 | JGI IMG/M metagenome (GOLD analysis project Ga0116229, IMG submission 87313) | Host-associated microbial communities from peat moss isolated from Minnesota, USA - S1T2_Fc - Sphagnum magellanicum MG | ecosystem: Host-associated > Plants > Peat moss > Unclassified... | reverse complement strand
CTCAACAACGCCGGCGTCATCTCGATCATCTTCGCGATCTCGATCCTGATTCTGCCGCAGCAGGCGCTCTCGTGGTTCCAGCACGGCAACACCGGCTGGGCGGCTTCGACCGCGCTCTTCATTCAAGAATATTTTGGGCCGAACACGCTGCTCTACAACGTCGTGTACTTCTTGCTCGTCGTGATCTTCACGTTCTTCTACTCGGCGATCGTCGTCAACACGCGCGACATCGCGGATAATCTCAAGAAGTCCGGCTCGTTCATCCCCGGCATCCGTCCGGGCCAGCCGACGGTCGATTTCATCAACAAGATCCTGCTCCGCATCACGGCCGCCTCGGCGATCTACCTCGGCCTGCTCGCCATCCTGCCCTCGCTGCAGCGCAACGGCGGTGGCGGCCTCGGCGGGCTCTACATCGGTTCGACCTCGCTGCTCATCGTCGTCGGCGTCGCGCTCGACTCGATCACGCAGATCGAAGCTCGCCTCGCGATGCGCGACTACCGCGGGTTCATCAAGAAGTGATCCTCATTTTTCTCGGACCGCCCGGCGCCGGCAAAGGCACCCAGGCGAAGATCCTCGAGGAGAAATGCGGTCACCGTCAGATCTCGACGGGCGATCTTTTGCGCGCGCACCGTGCGAACAAAACCGCGCTCGGTCTCGAAGCGCAAGGCTTCATGGACCGCGGCGAGCTCGTCCCGGACGATCTGATCATCCGGATGATGGAAGCCGAGCTCGCGAACGTCACCGACGTCGTCGTCGACGGATTCCCGCGCACGGTGGCGCAAGCGGAAGCGTTCGATACGATGCTTGCGGCGAAGCACCTGACGGCAACGGCGGTGCTCTTCGACGTCGACATGAGCGCGCTCATGGAGCGCCTCACGGGGCGCTGGACGAACCCGCGCAGCGGCCGCGTGTATCACGAAAAATTCTATCCGCCGAAGACCGCCGGGATCGACGACGAAGACGGCGGCCCGCTCGTGCAGCGCGACGACGATAAGGCCGAGACGATCAAAAAGCGCCTCGATGTCTATCAAACGCAAACCGCGCCCCTGATCGCCTATTACGCCGGCAAGGGCATGGTCACGGTGGACGGCCTCGCCGAGCGCGACGCCGTCACCAAGTCGATTTGCGATGCCATTCCGTCGCTCGTGTGCCACGCATGATCACGATCAAATCGCCGCGCGAGATCGAAGTGATGCGCCGCAGCGGCAAGATCACGTCGAAAACGCTCGAGATGCTCATGACGACCGTCAAGGCCGGCATGACCACGGGCGACGTCGACCGGATGGCCGAGACCTCGATCCGCTCGCTGGGCGGCGTTCCCACCTTCGTCGGCTACAACGGCTACAAGCACACCGTTTGCGCCTCGGTCAACGATGAGGTCGTCCACGGCATCCCCGGTCCGCGCGTCCTGCGCGACGGCGACCTGCTGTCGATCGACATCGGCACGACCCTCGAAGGCTACGTCTCCGACTCCGCGATCACACTGGCAATCGGGAACGTCTCCGAAGATGCCAAGCGCCTGATGCGCGTCACGCAAGAGTGCCTGATGCTCGGGATTGCGGCGATGCAGAAGGGCAACCACGTCGGCGACATCGGCCATGCCGTCCAGGTCCATGCCGAGAAGCACGGCTACGGGGTCGTGCGCGATCTCGTCGGCCACGGCGTCGGCCAGAAGATGCACGAGGAGCCCCAGGTTCCCAATTACGGCAGTCCCGGCCAGGGGCCGCTGCTCCGCTCGGGACTCGTTCTCGCCGTCGAGCCGATGATCACCGAAGGCACCCACGAGGTCGAAACCTTGGAGGACGGCTGGACGGTTGTGACGGCGGATGGTAAACTAGCTGCGCACTTCGAGCACACGATCGCGATAACGGACGAGGGTCCACGGATCCTCACCTTGCGGTCGATGGGCGAGCACGAAGACGTCGCTCGCTATCGGCCTAAGGAGGAAATCGCAGCATAATGGCTCGTGGTCACCGTCGTGGTGGAAACCGTCCGGACAAGCGTCGCAAAACGGAAGCACGCAAAGCCGCCTCGGCGACACCCAAAGAAGAAGCGATCGAAGTCGAGGGCACGATCGTGGAGCCTCTGCCCAATGCGATGTTCCGCGTGGAACTCGCCAACGGGCACCGCGTCCTCGCGCACGTCTCGGGCAAAATCCGGATGAACTACATCCGCATCCTCCCCGGCGACCGCGTCCTCATCGAACTCTCGCCGTACGACCTCACGCACGGCCGAATCACGTATCGCTATAAGTAGTCAGTAGGAAAAGAACATCATGAAAGTCCGGCCGTCCGTCAAACGCATGTGCGATAACTGCAAAGTGATTCGCCGTGAAGGCAAAGTCCGCGTCATCTGCTCCGTCAATCCGAAACACAAACAGGTGCAAGGCTAATGGCTCGTATCTCCGGTATCGATCTCCCGCGCGAAAAGCGGATCGAGATCGCCCTCACGTACATCTTCGGGATCGGCTTGCCGACCGCGCAGCGTCTGCTCGCGGACACGGGCGTGAACCCCGACGTGCGCGTGAAAGACCTCTCGGCGGAAGACGAGCAGAAGCTGCGCGAAGCGATCGACGGCAAGATCAAGGTCGAAGGCGACCTGCGCCGTGAAGTCGCCGGCCACATCAAGCGCCTCACGGACATCGGCTGCTACCGCGGCCTGCGTCACCGTCGCGGCCTGCCGGTGCGCGGTCAGCGAACCAAGACGAACGCCCGGACGCGCAAGGGTCCCAAGCGCACCGTCGCCGCGAAGAAGAAAGTCACCAAGAAGTAAACGGCACGAGGCCGGCAGCGATGCCGGCCTCAATTTTTTCACGGCGCGCGGGTGAAACCGCGCGCCGTCGCGTAGGTTCGCGGCGTGGAGGACGCGATCGCCCCCGTACGCGAGGCACTCACGACGGTCATCTCGTCGCTGGACGGCGGCGAGAAGGCGACCACGCGTATCGACGAGGGCTGGCGCCACGTCGACGGCTCGCTCGGCGGCATCTCCCGCAGCGCGCGTCAGGCGCGGGTGCTGGCGATCAACGCCGCGATCGAAGCGGCCTACGTCGACGAGATGGGCAGCGGCTTCGCGATCGTCGCCGAGCGCATGCGCAGCCTCTCCAGTTCGACCCTCGATGCAACCAGCGAAGTGCGCTCGATCGTCGCCCAGACGCGCTCGTCCGCAAGCGACGTCCTCATCGCGACCGACGAAGCGCGCAAGGCGTGCCTGACGGTCGAGGCCGCGCTCGGCCGCTCGCATGTCTCAATGGACGAAATCGAACCGGCGATCGAGCGCGCGACCGCGCACGGCTCGACGGTGCGCGCGAGCATAATCGCGATGTACGAAGCCAGCCAGCGCGCCGAGGGCATCCTCACCGACGTGGCCGCCATCTCCGATGAAGCGGGTTTGCTCGCGATCAATGCAGCGATCGAAGCCGCCCGCGCCGGCGAACGCGGCTTCGGGTTCACGGTCATCGCCGATGAGATCGCCAAACTCGCGACCGCCACGCGCGGCGAGACCGAGCGCGTCGTCGAGTCGATCGTGAAACTGCGCGAACGCTGCGGCCGGCTCGAACGCGCCAGCGTCGAGGGCGTGAAGCAGATGGCCGCCGTCCACACCGAGATGAAAGCCGCTGCCGCGGCACTCGCGCTCGCGCCGGTGACGGTCTCGGACTAGCTCGCCGTCGCCGGGGTCCAACTCGGCAGGTCGACCTCGCGTCCGCGACCGTCCGCCACGCAGGTGTCGTAGACATAGCTCGCCGCGGCGACGTCCCAGAGTCCGATGCCTAGCGATTCGAAGAGCGTGATCTCGCTCTGGTCACGCCGGCCTTCGACGCTGCCTGCGACGATGGAGGCCAGCGGCACGGCATCGAGCCAGCGGAACACGCCCGCTTCGCTCGCAACGCGCAGATCGCCCGACTCGACCTTCGCTTGCGCGACGTCTTCGACGGTGACGAGCGACGCGCGCCGGACCGTTTCGACGTCGATCTCTTGCGCGGTGATCCGGTTCGAACCGGCGGCGTTGACGTGCGCCCCCGCTTTGAGCCAGCGGCCTTCGAAGACGGGGCGCGAGGCGCTCGTCATCGTACAGACGATGTCCGCCTCGACGATCGCATCGCGCGGGTTGCGCACGGCGACGACGGGGACGTTGACGCGCGCCGCAACGTCGTCGCAAAAGGCCGTTAGCCGTGCGAAGTCGCGGCCGTAGGCGAACACGCGCTCGATCGGCCGCACGGCACATACCGCTTCGACTTGCGTGCGCGCTTGAAAGCCCGTTCCGATCACGCCCAGCGTGGCGGCATGTTCTCGCGCGAGGATCTTCGTCGCAAGACCCGAGGCTGCGCCGGTCCGGAGCGCTCCCATCTGATTCGCTTCGATGATCGCCAGCAGTTCGCCGCGCGATCCGTAGAGGGAGACCAAGAATCGAACGCCGTCCGGTCCGACGGTATAGGCTTTGTAGCCGACGCGCGACTCGAGCGCCGCGGGCAGCATCTGGAGCATCGGCCCCTCCGCCTTCACGCGCTGCCGGGGTGCATTGACGGCGTTGCCGGCCGCGAGTGCACGGCTCGCGGCTTCGAGCAGCTGGATCGTGCGCGGCATCGTCAGCGTTGCGACGACGTCGTCTTCGGTCAGATAGCGAATCACCGCTGCCGTTACGCGAGCGCCGCGACCGCACCGACGTCTTCGGCACCGTGACCCTCGGCGATGCCGCGATCGAAGAAGTCCGCGATCGCCGGCAGCACGCTGAGGTGCGCGCCGTGGAGCTGTGCCTCTTCGAGCATCAGCCGCACGTCTTTGCGCGCCATCGAGAGTTCCCACTGCGCGGTGTAATCGCCGTTTGCCATGTTCTTGCCGCGAATGTCGATCGCGCCGGTCGGCTTGAATGAATCGAAAAGTGCCTGGGCGTCGACCGGCGAGATGCCGAGCGATTTCGCAAAGGTGAAGATGTCGGCCAGACCGCTGACGATGAACACCAGCATCATGTTGCCGAAGAGCTTGAACGCCGCCGCACGTTCGTCGCCCGCGCCGACGTAGACCAGTTTGCCGGTCATCGGCTCGATGATCGGCCGCACGCGGTCGTAGCGTTCCTGCGGGCCGGAGACGAGCATCACGCCGGTCGATTCGAGCGCATTCTTCGGCCCCATGAACATCGGCACGTGTGCGAACGCGACGCCCGCTTTCGCCATGCGCGCGTAGCGTTCGGCGGTCGGCGTCGGCGCGGTCGTCGTGTGGTCGAAGACCATCGCGCCGGGCTCGATCGCGCCCGCGATCTGCTCGAGGACGTCGTCGACGGTGGCGTCGTCTTTGAGCGTGATGTGGATCTGGTTTGCGCCGCGCACGGCCGCGCGCACGTCCGCGAACGCGCGTGCACCGTCGGCTTCAAGAGGCTTGACGCGTTCGGCGGTGCGGTTCCACACCTGCACGGATTCGCCGCGTTTGAGGAAGGCGCGGGTAAAGCCGGCGCCCATCAGGCCGGTTCCAAGTTGAGCGATCATACGGATATCGACCTACCCAGACGGGCTCGCGTTGCGCGTGAATGAGGGCGTACGAAGGCAATTCGATCGGCCTGATCGGGGACTTGACCATTACAACCCTTGGTATTATTATCGTTTATGATAATGGTGCGCGAGGCCGCTCAATCCCAGCAAGAGTTGCTGCTTCATCCCGAGCGGATGCAGATTATTGCCGAATTTGCGGGGCGTGGACAGCTGACCGTCGCCGCGCTGCGCGATCTGCTGCCCGAGGTGCCGGCTGCTACGTTGTACCGGCACGTTGCGCTCCTCGAGAAGGGCGGTGTCCTGGCCGTCGCCGAGACCCGTGCGAAGCGCGGTGCTACCGAAAAAACGTACCGGTTGGCCGTCCAGCCGATGTTTTCGCTCGACGACCTGGCCGCCGCCCCCCAGCGGCTCGCGCAGATCGTCACGATGACCGCAGCGATGCTGATACGCGACTTCACGCGGTATCTCGCGCGCGTCGATCTGCGAAAACGTGCCGCCGATCCGCTCATCCGCCTGTACGCCGTGTTCGCAACCGACGATGAGTTCCGCCGGCTGTGCGAGCAGCTCAACGACCTCTTGCACGACGCTGGAAAAGCCGGTGCGCAATCGCCTGATGGGCGGGCGCGTCGCATGTTCTACCTTGCCGCCGTCCCCGAATCGGAGGGTTCCGCTTGATCGCCCAGTTGATCCCTCGCGACGTTCTGTTCGGAAATCCGGAACGCGAACGCGCGCAGATATCGCCCGACGGCACCATGATCGCGTATCTTGCGCCGAGCGACGGGATGATGAGCATATGGGTCTGCACGCTCGGTGCGGATGATGCGCGCATGATCGCGCGCGATCCGCAGCGCCCCATCCCGTGGCTCGCGTGGCAAGGCGACAGCCGTCACGTGCTCTATTTGCAAGATCGAGGCGGCAACGAGAACTACCATCTGTTTCAAGTCGCTCTCACGGGCGAAGGGATCCGCGAGCTGACGCCGGGCGATGCCGTTCGCTGCCTGCCGCTCTCGATCGACGCCCGCTTCCCCCACGAGGCGCTCGTGACGATGAACGAGCGCGATCCGCGTGCGATGGACGTCTGCCGGATCGATTTTCATACCGGCACGGCGGTGCTCGACACGGAAAATCCCGGCGACGTGCTCGGCTGGCTTGCGGACGATGCGCTTGTCGTTCGAGCGGCGGTGGCGCAACTTCCCGATGGATCGAGCTGCATTCGCGTCCGCGACGACGCGCGCGCCGCATGGCGCATCCTCGACACCTATCCCGCAAGTGACGGCATGCCGGTGCCGACGGCGTTCTCGCCCGACGGCACCTCGCTGAGCGTCATCACGGCGAAAGGCGCAAACGCGAGCCGGCTGATCGCGTACGATCTCAGGTCGGACGCCGTTTCCGTGCTGGTGGAGGACGACGCCTACGATGTCACCACCGTGCATGTCGATCCGGGCAGCCGGCGGATCGTGGCCGCGGCGATCTTGCGCGATCGATTGACCTGGCAGGCGATCGATGACGGGTTCGCCGAGACGCTGCGCGCGCTTGCCGCTCTCCACGACGCCGATTTTACGATCGACGATGCGTCGGCGGACGGAACGGTTCTCGTCGTCCGCTTTCGGTTCGACAACGCCCCCGCACGCTATTACACCTTCGAGCGGAACGACCAGCGTGCAACGCTGCTCTTCATCGATCGGCCGGCGCTGCTTGCTTATTCGCTCGCACCGATGCGTGCAATTTCATTTGCGGCGCGCGACGGATTGACGATGCACGGCTATCTGACGCTTCCCGTCGGTCGCGAAACGGAGCCGGTGCCGACCGTGCTTTTCGTTCACGGTGGTCCTTGGCACCGTGACCGTTGGGGATACGACTCGTTCGTGCAGTGGCTCGCGAACCGCGGCTACGCCGTGCTGCAGATCAACTTTCGCGGTTCGACGGGCTATGGGAAGGCGTTTCTCAACGCCGGTAACCGTCAGTGGGCCGGCACGATGCGCACCGATCTCCTCGACGGTCGCGATTGGGCGATCGCCCAGGGCATTGCCGATCCGGAGCGCATCGCGATCTTCGGCGGAAGTTACGGCGGCTATGCGGTGCTCACCGCGCTTGCCTTCACGCCGGACGCCTTTGCGTGCGGCGTGGATCTCGTCGGCCCGTCGAACTTGAACACCCTGCTTGCGTCGATCCCGGCGTACTGGGAACCGCTGCGCAACCTCTTCCACGAGCGCATGGGCGACGATCCTGCGTTTCTCGATGCACAGTCTCCGCTCTTCAAAGCCGGCGAGATTCGCGCGCCGCTGCTGATCGCGCAGGGCGCAAACGACCCGCGCGTCAAGCAGGCCGAGAGCGACCAAATCGTAGCCGCGATGCGCGAGAACCACATTCCGGTGACGTATCTCGTCTTCGAGAACGAGGGCCATGGCTTTGCCGATCCGCAGAACAACAAGCGATTCACCGCGCTAGCCGAAGCGTTTCTCGCGCAGACGCTCGGCGGGCGCGTCGAGCCTGCCGGAGCGGACGAATCGTCCGAGGCGTATCTCAGATGAACCGGGCGCCGTACGCGATTCGCAGCGTCGAGTGGCGCCGGCCGCGAAAATAGATCGCGGTCGCGACCTCGTTGGAAACGTCGGTCGTATCGCGCGCGTAGACGTAGGCGCCCCACGGTCGTTCGCCCGCCGGACGGCCGAGGGTGCACCCGGCGTCGCGCATGGCTGCATACGAGCTCCGCGGCGCGAGGCGTTCGGCGTTTGGTCCGAGTCCCCAGCGTGAGACGCGCATGGCGTACTCATCCTCGAAGATGCGCTTGACGCGATTCCCGCGCTGATCGAGGGACGGATCGCCGGCCCAATCGGCGATGCGCCGGCGCGGGTGCGCCCAGAGGAACGCATTGATGTCGAAGAGGCCGAACGTCAACGGCTCGAATTCGGCGATCTCATCGAACCGCCGCTCGAAGAGATCGATCATCGCCGTGTCGACGGCCTCGTCCCACGGCGTGGAGAATTTGGCCGGCACGAAGCCCTCCGGCGGGACGCGCCGGACGTCGAAGAGCCGTGCGAGGCGCGCGATCTCCGCGCCCGTGAGTTCGGTGTAGCGAAAATCGAACAGCTGCTCGAAACCGACGATGCCGCGGTCGATCATCGCTTCGACCGTCGTCTCGATCTCGACCGCGAGGTCCTCGGAAAAGGCACGAATCGACTCGACCGCCAGTCCGCGCGGGCGGCGCGCCGCGACCGCGTGCATGCGCGAGCCGATCGTCGCGAGCTCGAGCCGGCGCTGGCCGGTCATATTCGTGGCGTCGGTGTCGACGGCAGCGGCGGTTCGGGAAACGATGTCGAGCACGCGCTCGAGCGCGCGCACCTGCGCTTGCGCGGTCTCGAAAACGTCGAGTGCGCGTTGCATCGTCGCGGCGAACGACTCACGCAGCGCCGCAATCGCTTGGCGCACGCGATCGGCGCTCGCGGTCACCGAGAGCGTGCTGCCGGCGACCGCGCCGGTCGAACCGCGCATCGCATCGGAAATGCCTACGATCCGCTCCACGAGCTCGCCGACGCTTTGGGTCGAGGCGTGGGTGGAGAGCGCGAGCGTGCGGATCTCCTCGGCGATGACGCCGAAGCCGAGCCCCGCCTCGCCGGCGTGCGCCGCTTCGATCGCCGCGTTAAGCGAGAGCAGATCCGTCTCCGAGGAGAGCGTATCGATCAGCGCGAGGATCTCGTAGGCTTGGGCGGCGGCGCCGGTCATCGCATCGACCAGGCCGTCGATCTGGCCGACGCCCTTCGAGATACCGGCGATCCGTTCGAGCGCCTCGTCGAGCGAGGCGAGGGCGTCATCGTAGGCGCGCTGCATCGAATCGACCAGCTTCCGCATCGAAGCCGACCGGTCGGCGGCGGTGCGAGCCGCCTGCACGGCCTCGCCGATCGCCATCCGCACCGCGCCGATCTCTTCCTGAACGGCCGTGATCGCGAGCGCGATCGCGCGCCACGCGAAGCTGTTCGAGGCGACGGCGCGCGAGATGTCGACGACGTCGGAGAGAATGTTGTAGGCGTCCGCGTCTGCATACGCGAGCAGTTTGATCAGCGGCGGCCCGAGCGCCGCGATCGTCGCGTCGCCGGCGTCGATTGTGCGATCGGCCGATACGCAGAGACTCGCGACCCAGCGAAAAAACGGATCGTCGTCGTCGGGAAACGGCGGCACGGTATGCAGCTCGGTCCAGCCCGCAGCGACGGCGCGAGCGTGCGTCAGCAATCCGTTGACGTCGATTTCGGTCGCCCGCCGCGACTGCGCGGCGGCCTCCTCGGCGTGACCGACGATATCGTGGATGCCCGCGGCGACCGTATCGAGCGAAGCGCGCTGCTGGCCCGCGACCGAGGCGATCTCGTCGATCGCCTCTTCGAAATCGCCGATCGTCGACTGCGTGCGGCCGAGCGTCGAGGCGGCGAGCGCGATGTCGTTCGCGGCGGCGCCGGTCGCGGTTTCGGCGCCGTCGACGGCGGCGCCGACGCGTTCCGTGCTGGCGCGCAACTCGTTGACGATGCGGCCGACGTCGCTCGAGGCCTCACGCGTTGAAACGGAGAGTTTTCGAACCTCCATCGCGACGAGCGCGAAGCGTGCGCCGGCCTCGGCAAGATGCGCCGATTCGATCGCGGCGTTGACCGAGAGCAGCTGCGCTTGCCGCGACAGCCGGCCCAGCGCGGCGAGGAACTTCATGACGCCCTTGGTCGAGGCGTTCATCTCACCGATCGGGCCGCGGCCGGCGGCGAGGCGCTCGGCCAGCGCGGCCAGCGCGCTGCGGATCTCGTTGAGCCCCTCGGAGGCGCCGTCCGCGGCGTCCGCGGCCTCGACCGCGAAGCGCTGGAGTTCCACCGCCGCGTCCGCGACCTGGCCCGCGCCGCCGGAGGCCTCGGTCACCGCGCCGGCGGCCGTCCGGACGAGATCGCCCTGTTCCGTCGCCGATTGCACGATGTCGCCAAGGGCTTGATCGTTGCGGTGGGCGGCCTCCTCAGCGCCAGCGACCACCGCCCGGAACTCCTTGAACTCGCTTGAAATGAGACCGAGCAGGTGCAGGATGGCCTGGACGCGGGGGCTCGTATCCGGGGGCGGAAGGGCGCAATCACGCTCGGTCGCAACCCGGTCGATCCAGCGGGCAAGGGTCTCCGTCGAGGCCTCGCTCGGTGGGCTGATCATCGCGAAACGCAATTCGCAGCCCGGAGGGCTTGACCCCGCTCCTGCCCACCGGGTAAACTAAAGCGTTGTCTCCGGCCGGCGGCCGGGGATTTGCCGTGTCCGCACTCGCCGCGCGGATGCACGAAAAGATCGGACCTCCTGCGGATCGCGGGGCGTGCCGGTCGAGGCGACGACACCCCGGCTCGGTATTCGCCTGGGGCAAGATAAAACGAACTGACGGAGTTTTCTTTTGGCCGCTAAGAAGCAAACGAAGACGCGCAAAAAGCGCGAATTCAAGAACGTGGGATCGGGCGTCGCGCACATCCATTCCTCGTTCAACAATACGATCGTGACGATCTCGGACAATCAAGGGTCCGTGATCGCGTGGGCGTCCGCCGGCAACCTCGGGTTCAAGGGCTCGAAGAAGTCGACGCCGTTCGCGGCGCAGATGGCGGCCGAAGCCGTCGCCCGCAAGGCGATGGACCACGGCATGAAGACCGCTGAAGTGTACGTCAAGGGTCCGGGCGCCGGACGCGAAGCGGCGATTCGCTCGCTGCAGGCGACCGGTCTGGAAATTACCCTCATCAAAGACGTCACCCCGATCCCGCACAACGGTTGCCGCCCGCCAAAACGGCGCCGCGTGTAACGGGAGCAGATAAAGAATATGGCACGATACAAAGACGCTGTTTGCCGCCTCTGCCGCCGCGAAACCGCGGCCAGCAAGACCGGCGAGAAGATCAAGCTGTTCCTCAAAGGCGACCGCTGCCTCT
>Ga0116229_10013718_pt1 | contig 11394 bp, 10 predicted proteins | sample S1TSphgellanicum_3_FD_87313 | JGI IMG/M metagenome (GOLD analysis project Ga0116229, IMG submission 87313) | Host-associated microbial communities from peat moss isolated from Minnesota, USA - S1T2_Fc - Sphagnum magellanicum MG | ecosystem: Host-associated > Plants > Peat moss > Unclassified... | reverse complement strand
TCTGCCGCCTCAAAGACTGGCGTCGCATCGCAACGCGCTTCGATCGAAACGTCAAAACCTTCATGGGAGCCGTCTGCATCGCCGCAGCCGTCATCTGGTGGCTGTAATGAGTCCGGACCCTAAATCGCGAACTAACGATGGTCAATCCGGTCATCGCCGACGCTTGGCGGTCCTACAAGGGCTTGGGCTGGCTGCGTCGAATCATGCATCGGGACGCGCCGCCGGGCAATATCAAGGTGAGATATGCCTTGTCCAATATGCGACCTTAGGTATCATTAAGGAATAGTTAACGTCGAATCGGGTCGGCGCCAGCGTGGTCAACTCGATAAATACCAATATCGGCGCGATGATCGCTTTGCAGGCGTTGAATGCCTCGTCGAGCAGTCTCCAAAAAACCGAAAACGAAATCAGCACTGGCCTCACGGTCAGCAGCCCGGCTGATAATGGCGCCACATGGTCGATAGCCCAAGGCGTGAGATCGCAAGTTTCAGACTATCGAGCTGTGTCAAATGACCTATCTAATGGCCAATCATTAGTCGATGCGGCGGTGATGGGCTCAGAGCAAATTGCTAATCTTTTGAGTGAATTAAAAGCTAATTTTCTCGCTCTCAATGACACAGCTAGCGATCCGGCAAATCAAAACGACCTCACGAGCAATCTTCGGTCGCTAATAAATCAGATAAATAACGTCGCTAATACATCGAACTTTAATGGCATTCAACCACTTCTCCCTTCTACTACGAGGGTAGTAACTACCAGTACAGTGTTGGGCGTGCAGCAGTTGTATGACCCCGCCACCATAGACATAACTCCTTCTTCGTTTTCGGCGGTCACTGGGTATGAAATCGAAGGCTCTAAAACCTTTTCGGTCAACGGCGGCGCATCGGCAGGCGTAGCTACTCTGTCGTTAAGCTTGGGCGTGGACCCCGACTTAGTTCAGATTTATCAGAATGGCGATTTAGTCGCCGCCACGGGCGACGTTCCGGTGTCTATTGGAACGCCGGTATCGGGCGATACATCCCTCAGCTTCAACTACGACCCTGCTAACGGACAAAGCATTCAGGTTGAGGTAGACAATGGGCTAACCTTGCCGGGAGATTGGACGATAAACGGATTCACGTTATCGGCTCCAAATCCTGATGCAGGCCAACCTGACGGAACTGAACCAATATATAATTTCAAGCAGGTAACGACTCCGAATGATTATAATTTTCTGTCTTCTCCTAATGGAGATAAAATAACTGTTCCAGTAACAGGTCTTGATTCTGGGAGTTTGTACCTGTCCGACATCGACTGGAATGATCCAAAGCCGGGCACAATATCAATAATTAACGCTGCCATTGCGACCGCAGATAATGCTGCGGCTTATTATGGCAATCTTCAAAACGCCTTCTCAAGCGCCCAAACGCAGGCATCAAATATGCAAGGTGCGTTAACAACGGGCATAGGAAATCTCGTAGACGCAGATGTAGCTGCCGATAGTGCGCAACTGACGGCTGAGCAAACGAAGCAACAACTGGCCGCACAATCCCTTTCAATAGCAAATCAATTTCCTGCGTCATTATTAACGTTATTTAAGAGATGATTATCTTCTATATTACCGGAACATATGGACCGATGCACCTTCATTACGAGATTTGAGGCGCTGCTTCAGGTCGACGGTGAAGCCGACATAGCGCTGGCCGGGATGGGTGATGCTGATCAGGATTATATCCGGCGTAAGCCAGCTGAAGCTCGCGGCGACCGCACCGGCCCTCGTTCGCTAAGGCTACGGCGGGCAGCGTCCGCTTGCTGGCGGGCCAAAGCTGGCTGGGGGACTAGGACTCGAACCTAGAATAACGGTACCAAAAACCGCTGTGTTACCATTACACCATCCCCCAAGGATGGCCACGCGCGAGTCAGAGCTCGTCGGCGGGGAGGCGGTGAGATAGCGCAAGGCTGTCGGGGGCGCAACCGGGCGCATGACAGGTTTTTCGCACCCATCGTCGCGCGCGCGACTTAGGCGTTGAGATCGGCTTGCGGCGGGTGTGGGCCTGATCTATAAGCCGCGCTCCCTAAGTGTCGGAGTATAGCTCAGTCTGGTAGAGCACCACGTTCGGGACGTGGGGGTCGTAGGTTCGAATCCTGCTACTCCGACCATTTAAGACCTGCGGTTTGCGTGCGCCGGAGGTTTTTGTGGGGCGAAAGCCTCACCTCGCAAAAGGGTTGGAACGGGGGCGTTGTTCCCCGCGTCGCCGAGCGCTAAGATTCAGGTGTCGGGCGAAGGAGTCGCGCAGGGCGATCGGGAGCGCGGCGGAAGGTTTTGCGTTTCAACGCCATGGTCGAGACTATTCGGGCAGAGCCCCCCCGCTTCCGCGTCTGGCACGCCGCCGCCTTTCTGGCGGCCATCTCCGCGCTTTCCGCCGTCTCGGCGTCCAAGGACGGCGTGACCTATTGGAAGACCTTGAAGAAAACGCCGCGCACGCCGCCGGCCTGGGTGTTTCCGTCGGTGTGGACGGCGGTGAACGTATTGCAGGTCTGGGCCGACCTTCGCATCTTGAACGATCGCGCCTCGCCGGATCGAAAGACCTTGTTGGGCCTGCGCGCGTTGAACTGGGTCCTCTACGGCCTGTTCACCCCGGCCTTCTTCGGCGCCAAGAGCCCGCTGGCGGGGGAGGCTGTGACCCTGGCGGAGGGCGTAACGGCCGGCGCCACGGTCGCGCTGCTGGCCAAGCGGGACCCCGTTGCGGCCGCCGCCCTGGCCCCTCTCGCCCTATGGACGGCTTACGCCGCCGTGGCCGGCGGCGAACTGGCGGCTGCAAACCCCGATCGGTTGGTGGATAAGCTACGCTGGGGCGGGGCGTTCTGAGGGCGTTCGGCTCCATATGCCCAGCGTCCATTGATCAAACGATGAACGGCGTGTGGCGAAGTTAAGGCGCTTTCCAGCCGCCCTTACGCGCCCGCCTTACGCCCCCGCGCATACAGCCCAAACGCCAGGATCGCCACGTAGCAAACGATCGGCAGACCGAGCGCGAGGCGCAGGCCGACCAGGTCGGCGAGGCGGCCGGTCAGGGGCGGGATGACGGCGCCGCCGACGATCGCCATGCAGATGATGCCGGAGCCTTCCGCCGTGCGCGTCCCCAAACCCTCGCTCGCCAGGGCGAAGATGGTGGGGAACATGATCGAGTTGAACAGGCCGATCGACAGCAGGGCGTAGCCGGCGACCACGCCGCCGCTGAAGCTCGAAACCGTGGCCAGCACGATAGCCGCCGCCGCCGTCGCCGCCAGCACCTTGCCGGGCGAGACCTGGCGCAGCAGAAAGGCCCCGAGGAATCGGCCCACCAGGGCGCCGCCCCAGTAGAGGGCGACGTGCTCTCCAGCCTTCTCGGCGCCCAGGCCCATGACGCTCGGTTGCATCAGATAGCTGACGATCAGGGAGGCTATAGTCACCTCCGCCCCGACGTAGAGGAAGATGCAAAGCGCGCCCCACCCAAAGCGCGGCCGCTTCAAAAGATCAAAGCCCGACAGCAGACTGACCTTTTGCACCGGACCTTCTGTCAGGCTGTTACGACGCAGCCACACCACGCCGGCCACCACCGCCAAGGCGGCCGCCAGGCCCATATAGGCGAGGGTGAGCACCTGGGTCTCGTGGCTGCGAAAGGCGGTCAGGGCGGCGCCGCTCAAGGCGCGCGGATCGATCTTGGAGAGGGAGCCGAGGATAAGAACGGCGCCGAAATAGGGAAACAGCGTCGTGCCCAAGGAATTGAAGGCCTGGGCGAAGGTCAGCCGGCTCGAAGCCGACTCCGGCGAGCCCAGCATGGAGATCAAGGGGTTGGCCACCACCTGAACGATGGTGATGCCCGAAGCCAGCACGAACAGGGCGAACAGGAAGGCGGCGAAAAGGCCGGTGTTGGAGGCCGGCACGAACAGCAGGCAACCCACCGTCATGGTCAAAAGGCCCACGACCGCCGTCCGCATATAGCCCAGGCGCCGCACGATCGCCGCCGCCGGCAAGGACACGATGAAATAGGCCGCGAAAAAGGCCGATTGCACCAGCATCGCCTCGCCGTACGAGAGGGTGAAAAGCCCTTTGAGCTTGGGCACGATCACATCGTTCAGGCTGGTGATACCGCCAAAGATGAAGAAGAGGGCGAAGACGAACCATTTCAGATTGGCGGCCGCCGCGGGCGCCGCCGGGTCTGGGGCCTGAGCCCCCTCGGCGACCTTCGCGAGGTCGCCGGTATGTGTGGTCGTCAACGTCGCCAACGAACTCTCCCAAATCTTTGGCGTAAACCGAATGGCGAGGTCTTTATCAGCGCGCTTCCCCATCTGAAAGCGCTGTCAGGTTCGGCGTATGCAGGCGCCCTAACGGCGATCGCGCTTGAACTTGGTCGCGTCGGCCTGCAGCGACGCGCCCCAGCGGGTCGGCGCCTCATCATCAATGGGGGCGAAGGGCAGGGCGCCGGCCACGCCGCGCAGCGCCAGCCACAGCTGGACGTTGAAGTGCGATAGCATCCGCAACGGCCGACGCCGATCGTCGGTTACGTCCCAGCCTTCGCGTTCGAACGCCTCCACCTGCTGGGCGATGGGCTTGTGCTCGATCCCGTCCCAGTCGGCGGGGCGAGGCGTCGCGTCGGCGGTGTCGGCGGTCAGGCCGAACACGGCCAGCGAGCACTGGTCGATATCGGGATAATGGTTGCGCGCATCAGGCTCGGCATAGCGCGTATTCATCAGCGCCTTGTGCTCCAGCGCTTTGAGCCCTGGCAGGTCGATCAGGCGTCGGGTCATGGTCGGATCGCCGCGCCTATTTGCGCAGCATGGGTTTGGACTTGGCGGCCGAGCGCGCGGCGGCGGCGCGCTCCGACTGGCGGTCGCCCTTGCGCAGCGCCTCCGCCCAGCCGGCGCCCGCTTGGGCTTTGCGCTTAGCCACCAGTTCGGCGAGGGTTTGGGAAGCGGTTTTTGGGCCCGCCTCGGCCTTGTCTTGGTCGCTCATCGCCCATCATCTACCACATCTTCGTCCGCTGAACGCGGACAAATGTCGCGACTTTGGTGTTTTGAGGGCGCCGATCGGCTGAGCGGGGTTCGAGACGCCGACGCGCCTCTCGAACCCCGCAGAGACTTCAGGTCCGCGGCAGCATGGGCGTGCCTTCGTGGGCGACCAAGAGGTCATGCATGTCGTCGGCATGCTCTTCCTCGACCGAGAGGATGCCTTCCAGCATGACGCGGGTGGTGGGGTCGTCGTCGCCAAAATAGCGGATCAGCTCGCGGTAGTGGTCCACCGCGATGCGTTCGGCGATCAGATTCTCCTTGATCATGTCGATCAGGTTTTCGCCTTCGGCATATTGCGAGGCGGAGCGGGTGGCCAGGCCTTCGGGATCGAAGTTTGGCGACCCGCCGAGCTGATTGATCCGCTCAGCCACGGCCATCATGTGCTCTTGTTCTTCCTTGGCGTGTTCCGCGAACTCCTCGCGGACGGAGTCGCTGGAGATGCCCGAGGCGGCGATGGAATGCATGGTGTAGCGCAGGACGCAGACGATCTCGGTGGCGAGCACGGCCTGTAGGATCTCGATCGTCTTGGCGACGTCGCCTTGGTACGTCGTCGTCACCGCGCCGGTATCCAGATGCTGGCGCGCCCGCTCGCGCAACGTCTTCACGTCGGAAAGGAAGGGCTTGGATGACGACTTCGGGCGCTCGGTAGTGGTGGTGGTCAAGGCGTTCGCTCCTGTTGCGGCTGAGGTCGTAACGCCGGGCGATCGGTTGGCGATCCCTAATTTGCGGTCCGGGTTTGAATCAAGACGTCGCAGGGGGTGAAGTCCGCCCCTCGGACGTGGCGCAACTGCGCGATCTGGCGCGCGACAGCGGGTCCCGCCACGTCGGCCACCTCCAGCCGGGGGCGTTCAGCCGGCGCCATGTCGGCCATGACGCGCACGCGAATCATCTTGTCCGGGGCCTTAGGCGGCTCGCCCACGGCGACCGCGCGCACCACGTCCAGGCCCTGGACCACTCGGCCCCAGACCGCATAGTCGTGGTCCAGGCGCCGGCTGGCGTCGCGCATGAAGAAGATTTCGCTATTGGCCGTGTCGGGGTCGGCCTGGCGCCCCATGCCGGCCACGCCGGCGCAATAGAGACCCCAGGTGCGCACCTTGGTCCCATCGACGGAAGGGATCCCCGCCACGGGATTGGGGCCGATGAAGCCGGTCAAGCCGTCGCTCTTGCGCGCCGCCACACCCTGGATCGCCGCCGACGGCAGGGTCGCGGTGAATTCGGCCGGCAGGTTTGGATAGGCGGAGACGCCGCCGTCGTGGTTGTTGGGGTTGCCCGTCTGATCGACGAAATGATCGATCACGCGGTGAAACAGCAGGCCGTCATACACTCCCTCGCGGCTGAGCAACTTGACCCGGGCGACCGCCAGAGGCGCCAGGTCAGGCTGCATCACAACCACGATACGCCCCTTGGTCGTGTCGACGACGAGGGTGTTCTGAGGGTCCAGCGGACGCCAGTCTTGCGCAGCCCCGACGCCCGCCACCAAGCCCGCGCTGAGCAAGGCCAGGCCAGCCCGGACGATCCACCTAGACAAAGACGCGCCTCCGTTCGCAAGCCGAGGTAGCCTAGACCTTAGGCGCGTCGAAGTCCAAGTCCAGCTCGCTACCGGTCCGTATAGCCGCCGATCACGGGCAGCACCTCGCCGGTGATGTAGCTGGCGGTCTGGGGGGAGGCCAGAAAGACATAGGCCGGGGCGATCTCTTCCGGCTGAGCGGGTCGCTTCATGCGGGTGTTGTCGCCAAAGGTCTCGATCTGATCGGGGTTGTCGCTGGGGTTCAGCGGCGTCCACACAGGCCCCGGCGCCACGGCGTTGACCCTTATGCCGCGCGCGGCGAGAAGGCCTGAGAGCGCGCGGGTGAAGCTGTGGATGCCGCCCTTGGTCATGGAATAGTCGACGATGGTCGAGTTGCCCAGGAGCCCCGTGACCGAGCCGCTGTTGACGATGGCGGACCCCGGCTTCATGTGCGGCACGCAGGCCTGGGCCATGTGATAATAGCCATAGAGGTTGGTTTTGATGGTGCGATCGAAGTGCGCCTCGGTCAGGTCCTCGAACCGGCTGACGTGAAGTTGGAAGGCCGCATTGTTCACCAGCACATCGACGCCGCCCAACCGGGCCACGACGGTCTCCACGGCGGCGAAACAATAGTCTCGATCGGCCACGTCGCCGGCGATCGTGATGGCGCGGCGCCCCTCCGCCTCCACCGCCGCCTTGACCACGTCGGCGTCTTCTTGCTCGTGGGGAAGGTGTAGAATGGCGACATCGGCGCCTTCGCGTGCGAACAGCACGCAGACCGATCGTCCGATGCCCGAATCGCCGCCCGTGACGATCGCGACCTTCCCCTCCAGCTTTCCTGAGCCCTTATAATAGGGGGCGTCGTAGAGGGGGCGTAAGTCCTGATTTGCTTCGAGGCCCGGCTTGTCCAGGGACTCTTTGGCGAACGGCGGCTCGGGATAGGCCCGGGCGCCGGCCTGCATAGCGCCCTTCATCTCCTCGCGGGGGCGCGCCCGATCCGCCTCGCGCACCTGGTCCTGGATGGCGCGCTGCTGGGCGACGATGTCGTCGCCGCCTGGCTTGGCGCTGTAGTCGGTCTTCAGATCGTAGTCGTCGGCCATAACGGTCTCCCTCGGCGGCGTCGCCGTTGGGCCGTTCAACTGGGAAGCTGGGGCGGGGGTTCCGTCGTGAGCCAACCACAGGCGGCCACGATATATGACGTTGCGGGACCAGCGGTAACGTCAGCTGCACGCCTACATCATATACCCGCGCAGCAGCTCCATATTCTTCACCGTGGGAAACTGCAGCCTCGCCCGTGCTGTGAGGTGCGGCACGCGGGAAACGTCCAGCGTCATGGCCAGGCGGTCGAGGTAGAGCAGCTCTTCTTTGGTGCGCAGGTCGAAGGCGGGGAAGCGGGCCTTGCCGTCGGCGAGGGCTGCGTCGGTGACGATTTCGTTGGCGAAGGTGATCCAGGGGCTGTCGTTATGGGCGGGGTCCAGCCCTGCGCCCTCGTTCAGCGGCAGCTTGGTCCGGTCGCGAATGTAGGTCGGGAGTTGTTTGGGATAGAGGTCGTACAGGCTGCGTAGCGCCGCCTTGCCCCGGGCCTGGCCGCCCACCTGTTGCACATGGTCGCCGGCTGGCAGGCTGAGCGCGTACTCGACGACGGTCGTATCCAGGAAGGGTTCTCGGGCTTCGAGCTGAACCTTCATGGCGGTGCGATCGAGCCGCTGCAGGTTGGTGCGATGCATCCCGCCCAGGCACTGGTCGCGCACGAAGGTTCCGGCCATCTCGCTATCGTCGAAAGCCACCTCCAACGGCGCATAGCCGGCGAACAGTTCGTCGGCGCCCTCGCCGCAGAGGGCGACCCGGTAGCCGTCGCGGCTCATCTGTGCGGAGATCAAGGCGGTGCAGAAGCTGTCCCGCAGCACGCTGGGCTCAAAGGTTTCGACCATCTCCACCATCTGGTCGATCAGGGCCAGCGTCAGGGTGGTGTCGTCCAGCGCAACGTGGCGCAGATCGAGCTTCGATGAGTCGGCGTAGCGGGCGGCGTAGACGTAGTCCGGAGCTGATGCGCCGCCGAGGAAATAGCCAGGCGTCGCGGGGCGGAGCTGGCGGGCGTAGTGGACCACAAGCGTGCTATCGATACCGCCGCTGAACATGGCGGCGACGGGGAGGCCCGGCGGCAGGCGGCGATGCACGGCCGCGGCCAGCAGGGCGTCCAGCACCTTAGGGTCATGCGCACGTTTGGGCGCCTGCGGGTCCGCCGCGACTCGCTTGTACTGGACGCATCGATCCCGCGTCAGGAGGTGGCCGGGAGGTAGCAGGAGCACGTCGCCCGTCTCGACCGTCTCCAACAGGGGGCGGATTTCGGAGCAGAAGACGAAGGCTGAGCCGGACTGGATCAGGTATAGCGGCTTGACGCCCAAGGGATCGCGCGCCGCGAGAAACTCACCGCTGGCGATATCGATGGCGACGAAGGCGAACATGCCGTTCAGCCGCGCCAGCGCCTTTGGCCCCCAGGCGGCCAGCGCGTTGGCCAACACCTCGGTATCCGACTCGGTGCGAAAGCCGACGCCCAACGCCTCCAGCTCGGCGCGAAGAGCCTGGTGATTGTAGATCTCCCCATTGAACGACACAGCGACGCGGCCATCGAACGAGAGCTGGGGCTGCATGGCGTGGGCGCCGTCCACGATGCGCAGGCGCCTTGTCCCCATGGCGATGGTCGGTGAAATGCTGAACACCGGGTCGGTGACGTCGCCTCGATGCAGGATAGCGCCGATCAGGCTGCGCACCGTCGCGTCAGCCTGATCCCATCCGAACGCAACCGCGATACCGCACATGCCCATCACCTCAAGGGCCGCAACTTTCGAGTCGCTGCGGCGAGGGAGGAGGTTAACGTGTCAATTGGTTACGAAGGTGTAACAGATGGGATGGTCGGCAGGCCTCAACGCCATCTCTCATCCTCCCGGAAGAACCTCGCCAAATAGTCGATGAAGATGCGGACGGCGGGGGGAAGGCCGCGGCGGCTGGTGAAGACCAGATAGACGGCGCCTTGGGCGCTGCGCCAGGGCGAAAACACCTGCACCAGCCGACCTTCCGCCAGCTCGGTACGGCAAAGCCGCTCGGGGAGGAGCGCCACGCCGACGCCATCGACCGCGGCCGACCGCACGCTGGTCAGCTCGCCGCAGGACAGCCTCGGCGTATGGCGAATCTGGCGCACGGCGCCATCGGGGGCGACCAGGGTCCACCCGCCATCCGGGGCGCCGCCGACAATGCTGAGCGTCGGCGCGGTCGTCAGCTCTGAAATGTCGGCGTCAGGGGGGAAGCTGGCGGCCAGCTCAGGGCTCGCCACCAGAATGGCGTGGGTGGTCGCCAGGGTGCGCATGATGAGACTGGCGTCGGTTTCGGGCGTGGTGCGGGCGCGAAGCGCGACGTCGATCTCCTCCTCGATCAGATCGACCACCTTGTTGGTCGCCAGAATCTGGAGGCGAACCTTTGGGTGATCTTTGAGATAGGCGCTGATCACCGGCTGGATCGGCTCGACCAGGCCCACCGGGCAACTGAACCGCACCAACCCTTGGGCCTCGCCGCGCGCTTGCGCCACCACGGCCTCCGCGCTCTCCGCATCGATCAAGACCGTACGGCAGCGTTCATAGAAGGCCTGACCCACCTCGGTGACGCGAAACCGCCGGGTCGAGCGCTCGATCAGGCGCGCATCCAGCCTCTGCTCCAACTGGGCGATGCGCCGACTAAGCTTGGACTTCGGGATGCTCAAGGCTCGGCTCGCCGCCGCGAAACCGCCGTGGGCCACCACCTCGGCGAAATAGTAGAAGTCGTTCAGGTCCTGCATGACGCCTTGGCCTCTCCAGGTCGGCGTCGCAATCGCCCCCTCGGGGCGGCGTAATCATTCTCTCGACAACTGCCTAGGCCGCCGTATCGTGTTTTGACGCGAAGGCTGAGCTTATAGCGCGCTTAGAGTTGAAGGGCCGATCCATAATGCAGTCACATGCGCGCGCGGTAGTGATCGGCGGCGGCGTCGTGGGCGTGAGCGTGCTCTATCACCTCGCCAAGCTCGGCTGGACCGACTGTGTGCTGCTGGAGCGCAAGGAGCTGACCTCAGGCTCCACCTGGCATGCGGCCGGGCTCCTGCCCCTGTTCAACATGAGCTACTCCGTCGGCCAGATGCACAAGTATTCGGTCGGCCTCTATCCCAGCCTGGAGGCCGAAACCGGCCTGAACGTCGGCTTCAGCCGGGTCAGCAACATTCGCCTGGCCCGCACCCAGGATCGGATGGACGAGTATCGCTATTACGCCGGCGTGGCCAAGACCATTGGGGTGAAGGTCGATTTCCTGACGCCGGCCGAGGTCAAGGCGATCTGGCCGCTTTGCGAAGTGGACGACCTGATCGGCGCCATCCAGCACCCCGACGACGGCTATATCCAGCCCGCCGACCTGACCCAGGCGCTGGCCCGCGGCGCCCGGGCGCGCGGCGCGATGATCCATAGAAACACCACCGTCGCCGGGATCGCCCAGTTGCCGAGCGGCGAATGGCGGGTCGAGACCGATCAGGGCGACATCACCTGCGAACACGTGGTCAGCGCCAGCGGCAACTTCGCGCGGCGCACCGGGGCGATGGTGGGGCTGGACGTGCCGGTGATCCCGGTCGAGCATCAGTATATCGTCACCCAGGCCCACCCCGCGATCCAGGCGCGCAAGGCGGCCGGCCTGCCGGAGATGGGCGTGCTGCGGGAGTCCGACGCCGGCTATTATATGCGGGAGGAGGCTGGAGGCCTTCTGCTTGGCCCCTATGAAAAGGGCGCGCCGGTTTGCTATGTCGACGGGCCTGATCCCCAATCGGAATACGAGCTGTTCCAGGAGGA
>Ga0116229_10013717_pt1 | contig 11395 bp, 8 predicted proteins | sample S1TSphgellanicum_3_FD_87313 | JGI IMG/M metagenome (GOLD analysis project Ga0116229, IMG submission 87313) | Host-associated microbial communities from peat moss isolated from Minnesota, USA - S1T2_Fc - Sphagnum magellanicum MG | ecosystem: Host-associated > Plants > Peat moss > Unclassified... | reverse complement strand
GGCGATGAAACAAAATTCCCGGGCTTATGCTATGTCGTGTTCCCAGGAAATGTTGGAGATGCCAATCTGCTATCCGATATTGTTCGAGATCTCGCGATTACTGGATGATCGTTAGGCTGCCGCAAAATCGCGTACCAAGACTGCTTTGGTGACTAACGACGGGTCTTTACCCAGCCGTTCGAAAACCGATACGGCATCCCACAAACTAAAGAGAGCTGCCGTCTTTGGATACAAAATCTCCCCACTTGCCAGAAGGCTAATCGCTTCCGGAAAACAGTCTACGGACGCCCTTGATCCGAGAATCGTCATCTCTTTGCGAGTTAGCTCTAAGCCAGGAAGCGCAAGATTTACTCCGGATTTTACTAGCCCGACAATCACAATTCGGCCTCCGGCAGCGACAAGCTGAACTGTTGACTCCATCACCTTCGTATTACCCGTCGCTTCGATAACCACTGGAGCGCCTTCTCCGTTGGTCTGCTCCAAAACTGTGGATAAGACGTCCTGGTCGATTGGGATTACCTCCGCTCCAAGACTTTGCGCCAGATCCAATCGGGACTGTACAACATCGGTGGCCACTGCCCGTCCACCACACGAACGAACCACTTCAATCAGCGCAAGACCTATCGGACCGCAGCCTAGGATCAGGACGTATTCGCCTGGCTGAATGTCTGCTCTTCGGCACGCCTGGATACCAATTGCGAGGGGTTCGGCAAAGCATGCTGTTACCAAGTCGAGGTTGTCCGGTATTCGGTGAACATGGGTGGAGGGGACGGCGACATATTCAGCGTAACCGCCTGGCCTATGCACGCCGATAATCTGCAGTTTGGCACAGCAGTTGGACTTTCCGATCCGACAGGGATAGCAGGAACCACATCCGATAAAGGGCTCGACAACAACGCGCGTACCCTCTAAAAAACTTCGAGATCCTGGTCCGGATGAGTGGATGTGACCGGCGATTTCATGTCCGCCGATGATGGGATATTTGGCGTAGGGATTCTTGCCATGGTAGATATAGAGATCGCCAGCGCAAACACCGGCGGTATCGACGGAGACGATGACTTCACCCTCACCGGCGACTGGAGTACTTACTTCATCAATACGAACCGATTGCGGCTCGTTAAAAATCACCGCTTTCATAGAGTCAATCCAGTCTGGCTACAATTGGCAGACAATTCGACGCCTTCCATCAGAGCACGACGGAACGTGCATTCCGGGCGGATTCATAGGAAGCGAAGACGAGCTTCATGCTCTTCAAATTATCTGCTGCGTTCGTTTCCGCCGTTTTTAAGTTGTTTATTCCCGCTAAAAGGTCGCGGTTGCAGTCCACAATGCTCGCGTGCACAAGAGCATAAGCCGGATCGGCCCAACGATAAACTGGCGGTGGGAACCGCTTCGAAAGTGTTCCAGTCGTTGTCGTTGTCGCAATCACATAGTCTGGCTTCAATTCGGCGGTTCCTAAGCCGCCCTCAACCGTGATATAGGTCTCTGGAAAGCGGTCGAACTCTTTTGGAGTGCCAGCGTATGCCATCTCGCAGACAACGGTCATCCCGTTTTTCATCGTCAGGATCACCGTGGCAACATCCTCACCACGAATATCCGTATGGATTCTCTGTGTCGTACAGAAAAGGCTGTCAGCATCTCCAAATAGGTATCGCACGGTGTCGAATATGTGGCTTCCAATGTCAGTGAGAATAAACTCGTCAAGCGTCTTCAAAAACGGCTGATTATCGAAGACGGGAAAAGACGTTGTCATGGTTACACGTGCTCGATAGGGCTCACCAATTACGCCAGAATCGATGGCGGCTTTCAGTTTTCGAATGGGTGTCTGCCATCGCCAATTCTCGTGGATTAACAGTTTGACACCAAGTGATTCACAGTTCTCAACCATGTGCTCACATTGGGCTAGTCGCGGCGCCATTGGCTTCTGGCAGATAACAGATTTGACGTAGCGAGCGCTTAAATCGACCAACTGCTCATGCGAATCAACATCGGTAATTATGTCGACGAAATCGAGTTGCTCATTCGATAAAAGTTCGTTGGGATCGTCGTAGACTCGGCTTATTCCAAACCTATTGCCAAGTGCTTCGGCTTTCGAGAGGGTCCGATTGTAAAGCGCAACACACTCTGCGCCGTCCACTTCGTTCCACGCCGCTAATTGAAACTGAGCCCAAAAACCGGTACCAAATACTGCAAATTTCTTTGAGTGCATACTAAGCCTTATGTTGACAGACAATGGTCCGAAGTGTTACAACATATAGTCTGCGCGACACCGTGGAGGATTTGCCGCCGTTGGCAACGCCGGAGTCGCGGCAGTTTATTTTTTTGTACGGACGTTCGAATTATGCACAAGGATAACATAATCGTGTATATTTGTCAATCAATGGCGAAGCAAATCTGGGTCATCGAACGACCGTTCAAGGACGAAATGGTGGGCGGCAAACGGGTGCCGTACCGGAATAAGGGTTAGATTATGTCGATCACGATAGAACACAACGATCGAGCAGAAAGTAAGGACGAACCAGCGAAATTGACCGTGGGCGTCCGCAAGCGTGTCATCTTACTTGGCATTGTCGCCGCTACTTTGACTTCTGTTCTGGTGACCCAAGCAGAGATCGTCCTTTCAACAGTGAGAATTGGTTACCTTTCGCTGCCACCAGCCGCCCTCGCAATGCTTCTCATCGTAATGGTTCTCAACGCGATAGTCAAACGGTTCCTACCAAAAGCTTCACTTTCCACCGGCGACATACTAGTAATCTACTGTATGTGTTTGGTTTCGGCGATGGTTTCGTCACACGGCGTCGTGCAGAAGCTGGTACCACTACTGGTTATACCGAAATACTACGCGGATAATTCGAATAACTGGCATGGTCTTTACGACCCACACATTCCTAAACAGCTTGTGCCGTACAATGTAACAGACGGCAAGCGGCAGTCGGTTGTCGATGATTACTATAACAGTGTCCATATCGGTGCGCATATTCCATGGGATGCTTGGGTAACACCTATCCTGGCTTGGGGTCTACTGATTGGGCTTGTTCTCTTTGCTTTTCTGTGTATCACAACGATATTGCGGAAGCAGTGGGTGGACAACGAGAAGCTCAGCTTTCCGCTCGCGCAAATACCACTTGATTTGGTTGGTGGAACGTCGGGGGAAGGACAGCATCCGGGCAAGAGTATCTTTACTAATCCAGCGTTGTGGGCAGGAATTGCTATACCGGTCGTCGTCTATGCCCTGAAAGGTCTTCACAACTTAGAACCGACTGTTCCAGATATCACGTTGACATGGAGTCCTGCAACGTCAATCACGACGCCTCCTTGGAGTGCTGCTGCAAACGGAGTAGTCTTCAGCCTTTCGTTTGCTGCTATTGGATTGTTTTTTCTTCTGCCAACAGACATTCTGCTGTCAATTTGGTTTTTCTATATCCTTACACGGCTTGAGGTCGCTGCGGCATCAGCCTACAATATCGACCTCGTTCCTATGCCTCAGTTCCCTCCTCCGCTTTTTGTCGGTTATCAGACAATGGGGGCCTACATTGTACTCGCGCTTTATTTTGCGTGGACCGGCAGAAAGCACTATAAGATGGTATGGGAGGTAGCGATCGGGCGACGCCAAGTTGACGACAGCAACGAGCTCATTCCTTACCGAGTCGCCGTTTGGGGTCTTATCGGAAGCGTCATCGCCGCAGCAGCATGGCTGATCTGGGCTGGCATGTCACCCTGGCTTGCTATTTTGGAACTGGTCATGGGGATATTTGTCATTGGCCTCGTAATGGCGAGGACGACTGTGGAATCTGGGTTCTTAATGACGGAAACCACATTTAGGCCGATCAACTTTTACCAACTGTTCGGATCACTTCACGGCTTAGGAGCCACCAATCTCACATTGGTGACCTTTGTTGACAGCATCTTTATGCGAGACCAGCGAGACCTGCTTCTATGCGGCTTTATGGATAGTGCGAAGATATCCGACGGTTCGACAGTCAGTCGACGTTCGTTTACCTTCGCCTTAGTAATCGGAGTCATTACCGCCTTTGTGGTTGCGTGTCTCCTAAACATTTACCTGCCCTATCATTTAGGTGCATTAAAGATGGATTCGTGGATCGAGCAAGGCAACTCCCGTTGGACTTTTTCAGACACATCCGCCTTCAGCGGTTCGCAGGTAGGCAGTTCCGGAACTGGCTTGCAGATGTATGGCGGATTTGTGATTGGCCTTGCCGTAACAATCGCTCTGACTGTGTTGCGATCTGTTTTCTTTTGGTGGCCGCTGCATCCACTTGGTTATGCTCTGTCCGGTAGTTGGGGGACGACACAGTTTTGGTTCCCCTGCCTCATCGCTTATATTCTCAAAGCCGCCTGCATTCGGTACGGTGGTCGGCCTCTCTACATGAACCTCCGTCCAGTCTTTCTTGGCCTTGTTGTTGGAGAATTCGGGATGGCAGTGCTTGCAGTCGTGCTCAATCTTCTCTTTCACCTGCCAGTCCCCCAGTTTCCTTGGGGCTAATAACAAAAAGGAAGCAGAGGGTATGGACAGCGAACCGTCAATGCGCATTGACTTACAGCCAAGCCGGGGGTGGTTCCTCTCGGCACTGCTCGATCACGACGGTCGTGCCAGTGGGTCCAGTGCGCAGATAGAGATAATCAACTGCTTCCAGTGTCATCACCAGTCCAAAGCCTAAAGACGTTGTGGTACTCCAACCTCTTGCAAGAGTTGCCTTTGGAAGATTTTCCCGGTTGATACCACTACCCCAGTCACGAACTCGCACCTGTATTCGGTCAGATAGGTCCAGTGAAACAATGGCGTTACCAAATCCACCACCGTGTACGATAGCATTCATTCCTGTTTCGGAGGCACCGATTGTCAGGTCTTGGGCACGACACTCCGGAAAATCGAGTTTGCTGCTTGCATCCTTAATTTGTTGACGCAGTTCACTTAATCCGGATGTGGCTGTTAACGGTATAGGGTCGCCGACAATACTCAACAGTTCCGGAAGCTCACTTTCTTCGTTTACCAACCTCAGCTTCCCTCCGGTTACGTTCAAAAGCATATCCCGCATCAAGTTATTCTGACGCTCCGCCGCTTCGCGGCGGCTCTCTTCAGCTTGCTTTTGCTCGGTAATATCGCGCGTGGTGCCGATCATTCGCTTTGGTTCACCGCCTTCAAACAGGGTCATTCCATGACTGCGCAACCAGTGAATACTACGGTCAGGCCATACAACACGAAGATCGACGACAGTGGTGCGGCCGGTGCGGCATCTTTCCATAAATGCCTCACGAACGCCCGCAAGATCTTCGGGATGCACCGCTCTGAGACTATCGGCTCTTGTAAAGTGTGCATCGGGCGCATATCCAAAGAGAGTCTTAAATGTGGGCGTAACGCTCAGGAACTCGTCCGCTTCGATATCGAGATCGTACGAACCCAGACTGCCGGTTTCCAGAGCCAAGCTAAGCCGCTGTTCACTTTCACGAAGTCTAACAAGGCTGTCTTCAATGGCCTTCTCCGCCAATTTTCGTTTCGTAATGATCTGGAAGAAAACAGTCAGACCATTTCTTGTCGGCTGTGCACGAACCTCAAACCATTCGTTGCTTGGCACGTAGTATTGTTCGAAGGTGACGGAAACCTGTTCATCGATCGCTCGATGATACTCAATGTCCGAAACTGTTCCGATTGTTGTAGGAAACATCTCCCAGATGTTCTTTCCCAGCAAATCCGAGCGCGATCGGCCCAGCATTCTGGCGGCCGGAGTGTTGAGAAAAGTGAAGAACCAGTCACGATCCAGTGAAACGACCGCATCGCTGATGCTTTCAAGGGCTGCTTCTGCTGCGCGCCGCTCGGATATATCCTCGATCATTGAGTAGACCTCGCGCGGAACAAGATCTTCGCCGAGCTGCGGGTTGCTGGTAACTGAAAGCCAACGCGTTTGTTCGTTGATCGGGTCAAATATTCCCATCACCTTATTGATCACCGGCTTGCCCGTTCGCAAGGCGATGATGGCTGGCTGCTCTTCTATCGGCATTTCGCTTCCGTCATCGCGCAAGGCGCGCCAACGCGGGTCTGCAGCGGATCGACCACAAAGTTGATCAAGAGACAAGACAAGCATGCGCTGTGCGGCGGGATTTGCCGATGTGAGAACGCCATTCGAATCTTGGTAGACAACTCCAAGAGTCATCGTATCAAAAAGATTTAGCAGCCTAGCTTCTGACGGTATCCGCCTTGATTCTACAGAAGCAGAGCGATCGAGTGGATTATTTTCGTTCATACTTGCCTTTTGCAAACAGTAGCTGGAAGTTATGGGTGAAGTTGAAGAATAAACAATGATAGCGCTTGGCAAACAACGGTAGACCGAAAGATGATGATCTCCTTGTGTATGCTGAATAGTGGTGAATCAACTATACCCTCTCGCCGAACACAAGGAAACATTTGTTGAAATCCGACCAACGGTTAATCGTTGAGATAAGTGGATATACTCTGACCGGGGGAGTACACATGAAGGCATATCTGATTGACGGCTATGGTGACTGGGAAGCTCTCAAAGAGCGTGAGGTTTCCGACCCGACTACGAAGCCAACCGAAGTACTTGTGCGCATCTATACGACCACGTTAAATCCTGCCGATACGGCACAAGCTTCCGGCGTAGATCGCGCGGAGATGCCATTGACTTTCCCGTGGATACCTGGAGCAGACTTTTCCGGTATTGTCGTGGCGACCGGCGAGAAAGTGACCGACTTAAAGCAGGGGGACGCAGTCTACGGTTACAGCGGTACTGGAGGTGCATATGCTGAACTAATAAGCATTGACGAACATGCTGTTGGCATAAAACCCGCATCGCTGACCGATGTTGATGCCGCGAGTCTAGCACTGGTCGGACAAACTGCCTCCCAGGCGCTGGAGCTAGGAGGGCTCGAAAAGGGTCAAACGATCCTAATTCATGGCGCAGCGGGTGCGGTCGGCAGTTGTGCCGTTCAGATAGCGCACAGTCTTGGAGCAAAGGTTGTCGCGACCGGCTCGGCCGAATCGACATCATACCTTTTGAAGATCGGAGCGGACGAAGTTATCGACTATAAAACGACTCGCTTTGAGACAGTCGTAAAAGATGTCGATGTTGTGATTGATACGATTGGTGGCGACACACAGAAGCGGTCATTTTCGGTCCTCAAGGCTGGAGGCGCACTCGTCGCACTTAATCAGCCGCCGTCACCAGAGCTTGCTGCGCAGTACAAAGTCCGAGGACTAATGCTCGACACGAAATCGACGCGGTCAGGACTGAATCAACTCAGTAATCGCATACTTACCGGCGTGTTGAAACCAAATGTCGGAAAGGTCTTCCCAATAGCCGAAGTGGCAATGGTTTGGCGAGACGTAAAATCACTGAAAGTTTTCGGAAAGATCGTATTTAAAGTTGCTGACCAATCGTAACGATTAGACACTCCATTCAATCCGATAAATCTTCCACTAAACAAGTGGCCCGTTATCAAATCATGTGTTGGAAGCCGAGGCCGAGTCTAAAGGCACTCAGCGCTGGATGCGTACTTTCCAGTCAACTCCGGCTTTTGCTGCTGCATCACATCGGCGCCAGGTACTTGTGCTTAGCCGCCGCAGCAGCATACTTGGCCGGATCTTTGTCGAAAATCGGCTTACACATCGAACAGCAAAAATAGTAGGTCTTGCCCTTATAGACCGAGAATCCAACAGCATCTTTGGCACTAGCAATCTGTTCGCCACTCACCGGGCAAATTTGCGGCCACTTTGTTGCCATAGCACTCTTGGTATGAGCAGTCTTATGCTTTGACATATTATCTGCAAACGAAGGCAGGCAGAGTGAACTTGCCAGCAATGAAACCACAAACATCACGACAATAGACCGACAAAATGTTTTGTTCATTCGTCAATTATACCAGTCAATTTTCAGATGCTTGTAGATACGCATGCGGGCCGTTCTCAGTAAAAGTACGTAATCCTTAAGTTTATTCGTATGACTTCTACAGAGGAGTTGTGCTTTTCCCGACAATTGGATCAAGTGCGGTAATTTAATCGTGCGAAATTTTAAGGAGACAAATTCGTGACTGTCCCAGTAATTGCTAAAGTTGATAATGCCAAAATTTTACGTGTCATCCAAGAAGAACTTGAGGATCTCCCGAGACTTCCTACTGTTGTGGTACGTATCACCCAGACAGCCAACGATCCCAGCGTGTCCGCGAAGATGCTCAAGGACATTATTTCCACCGACCCGTCATTTGCTGCAAAGATCCTTCGCTTAGTTAACTCGGCGTCCTACGGATTTCCCGGCAAGATCACGACGATTACGCATGCGATAGTCATCCTTGGCTTTAGCACGGTAAGAAACCTTGCGACATCGATCGGTGTTGCCAGCGGTTTCGGCCCGTCAAATAGCAGCAGCCCGCTCGATATGAATGCATTTTGGTCGCATTCAATCGCAACGGCCTACGCAGCTTCCATTATTGGCCGTCGAAAAAATGCGAGCGCCAAGCTCCTCGAAGAAGTATTTATCGGTGGATTACTTCATGATATCGGCAAACTATTCTTAAACCGGTATTTCCCAGATCAGTACGCTGTCACACTCAAGTATGCCGAGACTGGAAATGTGAGTCTTCTGGAATCTGAGAAGATGCTTCTGGGCATCGGCCATCCAAATATTGGATTGCAGGTGGCTGAAAAGTGGAACCTGCCGCCAGCGACAGCCGCTATGATTGCCTATCATCACAATCCGTCACAGGCCGGTCCTTATATGGAATCTGTCTGTTTAGTACATGCCGCAGATTATCTTGCTCGCAAAATAAACCTTGGCAATGCTGGAGATGTTGCGGAGCCTGTTTTAGCTCAGGAAGTTGATGACTGGCTTGGCTTTTTGCCGACGGTTTGGGACGCGATTGAACAAGAGACCCGACAAAAGTTTGAGGGAGCCTCGGAAATGCTGCAAGCCATGGTCGGCAAAAAGTAGCAAGAGATTGATTTGGGTGGAGATAAACTCCACCCATGCGTACTTCAATTTGACGATTTTGACTCGCCTAACTGCACAGGCCGCAGTCCCAAATGCTAATTTAGATCGATGCTATATCCTACTTGGCCGTTCGGACTCATGCGAACGGAGATAGAATCACCTGGTTGAATAGAACGTCCAAGCGGCTGATGGTGACGGAAGGCTTCTGCATGTTGATTGAGAACAACCACCTTGCCGCTGTCTAGCACAACAGCCTTTTTCCCATCTGGCAGATTCTGTACTGAGAGGACACTTCCGTGCCGCTCTACGAAGTTAACCAAAATGGAGCGTGCCGTCCCCGAAGGCCAGACAGAAGCTTCAACTTGGTCGCCAACCCTGAGTGAATCGGGCCCAGCATTGCTCGGTGCCTGACCAGGCTCGTTCTCTGTGATTGACGTGTGTTGATCGATTCCGACCTGCACTGGCCCGCTCGACGTCCCCACCGTAATAAGGCTCGGGTTTCCTACCTGGTCGATATTAAGAATTTGTCCATTCACACTTGTTGATGGCATAGGGGCCGACGACTGTTGAAATGATCTTATTTCGATGGATCGGGCGGTGCCGTTTGGCCATAGCTCGGCCCGAACATCGTCACCCAGTTTCAAGGCCTCAGGAGCCGAAGGAATGGGTTGGCCGCCCGGCTGCCGCGAAGTAAATCGAGTATGCGGATCAATGCCGACTTGTATCTGGCCCGAAGGTGTTCCAAGGGTCAATGTGCCCGCACCATTTGAACTGTCAATTTCGATAACATGGCCAGAAACCGTCGTAACTGTTGGGCCCTGGTGATCGGGTGGTGCTTGCTGCTGCGGTGGGCCGGACGAAAAGGCTTCCGATGGACTCGTCTGGATCTCAACAGTCGAACTTTGCGACTCCCATTCCACATACGCCCCAAATGCTTCGGCGACAAATCTTAGCGGCACCAGCGTGGTACCAACCATGACGGTCGGTGCCTGGGCGAGCTGCTGCGGCTGGTTGTTGATATAGGCCGTACTGCTGCCGAGCGCCAGGGAGATATTTGTAGACCCCTTTACTGCAAAGATGGTCTTAGTCTGTGGGTTATATTGGACATTGGCGCCAAGCTGCTCGAAAACTCCACGCAATGGTACCAAGACGGAGTTATTCACCTCTTGCGGCGGCACTCCCGTAAAGGCAACGGGCTGACCGTTAATTACAACATTGATATTTTGCGCTTGCACTTTTGCACTAACGGCTAATACCGCCAATAGGGCGGCGGATGCGGACAGAAATACTTTCTTCATCGATAGACTCCTAAACTCAAGCGCTGTCGCTTCTGAAGTTGTGCACGAAAACGTTTCACGGGCACGTCGGTTTCGACGACTCAGGTCAAAAAATAGTTCCTCTCCCGGATCGTCACTCATTCTATCCAAGGCTCTGTCTTTATAAACTCTTTACACAATCGCGACGCATCGTTACACGTCCTTTAGATTGCCAGCGGTAACCTCATATTGACGCGAATGCGGAACGGAGAATCCAGCCTCGTTTGCCTTCAAAGGAGAGACAGCTATGACCGTCTATGGAACATTGCAGATCACAGCACTTTTAATCGTAACCCTATGCCTCACCAAGCCTGTAGGAGGATATTTAAAACGAGTCTTTTCGAAAGAACCTACTGTTCTCGATCCGGTGCTCGGCCCGCTTGAACGCTTTGTCTACCGATTTTCCGGCGTCGATCCCGATCTTAAAATGAACGCCAAAGAGTACGCCCTCTCGTTTATCTATTTTTCTTTTGTTTCTGCAGTCCTCGTTTACATCATTCTGCGAACCCAGAGTCTCTTCCCCTGGTACGACAAATCAGTTCTCATTACGAACGTTACGCCCGATCTCGCTTTCAACACCGCAATTAGCTTTATGACGACGTCCACGTGGCAGGCTTATGCCGGCGAGAACACGGTTAGCTACTGGACACAGATAACCGCATTTGTCGGTCAAAACTTTCTCGCTGGCGCCTCTGGACTTGCCATCGGTATCGCATTTATCCGCGGTTTCGCAACAAAGTCAAAGGGTGGAAGTCTGGGATCGTTTTGGGTCGATCTCGTTCGCTCCATACTTTGGGTCTTGCTTCCCGCATCGATTATTGGAAGCGTATTCCTTGTGTCGCAAGGTGTCCCTATGAACTTCAATCACTACACGAAGGTCACGACAGTGGAGGGTGCAAATCAGCTTATCGCCCAAGGGCCGGTCGCGGCTCTTGAGTTTATTGAAAACCTTGGGACGAACGGCGGTGGATTCTTTAACGCAAACGGAGCGCACCCATTTGAAAACCCGACTCCTCTAACGAATTTTGTCGAGATGCTCGCTATCATAGTCCTCCCGGGCGCTCTGACCAACACATTCGGCAGGATGGCTGGAAGTGTGCGGCAAGGCTGGACACTTTTTTG
>Ga0116229_10013716_pt1 | contig 11395 bp, 8 predicted proteins | sample S1TSphgellanicum_3_FD_87313 | JGI IMG/M metagenome (GOLD analysis project Ga0116229, IMG submission 87313) | Host-associated microbial communities from peat moss isolated from Minnesota, USA - S1T2_Fc - Sphagnum magellanicum MG | ecosystem: Host-associated > Plants > Peat moss > Unclassified... | reverse complement strand
CATGCCATTGGTTGGCTACACATGGGTTATAAGTAATAACATGTGTGTGTTAGACCATGCCATTGGTTGGCTACACATGGGTTATAAGTAATAACATGTGTGTGTTAGACCATGCCATTGGTTTACGTCCATAACCCATCCACAAATCCTAGAAATCACTCCATTGGTTCTTGTTAGTAACCTACATGCATGAATAAGGTAGTGGATTGGCTCCAGGTACCGTAAACCTTCTCCACCATGACCAACTAAAAGATAATAAATGCATGTTTAATGCTTTCAAACAACCGGTTATGCATAATAATTGGTGCAAGCGGCCTGGTTATTGCATATAATTGATTATATGTGATAACCAAGCCACTTTTGAGCATTACCTAGTCCATAAGTGGTTCATAAAAGTCCAAAAACAATAAAAATGGTTTCACATTTGGTGGCATTGCCTCTACTTGGTGGTAGGGTCTTTAACATTTAGGTAATCATTAAAAGAAATGCATTTTTATTTATTTATAATGTACTTATCATCTTGATTCATGATGATTAGCACAAGAATGTGTATCTACACAAAATCACAATGTTAGGATTTAGTTGTAAAGTTTCCCTAACTTCAAGGATGATGATTTACACATGAAATCATAATTAACATGGTCATATGTAACTTTTGTATAAATGACAGCTTAGTTCTTAAAATAATTGCCCCTAAGATGAAAGTTGAGGGTGGTTATTTTGAAAAGTTCCTACTTTGAAATAGTTCATTGGCATAAATGTGTAGGCAATTTTTTTAAGTTTTTTTAAAACACCCATTAACTATCACTTGCAAAAAAATGAAAAACCAATGTCCATCTTTTTAAAAAAATGTAATGTAAAAGATATTTATAATATTCTAAACAGTCTATTTCATCATAATTGGAGTTGTTGAAGATGTTTATGACAAAAATGAATGCATGAATTTTTTTCAATAGGGGTAGTAGCATGGACCAACACTGGCTAGTTTCTTTGTGGATGTTGGCAAGGGGAGCCACACTGACAAAAATAGAAACAAAGAGGGCCAAGTTAAAAAGATTGGAAAGGAAGGACTAGAGAGTAACAAAGCAATTTTGTCATTACTTTCCTAAACAATAGTAAGTATTGGTGGCTCCTCCTTCCTTCTTTGGGCAACAAAATTCAACAAAGAATAAGGGGAAATTTTTTAGGTCTTGAACTTTGTAATGTCACCATAAGGTTTGATCACCTTAATCTTGAAAAAATTCCAGGCGAAAGGAAACAATAATTCTAGTTAGTTTTTTAGGAGTGGTAATAATGGTAGTGGCAATAATACATAGCCACTATAGTGGACTAGGGTTTTTCTTAAATGTCTTTGTGTGAGGGTGACAAATTCACTCAAATGGTCTTTATTTTTACTTTTATTTTTATCTCTTTAAAAAAAAATTGCATGACATTATTTGTTTTAAGTCCTACAAGACAGGGGACAAAGAATAAGATTATGATATTTTGGTATTAAGTTGTATAGGTTGTGTTGAACCTTGTATAATAGTGATGATGGTGTCCAAAATTATGGTGTAATTAGGGTTTGGCGTTAGCATAACACCTTAACCAAGGTACCTTAAACAATTTTTTACCTTTTTGCTTTTGACCCATTTGGTTTTCATGTGGTTGGTTCCCTAGATTTAGGATGCCTTGTATAGTAGTAAGTAAAACCTTTTGAAAGTGGTGCTTGTACTCGTAGTAAATCATTTTCCTCATGGGCACCAAATGTCCCATGTCCCCCAATTCATCATGTCTTATCAAACTTCATCGCCCATTTGTTGTTTCACACACCACCATAAACTTTTTTTCCACCCCACCTCCCATGCAAACCACAAACCATGCATTTCCCCCCCTCCCCCCATTATTATAACAAACCATGCAATACCCACTAGTTCCCCCTACTGGACCTTAATTTTTTGTGCAAATACAGGGTCCCAACTTTACATTCTACCAAACCCCCTTGATAATGCACATGCAAGACCTTTTCTTCCTTCCACTATATTAGTGCCTACAAATTGTTCATGATCAGACCCCCCAACCTACCCCCATTTCCACAACACACTTGTAACCTTCATTTAAAGGTTTTTGCCCCACATGTGGGCATCAATTTACCATTCGAATGTTAGCCCATCATTAACGTTTTTGTCAAGTATCCAATTCATCTAATCCAAACCCTTATGACCATCTCGTTTCAATACCCTCCCTTGTTCCCACCCCGCTTGCATCGGCTTAAACCTGGGCTTCAATGTTGTATGTCTTCGGGTCCTTCCATTTGGGCTTTCATCATCCTCGATTATACAATCACGTCCCTATTGTTTTCTAATGTGATGTAAAAATGGCATTTGATTTTCCATTGGATAAACTGGCACAAGACCCTTATGATGTGGTTGCTTGGCATTTGCTCTTCTTGTTACCCCAATGATGTTCTTATTTTGCCCCCTTGTGGCGGGATAACATGGCACAAGGAAACATGGATCCAATTTAAGCATTTTCTAGTAGGTGACTCAAAAAGCCTACAAGAAAAATTATTTTTATAGGCCCAAGCTTTGGTGGCAAGTTTGAACTCAATGCCTCTTCCCCAACACGATCCTCTAACTCATAAACGCATTTTCCAAAATTTAGTCCTAGGACATGCAAGGGAATACTCTTGAACAACTTGCACTCTAACACCATTTTTTCCTTCATTCATGTCCTCTGACACAACTTTGGTTTTTTGTGTTTTACATCTTCAATCATATGGTTTCTTCCCTTTTTCCTACAATATTATGAACCAAACCAAGACTTTGAGCTTTCATCCAATTCTTTCAAGTTGGCATTCCAAACACATGTCGCATTTATCTGCAAATAACCTTTTTGGGATGGTTTTTCACCTTCGAAACAATTTTCATTTGAAAGATTCTACAAGTGGATTCCCACAATTATTTCAATTTTATTCTCATATTGTGCAAGGTCACATCCCACATCGAATTGCACATATCCTTGGAATGGCCCGCCTCTTAACCATGACCAAGCTTTCATGCAGAGTTCATCCCATTATCGTGGGGGAAGTGTTGTATCAACTCATAGGTCGCATTTTATGTCTTCAATATCATGATGTGTAATCCATGACATTAGGTGCACCTTGGACCTTCACCCTGACTGAACTGTTCTTCAGCTAGATGTGGCAAATGTTTTTAATCTAGTGTTAAAAGGATTCATATTTCAAAAACTTCATGTAACAGGTGGGGACATCATACAACGCATCCCCTTTGTTCATGCATTTTACGCATTTGAGTTTCCCTTGTTTTATACTCACCATAATTGTGAAGGCAACATCATGGTCATCCCATCTGCCATGGAAACCTGTCAAGGTGATCCCTTGCGAAGGGCACTATTTGTTTTAGTTCATTTTAAAACTCTAAGTTTAAATCATTTCCCTTCTTGTTTATTTCCATTTATTGTAAATGATAGTCACATCATAAGGCCCCCCCCCCTCAATTATATCATTTGCATGTGAACATTTCCAAACTAAAATTCCACATGATAGGTCTTTCTATTTAATAGGTCAAAAATGTGTAGCATGGTCCCCCTTTAGTCTACTACCTAACTTTGACACCCCATCCATGTTTAACACCCCATCATAAGGAATTAGAGTGTTAAGGGTTCCATTGGGCACCTCATTCTTCACATCATCTTTCATCAAAGAAGTTTTGTTGGAGGATGTTCGACATGTTGATCTTTTCTTTAAAATGGGTGATGTTAAGGTAAGCTTTTCGAGTTATAAATCATTGTTTCATGCAATGGCCATCACATCTATTATGATGCACATTTCCATCTTCCACCTTTGTAAAAAAATTTATGTTTTTTGACTCTTCCTTCCTTTAAATGTTTGGGTGCTTTTTGGGTTCAAGATCCTTTGATAGCCCAAAAGGACTTCTAGCCCATAAACAAACCTTTTTCCCAATTTTGGTGACATTGGCCTTATACCAATAGCCACCCATTGCCCTAATAGCCTATTTAAAGAACTAAGCCCATGTAACTTCCATCATAGTTGTTAGGTTTATGGTCAATCAACATCCCTTCCTTCTTGAAACCTTAACATGAATCAATACCAAACACTTTCCCTTTCCAACAACACTTCAAAGCGACATGCATTTTTCTACCACCCCTAGCACACACGTGTCTTCTTCCTTTTGAACAACTCATCGAACAACAAATGGTTTGACTTGAGGATTCCATCTCAAAACGTTTGCACCAGCCTACCTTTTCCATCATGCTATGTGACATGATATCTGAGACCCATAACGCTTAAATTTTTTCATGTTTCAACCTCAGGGCAAGCATTTGATTTATAGCTTAATTAGCCTTCCCACTCTTTCTATTATCTTCCCAATCTTTCTCCACAACACTCTGAACACGATTTGGACTACCACATCCTTCAATTACAAGTATCTTTCGATGCATGTACACACATCCCATCAATGCTACGAACATCCACCTTTTACGTTGTGCCCATGGCAATGAGTGAATAGGAACTCATGATGCAGTTCGCAACACTTTGTTGCCATTGCACGGAATGCCAACTTCCATGTGGGACAAGAACAAGTACACACACTTCCTTCGACCACATTCCACTTCTTTCGTCGACAAGTTGAAATTGTGTTCACCAAAAATGAAATTCGCACCCTAACCAACGTTGTCATTGCCAACCCCATGGGCGAATTTACTTCGTTGATCTTGTGTAACCCAAGGATTTGTTACCTTTGAAACAACTCAAGCCAAAGACATGAACTATTGCGACTGACACCCCACTAATCAATTCCTCCCTTTAGCAATTGAAGTGTTTGAATGTCTAAACAAACAAGTTGATGTGTTTGTACATGATTTTGCCAATGCCATGTTTGGCTTACCATTTTTAAACATCGTGATAACACCCAAGTACACATTAGATTTCACCTAAATTTTTATGTTACGCAACAATGTTGGTATGAATTGATGAATAATCTCTCATTCTTAATATTTGGGTAATGTGCATTTAACACAAGGTGTGATTGGTGCCTAATATCCAGGGGTGCTCAATATCCAGCGGTGCTCAGCAATGTTACCCTGCAAAAATATGTTTCACATCCAAGTTTAGTTATTTAGTGTTTTGCAACCCAACCCATAAAAGTGAAACTGGGACAACAAATAGGTGGGGGGACTACTAATAGCAACCCACTTGGACCAATCATTATGATGGGCCAATCAGAAACAGTGATAAGTAGTCAGATCGTATTTATTACACTCTTTTCCGCAGGTGCACAGTGTTGCTGCGCCTTTTACGAGCCGCTGCAAAAGTGTATAATTTTGCCGAGCCAAAACTATTGTCCTGAGCCAAACCGGCATTTTTTGACTTTTCTTCATTCAATTTTACTGTGCAGGATCACATATTGAGTAAAATTTTATAATTAGGGAATTTGGAATTTAAGAAATGGAATAAAAGGAAAAAAAACGAAAAGAAAAAAACTGAGATTTAGAATCCCAAGGAATTAAAATTAATATACCGGATTTCAGAACCTGAAATAGAAAATGGAAAATAGAAATCCAAAAGAAAGTACCTAGTACCTACTAGTCATAGATATTTTGTTTTTGTGGGTTTAAAAAAAGGAAGAATGATAAAAATATAATTATATTAGAAATAAAACCGAAAAAAAACACACGAGAAAATCAAGGAAAGGAAGCTTCTTCGAAGGCATGAAATTCTTTAATTAATTAATTAATTGATTGATTGATTAATTAATTCTGGTGCTTCTTTGAGAAGTTTCTAGAAGCTTCCGCAGCTCCCTCTTCGTTGCCGTTGCCCTTCACCCTTCGTGCTCGCATCGCTTTGCTCTTCCCGTCCTCGTATCCGTAGGTGCTTTCCTTCGCAATCGTCTGCAACCCTCACAGGATCGGACACATCTGCATCGATGCGGCTGCGCATGCCGCTGTAGTTCTGAATCCGGCAGGAGCGAAAAGTGCGGAAAGAGACGATCCAACTTCTGGGGTATTGTTTGTTGGTTTTTTTTGGTGGATTTTCGGCCGGTTGTTCGTTGTTGGGGTTTAGATCAGTGGGGGTGGTTGGGGTTTCTGGCTTTTCTTCTGTTGCAATGAACCGTGAATGAGAACAAAAGGAAGAGAGAATAGAAGAGGAAGAAGAAGAAGAGGAAATTGATAAGGGAGTTTGGAGTTGGGGTTGGCGTTTATTCCTTGAGCGCCTGAATGGTTTGTGGAGAGATGGATCTTATGTTTGGTATTGGGGTTTTGAGAGGCGTTTCAATGTGATTACTGGGCTTCACAGCTGTTAGCTTTGCTTGCAGCTGCTGCCTTTTTTGTATGTTTAGAGATGTACATTGTGTTGTAACATTTGTTGTATCATATTTCCGGTGTGAGGGTTTGCGGCGGTGCAAGAAGAAGAAGAAGAAGTGTTGATATGAGTTCTGTTTGTCGCATTTTATGAATTTCTACTCGTTGGTGGAAACACTTGTGTCCGTGAGAGATCGGTAGTTTTGTCACTACAGCTCGTTGTCTATTTGCTGCCAAGAGGACATGGAGCGTCTCTCTGAAGTTCGGGCGTGCGGCTAGAAAATGCGTTGAAGTTGAAGAAGGATTCCGATTCCGGTTTTTCTTGGCGAGATCGGAGGGTTGTAGCATGAGAGATCTTTGGGAGGCGGCAGAAGCAGATTGCGGTTCTGTTTTTGAAGAGAACAAGCTTTCGCATAGTGTATACAGTTGTTGCAACGAGAATGGCGGCTGCAGGGCTTGTGTTGATTCCTGCGGAGCCGGTTACATCTTTTCACGGCGGCCGTATGCCGGCAGTGGTGGAGGACATCCAGATCTATCTTGCAACTCTGGGCTCCAACAACAACAGTGTGATACCGATGAGAGTGCTGAGCTCCGATACAATCGCATCCGTGAAGATGCGCATTCAGGCGTACAAAGGATTCTACAAAAACCAACAAAGACTGGTGTACAGAGGCCGCGAGCTCACTCGGGATGACTGTTTTGTGAAGGACTATGGCGTGTGCAATGGTGAGGTTCTGCACCTCGTCTTGCGCCTGTCGGATCTCCTCGATGTCACTGTCAAGACTGCAGACGGCAGACATTTGTTCAAAGTTGAACGGACAAGAATTCTTCACCTTCTGGTGCGGAAAACTGCCAAGGTTACGTCACGAGCTTTACACAAGGAACTAGAGTTCTCGGTAGATGCAGATGCAGAATGGGTCGAGGAAGATCACGTCTCTGCAGTGCTCCCCCGTGCAACGACCTCCACTTTGTTGGCTCTGGTTTCTTCTGTGATTAGGGTTAACAGGAGTCATCACGTTTTGGACCCTGCTTGCGGGACTCTGTGGTATGGGGTTCCAGAGATTCTGGCAGATTTACTGACCCAAGCAAGAGCCGGTCTCCAAAGTGGACACTCACCCATCCTGTCAGCAGAAGGATCTGGAGGTGCCTATTTTTTGAAGTGCGAGTATGGCCTAAAGAATGTTGCCATCTTTAAGCCAGTTGACGAGGAGCCTCTAGCTGTGAATAATCCACGGGGCTTCTGCAACTCAGCAAGAGGTGAAGGCCTGAAGAAAGGTACCAGGATTGGTGAAGGTGCCTTCAGGGAAGTTGCTGCTTACATTCTGGATCACCCTGCAGAAGGACGACGACGGTTGAATTCAGAAAGGAACTTGCAAGGGTTTGCTGGTGTTCCTCCAACCATGATGGTGCACTGCTCTCACAAAGCCTTCCACTATCCCTTAGAGGAAAGTTGGAACTTTCCCAGGAAACCAAAGCTTGGCTCTTTGCAGCAGTTTGTGCCAGCATTCAGCAACTGTGAAGACATGGGTCCTGCTAACTTCCCTGTACAGGAGGTGCATAAGATTGCAGTCCTTGACATGCGACTTGCTAACACAGATCGGAATGGGAGTAACATCCTGGCTTGTCAAGATACTAACAACTCCATAGTGCTGGTCCCAATTGACCATGGATATTGCCTGCCGGAAAAGGTGAGAAACTGCACACATCAACATCCTGACCAACAGATCAAGCTTGTGTCTGTTATTGGCTTTATGTTGTGAAGATGGACTTGAAGGGATGCATTGCCCATTAGTTACTTGGTGCTGAATGTCTTGGCTTTTCTGCATAATCCAAAATCGTAACATAGCATTTCTGTTTCAAAGCTTAAATGCTGTGTAATGTTCTTCTTCATCTGATGTGGACTGCTGTCTGTGCAGTTTGAAGATTGTACCTTTGAGTGGCTCTACTGGCCTCAAGCACATGTTCCATTCAATGCATCCACTTTGGAATACATTGCATCACTTGATGTGGAGCAGGATATTGCACTCTTGAGGGAACATGGTTGGTCACTACGTTCTGCTTGTGCTCATGTGTTCCGCATCTCAACCATGCTGTTGAAGAAAGGTGCTGCAGCTGGTCTAACACCTTTTGCAGTTGGATCCATGATGTGCCGGAAAACATTTGACAAAAGGTCACCCATTGAGTTAATGCTTGAGGAAGCTGAGGAGAAGATGTTGCCTGGTTCAAATGAGCAATTTTTCATGACTGCTTTGGCTGAAGTCATGGACTCACATATCAAGAAAGCTGAGTAACTGGGGATTGTACTTGTATGTGAATAGGTTGTACAGTGAATAGTTGTATTGATGGTGATGGCAGTAACCCTTTTTTCAAGAACCTTTTTAGCGTTTTCAATACCTCTGCTGTTGATGATTGTCGCATGTGCTTTGGACTCTGGACATTTCTTTGTTTTGCCTCCAGGTTATACATCTCAAGCCATCATCAACAGATTTTGGACAGATCCTTCATTGTTTCTCATATTCCTTCTCACTTTCTAGCTAGTTGTCTAACAAACTAGAACTTGGATTTACCGGGTGGATAGTTGTAAAAAAACTGTTGTGAGACATCAATATATGAAGACTCTTATTATGTAAATTATACTCCGTCAGTGAGTTCTGATTGAAGGCAAGTACCACAGTTCTCTTGGCTACCAATTGATGGACTTCGAAATTGAAAGCAAATGGAATTAGAGGATACATTTGTCTGGTTTCCAGACATGTGCAATTTTGTAAAGGTTTCTCAGCTGTGTGTTCTGATGATTAAATCCTTTATGTTCAAATCTGCTGTGTTAAACATAGTGTATATATATGGTAGTGTTAAATGAAGGAAAGATGTCTATCTTGGCTATGTATATGCAGGTTAAAGTATGGCTAGTTGTCAAAATGTGAGAAATACTGTTGCTGCACATTCTAGAGCTTTTTTTAAACTGTGCAGAACACAAATGATACTTGTTGACTCATTAACTCAGGTGCATGAATTGGAACTTGATGCAAGCAGACCTAATCTATTTGCTATGAGACTTTGGAGTTGAAGCTTCCCTGAAAAGTGTGGGAATCTCGGCAGTTTTGTGATTGTGGGCTGTTTTCAAGATGCCAGAGCTTCACAAAGCCTTTCTATTGAGTTCTTATGTCTATGAACTGTGTTTGTTACCATTTATAAATCGATTTTGCATCCAGATCCATGTTTGATTTTGTCTTCAAGATAACTTCAACTGTGTTCCGAACAAGTGTAGTGTGAGACGCCTACAATTTACCAAGAACAAAGCTGCCAAGTGTTCCATTGCTGCAACAATATCTGTACAAAAGAGACAATTGCCATTGAGGTATGGGAACCCAACATTCTTTTTGTGTTGATTTGAAGTTTACAACAAATGCAACAATTCACTTTTGAACAGTGCAGATACAAACATAAAATATGCAAGTTCTTTGTCAATTTTGTGTCTCTTTGAAGAGTTGAAGGGTACTAAATATTGCATCCTCCATTTTTTCCTCAGATGAAAACATTTTTTGGATGGGTGCAGGTGAGAACATGAAAGAAAATAAGAAGAACACGGAAGCCTTATATGGCATTTAGAGACACTATAACATAAAGCAATTGTTACCCTAATTTGTAATGCTTTCTAAAACAATATGATCTTACTTGCAAACTTGCAAGAATAGTTCATTTGTGACATATTGGTGACCTTTACGAAAAAAATCATGTTCAAAACATGTTCCTTGAAAAATTCTCTTCCAACCCTAGAGGTTCACATTTCACAACAAACTTGGAGAGCACTTGTTATTGTGTTCAAATTTGAACCCTCATCTTTTAACATATGCTTATTATAATCATTACAATAATTATTTAAAACTCCATTATAATTTTTCCAAATTTTTTTAATTCAGATTTTAATTTATAAATTACAGATTGTGAATAATTATGTTCAATTAGAAAATAATTATGAAATTACTATAATTAATTATTATCTGAAATAATTATAATTATTTTAAAGTAATGTAACATTAATTACAGTAATTGATTTATTTTATTGTAAGAATATAAATTATATGATATAAAAACTTATGTTGTAACAATAACTATTTGGTGTAACTTATAATTAATAAATATAATCATTTATAATTATTCATAAAAGTGATATATTATGAACAAGTAGTTTCGAGAAATAAATATTTTAGTTTATTAGAAGTACTTTTTTTCTTTCAAATTTGTGATCTCAAAATTTTGGCAATTTTTTTGGTGTTTATATTTTTCCTTGATTTTTTCCATTTTTTCCATTTTTTCCAACAAAAATTGCAAAGTGAGGAAAATTCAAAACCAAAAAAAAAATGTTGGTGGGGGGGGGGAGGATTAATCCAACTATTTAATGCCAAAATTTCACCAAACTATGTTGTTTTTATTTATATAAAGGAAATGAAGGTAAAATATATTCTTACACCATTAAAATAATATTAATATTGTTTGATTTTTTTTTCAAAGTTGTGTAATTAATCATTTATCTTAATGTATGATTCATGTTGTTAAACAAATATGGTATTGAGATATAATGGCTATATTGACTTATTATTTTATTTTATTTTTGTTTCGTGGCCAAATTTTGCCAATTTAAAGGGGCAACAATATCAATATAAAAAAAATCAACTCTATCAATTTAAAAATATATATCATCAATTTTTTACAACAAATTAAGGTAGGTAACCATAATGTTGAAGGATTTAAACAAGTTTCTAATTCCACAACTTGTCTATAAACAAATGTGGTTAAATCTTCTTATAGATGATTGCCATTTTAACAACATTGCAAAAATAAATAAAACCTTTAAACGTAATCATATTGGAAAAATAAAAAATTTGAAATTCTTCAAAAAATGGACATATTTTACATAATGGAAATAACATTGTTAAAGATGAATGAATGTATATTTGAATTCACATTGAGTTTATATAGATTGTAGGTCAATTGAAACAAAAAGACATTTTTTAATTTATTCATGTGACATGTTATTTTAAGTTTTTAAAAAGCTTTTATATTTAATATT
>Ga0116229_10013715_pt1 | contig 11397 bp, 16 predicted proteins | sample S1TSphgellanicum_3_FD_87313 | JGI IMG/M metagenome (GOLD analysis project Ga0116229, IMG submission 87313) | Host-associated microbial communities from peat moss isolated from Minnesota, USA - S1T2_Fc - Sphagnum magellanicum MG | ecosystem: Host-associated > Plants > Peat moss > Unclassified... | reverse complement strand
TTAAATTACATAGTATAAGATAAAATTACTATTATATTATGAGTAATGTTATGAGTACAATAAATAATAAATGAATTATTTTTTTTTTTTTTTTTTTTTTGAGGGTTTCAATTGCAAGAAGTGCAAGAAGTAAAAAAAGGATTTCTATTATAGGTTTTTAGTATGTAGCTGAAAATATAAAAGAATGATTAAAGATTTGTATTTCATAATTGGTTTATGGTAGTGTGGGGCGGGTATGAGTCCAAGCACCAAATACTTGCTGGATCTTTGGACGAGTATATAGGTATACAGTTAGTCGGAGCTCACATTATTAAAGACCCGAGACCTGCCTCCTACCGATGGTTTTTCATTTCAATAGATTTGGCCCCTGCCCTTGGCATAATCCTATTGTCAATAATTGCCATTACCCCGCTGACCCATTACACATAATTCACAAGGGTATTTGATAAAAAAATCAGTTTCAATACCCTTTTCATTCCCAAAGTGATGGGTTTAGGGTTTAAGGTGTAGGAAACAAGAATTGAAATACTCTTGGAAGTTTGCAAACTTGAAACAGATGGTGATTGTAGCTTGGAGCCTTTTCTTTGAATGTGTTGTGTGTTCAATGATTAGTGGTTATTGTTGTCATTTGTTACATCAATGGAGTAAATTTTCGGTGATTCACAATATTGGTGACAAAAGACAATTGTTGGAAGTTATGAAAATGGTAAATAAATTTATAATTGAAGAAGCTAAATTGTTTGAGAACAAAGGAGAGCCTTTTGCATTGAAGGTTGGTGTAACCTTGTTCATGTTCTTGTTGTGTCAATTTTGTGCGCATTGCTCTATTTCCCAAGCATATCAACGTTAGTTCATGATTTATCATTTCAAGCTTTTAGTCAACTTGTCAAACGCTTCTACTTTCAACTATTGTTATGTCTACTAATTAAGGTTATTAAAAGTTTTGCCAAAAGTTTTTTTTTTCTTAATGTTTTATTTGTTGGTCATGATTGTCGAAAATTTCATCAAAACCTCTTACATTCAAGGTCATTGGAATTTCCAAGGTGCTCATTGCTTAGTTTGCTAAAGCTTAAGATTGTCAAAAGCTTTTTAAAAAGTTTTTGTTTTCTTGTAATTCTATCTATTGGTCACAATTATTGAAAGCTTCATCGAAAGCTTTTCCATTCAAGGTTGTTGAAATTTCCAAGGTGCTCAGTTTGTTGAAAATGTCAAAAACTTCATTGAAATGTGCAACATGTTCATTTTTTCATTCATTGACAAAAGTTTCGTCAATTACATAATTTTTTGTTTGAAGCTTATTGTTGAAGTCCTTCTATTGTGGATTATTCACTTCAACCTTTCCCTCATAGATTGCATTAATCAGTTTGATGATTTTTCAAATAATTTGGTTGATTTGCAAGTATTTGGTTTTGGTGTGCATGAATTTATTTCCCCCTGAATGATTGTAAGATTTGGCAATAATACCGGTGTTGAAGGTGAAGAGCACGTAGCTAAAAAGTAGTGCGTTCTTGAGGTGCATTTGACAAATATGAAGAAACATGATATTACATGGAAACTTCATTATTGCAACTTCTCCACATGGGCCTTTTACCAAATGAACAACAACTAGCCTATTGATTTTAGTTGAAACCATATAATGTGATCTATTATTTGTCATAATGAAACTTTAGTAGTGCACATTAGATGTCGCGAGGGGCTCATTGTTTACCACAAGTCCAATGGCATAATTGGCATGAAGAAACATGTGGATATAGAACATGGTGCCTTGCTAAAAAGGTATGTGGAAGTAAACCTTCACTACAGCATGAATTAACCACTAAATGCCCTCATGTTACCCCAATTGCAATTTTTAGATTTTTTTTCCTCTATAAACCAATTTACAAAAGACCATGAAACCCAAATTAATTTCTTGGAAGATGAAAGGTTATATGTGATAAAAGGTTTTTTGCCAATGAAAACAATTGAATCCATTTTGGTTACATCGAATGGTTTATAGGTTATGCCCAAAATGATGTTTTTTATTAAATAAATGTTCATGCAGGAGGTTCTACCTACTTTAGAGGAAAACACTTTGGTGACATATGTACAACTTGCATTGGCTACATGTCTTTCTACCACATGTATTTTTGATCTATGGATGTCTGTAAGGGCACATGATGTGTTTGTTGTCAATTTCCTATCAAACAACAATTTGGAACTTAAACATGTGATGGTTGGTTTATTAAAGGCTACTGAAACTAATGGGGCAACCATGGTTGTTAAACTATGGGCAGTTTTGAACAAGTTTTCCTTCATGGAAAAATTAATTGCATATGTTAAAGATGATGGCCCCAACTCATAATGTTGTGTAATTGCCTTTAATTTAATGGTTTCTTGTAAGAGTTTGGGCGTGCTATCTAGAGCCTTTTCATGGTTTTTTTTTTGGGCATGCTCTATCCAAGGTCTACTAGTACGCCATTCTAGAAAAAAAAAATTGTTAAAGATTAACTTGTGTATATATAAAAGGTGCGCAAGTTCACATTCAAAAAGGCCTTACTTGGCTAAGAAAATCAGGCAAGGGGAAATAAACTTGGGAGTAAGCATGCATAGAAGCTAGATTAAAGCTTGGGAAATTAAATGCATTTGTGAAAACAAGATATGTGATTTTTTCCCCCTTTTTTCTGTTTCTAATTTTGATTTTTTGTAGATTTCCTTTTTGCAAATCTTGTTTTTGTGTTTTATAAATTTGGTTTTTTTTGGGCCAACATATATATTTTTAAATTATTTTTAAAAAAAAATTACCTTGGATGTGCATGAATTTTTTATTTTCAAAACTATAAGATTATAAATTAGGTTTTGTTATTTTAAGATGCTTTGACATTTCAAGTAACTATTTTTTTATGTTATAGTCATCAAAGTGTGGCAGTGCAAAGTTGCATACCTTCCCTAAGAACCTTGGTAGTTTGCAAAATAGTGGTGGAAATTTTGTCACCTACAATTATTCAATGTGTTATGAATTACAATCAAAGGCATTGACCCCTTGGAAATGCCCTATATTTCATCATTTTTACATGCCATGTTATTTGTGCAAAACTTGTTGTTGTGGTTAATCATGATATCTTGGTAGATCCAAAGCCTTTCACTTTTTATCAAGAGTTGGAATAATTTATGTGCCACATGAAGCATTAGGTTTTGGAAGTCTTGAACACTTTCCTTTATTGTTTACATTTTTATATATTTTTTAAAGGTCATAATAACCTAGCATTAATGTTGGATCCTAGATACAAATCTATTTAGGACTTATGTGGGATGTGATAATGTTGTAGTTTTAGTTGTTGAATGTGATCAAGAATTATCGTGCCTTTGCTGATGGAGGTTTATAAGTTGTCAATGCCAATTATTACTAAAGAATTTGATGCATTTGGTTCAAGGATTAAAAATGAAGTTTTTTTTTGCACAATATACACAATTGCAAACATTTTGAGGGAGCTTGTTAGCAGAGAGTTGTACACTTACTATTGATATCATGTTGATGGAGATAGTTACAATTGTGCCTTGAGATGGTAGTGCATAGAAAAGCACAAGTTTCCAACTATTGCTACCTTGGTGAAATAAATTTTGGACATCCTAGCATCGCAAATCAAAATAGAAAGGATTTTTTTCCATTGTTGGAATTTTGATTGCACTTTGTAGATGTTGGCTTAAAATAAAAAATCTTGACAAATTAATTTTTGTTAACAAAACTTGGCCACATGATCCATGTGTTGGGTGCATTAATTTTTTGACTTTGCATTGTATGTGAAACATGGTTAATTCTAATTGAGGAGTTGGATGTTGAATTTACAAATGAGGTGTAACACAAAGATTTTCTAGAAGCTTAAGATGGTTGGAAGATGTGGTAATGTGATTTGGTTCACTAAGTTGAATTTCATTTTGGTTCTGCAAATGCTTCAACTTTACAACTCATGGTTGTGATATAGACTTGAAAATGGGATGTTGGTTTTGGTAATTATATAGATGATTCTAATGGACAGTCATCATGCAATAGAATCTAAAAATTAATATTTTTATTGTCTTGATCAAAATGATAAATGTATCTTTATCATGGGCTTTAGAATAATGAAGATGATGAATAGGCTTTATGTTAGGATTTTAGGGGTAGAAATTTCTTTTATGTAATGGTTTCAAGCTAGCCATCGATTCCAATGTGGTCTTTGTTTTTGTGCTATGTATTTTATGTGTCATATGTGGGTTTAATCTAGTTTTATGAATACTTTGCCTTTTGTCAAGTAGAATCTTGGTGTTTAATGTCTATTATGTAATTTGTAACTAATGTTTGTTCTCTTTTGTGGGGTTTCAATTTTGTTTGTTTATTGTCTTCTATCTTTTGTCCATCCTTTGTTATGTGTTTTGATGTCTTGCGCCTTGTTTTTGCCCATCCTTTGCCCATTTGTCATGTTTTTGCATTGATTTTTCATTTTTTGTGTTTTGAAATTTGGGTTTTTCTTAGTAGGTTTTTGACTTTTGCTTGTTTGGGTTTTGGTTTTTGTTTGTTACATTGGGTCTTGGGTTTTTTGTGTTATAGTGGGTTTTTCTTGCTTGCATCCAATATTTGGTTTTCAGTTTCTGTCAAGTGCACTTGGTTTGAAATAGTCTTTGGTCTTTAACTATGTATGTTTTTTTAAAAAATGTTTTGTTCTTATATTGTTAGTTGTTTAAAAGGTGTGAATCTAGCGATGGAATTTTAAAAAATTTCAACATGGTGTGTGAAGTTTTGGTTCAATTGTTTTCTTGTTACTTTTTGCTCCTTTGTTGTTTGAGGGATGTGAATATAGGTGATGAAAATTGAAACTTGGAATATGTGAAAGAAGAGTTTAACTTTGCCCACTGGAGGCCAATATTGAGAAAATGCCCTATATTTTTATTCATTATATTATTAGATTTTTAATTAGATTTTTATTAGGTTCGGAGTTTTAAATAAATTTAGATTAAAGGTTGAAAGATTCATTTATGAATTTTCAAGTTGCACCACTTTGATATGTTTGTGAATATTTTTGTAATTAGGTAGACTTAAAGGTTTCCTCTTTTTTGTGTTGGGCCTTGAATTTAGGAACTGGTGTTTTTTTAGACTTGGGTAAATTTTCATCTACCCAGATATTTATCAAAGAACCTAATAAAATCTCTAAGTTACATACCAACACACATAATATACCGTGTCAGGGTTCCATCAAAGATCCCAAAGAACTTTAAAATGTACTTGACAAAATAGCCTACGTTTTTGTTAAATAACTTGGCTACTTACCTGTTTAAATTGATATCCAAACCCTCACCCTCGGCTTGTGCCCATCAAGCCCCAATTGTGAAAGAACCAGCCTTGGTGATTTAAAAAAATTTTAAAAATTCAAATAACCGAACCCGACCAATTCTTTCAAATCTTTCTCTTTAAAAACCCATACCCGACTATTATAGATAAAATCAAATACCCGCCCCACATTGGTTTACACCTAGATTTGGCTTCATCTTCCTATAGTTTGATGACCATCACTTTTCCTAATGAATGAATGGAGATGCAAGTTATGGAAATAATGGCCATAAAGGTTTTTTTTTCTTTCTTTTTTTTTTTTTTTTGCAAATTTCTAATGTTGCATCAAATGTGAGCATATAATGAGAGGTTTGGCATTTAAAAGTGACATGTTTTTACAGCTTGTCCAAAAATTAGGGAATATTATTTCCCTCCCCTCCCTTTTTTTTCCCTCTCATATGTGCGAGGTAAGTTTCGCAAAAGAAAGAAAAAGGCAAGGCGTCAGGGTAGTGCAGCGGCGGCAGCAGCAGCAAACAAAGCGAGAGGAGAGGAGAGGGGAGTGAAATCTCTCAAAAGAGTGCAAACTTCCTTCAAAGCCAATTACAGTTTGTAAAAAAGAGCCAAATAATTAATGGCTAGCTAATTTTAGTGGAAGTTGGCGAAAGAAAGAAACAGTGTCCCATCATTGCAAAACCGGGGGCGAGGGGGGCGGAGAGAATTCGTGGGCGTCCATAAATACGCAGTCAGATTTTGCATTGAGGACCTCACAACTCTTTGAGCTCAATCTCTCCATCGTAGCTCTTCTAGATTTCCCAGTTCAGATTTTCACACAATTTTTACACTTGTGTCTTTGTGTTGTGTGTGTGTGTGTTTTGTCCACCGCGCACATTGCCGACATTTGTTTGGTACCAGGAGTTTGATCCTGTGTTTGTAGTCTGAACTCATGGCGAAGCATCAGCTTTCGTTGGGTTTTGTAGCTGCTGCTGCAGTGGGGATGCTGTTGTTGGCGGCAACAGTGACAGTTGTGATGGCGGCGGATGCCGATCCAATTTATGATTTCTGTGTTGGGAATTTGACGAGCCCGATCATACTCAACGGGTTGGTGTGTGTCAACCCGGCTACCGTAAACGGAGAAACCTTTGTTTTCAAGGGTTTTGAGACGGCAGGCAACACGAGCAACAGTCTGGGCTCTGCGGTCACACCAGCCTTTGCAGGCGTCAACTACCCGGCACTCAACACACAGGGACTGGCGTTGGCACGTCTGGACTATGCACCAGCCGGTCTAGTTCCTCCTCACACACACCCAAGAGCCACCGAGGTTATTTATCTGGTTAAGGGTGAACTCCTAGTGGGCTTTGTTGACACCAGTGACGTGTTCTACCCCGCCCATATAAAAACGGGCGATGTCTTTGTCTTCCCCAGAGGTCTTGTGCATTTCCAGTACAATATTGGTACCACTCCCGCCTTCGCCATTGCTGTTTTGAACTCACAAAACCCCGGCGTCCAGATCATTGCTTCTGCCCTTTTCTCCATCGAAGACGTTGTGCTGTCCAAGGCTTTCGGCATCCCGGTGTCCGAGGTCGAGAGTATCAAGAAGGGCTCTGGAGCCTAACCTGTGCGATTCTGCATTCAATTCTCTCGGCGTACTATTATTGGATACTGCTGCAGGTCATGTGGGTATAGACTAACCATAGAATAAACTCTAAACCCACATGACCTGCACCATATAATAACAGGTAGAGTTTGAACGTTGCTGTGGAAAGACCAAGTTCCTGAGATCTATGCAAGAGCTTCTGTGATGATCAGGCCCGGACTTGATTGAGAAAATTATTAGTATCTGTGGGTCTCGACTAATTAGTAGCTGGAATAAGTTCGTGACTCCTGTGCTTTTTTGCGACAGTTCTTTTCGCATTTGAATTTTAACAAAATTTCCTGGCATGATCTTTGTGTTGTCGTCTGTAAACGAGTGCGTCTCCCCCACTAGTTGCTAGTGTATCTACTGCTCAGGCCCGTTCCAGAAATTGGGCGTGGAAGATTAAGATGTCTGAGTAGCTGGCTCAGCTACAAGCTGCTGCCGACAAGCGAAACACCCTGTAGTTTCTTCTACAATTTTTTCTGAATATAAAGCTACCAATAAATTGCTGATCTCCATGAGCAGCCTCAATTGCTGCAATGTGTAATTTGATGCTGTGAATGCGATTTTAGCTGTTGTGAATTTGTCGCTTTGATTCTCTCTTCAATGAATTTACTTGCTAACTAAGGGTCTTGAATCTTGATTCTGCATTTGAATGGAATGTGCTAGTCACACCGGTAGAGTATCTCTCAGTATCGTTCGCATTTAGAGAATCATGAATTTTGTATAGGAGGAAGGGTAACCATAGAGGTCCTTCCATGTTTTGAGACCTAGGTAGGTGTGCGGCCAGTAGCCTGAGTGCTGGGCACCACCAAAAGAACATGGAAAGGCCTAAGGGCCAAGAGGACTACCCTTCTGACAGGTTTAAAGCAATAGTGTTTTTTTGGTCTTATATATATATATGTATATGAATATTTAATTTCTTTTTATTTGGTCTATATACATTGTATCCCCTTTCCCCCCACTTTTAATCATTTTCTTGGGGCTTATAAAAGCTCTGCATTTTATTTTTTCCCTTATAGGTTGCACTACATTTTATGGACAATGTCCTTAAAGGATAAGGAAAACTGTTTGAAATATGAGGAAATGCTGGAAAGAAAAAGAAGGTTGAGAGTATGTTGGTTCTTAGAGTCCAAGGTTCCTAGCATCTCAACTTGCAGCTTAATTCTTCCTCTTTGCTTTGGACTACTACTACACCAGTGATATTTTTTCAATTTTGTGACGTCTCATCATTGGCTAGCGTCTCGAGAGGGATTTAGCATTAAGTGGCAACAGGTTTTTAGAACCCCTCTAAATAATTTAAACACTAGTCTTAAAAATGTTAACAAATTAAAATCAGAGTCCAAATGTGACAAAACAAAATTCAATTTTCTTTTTCAAAATTTGAAGATTTTTTAAAATTTTTTTCAGAAAGTGAGAATATTGTGACAGAATATCCCTGTTTTATTTGTGTTTTTCATATTTTGGCAAACTTTCACACCCCAATAAAAAAAACTCTGGACTACACTGCTTTCCCAAAACTGGGATCTGATCAATTCTTCACTCAAGAAGTTCGGCCTTCGACAATAAAAAGGTCATTCTGCCTTCTCATGAATTCAATTCATTGGTCTCAATCCCAACTATACAAACTGCATCCCATACCTCCTCAGCTCCTGTTGACAATCCTCTCCTGCTTAGACCATGCACTTCATAGTGACAATGTCCCTCACATGTGCAATGGGTTAAGATGAGATGCACTATAAGGTGAATCTTTTCAAGGTCTGTAGAATCTACTAACATTCTCCAAAGTTCAAGTCAGGTGCCAGCATGCACCTCAAGCTTTATGCGGTAATAGTAAATTGAGTCTAATGTAAACATGCCCTCCACTTGAACATCACCAAGTAATCGAATGTTTGTTTAGTGCAGACCAGTGCCAGTGAATGGTTGCATGCATTGCAGATCAATGTTAAAAAAAGGAGGTCTTATGATCAAATGTTCGGTCTTGAGAAATTGTGTTTGGTTTTTTTAAAGATATCCAAATGGAACGGTATTTTTGTGTGTGGTTGCTGGCATGGGAAAAAGCTAGTATTAAAACAAATAATAGACATCATCATATCCAAATATGTTTGGTGATGAGAAAGGAACAACATATTTTCATGCATATAGCTGAAAACAAATAAGGTAAAAAATATTTTAGTCTATTTTGGAGTGTTTGGTTATGAGTTTGTTTTGAGACAATTGAAGAAAAAATGCAAGCAATTTTTCCAAAGGCAATGTTTGGTTTAGGGGTGGGCTAGACTCTTTTTCACAAAACATCACCAATCTAGATCCAAGGAGGGTGTTTGGTTATGGGGTTTGTTTATTACATTAAAGGGCATGCAATTGCTCAAAAATAAACCCTAAACCCTAACAAGGATATAATGCACAGAAATCACAAAAAGACATCAAATCTTTGAGTCCTCCAAAGGAGGAACTCTTGTAGATTCCTACTAAGCACTTTGCATTCCCTTCACAAATCTTGACACGAGATCAAAGTTTAAACTTAGGTCAAAAGCAAATGAATAATTCATTTTTACTTCCAATTCTCTTTCAAGTATGTTGTAAGTATATCTTATTTACAAGCTTAAATAAAGAATAACTTCAACTTTGTTTAGAATTCTTTGGTCCTAATGTTGTAGTGTTAAAAATATATAGGAACAAGTGACAACTCAAGTATGCAAGTAAAAGTAGAGCATGTAGAAGAGGATATGTTATGTTTGAAACTTTATTTCTAGAAAATAAGTTTCAAGGAAGTAAAACATGTAAAAAAATTGAACAAGGTTCAAAAGTAGATCTGTAGATACTAGATCTCAAGGTGAAAGTTGAGCACATGGAAGAAGGATCACCATTAAAGATAAGGATAAAAACCATAAATTGGATTTACAACTAAAGGTTCAAGAAATACTTGGATTATCATTAGATCCAACATTCTATAATTCAAAATGTTGGATAAAGGAAATTCAGAATAGCAAGGGATTAGCTAAGTTATATCAATGGTTTGTATATATTTCTACCCACAACCTACACATTAACAAAAATGTTGATTTAATGTGAGAAGACTTTATAAATTTTTATGCTTTCATCAATTAATATACTATAAGATTATTTGAACATGCATTAGCTCCTCATTTCCAAACTTATTAAACTTTTTGAATTTTTGAGTTGTGTGCAAAAAAAAAAAGGCATAATATTAGTTGGGCCAAAAGACACCTTATCAAGTAACCAAACAATCATGAACATTCAAGTTGGTAGAGAAGCATGAACAAGGGTTTTGCCTAGGTGAGGGTCAAATGTAGTTTATAACACCATCCCCAAGTCTTAGGAATGGTTAATTATAAATTGTGTAGTAAATGATGTAAGAAGTGTTCTACCTTAGTTCTACATCTTTAGAAGGGAGAGACTATAGGATGATTACATCATACTTTGCAAACCAAGGACCTACATGGCAATGCAAAAGAGAGCATGAATGATTTTTTTCTTGTTCAAAGAGTTTTAATCTTTTTTCAAGAAGTTTATTAAGGTTGAATGTTTTTCACCAATAAGCCTTTGTTAGTTTTGGATGGGCATGGCAAACATGTTACTTTAAAAGAAATAAAACATGCACAAGAATTTGGATTTGACATGATCACTTCACCATCTCACACATCACATGTTCTACAACCATTAAATATGTCTTATTTCGAACCATTTAAAATAACATTAAAAAATGTTAGGGATGCAATTATGTTTAGAATCAATCACATTGAATCAAATAATATAACATTTGCTAATTGGGTAAATTAGGTTTTAGAGCATTCACTCACAAAAAAACACATTAAGTTTGGATGCAAGGCTATAGGTATATGGCCTTTCAACCCCAAAGTAATGGACATCAAGATTCAACCTTTAGAGATGTACATTGTACCAAACATCAATGATTAGGAAATGAAGATGATTACATAACAAATGATGAAACTAATCACAATCAAGATTGGGAGGAGGATTTTGCTATTGCAAATTTTTTACATATGGCTAAAATAATTTAATAAATAACATTTAAAGATTTTCCTACCAACATGTTAGAAAATGACCAACATTATTATGTAGATATGTATTTAAGCCCTATAATGATTGAAGAATAGCCATGAGATATAATCTTGAAATGCCACAAGAAATTCAACCTCTTCCTAATTTGATCCAAAAATCCATGTGTTTGCACAACTTGCTTTCATTACTATGTTTACCTATAAAACAGACAATGGGAAAAAACTACGAATAAGATAGTTGTAAAGGAAATTAAAAAAGAAGACGAATGGAAAGGGAAAAAAATAAATTTTAAATAAAAATAAATTAGGGATTGCACCAAATCAAATAGTTCAAAGAGCTACTAAAAAACACACTAGAGCACAATTTGTTGCAACTTGGACTCTAACAATTATAAGGGAGGTGGGAGACAAATTTCACCAAAACTTTTTGGTTGGCTTGT
>Ga0116229_10013714_pt1 | contig 11397 bp, 9 predicted proteins | sample S1TSphgellanicum_3_FD_87313 | JGI IMG/M metagenome (GOLD analysis project Ga0116229, IMG submission 87313) | Host-associated microbial communities from peat moss isolated from Minnesota, USA - S1T2_Fc - Sphagnum magellanicum MG | ecosystem: Host-associated > Plants > Peat moss > Unclassified... | reverse complement strand
GCCACCCGCATGCGCGCGAGCGGCGAGCGCAACTCGTGGGAGATGTCGCGCAGGAGCTGCGTGATGGCGGCTCGGTTGGCGCGCAGCTTGTCCGCCATGGCATCGAAGTCCCGCGCCAGCACCGCCAGTTCATCCTTGCGGTCCTCGAGGCCGGCGCTGACGCGCAGGTCGCCGTCGCCAACCGCGAGCGCGCCGGGGGCGACATCGAGCGCGCCCGAGGCGAGGGCGCGTGCACCCGCTTGGATGCGGCGGATGGGGGCGCTCAAGTGCTGAGCCAGCCACCAGCTGGCGAACGCGCTCACGACCAAGGCGATGCCCAGAATGGTCAACGAGATGTCGGGCAGACTCAGCGCGCCGAAAATACTGGGACGACGCAGCACGGCCAGAACGGTATACGCGGACCCATCGGGGGCGACGATCTGCGGGGCATAGCGCGGCGGCCGGAAATTGCCGGGCGGTGGCGGACTTGATTCGCGCGCCTCGAGGGCTTCCAGGCGGCGCGCGGCGCTGTCGGAGAGGCGGCGTCCGAGGATGTCCCGGCCGTCCGGTCCGATGATGTACAGGTCGCGATCGCCCATCGATTTCTTGCCGGCGACCAACCACGCCTTGAGTGCGGCGGTCCCACCCTGAGCGAGCACTTCCGATGCCTGAATCGCGAGGCCAGGGCGGCGCTGCTGTTCCGCGGATTCGTACTCGCGGGCGGCCACGGTGAACGTGATGGCGATGCTGCCGCCGACGATGAGCGCCATCGCGATCCAGAACAACACGAAGATGCGGACGAACAGGCTGTGCATGTGAGGCGGCGGTGCAGGCTCTAAGCGGTGGCCAAGGTCAGGGTGTAACCCGACCCGCGCACGTTCTTGATTTCCGGATTCTTGCCGATTTCGAGGTCGAGCTTGCGGCGCAGATTGCTGATGTGCGTATCGATGCTGCGGTCATAGGCGACGAGCTTACGGCCCAGCGCCTGTTCGGTCATCGCCTCGCGCGACAGCACCTGTCCGGCGGCGCGCATGAGCAGTTCCAGCACGCGAAACTCGGCACCGGTGAGACTGACGGGCACGTCGGCGACCCGCACCTGGTGAGTGCCGGTGTTGAGCACGATGGGGCCCACCGTGAACTCGTCGGGGACATGGCCGCGCGCCTTGCCGATGCTCGCGCGGCGCAGGATGGCGCGGATGCGGGCCACGAGTTCGCGCGGGTTGAACGGCTTGCTGAGATAATCGTCGGCACCGAGTTCCAGACCGACGATGCGGTCCACGTCGTCGCCCCGTGCGGTGAGCATCAAGATCGGCGTCTCATGCGAGGCGCCGAGCTTGCGCAGCACCTCGAAGCCGCTGACGCTCGGCAGCATCACGTCGAGGATCAGGATCTCGAATTCGCCGAGCTTGAGCTCGTCGAGCGCATCGCCGCCGTCGTGCACGCTCTTGACTGCAAAATGCTCGGCCTCCAAGTACTCGGTGAGCATTTGACACAGTTCGCGATCGTCGTCGACCAACAGGACGCGGGCTTCGCTTAGCGTAGTCATATGCATTGGGTCGCCATACTGGATGCGTACTTTCGCACAATCGTGCGCGATCTTGGCAGGCCGCCATCCGTTACCGCGCGAATTGACAGTTCTTGACACGATCAGGGCGTCGCTACCCACACAACTTTGCATGGTGTTGCGTCCCCTCTGACCCACCGCCGAACGTTGTCAGCTTAGGATAGAACGTGTCTCGAACCTCATTGGAGCATCAACATGAAATCGATTCGCAAAGTGCTGGCCGGAACCCTGATCGCGTCCGGCGCGCTACTCGCCGCCACGACCGGCTTTTCGACCGCGGGTGCGGCGGACAGCGCGACCACGGCACCGTCCGGTACGCCCGGCAGCGGAGCCCATGGCTGGGGTCCGTGGCACATCTACAGCAAGCTCGGCCTGACCAGCGAACAGCAAGCCTCGATCAAAGCGATATTCGCTGCCGCGAAGCCGCAAATGCAGAGCTTGCACGAGCAGATGAAGGCCAACCACGCGAAGCTGTCGCAAATTACGCCCGACGATGCGTCGTACGCGAGCGTGGTCGCCGAGGTGGCGGCCACGAATGCCAATCTGGCATCGGAACGGACCACACAGGGCGCGGAACTGAAGGCGCAGATTTACGCCGTCCTGACGGCGTCGCAGAAGACGCAACTCGCGGCGTTGGAGGCACAGTGGGCGGCCAACCCCCATCATGGTCACTGGGGGCACCGAGGTCCCGGAGCGCCGCCGCCGGACGCAGCGGCCGAGTGAGGGCAACCGGCGTCGCCGCCGCTCAGTGTTGGGTGGCGGCGACCCCGTCGCGTTTGAGGAGTTCGATGACGCTGCCCTGTCCGACCAAATGGGCCGTGCCGACGATGACCAGGTAGTTCTTGTCGTCGTTGAGCAGCGATTCGATTTTCGGAATCCACTTCCGATTACGCGCGCCCAGGAGTGAATCGAACAAGGCGGGGTCTGTGCCAAATTCCGAGCGGACTTCCTCTGCGAACCAGGCGGTGTCGCCGCGCTTCCAGGCGCGCACCATGTTGTCGACTTCCTTCGGCAGTTCATGCGCCTGTTCCAAGCTCGAGACGAGGTAGTCGGACTGCGCGTCCATCGACATGGCCTCGAACAGTGCAATCTGATCGTGCACGGTTTCCAAGCCCGCGACGCTCTTGCCGTCGGCCTTGGCGCGGCCGAGGAAGTACATCTCGACGCCCGACTGGGCCTCGAATCCGAGCTGCGTGAGCTGCATTTGGGAAATGGCCTCGGCGGCGAACCAAGGCGCGAATTGATCGAACGTGGACAAATCGACGCCGACGTCGTGCGCGAGGCCGGCGGCGCGCGCGTAGCGCCGCGGGCCCAGCACCGCGGTCAGCGTCTTGCCGTCGGGTAGCATCGCGCTCGCGAGCATCTCGGCTTGCGCCCCGCCTGCGTCGAGCTCCTCGAGATCGATCTCCATGACCAGGGATTTGGCGTTGGCATAGGCATCGAGCACCACCCGGTCGAGCGGATAGTCGCCGGGGCGCAGCACGTGAATCGAGCCCAACAGGTACACGGAATTGTGTTTCCCGTGCAATTCCCACAGACAATGCAGGGTGTCCGCGCGGGTCGGCGCGGCGAGCGTCCAGCCGAGAATGAGGGCCAGTGCGCCGACGAACGCGCGCGCGCCGCCGGATGGCCGAACGCCGTTCAGCGCGCGGCAGCCTGATTGACGTGAGCGGGTTCCACCCAGCTGACGTGTGACAGGATGCGTCCGTCGTCGCGCAAATCGAAGGTTCGGTACGCCGGCGGTCGCGAATCAACGGCATAGCGATCGCTGTGCGGCAGGAATTGGGCACCCGTCGACGGGGTGGCGAACAACCGTACGCCATCCCGTTCGCCGTCGAAACTTTGATGCACGTGACCCCAGGCCACGCCGCGCACGTGGTCGTGCCGGTCGATCACGCTCCAGAATTCCGCGGCATTGGCGAGCCCGATGCCGTCGAGCCACAGGCTGCCCATGGTCACCGGATGATGATGCAGACAAACCAGCGCGTGGGCCGATGATCGGGCGAGTGTGTCATCGAGCCGTGCTAGTTCGTCCGCGGCGAGCCGACCGCCGACGTGGCCGGGGTGGTAGCTGTCCAGCATCACGAACTGCCAGGCGCCGATCTCGCGCGAGCCGCAGTACTGGAACGGTTCGTGCGCCAGGCTGCGGCTCATGACGTCGGGTTCATCATGATTGCCGGGAAGGCATAGCACCGGCGTCTGCAAAGTGCCCAAAATACTCTTGAAGCGCAGATAGCCCGACGGATCATCCTGGACCAGGTCGCCGGTCACGAGAATGGCCGCGAAGCCGGTGCCGTGCGCGTGGGCACTCGGCGCCAGTGCCTCGTCGAGCACGTTGCGCAGGCTCGAATCGGTCTCCACGCCACGCAGATTGCCGCCGGCATTGCCGTAAAGATGCGGGTCGGTGATGTGTAAAATCTGCATCTTTCACATCATATCAAAGCGGCTTCGAAGCATCGGTGAACCAGTTCTACCCTTCAGATCGTCTCTGCGACGCACAGTTCAGACCAGGGCGGGCGCCGGACGTTCATTTGCAAAGCGCGACGTGAGTCGCGGTTGCTGCCGGCGGTCGCATCGGGGAGAATGGGGATGTCATCAACTATAAGAAGCTTCGCCATGCCCACTCGACGCGATCTAGCCAACGCCATCCGCGCCTTGACCATGGACTCCGTTCAGAAGGCGAACAGCGGACACCCGGGTGCACCGATGGGGATGGCCGACATCGCCGAGGTGTTGTGGCGGGACGTCCTTAAGTTCAATCCCGGTAACCCGACCTGGATCGATCGGGACCGCTTCGTGTTGTCCAATGGCCATGCGTCCATGCTGCTGTACGCGGTGCTGCATTTGACCGGGTACGCCCTGTCGATGGATGAAATCAGGAATTTCCGCCAGTTCGGCTCGAAAACCGCGGGTCATCCGGAGCGCGAATTGCATTTGGGCATCGAAACGACCACCGGACCGCTGGGACAGGGGTTGGCCAACGCCGTCGGCATGGCCCTGGCCGAACGCACGCTGGCGGCGACCTTCAATCGTCCTGGCCACACCATCGTCGATCACCATACCTACGTGTTCCTGGGTGACGGCTGCATGATGGAAGGCATATCGCATGAGGTGGCGTCGTTCGCCGGCACCCAGCGGCTCGGCAAGCTCATTTTGGTGTACGACGACAACGGCATCTCGATCGACGGCAAGGTTAGCGGTTGGTTCGCCGACGACACCGCCAAGCGCTTCGAGGCCTACGGCTGGCACGTGCAGCGGCAGGTGGATGGTCAGGACAGCGCGGCCATCGCCGCGGCGCTGGCGGCCGCGCGTGCCGAGACGGCGCGGCCCTCGCTGATCTGCGCCCAGACCGTGATCGGCTGGGGCGCGCCCAACAAACAGGGTAGTGCGTCCATGCACGGCGAGGCCATGGGCAACGAGGAGATCGCGGCGACCCGCGTGCACCTCAACTGGACTTCTCCGCCGTACGAGATCCCCGCCGACATTCGCGCCGCCTGGGACATGCGCGACAAGGGTAATCGCGTCGAACAAGAGTGGCGCACGCGGTTCGCGGCCTACAAGGCAGAGTTTCCGGCGCTGGCGGCCGAACTCGAGCGGCGCATGGCGGGCGACCTGCCAAGCGGCTACAGCGAACTCATGAGTGCCTACATCGGCCAGCGCCAGGCCGAGGGCAAGGCGCTCGCCAGCCGCCAGTCCTCGCAGGCGACGCTCAACGCGATCGGCCCGGCCATTCCGGAATTGCTCGGCGGCTCCGCCGATCTGACCCCCTCGAACGGCACCATGCGCAAGGATTCGGTGTCGCTGACCCCGGATGCGCCCGGCGGCAACTACGTGCATTTCGGTGTCCGCGAATTCGGCATGTCGGCCATTCTCAATGGCGTGACCGGACACGGTGGGTTCATCCCCTACGCCGGTACCTTCCTGACTTTCTCCGACTACGCCCGCAATGCCGTGCGCATGGCAGCGCTCATGCGGCTGCGGGTCATCTTCGTCTACACGCATGACTCGATCGGGCTCGGCGAGGACGGGCCGACTCACCAGCCCATCGAGCACTTGGCGAGCCTGCGCCTCATTCCGCACATGGACCTGTGGCGGCCGTGCGATGCGGTCGAGACGGCGACGGCGTGGAGCGCCGCCATCGAGAACCGCGATGGTCCCACCTGCCTGATTTTCAGCCGCCAGTCGCTGGCCCACGAGGCGCGAGACGCGGCCCAGGTGGCGGCCATCAAGCGCGGCGGCTATGTTCTGATCGATACGGACGGAACGCCGGAAGCCATCGTCATCGCCACGGGGTCGGAGGTCGCCATCGCGGCCGAGGCCGTGCGCGCGACGAACGCCAAGGGGCGGAAGGTCCGGCTGGTGTCCATGCCGAGCACCAATACCTTCGAGCGGCAGGATGACGCCTACAAGCACAGCGTGCTGCCGCCGGGCGTTACCCGGCGGGTGGCGGTCGAAGCCGGCAGTACTCATGGGTGGTGGCAATACGTCGGGCTCGGAGGCGCGATCGTCGGCATCGATCATTTCGGTGCCTCGGCGCCCGCCAAGGAGCTGTTCAAAGCCTACGGCTTCACGACGGAACACGTGATCGCGGCCATCGACAAGGTATTCAACACGCACTAGGAGAAAAAGGGTGATCAAGGTTGGCATCAATGGCTATGGACGCATCGGCCGCAACGTGCTGCGTGCGCTTTACGAGGGCAAACTCAAGGATCAGATCAAGATCGTCGCGATCAACGATCTGGGCGATGCGAAGACCAATGCCCACTTGACCCGCTTCGACACCGCGCATGGGCGCTTCGCTGGTGACGTGCATGTCGATGGCGAGTTCATGGTCGTCAACGGCGACCGCATCCGGGTCGTGGCGCAGCGTGATCCGGCCAAGCTTCCATGGGGCGAACTCGGTGTCGACGTGGTGTTCGAATGCACGGGACTGTTCACGAGCAAGGCCAAGGCGTCGGCGCATTTGACCGCCGGTGCGAAGAAGGTCGTGATATCGGCGCCGGGCGCCGAGGACGTGGACGCCACGATCGTTTACGGCGTGAATCACGCGGTATTGAAGTCCACCGACACGGTGATCTCGAACGCCTCGTGCACGACCAACTGCCTGGCGCCGCTCGCCAAAGTATTGCATGCGGAAATCGGCATCCTCGCCGGCGTCATGACCACCATCCACTCGTACACCAACGATCAGGTGCTGACCGACGTGTACCATGCGGACCTGCGCCGAGCTCGCTCGGCTACCATGTCGATGATTCCGACCAAAACCGGCGCCGCGGCGGCGGTGGGTCTGGTGCTGCCCGATTTGAAGGGCAAGATCGACGGCTTCGCGATTCGCGTGCCGACCATCAATGTGTCCATCGTCGATCTGTCCTTCAATGCGGCCCGCAAGACCACGATCGAGGAAATCAATGCCGCCGTGAAGAAGGCGGCCAACGGCGAACTGAAGGGCATTCTCGCTTACAGCGATGCGCCGCTGGTGTCGGTGGACTTCAATCATGACCCCGCGTCTTCAACCTACGATGCCACCTTGACCAAGGTCATTCAGGGCACCATGGTCAAGGTCTGCGCGTGGTATGACAACGAATGGGGCTTTTCCAATCGCATGCTCGACACGACTCTGGCGTGGTCGAAGGCCTGAGAGTTCACCGGGGGTAAGGACACACCATGAAAATCATAAAAATGTCGAGCCTGGACTTGTCCGGCAAGCGTGTGTTGATTCGCGAGGATCTGAACGTGCCCATCAAGGACGGTGTGGTCACCAGCGATGCACGCATCCGCGCCGCCTTGCCGACGATTCAGGCCGCTTTGACGGCCAAGGCACACGTGCTCGTGATGTCGCACCTGGGCCGGCCCACCGAGGGAGAATTCTCCGAGGAGCTGTCTTTGGCGCCCGTCGCCAAGCGCTTGTCGCAGCTGCTCGGCGTGCCCGTGGCACTCAAGCGCGACTGGGTCGACGGGGTCAGCGCCGCTGCCGGCGAGGTCGTACTCCTGGAGAACGTGCGCTTCAACAAGGGCGAGAAGAAGAACGCCGACGAACTGGCACGGAAAATGGCCGCCCTCTGCGACATTTACGTCATGGATGCGTTCGGCACCGCGCATCGTGCGGAGGCCAGTACTCACGGCGTGGCGAAGTATGCGGCCGTGGCCTGTGCCGGACCCCTGCTGGTCAGTGAATTGTCGGCGCTCGAGACGGCGCTGGAAAAACCGGCGCGGCCGCTCCTGGCGATCGTGGCGGGTTCGAAGGTATCGACCAAGCTCACCGTGCTGGAATCCTTGTTGGGCAAGGTCGATCAACTCATCGTCGGCGGCGGCATCACGAACACGTTTCTCGCGGCATTGGGTCTCAACGTGGGCAAGTCGTTGCACGAACCGGACATGCTCGACATCTGCAAACGCCTGCTCGAGCAATCGAAGGCCCGCGGCATCGTGATTCCGATGCCCACCGACGTGGTCGTGGCCACGGAATTTTCGGCCAAGGCCGAGGCCGACGTGAAGCCAGTGGGCGAGGTCGCCGACAACGAAATGATCTTGGACATCGGGCCCGACTCGGCCGAACAGATGGCGAAGCTCATTGCGGCGGCGGGCACGGTGCTCTGGAACGGTCCAGTCGGGGTGTTCGAGTTCGAGCAATTCGGGGAAGGCACACGCACGCTCGCCAACGCGATCGCGCGCAGCAAGGCATTTTCTCTGGCCGGCGGCGGCGACACGCTCGCCGCGATCGAGAAATACGGCATCGAAGACAGCATTTCCTACATCTCCACGGGCGGCGGCGCCTTCCTCGAATTCGTCGAGGGCAAGAAGCTGCCCGCGGTCGAGATACTGGAGGCCCGAGCCTCGTGAGCTTCCAGGTGCGGCGGACCAAGATCGTCGCCACGCTGGGGCCTGCGACGGATGACCCCAAAGTGTTGACGGACATGGTTCGCGCAGGCGTGGACGTGGTACGGCTCAATTTCTCGCACGGCGCGGTAGCCGACCACGCCCGCAGGCTCGACCTCGTGCGGTCGGCGGCGAAGGCGGTCGGTCGCTACGTCGGCGTTCTGGGCGACCTCCAAGGGCCAAAAATCCGCATCGACCGCTTCGTCGCCGGCAAGGTACAGCTCGCCGACGGCGCCGATTTCGTGCTGGATGCGAGCCTGGGCGTCATGGAAGGCACGGAGCACGCCGTGGGCATCGCCTACAAGAAGCTGCCCGCGGACGTGTTCGCGGGTGACGTGCTCTTGCTCAACGATGGTCAGATCAGCCTGCAGGTGGTCGGTATCGACGGACCGCGCATCCGCACCCGCGTGCTCGTCGGTGGTGAACTCGGCAATAACAAGGGCATCAATCGGCAGGGGGGAGGCTTGTCCGCGGGCGCCCTCACGGACAAGGATCGCGCCGATATCGTCGCGGCGGCCGAGCTGAAAGTGGATTATCTGGCCGTGTCGTTCGCGCGAGATGCCAACGACATGAACGAGGCGCGCGAGCTCCTGCGCAAGGCGGGCGGCCATGGGCTCCTCATTGCCAAGATCGAGCGCGCCGAGGCGATCAAGAATCTGGCCGACGTCGTCAAGGCGAGTGACGGCGTCATGGTCGCGCGCGGTGATCTCGGCGTGGAAATGGGATTCGCGGAACTCGCCGGACTGCAGAAACTCATCATTCAGGAGGCGCGGCACCAGAACCGGCTCGTCATCACGGCGACCCAGATGATGGAGTCGATGATCGTCGCCACCATACCGACGCGCGCCGAGGTGTCGGACGTCGCGAATGCGGTCATGGACGGCAGCGACGCGGTCATGCTGTCCGCCGAGACCGCCGCCGGCAAGCACCCGACCAAGGTGGTCGAGGCCATGGCGCAGATCATCGAGGGCGCCGAGAAGTACCAAGGCGCGCACGTCCGCATTCGCGTGCGCAGCAGCGGCTACTTCGAGCGCACCAACGAGGCCATCGCGGCGGCCGTCATGTATACCGCGAATCATCTGCACGTCAAAGCCATCGCCGCGCTCACCGAATCGGGCGAGACGGCGCTGTGGATGTCGCGCGTGCGCTCGGACATCCCGATCTATGCGTTCACGCGCCAGGAAGCGACCCGCTCCCGCGTCACCCTGTACCGGGGCGTGTATCCCGTGGCGTACGATCTCACCGACGAGGATCGCAAGGCGTTTTACTTCAGCATCTTCCACCTGATGCTCGACTTGAAGCTCGTCAATGAAGGCGATTTGATCATTCTGACCAAGGGCGAACTCACCGGCGTGGCGGGCAGCACGAATTCCATGCAGATACTCAAAGTCGAGAGAAAGTAGCCGATGGCCACCGAATTTCGCGGCACCGACCGCTACATCGCCACCGAGGAACTCATGGCGGCCGTGAATGCCGCGGTGGTGCTGTCCAGGCCCCTGCTCATCAAGGGTGAACCCGGCACGGGCAAGACGCTGCTCGCCATGGAGATCGCCCGATCGTTGGGGAAGCCGCTGTACGAGTGGCACATCAAGTCGACCACCAGGGCCCAGCAGGGGCTATACGAATACGATGCGGTGTCGCGCCTGCGCGATTCGCAGCTCGGTGATCCGCGCGTCAAGGACATCCACAACTACATCGTCAAGGGCAATCTCTGGGAGGCATTCGACTGCGAGACGCAGCCGGTGCTGTTGATCGACGAGATCGACAAGGCGGACATCGAATTTCCGAACGATCTGTTGCGCGAGCTCGATCGCATGGAGTTCTACGTGTACGAGACGCGCGAGACCATCCGCGCGCGGCACCGGCCGGTGATCATCATCACCAGCAACAACGAGAAGGAACTTCCCGATGCGTTCCTGCGCCGGTGCTTCTTCCATTACATCCGCTTTCCCGACGAGGCGACGATGACGCGGATCGTCGACGTGCACTTCCCGGATTTGAAGCGCGAATTGCTGCGCGAGGCGCTCTCGACGTTCTTCAAGATCCGGGAGACGCCGGGCTTGAAAAAGAAGCCCACCACGTCCGAATTGCTGGACTGGATCAAGCTCCTGGTGAGCGAGGACATTCCGCCCGAGGCGCTGCGCAGCGACGATGCCAAGAAGCTGATTCCCCCCTTGTACGGCGCACTGCTCAAGAACGAACAGGACGTGCACCTGTTCGAGCAGCTGCTATTCCTCAATCGCCGGAACGCGCGCTAGGCGCCGGCTACAGGCGTCAGGCTGCCAGGTTCCGAACTCCGTAACGCATGCTGGTCCGGTTCTTCTTCATGCTCCGAGCCGCCGGTATTCCGGTGTCGATCACGGAATTGTTGACGCTGCTCGAGGCACTCAAGGCTGGCTTGGGCGATGTCAGTGCGGAGCGCTTTTATTTCCTCGCGCGAACGTGCCTGGTCAAGGATGAAAGGTACTACGATCGCTTCGACCAGGTGTTCGCCGCGCATTTCAAGGGTGCAGAGGAGTTGTTTGCACACCTGATGAAGGAACTCCCGGCGGACTGGCTCAAGAAGCTGGCGGTGCGCGACCTCACCGAGGCTGAGAAAGCCGAGGTGGAGGCCTTGGGCGGCTGGGACAAACTCATGGAGACGTTGAAGAAGCGGCTCGAGGAGCAGCAGGGTCGGCATCAGGGCGGCAACAAATGGATAGGCACGGCTGGCACGTCGCCGTTCGGTGCCTATGGCTACAACCCGGAAGGCGTGCGGATCGGTCAGGACGGCTCGCGCAACCGCAGCGCCGTGAAGGTGTGGGACAAGCGTGAATTCGCGAACCTCGATGACTCGGTCGAACTCGGCACGCGCAACCTCAAGCTCGCGCTACGCAAGCTGCGGCGCTTTGCGCGGCGCGGCGCGGCGGACGAATTCGCGCTCGCCGATACCATCGACGCCACGGCCCGTTCCGGCGGTTGGCTCGACATCAAGATGC
>Ga0116229_10013713_pt1 | contig 11399 bp, 13 predicted proteins | sample S1TSphgellanicum_3_FD_87313 | JGI IMG/M metagenome (GOLD analysis project Ga0116229, IMG submission 87313) | Host-associated microbial communities from peat moss isolated from Minnesota, USA - S1T2_Fc - Sphagnum magellanicum MG | ecosystem: Host-associated > Plants > Peat moss > Unclassified... | reverse complement strand
CGACGCCCGTCCTGTCGGACGATCTCTTTAACCAGCTTTTCGCGTGGTCGCCGCTCGTGCTCGGGCTAGCGGTGTATGCGGTGTTTTTCGTTGCGAAGCGCAAGGAAGTCGCCGAGGGCCCGCCTCCGGTGCGGCGGCAGGTCAACTGCGCCGGGTGCGGCCGCCGCAGCCTGCGCGAACACATGCTGCCGCAACAACGCGACGGCTCGTTCGATTGGTACTGCACCGCCTGCGCCGGCAAGTAGCGGCCCACCGCTAGCGCCGCGGTTTCTAGATCTGCACGACCTCGCGGATCTCGGGAACGTCGGAGACCACCACCGCCTCGATCGCGCCCTTCAACGTCATCGTCGACATCGCGCACCCGCCGCATGCTCCCAGCATCTGGACGAACGCGACGCCGTCTTCTACCTTGATAAGCCAGACCTCGCCGCCGTCCATCGCGATTCCCGGGCGAACCTTATCGATCGCCGCGTTGACGCGCTCCTCGATCGACGGCGCGCTCACCACTACGCCTGATCCTGCCCGTGGTCGTTCATCACCTGATGCATCGACCGGGCCATCGAGAGCGCGTCGTTCCAATCGCGTTGCCACATGTTGCGCCCGAAGATCAGCCCGACGCAGCCGGCTTCCATCGCGATGCGCGCTTTGTGGATCGTCGCCTCGTCGCCCATCTTGCTGCCGCCGGAGACGAGCACGAGCGTGCGCCCCGCGGAGCGAACGACTCTGCGCAAGCCTTCGACGTCGCTGAACTCGAGCGTGTCGTACGGCTTCGGCGATTTCGCCGCGCCGGCGGCGTCCCAAACGGGTTCGTTGAGTTTGACGACGTCGGCGCCGATCTCGCACGCGACGCGCGCGGCGTAATCGATGGCATACAGCGATTCGATACCGCCTTTGGCCTTCACCGCGACGCCGCGCGGATACGCCCAGACGACGAGCGGCATGCCGTAGCGGTCGCACTCGCGGCGAACTTCGTTGCATTGCGCGATGTCGTCGGCTTGCGCGGGCGAGCCGACGTAGAGCGTGTAGCCGACGGCGTCGGCGCCCAGGCGCACCGCGTCTTCGACCGATGAGGTGAGGGGGCTGAACGCGTCGTCGTCGTTCGGGACGTTGGTCTTGCCGTTGACCTTCAGCAAGAGCGGCACGCGCCCGGCGTATTTCTGCTGGTATTTCTCGGCCAGGCCGATGTGGAGCGCGATTCCGGAAAAGTTTCCCTCGACGGCCAAGCGGTAGATCCAGTCGGTGTCGATCGACGCGGGATTGTCGAAGAAATCCACCGGCCCGTGCTCGAGGCCTTGGTCGATCGGCAGCATCATCAGGGTGCCGTTGGCCGGCCCGTGCTCGTACATGAGCCGGTGCAGGCGCGTACGTTTGCCGGTCGAGAGGTTCATCTCGTCAAAGGTTGGGCGGCGCGTCGCCGCAGTCGCAATCGTCGTCATGCTGGAGCGCCTTCGGCCAGGGTCGGACGCACCCCTAGCGAAGCGCCTAAGCCGTGGAGCAGCGCGTGGGTTTTGTCGGACTTGGGGCCATGGGCGAGCCGATGGCTCGTTCGCTGCGCCGCGCCGGGTTCGCGGTGACCGCGTGCGTCTACCGGCGCCGGGAAGCCATGGAGCGTCTGCTCGCCGACGGGGTCACCGAAGTCGCCGATCCGGCCGCGGTCGCAGCCGCCTCGGACGTCGTGATCCTGTGCGTTCCGGACGCGCCCCACGTCGAAGACGCCCTCTTTGCGCCGCGCGGCGTGGCTGCCGGAGCCCGTCCGGGCACGCTCGTCATCGACATGTCGACCATCTCGCCGACGGCCTCGCAGCGTTTCGCCGCCCGCTTGGCGGAGCGCGACGTCGCGTTCGTGGACGCGCCCGTAAGCGGCGGACCCGTGCGCGCGGCGAGCGGCACGCTGACGATCATGGTGGGCGGGAGCGAGGGGGACGTGCGGCGCGCGGAACCGATCTTAAAGGCTATGGGCACGCCGCACCATCAAGGGCCGGTCGGGATGGGCGAGACCGTCAAGCTGGTCAATCAGATCGTCATCTCCAACGTGATGATCGCCAACGTCGAGGCGCTGTGCTTTGCGGAGCGGGCCGGCGCGAATCTTGACAATGTTCGAAAAGTGCTCGCTACGGCCACGGGATCGAACTACGTCCTGGACCAGTGGTTGCCTAAAACGTGGCTGGCTGGTACGTTCAAGGGAGGCTTCGCGCTCGATCTCTTGCGAAAGGACCTCGCGGCGGCGCTCGATACCGCCCGTGCTATGGATTACTCGATGCCGGCGTCGGAGTTGGCTTACCAACAATACACGAATCGCTCCTTGAAGGGAGACGGCGCGCTGGATTACAGCGCAATCGCCAAATCGTATGAACGGATTGCTGGAAATGAAGACGCGCGGCGCGTTCGTCAAGAGCCCGGACTTCAATAAGAAGATTCTGGTCGTCGACGACGAGTCTGCGATTTTGCAGACGCTGCGCTTCAACTTGGAGCGCAGCGGCTACGCGGTGGTGACGGCCAGCGACGGCCGCAGTGCGATCGCGATGGCGCAGCGGGAGCAGCCCGACCTGGTGGTGCTCGACATCATGCTTCCGGTGCTCGACGGCATCGAGGCGTGCAAGGAGATTCGCAAGTTCAGCTCGGTCCCGATCATCATGCTGACCGCGAAGGACCAAGAGATCGACAAGGTGCTGGCCCTGGAGCTGGGCGCCGACGACTACGTCACCAAGCCGTTCGCGTTGCACGAATTCTTGGCGCGCGTCAAAGCGCGCTTGCGCCGCCAGGCGCCGATCCAATCCGGTCACGACGAGGCGATTTCGCTCGGCGGTATCGTGCTCGATCCGTCTCGCCAGCAACTGGTCGTGCGCGGCAAGGACGTGGCGCTCGCGCCCAAAGAGTTCTCGCTGTTGCGCGTGTTGATGGAGAACCACGGGCGCGTCGTCACGCGCCAAACGCTGCTGGACAAAGTGTGGGGCTACGACTTCGAGGGCGAGCAGCAGACGGTCAGCGTGCACATTCGCTGGCTGCGCGAGAAGATCGAAGAAGATTCGCGGGCGCCGCGCCACATACTGACGGTGCGCAGCCGCGGGTATATGTTCAAGACCTGAGCGTTCCGGCGTGATCCCGTTCGGTTGGGCCATACTCGCGGCATGTGCGGGCGCCGCGATCGTATTGGGCGTGCAATTCCTCATGCGACGCTCCGAACCGGCGCCGGCGGTCGTGCCCGAGCCCCAAACCGGCCTTCCGGCCGAGATCGAGCCTCCGCAGGAGTTCGGAGGTGCGTTTATTCGCCTCGTGCGCGCGCTTCCCATCGGCGTCATTTTGGTGGATCGCAGCCTGCGCGTCGAGTTCGCCAACGGCGCGGCGGGAACGATCTTCGGCTTCGACGCGTCGCGCGCCGGCGGCCACATCATCGAGGCGATCCAAAGCGTCGAGTTCGAAGCGCGCATCGCCGAGTCGCTCGAGGGCGAGGCGTCGATCGCGCCGTTCGAACTGCCGGGGCGGCAAGGCGCCCGCACGTACCGCGTCTCCGTGTATCCGCTCGTCGACGAGGGCGAGGTGCGGCGGGTCGTCGTCTTTGCCGAGGACCAAACCGATCTCGTCCGCCTCGATCGCGCGCGTAAGGAGTTTCTTTCGAACGTCTCGCACGAACTGCGCACGCCGCTGTCGTCGATTAAGTTGATGCTCGAGACCGTGATGGAGTCGCCCGACGAAGAAGCGGCAGACCTCTTTCTGCCGCAGGCGCTCGCGCAGGTGGACCGTCTTGCGGAACTGGTGCGGCAGCTGCTCGATCAGACTCGTGCCGAGTCCGGCGCGCTCAAGCTCAACCTGCGCGAAGTCGACCTCGAAGAAGTCGCCGCGCCGATCGTCGGATCGTTCGAGCCGCAAGCCTCCAACAAGGGCGTCTCGCTGCAACTGCTGCCCGAGCGCCCGGTCCGGGTGGAAGCCGACGCCGACCGGCTCGCGCAAGTCTTCGTCAATCTCATCGACAACGCGCTGCGGCACACGCGCAGCGGCGGGCGCGTGCGGGTCGAACTGGACGCGCGCGGCAGCGATGCGATCGTTCGCGTGCGCGACAACGGCGCGGGCATCCCCTATCGCGATCTGCCGCGAATCTTCGAGCGCTTTTACGTCGTCGACCGGTCGCGCACGCGCGAAAGCGGCGGTGCGGGCCTGGGGCTGGCGATCGTCAAGGGCATCGTCGACGCCCACGGCGGCTCCATTTCGGCCGAATCGACGCTGGGCCGCGGCACGACGGTGACGATTCGCATCCCGATCATGCGGGTCCAGCGAGAGTCTTAATGCGCCTATAAGTGCCGCCTAAGCTTCGTATGCCAAGCTGAAGTCCATGTCGTGCAACGCGGCCGAGGTCTACGAGCCGGAAGAGCGGGCGATGCGCCGCCAAATCGTGGCGTTCCTCGAGGAATACTGCCGCGGCATGACGCTCCGGGATGCGCACGAATGGTTTGCCGACGCGTTTCCGCAGCACTCTTAACTTTAATTTAATAGAATTGGAGCCTTTGGCGGCGGCGGGCTTTTCTGCGTCCGCCGATGAACCTATGGCCCGAATGTTCGCAACGCCGCCCCCGCTTGCCGCAGTTGGCGGCGAGACGAAGCTCAAAGCCGACAACCTCGACGTTTTCTACGGCGCGTTTCAGGCTATCAAGCACGCCTCGCTGACGGTTCCTCGCAACTGCGTGATGGCGTTGATCGGCCCCTCGGGATGCGGCAAATCGACCTTCTTGCGCGCGCTCAACCGCATGCACGACCTGACGCCGGGAGCGCGAGTCGAGGGCAAGGTGTTGCTCGACGATTTCGATATCTACGCGCAGGGCGTCGACCCGGTCTCGATCCGGCATCGCATCGGCATGGTCTTTCAGCGGCCGAACCCGTTCCCGAAATCGATCTTCGAGAACGTGGTCTACGGGCCGCGCATTCACGGCGAGCGCAATCACAAGAAACTGCTGGAGATTGCGGAGCGCAGCCTGCGCCAAGCGGCACTCTGGGATGAAGTCAAGGACCGCCTGCAGCGCTCCGCGCTGGATCTCTCCGGCGGCCAGCAGCAGCGCTTGTGCATCGCGCGATGTCTGGCGGTCGACCCGGAAGTGATTCTGATGGACGAGCCCGCATCGGCGCTCGATCCGATCGCAACGAGCAAGATAGAAGACTTGATCGACGCGCTCAAGAAAGATTACACGGTCGTGATCGTGACCCACTCGATGCAGCAGGCGGCGCGCATCAGCGACTATACGGCGTTCTTCCTCATGGGCGAACTGATCGAGACCGACACCACGTCGGCGGTCTTTACCAAGCCCAAGGACAAGCGCACCGAAGACTACATCAGCGGACGCTACGGCTAGAAGGGCTTCCCTTCAGCGCGCGTTCCCACTGCTGCATTTTGGCGGCGCCGACGTTTGGCGCAGCCTGGCGAGCGCCACTAAGGTTATCTTAAACCGGCCTTAACAAAGGCCCGATACACTCGGCGTTAGCAACCCATCCCCCCATTGAAAGGGAGACTATTACACCGTGTCTACACTCCTCTCGCGCGTCGTGCTGACGATGGCGACGGTCGTGTTGGCGAGCACCTCGTTTGCACTGGCGGAAACACAGGCAACACCAGTGACCCAAACGACGGTAGCGCAGGCTTCGCCTGCCGCTTCGCCGACTCCGAATCCGTTCACCTATCGCGGCTCCGTACGCGCATACTACTTCACGCGACAGAACGCGTCGAACTATCCGGGGGTTCAATTCGATGCCTCCGGTAAGTATAACTCGAACGCCGTCAACCAGGCGTCGTTCATGGACGGCGTCGATCTGCACGCCGACTACCATTTCGCCGGCAGCGGCTTCTACGTCGGCGGCGGGTACTTCTACGGCAATCCGTTCGACGGCGAGTGCGTCCAGGCGCAACTCCACGCGAAGGGTGGCCCCTGCGTCACGCAGATTCCGCCGAACACGAACCCGGACGACACGTTGCCGGGCTTCACGCTCTCGACGTTCGACGAAGCCTACCTCGGCTACAAGATGGATAACTTCTCGGCCGTCATCGGCGACCAGTTGCTGAACAATCCGTGGGCGGGTTCCTACGACGCGACGCGCGTTAAGCCGGCCGCTTACCAGGGCGCCGACTTCCAGTACACCCTGCCGAAGGATGGCGTGACGCTCGAAGCGCTCGACGTCATCGGATACGAAAACCGCACCAGCTCGACGTTCTCGCAGTCGACGCTGCTCACGAGCTATCCCTCCGGTTCGACCGGCTTGGGCTCGAACATCTACGTCCCGGGCTGCGTCGCGAGCGCGTGCAGCGGTATCGCCACCACGGGCTTCTTCATGGGCAAGATCGGCTACCTCACGCCCGCGACCCAGAGCGCCAACAACTACAGCATCGCCGCCGACGGCTACCTGTACGCGGTCTCCGACATCAACACCATGTGGTGGGGCGATGCCAAGTACACCGATACGAAGAGCGCCTACCAGCCGTTCCTCGCGATCCAAGGCGGTTTCAACACCAACGCCGGAACCTCGGTCATCGGTAAGATCCAGTCCGACGTCATCGGCGTGCAAATCGGTGCGACCTATAAGACCAAGTTTGGTAGCGTGCTCGGCACGTTCGGCTTCGATTCGATTCCGTGGAAGACCGATACGATCACGCTCCCGAAGGGCGTGAGCTGCAGCACCACGACCAACACGATCTCGGCGAAGGGCGCTTCGCTGAACTACTTCCTGCCGACCCAGGTGCCGGACTGCCAGACGTTGGCCGACGGCCAGACGCAAGTCTACTACGGCGGCTGGGCCAGCCCGTACACCGACAGCTACGCAGCCGATCCGCTCTTCACCACCAGCATCACGCAGGGTGTGGTCGATCGTCGCGCTGCGGGTAACAGCTTCAAGGTCGCCGGCACGTTCACGTCGCTCAACAACCGCTTCGTGTTCGTCGCTAGCGATGCGTGGTACCAGTACGGCAACAACATCTCGCAGACGCTCCCGCAGTTCGGCTCGTACTCGAACCTTTCGACCAACGAGTGGAACCTCGACGGGCGCTACTACTTCAGCCAGAACAAGCCGGGCCAGCTGTACAAGGGTCTGCTGATCCGCTACCGCTACGCACAGCGCACGATTCCCGACACGTACTTCGCGTCGGGCGCCACGTGGCTGGGCGGCATCCCGCTGTTCAAGTACAATCGCGCTCAGCTGGAATACGACTTCTAGGAGAATGGGCGCCTCGTCGCCCGGCTCGTCGTCGACGGGGGGATCGCGTACTTCAGTACGCTTCACCCCCCGTCTCCTCGATCCGGACGACGATGCACCCATTTCCCGGCCTCGGATGGTGTTTTATTAGGCCGGTATTCTATAGAGGTTCGAGGTTATAACGGCTCTGGGGTAAATACCCAGGGCCGTTATGCATTCTGTGATGAAGGCTTTGGTGAAGGAGCGGGCGGAGCCGGGGTTTACGCTGGCGCAGGTGCCGGTGCCGGAGATCGGGCCGACCGACGTGTTGATCCGCGTGGAGAAGGCGGGGGTGTGCGGGACGGATTGGCACATCTATTCGTGGGATACGTGGGCGCAGGCGCGCGTCAAGACGCCGCTGACGATCGGGCACGAGTTCATGGGTACCGTGACGGCGATCGGCGATGCGGTGCGCGCGGTGAGCGTGGGCGATCGCGTCTCCGCCGAAGGGCACATCGCCGATCTCACGTGTCTGTTGTGTCGCACGGGGCAAGCGCACATCTGCGAGCGCGTGCAGATCATCGGCGTCGATTGCAACGGGGCGTTCGCGGAATACATCGCGATGCCCGAATACAACGTTTGGAAGCTCGACCCGGCGATCCCCGACGAGTTCGCGGCGATCTTCGATCCGCTCGGCAACGCCGTGCATACGGTCATGTCGGCCGGCGTGAGCATCAAGAGCGTCGTCATCACCGGCGTCGGCTCGATCGGCTTGATGGCGATTCCGGTGGCGCGCGCGGCGGGCGCCTCCTCCGTCTACGCGATCGACGTGAACCCGTCCAAGCTCGAGCTCGCCAAGCGCTTGGGCGCCGACGACACCTTTCTCGCAACGCAACCCGGACTCGTCGACGAGATCAAGCGCCGGACCAGCGGCGACGGCGTCGACGTGCTGCTCGAGATGTCCGGCAGCGGTGCCGCGATCGACACCGGGCTGCAGATGGTGCGCAACGGCGGCACCGCCGCGCTGCTCGGCATTCCGAGCGACAACGTGAGCATCAACCTCGCCGAGCGCATCATCTTCAAGGGATTGACCGTGCTCGGCATCAACGGCCGTCGCATGTTCGAAACCTGGTATCAAACGCAGGCCCTCGTCAAGAGCGGCCGCGTCGACTTGCGCCCGATCATCACCCACGTGCTGCCGTACGAGCGGTTCGACGAAGCCTTCGAGCTGATGCGCACCGGCGAGGCGGCGAAGATCGTATTGGATTTTAAGGGAGACCTCGCATGACCGCCACTCTATCATCGTTCGAACGCGCCTTGCGCGGCGAGATCGACGCGCTGAAAAGCGCCGGCACCTATAAGGAGCTGCGGCATCTGACGACGCCGATGGCGCCCGAAGTGCACATGGAAGAAGCCGGCGACGTGCTGGTGCTCTCGAGCAACAACTACCTCGGGCTCTCGGATCTGCCCGAGGTCATCGAGGCCGGAAAGAAGGGTCTCGATGCGTACGGCGCCGGCACGGCCTCCGTGCGCTTCATCTGCGGCACGCTCGACGTCCACCGCACGCTCGAAGAGCGCATCGCGACGTTCCTGGGCACCGAAGCCTCGCTTTCGTACGTCGCGTGCTGGAATGCCAACACCGGGCTCTTTGCGACGGTGTGCGGTGAAGGGTCGGCGATTATTTCCGACGAGCTCAATCACGCCTCGATCATCGACGGCGTGCGCCTTGCGAGCAAGGCCAAGCGCGCCGTCTACAAGCACGGCGACATGGCCGACCTCGAGGCGAAGCTGCAAGCGGCGCAAGGCTGCTCGCCGATTCTGGTGGTGACCGACGGCGTCTTCTCGATGGAAGGCTCGCTCGCCAAGCTGCCGGAGATCGTCGCGTTGTGCAAACGCTACGATGCGGTCAGCGTCGTCGACGATTCGCACGGCACCGGCGTGATGGGCAAAACCGGGCGCGGCACCATCGAACACTTCGGCCTGACCGGGCAGGTCGATATCATCACGGGCACGCTCGGCAAGGCGCTGGGCGGCGCGGCGGGCGGGTTCGTGGCGGGCAGCCACGCGCTGATCGACATCCTCATCCAGCGCTCGCGGCCGCAGCTCTTTTCAAACGCGCTGCCGGCAACGGTCGCGTGCAGTTCGCTCGCCGCGATCGAGTATCTCGAGGCGCACCCGGAACTCGTCGACCGTCTGCGCGAAAACACCGCCTATTTCCGCGCCGGCTTGGCGCGCCTCGGCTTCAAACCGCTCGACGGCCCGAGCGCGATCGTGCCGATCATCGTCGGCGAAACGGCGTTCGCGATCTCGATGAGCAAGAAGCTGCTGGAGCGCGGCATCTTCGTTACCGGCTTCGGCTTCCCGGTGGTGCCCGAAGGGACGGCCCGCATCCGCACGCAGCTCTCGGCGGCGCTCACGCACGAAGAGATGGACCGGGCCCTGGCTGCCTTCGAGGCGGTCGGCAAGGACGCAGGCCTGATCCCCTAGAGCGCCGGGTCGCTTGCGTCCCGCGGCGCTCTGTGTTACAAAGTATAAAGCTTTGTAGGACAAAGCGAAAGGGAAGTATGGAACTCCAGCGCGCCCTCTCCGACCTGGAAGAAGTCCGCCACCGCCTCGAACGCGTCCAGCGATTCGAGGGCTATTCCGCTCCCGCGGCCGCCGCTAGCGGCGCCGTAGCGCTTGCCGCCGGGCTCGTGCAGCAGCAGATGGCGCCGCTGCCGGTATCGACGCAGGCGATGCACGATTACGTGCTGATTTGGATCGCCTGTTTGGCCGTCGCGCTCGCCGTCAACTACGGCGCGGTCGCGGTATGGCTGCTGAAGCATCGCGCGCCGGGCGCGCAGAGCCGCTTTCGCACCGCCGCGCGCTCGATCGCGCCGAGCGTGCTGCTCGGCGGCGTTTTGAGCCTCGCCTTGATCGAGAACGGCGCCTACGCGATGTTGCCCGGCACGTGGTTCGCGCTCTATGCGCTGGGCCTCGTCGCCTCGCGCAGCGCGATCCCGAAAAGCGCGACCGGCGTGACGATCGGCTTCGCGGCGCTCGCCGTGCTCTTCCTCATCACGCCGCTCTCGGCGCTGGCCCTCGCATGGTGGGTGATGCCGCTCGGCTTCGGCGCCGGACAGATCGCGATCGGCTTCCTGATTTGGCAGGGGCGTACGTCATGAGCGACTCCGAAGCGCCGTTCTCGTACCCCGGGCTCGAGCGCATCTTTCACGAGCGCGGGCGGCTCGCGATCTGCACCTGCTTGATCGCGCACCCCGACGGCTTGAGCTTTACCGAACTTCAGGCCGCCTGCGATCTCACCGACGGCAATCTCAACCGGCACGTTCACGCGCTCGCCGACCTCGGGATCGTCTCGAACGAAAAACGGCGCGGCGCCGGGCGCCCGTTGACGGTTTACCGGATCACCGACGCCGGCCGCGCGCGATTTCTCGCCTACGTCGACGAGTTGGAATCGGTGGTACGCGACGTGCACGAACGCTCGCGCGCGACCGAGCGCGCTCCGGGAAAGCTGGCGACGACGTGATCCCGCAACACGTGGCGATCGTCATGGACGGCAACCGCCGCTGGGCGCAGGAGCGCGGCCTGCCGATCGCCGCAGGCTACCAGCGCGGCGTGACGGCGCTGCGCGAAGTGCTCCAAGCGGCGCAGCGCGCGAAGATCGGCGTCGTGACCGCATACGCCTTTTCCGAAGAGAACTGGAAGCGCCCGGCGGCCGAAGTCGACCTGCTGATGAATCTCTGCGCGTATGCGGCGCGCGGAGAGCTGCGCCATCTGGCCGACGAAGGCGTCCGCGTGCGTCTCTGCGGACGCAACGAGCGATTGCCGCGCGGCACCTGCGAAGCCCTCGAACGGCTCGTCGCCGACACCGCACACAACGACGGCATCACGCTCAATCTCGCGATCGACTACGGCGGGCGGCGCGAGATCGGCGACGCCGTGCGCGCACTGATCGGCGAGGTCGATGCCGGGTTGCGCACCGTCGCGTCCATCGACGAGCACGCCATCGGCAGCCGCCTCTACACCGCGGGCCTGCCCGACCCCGATTTGCTCGTACGCACCGGCGGCGAGTTGCGCATCTCCAACTTTCTGCTCTTTCAAGCCGCCTACGCCGAGTTCTGGGCGACCGACACCTATTGGCCGGATTTCGGCGAGGCCCATCTGCAGTCGGCGCTCGACGCGTACGCGCTACGCCAGCGCCGCTACGGCACGTGACCCAATAGGCGCTACTCCGGAATGTCGCTGCCTGGATG
>Ga0116229_10013712_pt1 | contig 11400 bp, 6 predicted proteins | sample S1TSphgellanicum_3_FD_87313 | JGI IMG/M metagenome (GOLD analysis project Ga0116229, IMG submission 87313) | Host-associated microbial communities from peat moss isolated from Minnesota, USA - S1T2_Fc - Sphagnum magellanicum MG | ecosystem: Host-associated > Plants > Peat moss > Unclassified... | reverse complement strand
TTTTTTTTTTAATTTTTTAAGGGGTTTTTTGTTTTCTATTTTTTTCCCTTTCGTTGTTTTGGCCCCGAACATGCATATGCTTATTTGTTTTTACCACACAAAAAACCCCCCCCCCCCCCCCCCTTTTAAATAGGCTTCAAGGATGAATATGTCATCATTCATCGAAAACAAAACTTATTTCCTCCAAATATTTGACCTCATCTTGTGTGAGATTGGCTCTTTCTTGCACATGCCAAATTTTTGGTACTAACCAACGCATATTTATGTTTAGTATCTATCCCCCACACAATTATTCATGTTGTCAATATAAAACCAAAATTTATGAAGCTTAAAAGGTGCACTTGGGAATTGAAAACCACGAATTGGAATAAATCAAGGTAAAAATCCCTTTGACAATCTTCATAAAAATTATCATTGCCTTGTAATATTGCTTGGTGGTTTTTTGTAATGTTGAACACTAAACATGTAATGTAAGGGGACATAAGTCTATGTATGCCACACTCCCCATTTCCACATGTAACTTCTAGGACCTCAACAGTTTCATGAATTAAAACCTTTTGTTCATATTGATCAACATTACAAGATGGTTGTTCAATTTGTACATGTGATCTAATAGTTTGTGTGTTGACATAGGGTGAGAATAATTTACATGATCATGCTTATGTGAATCCCCTTCGTAACTTGAAGGTAAATTTACTTTCGGTTTATAAGAGCCAAACATCTCCTTTCCTTGCAAATGTGGGGCCCTTGTTGTGAAGGAAGATTTAAGAGCATATTTGTGAATTGCATTTACAAGTTGCACAATAACACGTTAAGGGTTATTTGACCAGTCAAAGAAACGACTATCGTCCTTTTCAAGTACAATTATAACTACATGGTCACAAAAATCACTATGTATTTACAAAGGCCATTGAAATGTCATGTGATGTCATGGTTTTGCGACTATAGTTAGTATGATGATTAATGGGTTTTTTTGGATACATATATTATTATTATTGAAATTGTGATAATATGTTTTAAATAAATTAAAATTAGTTAATTAAAAATACTTTGACTTTTGCGATTAAAATAACAACTTTTAGTTTCACCACATGATGATGTGGCATTGCATGTGGTAATACAATATTTGACTATTAGTCAACATGATGATTCATACATTGCTTTGAATAAAATGAGACATTTATTGGTTAATCACTATGTTAGAGATGATGTCCAATCCCTTAATGTAACTCTTTGCATCAAAATGCAAGTCCAAAAACTTTACCCTCACGACAACAAATTCTGTCTTTTGAATCGAACACAAAAATGACTATTGTTTTCTTCAACTACATTTATAATTACTTAGTCATAACAATCACTAAGTAATGGCAAAAAAGATCAATTTTTGTTCATTAGTTATTTAATTGCAAGAACCATCCACCTTTGCGACTAATAACGACTCAATCTCCCATGATGATGACATGGCATGTTATATGCTAACAAGATGACATGATCTTATTTATCAACATCATGATTCATGTCATTGATTTGATGAATTAATCTCATTTATTAGCTAGTTGAAAACATTGTTATCTTTTACAATTAATAACGACTCAATTTCCATGTGATGATGACATAGCATGCCATTTGACAACAAGGTGTCACAAATTTTCATAACAATCCATGATTTTTTTGTGAAACCATAAATTTTTGTGTTTTATGAATTTATGGCACTAATATTTGTTATGGCATGCCATTAATTTTTTGTGTGCCATGAAGTTTTTGAAATCATGAAGTCCCATGCATGTGCATGTGTACTAAATAATATATTGTTAATTTGTAATTATGATTACAATATTAATAGTTGTTTTGAAAGAGGTGACACATAACTCCTTGACTTTTTAACTACTTAACACACTAACTTAGGTTAACATACCTATTAAGTTAACCTATGTGTGTAGGTTAATTAGTAAAAACTTACTTTGTAATATAGGTTACCTTGTAAGTTACCTAACTAAACATAAGAAATTTACTACATCTAATATGTTTAAATATACTTAAAATAGGTTACCTTACTAATAGGTTAGCTTAGGTAGGCTTACTTAAGTCCTAACTTTAGGTTTTTTGTCAATTCAATTTAGATAATTTCAGTACAAAATATTTTATCAAGTTTGTAACCATTTCAAGTTTGTGTGATTAGATGCAACTATGTTGCAATTATGATGCAACTAGATGCAACGTAACTATCTTAGGTTTTTTTTTTTTTTTTGCATAAAAATGTTTGGGTTAACTTAGGCTAGGTTAGTAATTAATGTAGGTTGACAAATTAATTCATATAAAGTCAACCTAGGGAGGTTAGGTTTAGGCTAGGTTGGTAGGTAGTAGATAGGTGACCAAGGTTAATTCAAGGCAAATTTTTTTAAGCTTTATAACTTTGTGTTAAATATAATTAGTATACAAAAATGTGGTAGTGCAATGGATTAGGACTTGAACCTCAAAGTGAAGGTGAGAGGTTCAAGTCCTCACTATTGTAACCTATGATACCTAAGCCACTTGGCTTAGGTTAAGTAGCCTAATTTAGGTTTTTTGGGCTTTAGGAGTTTGATGTTTGTTTTAAATTTAAGCCACCTAACCTGGGTTGTCTAACATAAGTAGTTAGCTTAGTTATGTTGGTTTTTGGTTAGGTGAACTAAACTAGGTTGCTTAGCTTAGCTAGGTTAAGTTAGGTTGATTTTTGGTCATGTGCAATGATTCGTAACGTGTTTATAAATTTTTGACACATGTCATGCATCCATCAAGGCGTTTTTTGTGACACTTAGTTGAATAAAACGATCAAGGTTAATGATGACATGAAATTTCATTATTATGAGAAAAATTTTAAATCCTAATCGTTAAAATGATTGGGCTTTGCAACTAAACGTCCTTTGCAACTAAATAGGTGAAACGATATGAGTTTAGCAACTACTAGTCACTAGTCGCATATGTCTTTCTTAATTAGTATGTAATTGTAAAGGTGGGTTGCAAAACCCAAAATGTGTTGTTGTATTGCCTCAAGTCATTAATTTGACATGATCTATGCAAAAGAAATTCACTTTTAAATTTGTAAGTCCTTTTTTGAAATGATAATGTTTCTTGAATTGGTAATACAATGTCATATGGTTGAAAGCTTGAACATAATTATCAAATGTTGCAACATACAAACAAGCTCCTCTTTTCCTTAATTGTTGAAGCCATGTCACTATGCTAAAAGATAACATCCATGACTCCATCCATGATTGAAAAATTAGTTGTATATGCCTTAATGACAAGACGACTATGTGATCAATTTAAACTTGATGCTTAGGTCATTTATCATATTCATGAATATAATCATTATGCCATGATGGCATTTGTTTATGCCATTCCATATAATTTTCATGAATATAGGTGGATGAATGACCATGATTTTGAAAAATCATGTGATTGTGACCATTGAATTTTGTAATATTAAACCGAATAATAATAAGGGAGGATGCATTTATTGGTTGATATTTAATTTTCAAAATTAAAATTAAAAATGCATTAAATTTTTTTTGTTGCCACATGGTAGCCTAAGCTAAATTCAATAGTTTATTTTCCATTTGTGAATTACCAAATGGCAACTTATTCTAAATTTTAAAAATTATTAACCACTTGTGGGCTACCACATGGAATGTAAATGTAAGAAATGAACATTTTTGGCCCAATCACATGATGCCACATATATACACAATATAACAAACATTTTACTAAAATTTAATTTCACTCTAATTGAAATAAACATTTGCAAAAAATCTCAAAATATACCATTCTCAAAATATTTTTTAACTTCCATTTGAAAATGATTTTTTTCAAAAATGTCAATTTACCACATACTTATTTTCATGACCCTTAAAAACATTTGTATATGACATGAAAATTATTATTTTTAATTAATTATTTCACAAACACAGTTTAAATTATGTGAAATCACATATGAAATGGCATACTACAAGTTTCATAAAGGTTTTTAATCATTTTAATCACTTTTGAAATATAGTCACATTTTTAAATACATAATGACATGTATTTTTTTTGAACAAATATACTCCAATTCACCATAATATAAAGAGAAATAAATAAATAAAATTGATTATTTTGCTTGGGTTGGCTCTACCATAATATGTAAAAACATAATGAAAGTTTTTAGTTTTGACATGGTTAGGTTCATAAATGCATCACCCAAGGAAATAATACAATGTGACTACACAAAGGGGGCCACCATAGTGTGCTTTCACCCCAAATGTCCATTGGAATCTTGTATTTGGTGAAGAGGCCACAAATGATTCTACTACCATTGACTAGTCTATCAATAAGATGTCCAATATTCACAATGGTGAACCCATGTAATAAGTCGAGATGAAGTCAAAGTTTGTTTGCTTTTTTTAAAATGTAAGGTTTTTGGACATAGTAAGCAATGTCTTGTTTTTGGCAAATTTTCGCAACCTAGCGACAAAAATAAAGGGTTGGCGAATCCAACAAAGGGATTTTTGAAATTTTAAAAAAACAATTCACATATCTTGACAAAAAAAACTTATAAGTCGTCATATTTAGACGATGTGTTCCTGAAGGTCACCAGAACTAGGCATGATACCAAAATTTACTAGTCCATTAGGATAGTTGCCATTTACTGCTAATTAATAATGTTGAGAAAACTAGCTAGTGCACCTATTTGAAGAATTTGAAAAAAAAAAACATTGATAATAGGTGTCTTTTTGTGTGGTTTTATTACAACAAAGTCTAATGAGGTCCCTTGTAGTTTCTTATGTACTAAAATGAAAAACTAGTGGTTTCTTTGAAATCTCACTCATAATGGTGTATTATATTTCAATCTAAGATGTCTCAACCTTCACTTTTGAACTCTATAATATGAACAACAATATTTGTGAACAACAATAAACTATGTTTAATGAACTTTCTCTACTATTTACAATGAAGATCTTTTTAAGGTGAACATTTTTATAATTCAAACTAAGTGTTTTTCCCAACATAAAAAGCAAGGTTAAACAAATGCTTGTACTATTTGTGCCCTTCCAACAATTTTGGAGCATGCAAGTTGGAAACATATGATTTTATTTGCCCACTAAGGTTTTTGGTGGTTGATGACTTTTGGATCATGACTTTCAATACATATACTCTCTATTGGAATTCCATGATATTGTTCTCTAACAAAATAAGAGGCTCCAATTCATTAACATTCAACGAACTCAATGCATCTTCTCCTTTTACACCCCTTGCATCAAATGTATGTTTGTTTTTAACAATGTTTCCCTTCATTTCTTGAGTTCTCTTATATTGTAAGCACATATAAATTATCAACAAGATGTTTTGTAAGTTCTTCTACAATATTTGTTTTATAACATCGTTAATATTTTTAAGATGCAATTTTTTTTCCCCAAGCTATTATCATCTTTGATTAACTATCTTCTTTTAAAATTTTGTGGTGGAATGAATCATTCTTCATATTCTATTTGTGCACATACTTCTCCTCAAGCTATCTACTCATAATAATATCATGATATATTCAAGGTCTCCTTCATAGTGTCACTTATTCGCTTAGGAGTTGAATTAGACTTATGTAGCCATAAACAAATTTCGAGTTTTCTACAATTTGTTTTGCTTTAAGTTCATATGCTACATCTCACTTTGAAATATTCACTAAATTACATTTCACAATTATAAACAATCCAAACAACTAGACTAACATTTTTTCAAAAGATGTAAAATCATTAATTTCTCAAGCAACAAAAATGCCACCTACATTGTGTGTGCACAAGGTCAAAGCAAATTAAGGTGGCTCATTATTGGCATCAAAATGACATTTTTTATGATATGAATGTAAGTGAAATGGTTAATTTGTATTTTACATGTTAGAATTTTGTAATAGGGACTTTGAAATTATTAACTTTAGTATGGATATGATTTAAGTACTCACTATGTTTTATTTACAAAATTAAAGGAAATTTGGACTTGTAAAGGACATTGTATGGACTTTCATTGCCTAACAACAAGAATTTATATGGACTTTAAAATGGTCCAATGAATGATATTATGATTATTAAAAACTCCATTTTAGTTAGATAATATATTAATAAAATCAAGTTTTAAGGATTTTGCACCTGGCAATTGTAGGTTATTTTCACATTACATTCAATGTTATTGAAGGTTTTTTATCCAAAGTGTGAAGTCATGAAAACTATAGAACGTAACAATAATGTCATGTCATTACATCCCCACCAAGGTTTTTTTCTTTTTTTCTTTTTTAAAATTTAAATTGAAATTCATTTATTTAAGTTGTGGATTCGAATTTTGGTGAAGTTTTCCTAAATTTAGCAATTTTTTCGAATTTACACTTTTTAAAAAAATCCCCAAAAAATTGTCACCACAATGGGAAAATTCATACAAAAATAAGAAGCTAATCCCCACTCTTGGTATTTGGGTTACAATTGCTTTCTTTTGGCTCATTTAAATTTAGAAGTATATTGATTTTCACACTCATCTACCAACGCTAACACAACATTAACAAGGTCATAGTAACCATTAGGAACAATTGTTTAGAAAGGTTTAAGTTCATGAGATACATCATTAGAGGCTTTGTACATAGCAGCTACAAATGCTGAATGCAAGTTGAAAATAGGGAATACATACCACATTTGAAAATTCACTGTTGTTGAAAATAGAAATGATATTGATCACACTGCATCAATGTCATAGACAATCACACTTGATAAACCCACTCGGTTTCCTAGGGAATAACACCAGCATGACACGATAACAAACCTGAAGTTGAATTTTCACAGTACAAATGTTAGGCAATCCCTTTGTGTCATGGATTGTCCGAAATTGTATTCAAAGATCATCAAGTCTTTACTTTCTGATGGAGGAGGAAATATGCCAAAGCTGCTGAAAGTCAGTGAAGTGCAAGCATGGGTGGTGTCTCTCTTGCAGCGAGCAAGAAACCCAGGCCCTCTCTGCTTCAAGGATAACGTCCACCATGCTTGCTGCAATTGCTGCTTGCAGGAATGTCATTGACCTTTTTGGTTGAAAAAGTGTCACCTCCAGCATTCAGTAAACCTTTTTGGAACTTTATTTGTGCACTACCCTCCTCTGCCATAGCAGATGAAATCAAACTTCAAGTCAAAACAAACCCTAACTGAGAAAAATATGTACATGGCAAGCACTAGATTATACACTAGTGCCATGCTGATGCTACAATCAGCGGTCGATTCACCCAGCCCAATAACAAGGCTCCGCCTTCCTCTTTCAATCGGTACTTATCACTGTAGGACTCCAGTAATAACTTGATTGCATGGTTTACTGAGGAGCTCAGGGGGTAAGGTTGGAACCCTGCCATAGTCAACCGAGCCCTCCATTTCCCGAGCAATTCATACCTCTCCACTCGCTCAGCATCCTCACAAGCAACTATGTTGACAATGTCACGGGCTAAACACTGTTGCTCCACATTTACACGCTCCCGGCTCTCACGGGGTAAAGTAATGTCCAGAGACTCAAATATTGCTGAGAAGTAGCTCAGGGCCTCCATAAAGCGGGGAAAGAATGGAGCAGTATTAGTGTTAGCTTCCTGCTCAACAAGTGTCACCACCTTGGGACGAAGGCCCTTCACCATTCGCAACATCCGGTCGCGGGGATTAGTAGTACAGACACTCTCATCAGGCATGTGATGAAGCTGTAGAGCAAAATTGACAGCAAGGGCTTCACCTGGCTGTCGCTCCAGCATCCACTCTTCCACCTGTGTACCATTCTTTGCCACTGGATGGAACACGAAAGGCACGCCAACAGATTGGGCAAGCTCCCCAAGCCGCACACCCACTAGCTCTACACCTCCCGTAGGTGACATCCCTGCAAGACCTGTTGCAGGATCATCCACCCCTGTGATCCGCAGATGAGGGGGACCCCCTGGTCGCGCAGCCAAAGCTTGTATAAGGGTAACCCACTGCCCACCCTGGGCTATTTCAAAGTCAATAATGTGCACACGTTCCTCATTCTGAAAAGCCTCTGCTATGGCACCATTGGCTGCCATGTACCCAAACTTGAAGTAGGGACAAACTTCATACAACATTTGCATAGCTGAGAGTAGATCAGCAGTTGGGGCTTCCTTGCACCTAAGAGTTTTGTACAGGCGTTCACCAGTTGATTCTATTCGAGCAACAAGGCCCTCCACCATGTAAGCTGCAAGGCGCTGCATTGGGTCACCGAAAATGGACACTGCCTGATTGAGCTGTGCTATGAGCACCTTTGCCAATGGCCAGTCCTTATTCACAATAGCTTCGGCACATGCTATGAGCAACTGTTCTGACAGGCTCCTTGTCTCCTCCATAGTCTTCACCTACAGTAAGGTCCAAAGGAGTGAACACCACAGCTGTAATTGATACAAGATTGTTGAACTATGAGCTCCCCCTTCGAGTGTCTATACTATAAAATCTGAGAAAATGTGTCAGAGCTTTCCCACAGTTCATACAAAAGAACTGAAAATGGCCAAACTGTGCAGTCCTGCTTATTTCTGCTTGTCTAATGGACAACCAATAGTAGAGAGCAAAGGAACTTTGAAGCAAGCCAGGTTAGATGTCCCAACAGAGCAAGTTCAGGTTGGAAGAATGATTCAATTTAGATCTCTCAGATGACAAATAACCCAAATGTATTGGAAGGCATGGAACTTACTTCCTCTGAGGCAGCACTTGAATAAGTATCTGAGCTGCTTTGGCACTGCTGCTGAGAAGCCAGCTGACCAGATGCTGATGTTGAAGAATTTTGTGACTGCAAATCAAGGGGGGGGGTCTCAACTGCAAGAAGCTCTTCAAGGGTATCTGCCCAGCTCCCATCAGCCAGAGTGTTGCGCCCTTGGCTAAGGGACACGGCCAAATCTGTTTCATCTTCATCATCATCATCCAGTAGAGTACTCTTTAAGAACTGCAGTGCATGTTCCACCTCACTACTTCTCTCTGAACCTGCATACCCTCTCTGTGCTTGTTCAGCAACATGGTTGACTCCCGAATTGTATGTTGTTGTATTGTATGACTGGGTAGCAGCAGCTGATTGATACATGTTAGGTGCCAGTGCAGATGAGGGGTTGTGATATGAAGAGACTCCACTTGGCTGCCCATAAAAGGCAACATCCTCATGATGTGACTGGATTTCAAAAGAGCCTTCACTGCGGTAGGATGTCTCACTGTGGAAAGAAATAGGACTCCAACCTTGCCCACTGCTTGGGGCTACATCAGATGCAGCTTGAGATGAGTCTGGTGGTGAAAGTGGGGAGATTGGTGAGCTCTGGTCCTTAATTTGGTTAACTCCATACTGCACCTGCCTTTGCTTCTCAGTATAAGGTTGTTTTGCAGTGTAGTAGATGGGTGCCGGCTGGCTATTTGCTGTGTCCAGAAGGCATTCTTTCTCTCTGTCACTGGGCCTCTGTGGTGCCAATCCAATAGTTCCCAACTCTGGACGATATTGCACACTCATGGTTTCTGAAAGGTCTGAATTTGACTTGTATCACAGTGTGCTCTGCCACACTGGTCGTAGTGTCTGGTATTCACTTTGTTGTGCAGTCACTTCTTCAAATGATAACATCAACAAGCTCCAATCCCAAGTAGCCCATAGAGTGTTGAGCTTCAGTGGACAGTCCAAACTGTGCGTCCTGTTGTTTTAACCCAATTCTGGAAGGATTCTCTGGCACAATAGAAGAAGCACAAAGTGTGCTGATTCAACTAGCAACTCTGTTCCAACAAAAGCAACTGCTACTGAGTGTCCTAACTGAGCAAAGATTCCCAACAATAGTTTTTCCACAACAATGCTTCCTCCAAAGCCAACCATTACTAAGAGGATTCAAGACCGGCAACTGCAGCATGACTCGTTATGGGACAGACATGGTTGTTCCCTATGAGCATGACTGCCCAGAGAGACAACGGACAACATTCAAAGAGACCATGAGACCATTCGGTAACTCTGGAAAGCCATATGATTCAGCGCAAGCGACAACCGGATTGTCATAGCAAGAACCATGCATTCTGGAGGACTCCAGCGTTACTAAAACGCAATATGCGATATTTCGAAGATAATCAAACGCTCCTGAGCAGCACCGAAAAGAAAGGCGGACAGAACAAACAGTCATAATAGAGAGAGGCAGCTGCCGCCGCCGTGTCTATCTTTGAAAACTCACAGTTCAGCGGCGACCCCAAAATTGCCCGCAATGGCAGGGACTGCTGTAGTGAGAGAGTCCTAGAAAGGGACCATCAAGTTCCTAAAACAAAAGCTTCACAGGCTCTTACTGAGAGAATCTTTCTATCAGCGGAAGCCGAGAGAGAGAGCAGGACAGACAGAGACAGAGAAGTGCAGTAATACAACCTTCCTTGGACACAATCCCCGGGTACTAAGGAGGTCAACGGCTTGGAAGGCCCACTAAACCCGAGAACACAAGAGTTTCAAGGGTGCAATTCAGGCCGTGGACAAAACAAGACACAGATAGATATCCCTAAGAAAGAAGGCAGAAAAAGCTGTCATAAGACCGAAGACGACACCTTCAAAACAAAAACGTCCGGATTTCTCACCAAAACCTCGGTCGACAAAACAAAACAAAGGCAAGACAAGATTTCGTCATACAACTTACAGTAAAACCAGAAGCCAGAAAAGACACAGGAAGCACGGCGGCGGCGGCAGCAGACGGTTCTTCCGTCCTCCAGCATCATAAGACCAGCAGCAGCCAAATATCTTCTTCCCCCCCGCCACCGCCCTTTCTTCCTCAAATCTCCACCAAAACCACTGCAATTTGTTTCAGAAAGAAGTGAAATGGAACTTCCCGCGGCCCGTCTTTGTAAGAGATAAAAGCTATGGAGCTTTTGTAACGCACTCCTTCCGACAGCAAAGCAAAATCCCCTGTTTTACTTGTGCGCTGCGAATGCGTCGCGAGTCCGAGTCTATCTATTTCACTGTCTCTTGCTCCGATTGTCGCGTCGCGGTTCTCGACAACTTCCGCGACCGCACAAGTACGACCGCGTTTCACCCCCACCCCCGCGCCCCCTCCGCCGCTTCACCCGCCCGTCCGTCGGCCGAAATACCGCCAGTCCGCCGCCTGATTGGAAGGAGAGCGGGGGGATGGGAAGGGACTTGGGGGGGGGGATGGGGGAGAGGGGGTATATTATTGTCAATTTTTTTTGTTTTTTTGTGATTTTTTGTCTGTTTTTAGTTTGGAATGGAGTGATGAGTATCTTATGGTGAGGGGATGAAATGGGTCCCATCATCATCCCATGTGGTCTAGTTGCATGCAATTTGATGCTCCTGGGATTTGGGATTGGCGGGCTAGCCAGCCACTCACTTTTCTTTTTGCTTTTAATTTTTTTTTTTTTTTTTTTG
>Ga0116229_10013711_pt1 | contig 11402 bp, 8 predicted proteins | sample S1TSphgellanicum_3_FD_87313 | JGI IMG/M metagenome (GOLD analysis project Ga0116229, IMG submission 87313) | Host-associated microbial communities from peat moss isolated from Minnesota, USA - S1T2_Fc - Sphagnum magellanicum MG | ecosystem: Host-associated > Plants > Peat moss > Unclassified... | reverse complement strand
TTTTCATCTTTCTTTTGTTCCCAACAGGTTCCCAATGTGTTCCCCAAGGGTGTTCCCAATCGCACCTTGCTTTAATCCCATATTTTTTGCCCAAAGTCCTCCCCTTTTCACCTATATAGCTGGGCCAAAGGGGGAGGCACTCCACCTTTCCAAAGAACCTTCTATTCTGGGGAGCCTCCATAGTTTCAACTTTATTTTGCGATGGGCCAGTCGAATTGGCTCAAAAAAAAAGTTAGACTTGTGAGGCACCCCCAACTAATTAATATGAAACAGAATAAGTACCCAGAAATTGCATGCAGCCAATGAAAGGCTCAGCATATGGTAATGAAGAGTCCAGTTATTTTCCTTTTCAGGGAGGATGGGTGGGAGGAGTTTTTTTTTCTTTTTTTCTTTGTTCCCATCATGTTCCTTATGTGTTCCCATGAGGTTCCCCAAGTTCTCAAGTTGTTCCCCAAAACATTCCTAATAACACACCACTTTTATCCCATATGGTTTGCCCAAAGTTCAACTCTCATGAATGTAAAGTGAAAAAGGTAAGCAACAGGGAGCACATGTGTTTCTATTTTGCAACTAGCAGTCCAAAGAGGTGCTTCTATTGGGGAGTGCCCAATGTCACCAAAAAAACATTGGTGATGGGCCAATCAATATGCCACCTTAAAAAAACAAAAACAAAAACAAATTAGTGTGGGCACACCCATGAAGTAATTAATATGAATCACAATAACCATGGCACCTGCTGTTTGATAAAGAACAGGTCGTTCCATGGATGATTTTTTTTAGATTTTTTGAGAATTAAGGTTACATATCAGAACTGACTTTTTGGTACTTTTGAGAACCACAATTATGAAAAAGCAGAGTGTCTGTTCCTGTTTCGAAAAACCACCTAATTAGATCTAAACATAGCAAGATCTCCAGGCATTTTGCAGGGGAAGTTAAAAAGTCAGAGGGATCTCATGCCCATAACTAAGCATAAGAACCATCTCCTTCTTCAGGAGCAGGCATGATATCCTTTCTCTTTTCCAGGAAGCATATACATGGACGCCAAGTGCCCTTCAAATGCACTAAGATATTCATGGACCAAAATTGCCCCCAAAGTGAAACAAAATTTTCACAGAAAATCTGGACTATTTGAAATATAATTTTAGTCTAGCTTAATCTTTCACAATGAGATCTAAAGCACTTGTCAATTAAAAAAAAGATATGAAAAATGATAGAGTGCAAATCACTATCATTAGGCTGTCTTTCCATGGAAAATTTGTCTTACATCACAACATACAGGGTTTTTTTTCATAGCAGCTCATAGGGTTCCTCTATACCAGTGTTGGGTGATTACCAATGTTGGGCCAGTATTTGATTGACCTTCAGGTATTTATTTGGTGTTACATTGGATATATATATATATATATAAATATAATCAGGTGTTGTTTTTTCAAAAACCTGGCCCCACCTTCTACCCATGCATTTCAAAAAGTTGGTACCTCCCCCCACCTCGCTCAAATATTTGTAACCATGCTCAACCTAGCGGAAAAAGATGCAAAGGCCATCTAAAAAAAACCCAGATTTATACTCTTTTAGTACCCATCTAATATTCAAGCTTATACCCTTTTAGTAGGATTAGGATTTTGGATTTTGTGGTTTCTAGTTTCAATTTCCATGTCTCTTTCTCTTTCCACATGTGTTTTTCACCTTTGCAACCTACATCACTCATTTTGAGCTATTAATCAAATTTGTGCGTCCTCAAACTTGTGAATGCAACCTACTATTGCTTACTAGAGATTTTTTGGATGCATCAAGCTTTTTCAAGGGAACATGGTAAATATAGAACCTAGTGAACTACAAGAAGGTAATTGTTTCTAGAGCTTTGCAACCTCCTTTACATTAAAAGCATGTTGCTTTTGTTTTCGTCTTTTGCATTATCACCTCTACATTAATGAGAAATAAATAATTTATGAAAGTTGCAAAGGTGGTGGAGAATGAAGGTTTTGATTTTTGACATTTGTGGTGATTATAAATAGTCTTTTCTGTATCGAATCATGGAGTTTTGTTGTTTATTGTGTTTCATTGATTCATTTGTCTTGCACCTTGTTATGTCATGTCTTGTGTTTTGTTTATGGAAGGTGCATTTGTGAAGTAGCAAGGGTGGGGGAAGTTATTTATCCTTACTTAATCTTGACAATTGTTGTGTTTGGTCATCTATTCATCTAGTCTACAAATGTTTTGTTCAAGTGTGTCAAATTCTCCTTTAGAATCTCCTAGCATTGATTCATCAAAAGAATCGATCTTTGTTTATAATCAAAGTTGGTCATGGTTTAGAAATCAAAATGAAAATCACCACCACTAGAAACTAAAATAACATGGGTCTATGAATCAAAATGAAAATTTCAAGTTTCCTAGGTAGTCAAGTTGACGCGCTCCCAAGTCCCTAGTTAGTCCCAAGTTGGGGCTAAGTTACTCAAGTTGCGGAATTGCGGGGGGAACTTGGGGCACGTTCCCAGCTCTCAACACTAAAAGGGGTAGAAGGGCGTGCTGAAGCTCTAGGATGGGACTACAAAAAGTGACAAGCTATTCATTTACTTGAACCTACATCAAAACCAACCAACAAGTTAGTTAGTTCACCTTCTAGAGCACCCTTAGTGCTAGGACAAGCCACGAGCAACTCTGAACTCATTTTACTCACCACGGCTCGGACTCGCGAGAAGCCACCACCTTCCCCCATATAGTATATTATGTGCCTCTCCGCGGCACCCACATTCGAATGGTTTTTTGTCCTGAGACTCCCAAGGAGGAATCCCGAAATTGTCCCGGTTTGGACTCCCAGGACTTTGAGTGATCATAACTCTTTGTTCAAACCTTCGATTGGGATGAGGTCTGAAACAAACTTGTAGCTCTCCTTGAGAGCTTTCCAAAATTGTGTCGCATTCCACCTGCACGCACCGGGGTCGGGTCGATTCCCGACTTTTAGTGGTCAGGAGTCAAACTACCAATTTGATTCCCGACCCTTCTTTTTGCCATAACTTGTGTTGCAGATGTCCAAATGGTTCATGCGAGGCCATTTTCGACATTTGCACTTCAATAGCTTTCCAATGATATAAAGAACGTCCTAATGCAAGGTTTTTTGACCCCTGCAATTGAACTCTGAAGTTTTGGGAGTCCCGAAGGACTCCCAAGTCCCAACTTTGGGAGTGTGAATTTCATCCTCACACTCTCTCAAGGTAGGGTTGCGACACAAGTTGCTTTGGTTGCAAGTGGGTTTTGATGGTTGTGTGCACATTATGAAGTGTAAAATTTTCTCAAAGGTTAGACATAAAGACAAGCTTTTGGTTCCCATGCAAATGGGATTCATTTTATAAAGATGTCAAATGGAGGAAAATTAACAATTTACCTATGAGACAAGTGAAAAAAGGGGACTAATATAGTAGCAAGGATTGTAAGCACAACACAAATTTGTTTATGTTTCCAAGGGGAAGGAATATGTTTTGTAGCAAATTATTAATGGGTTGGTGAGCAAGAAATGCAAGAAATTGGTTCAATTCGCTACATCATTCCACACGTGTTGAAACATGGCATGCCAATTCTTGAGTATGAAGTTCACAAGAATTTTTTTTTTAATTTTAAATCTTGAAGAGAACACCAAAATGCATTGGATAAACACTTCTGGTGAAAGCACATTAAAGTGTAACACTTTTAGGCACATGTGAAAGTCCATAGTTGTCTAAATTAACACTACAAAGGTAGTGTGAAAGTAGGATACCTTGAATCACACTAATTTTAACACTAATTTACCTAATGGAGAACTTAAATTTGAAAGATGAGCTTTTAAAATATTACTTTCGTTAAATATAGGATTTAATAAGAAAAAACCATAATTCAAAGTACATAAAAAGAATTGGTCATCAAAATCTTTCCAAAATTCCAAGAAATGTTATCACATCATATTACCATTGAATCATTTTCTCATTAAAGAACATTATATGAAAGTGCATGGAGTCCATATTCATTAGTTATGGATTGTTATAGGTTTTTGGATATTCTTTTAAAAGTCCATTATGTTATGGCTATTAAAAAACTATCCATGAAATTCATACAATGTGATTATATTATATATAACATTATAGTGTTGAATCATTTTTCATCCTAGTCGACAATATTTAATCACATGGCCAATCACAACTTTCAAAATCTTGCAAAAACTGCCTTGTGACAACATTTTATAGACATTATAATGTGTTTTCACCCTTTTGGTTAGGTTATGGCTCAACAAATTCATGGCATTATTTTGGAAGCCACAAAATTTGTTATTAGAACAACCCCATATTTGTCACTTATTTGTGATGAAGTCAATATAATTGACAACCAAAGCTAGTTGTAAGTGCATGCATCTATGATTCAAAATTGGTTACAAATATTAGTTTTCCTTTCCTATGAGTGCATGGTTGTTGGATTAGATGTTGATAATTTTACCCAAGTCTTTATGCAACCCTTGATCCATGAAGGAAGTCTCAAAAAAGAACTGATTACTAAAAGGCTTTTAACAATTGGTGTTAATGGGGTTTCTATTTTCCAAGGCACTATGTTAAACAATACTTAATAGATTTCAAAAGGTTAGGCTCCACATTCCATTGAGGTTCACTATATGGTTCATATAACCAACCTTGTAATTCTACACACTTTATCACACTTTCCAAGGGTGAGTAGAATGTTGAAACTCATTGGATATTTATGTTGTCTCATGCCTAGCCTGTTATGTTGGAATATAAAATTATGTTAATGAAGATGGCCATTGATGGTATTACTAATGACAAGGCAAAAGAAATATTTGATCTTTTTTGTGATGTGTAGATTTTATTGTGGCTTGTTGTCATTCCCCCGTTGCTAGAATCAATTTGTAACTTGATTAAATTCAACTAATTATGAGATATTTCCATTTGTGATTTTGTGGTTGTAGCAAAAGTATGCCAAGGGAAAATCTATGAACTATATGTAAACCTAAACACAAGGTTCAAGTTTAATGCACTTGATGTATATAAGTCTTTATTGTGTGTTAAACATGAATCGATAGTCATGTGTTTGATGATAAATTTGAACATGAGTGTGGAACATTTAACATTTGATGTGAACTAGTAAGACATTTGGGTTAATCACTTCACTAGAAAAAATCCCTCAAAATGCAACCCATGCATTTGCAATTACATGCAACTAATTATTATTTGCAAATAGTTCTAATTGTTTTTGCAACTATTTTGCACCCTTGACCATTGTTGCAACTATATTACAATTACATTTGCAACTAATGACTTATTCATCCTACACTTTAAAATTGTTTTCATCCATGATCATGCCCATATGTCCCATTAATTGCAAATGGGACCAAACTTAATCACACCACTCAAGTTTCAACATAGCCCCTAGTGGTATACATATGTTGGGAACAATGTATCTAGATGAATGAAGATTTTCCAAGTAAGGGAAAACAAACCCCAACAAATACTAATCCTCCCCATGAACGCCATTAAACAATATTAGGTATGTGTACTTTTGCTAAATTTTATTAAAAATATAATGGGAATATGTTTCCATTGGTGTGTAAATAAAGTTGTATTTAATTTACATTTAGGAAAATTAACTACCTACCTACTTATCTAATTTAGGTTACCTACCTACCTAACATAAGCTACCTATTCATTAATTAATTGAGGACTAATTAATTACAATAATTATTAATTAATTGATAACTAATTGATAATTCATAGTTAATACTTAAAATGTATAGTTAATATTTATTCAATATTTTTTAATATTTTATTTCTATATGAACTATTGAGTTAGTTAATTTATTATTTTATCATTTAATTAAAATTTTATAACTAAAAATATAATCAATTAATTATTATTTATGTAATAATTATGAATTATTTTTATTTTATATTTAAATTATGAAATATTATTTAATAATTTGTAAGTAAATGAATTATTTAATTTATTATTAAATAATTAACTAATTAACTAATTAATTTTTTACTTATTTATTTATTTAATCATTTAATTTAAAATTTAAAAATAGGACAAAACACATGAAATAAATTTTTTAGTTGCAATTTCAATTTTTATCCCATATGTTTTGTCCTCCATTTCCATTTTGAAAACTATAGGTGAGTTTATCTTACACTTTCACATTAAAAAAATACATGTCAATTTGGATGAGCCAATGAAAGGAACTTAACCCTTTAAGGACTTTAACCTTAAAGGTTAAACCTAAAATAGATTTAAAATATTTACTTACATCCTTAACCTACCTACCTACCTACTTATTTAGTCTAACCTACTTACCTAAATATTGATTTTAATTCATTTTGGAAAGAATTGAAAAAATGTCATGTGGCATATTTGCTTTATGTCGTGTGTCACAATTTAAATTAACCATCTACAATAAATGATGAAGATCTATTATTTATTTTTTTAAATAATTTTTTTTCAAACCTTTTTCATTTACCACATGTCATTATGTAAATTGTTGATTTTTATAATAACATACAAATGGCATACAATAGGATATGTATGTTGAAATATTTCTTGATCATTGACTTCATCCACACTTGGAGCTAATGTCTTGTGCAACTTGTCTAATGCAACTAAGCAAATTTTAGTAGCAAATGTCCTTTACAACTAAAATATAGTTGCAAATGGTAATTTTTTTTTCCCCAATTATCCTATAATGTTTTAAATTGCAAGCTCATGAAGTTTCATATGTCTCAAGATATGTTTATTTTATAACCATCACATAAGTGAAAGCATCATGTGTGTGAACCTTAAACCTTAACCCCTTTATATTTCATCTTGTTTATTTTAATTTTTTTTTTCTATTTTGCATTGAAATGAACCAAAAAATGGATGGAAATACAAATGTGGGTTGTAAGGAGTATTGATTACCTTGTTGCAAAATTACAAAGAAAATTCCCTACTCATGGTGTCATGGATAGTTTTGGTGTGGTGTACCCACAATATTGGTTACAATTTGATGCAAAGGAAAGTTTCCACAACCATTTGGATGTGATTAAGGCAACCTTTTGCCACCCCAAAAAATTGGGCAATAGTGACATTGAATGGGTGCTTAAGGTTCTATCAACAACTTCTTTTGGCATTCAACAATCTATGGTTAAGATGGCCATGAAATCAAATGTAGGTGTTGTTATGGCTAAGTCACATGATATGAATCCTTTAATGCGCCTTCAATGCACTCTTTCAACATCCATAATGTTTACTTGCTCTTTTGTAAAATACTTCAAGTTGGTTAAAATTGCCATGGTATGAGTCCTTGGTAAGTAAAAAATGAATGGTACTTCAACTTTTTAACATGTTGCAAATCCAAGTTATGTAATTGATTCACTACCAACTTGGAATTAGTGGTTAGAATGTGTTCCCAAAAGTTTTACACCCTACATACTTTTCATATAAAAAACATATCAATATTGCCATGTAAAACATTCTTGATACAATGTGAGAATTTAGATTTAAGATTCTCCAATCTTAGCTCAACATATTTTTGGCATCATTGCAAGTTACAATTGTTGGTTAGTTTTTTGTGTAAGTGAAGTTGGTCATCCCAAATGGATACCACTTCTTATTTATAACTCAACCTTTTGTTGTCAAGTTGTTGTTCTATTGTGGCTTGTTTAACTTGAACAAGTAAAACTTAGCTTGTTTTGTAAAACATTTGTGTTGTAATGGGCAATTTAAAAGGTTCAACCGATAACAAGAAATCTTGTCCTTTTCACCACTACCCCATGCAATTAATGTCCAATTTAACTATAGTTTGACCAATTTAGAATGTGTTTCAAAATATAATAATCTTTTGTATTAATGGTTAAACTTAAGTTAATAGTGTTGCAATGCTCACTGTGTGGTTCATTAGCATGAACATTATAATCCTAATTTCTTTTTTGATATTCAAAAAACTAACTAAAGGCTTCATTTGTAGCCCACAAAAATGTTCTAGTGACTTTTTTCAGCTCTTGTTCACTATCAACATCAATACATATGTGTATATAATGACACATAACAAGTAGTCTTGTTACCAAAATGATAGATTTTGCACCCATTGAGTTATGTATTTGCATTCCAAATGCAACAATTTGTACACTACCAACATCACTACATATGTGTATCCATTCACATAACAGATTGATTTGTTACCAATATAACATATTCTACACTCATTGAAGTATTATGTGTTCCAAATACAACTACTTTTGTTCACTATCAAAATCACTACATGTGTGCACCCATTCCCATATAACAAGCAATTACTTTTTTTGACAAACAATCTTATTCCCAAACCACAAAAATGCTTTAGTGGATTTCTTCATGTTTTGTCCACTATCAACATCATTACATATGTGTCTCCATTCACACATAACAAGTCATTTTTGTTATCAACATCACATTTTGCACCCATTGAAGGGGCCTTCATTATGATGAAACCTTAAATTTTAGCTTGCATCATGACACGAATTTCACAAATGACATGAAATTTTTTGTTTCATTATGATAAAACTTTAATAAATTTCACAATTTTACTTTTGTGTCTAGACATAAATCTCACATTTGGCATGAAATTTTTTAGTTGTATTATTTATTTATTTATCAACATTGATCAATATTTCAATTTGAAATGATATTGAATAATGCCCTACTAATTTTGGTCTCAAAGACGAAGGTTCAAATTACACATTGTTCATAAAGTTAAAACACAAGCTAAAGCCAAACATAGAATGACAAGCATATATTAATATCATCCATAATGTATTAGCCAAGGTTAGCTTAGGTTTAGCATTGATTAACCTAGGTTTAGTGTTTGTTGATTTAAGTTTAACCTAGGTTTAGTAAAAGTTAGTTTAGGTTTAACCTAATTATAGCTTTGGTTAGTTTATATTTATCATGGTTTTAATCTTGGTTACACTAAGTTTAACTTAGATTTAGCCTCCTTTAACCTTCATTAACCTAAGTTTAACCTAAATTTAGTCAAGGTTCATTTAGGTTTTCCCTTTAGCCAAAGTTAATTTAGGCCTCCCTTAGGTTTAATTGATGTTAACTTAGGTTTAACCAAGGTTAACCTAAACTTTGATTAACCTAAGCTTTGCCTTGGTTAAGTTAGGTTTAACCTATTTTAATCATAGCTTAGCCTAGTAACCTAACTTACATTTAACTTAGTTTAATTAAGGTTTAACCTAGTTTAGCTTAATTTAGTTTAGGTTTAACATAGTTTAACCCAATTTTAATTAAGGTTTAACCAAGATTAACCTAAGGCAACCTAGGTTTAACCCATGTTCAACCAAGGTGCAATCAAGTTTTAACCTAATTTAGACAATTTTTAGCCTAATTAAACCAAATTTTAGCCAAGTTTAACTAAGTTTAACCTAGTTTAGCCAAGTTTTAGTTAAGGTTAGTTTTTAGCAAAAAATAATTTAATAAACTTAGGTTAAAGTTAATCTAGGTTTAATTTAAGTTTGGCCAAGGTTAACATTGGCTAGCCTATGTTAGCTTCAATTATCTTAATTAATCCAGGTTAACCTATGTAGGCCTAGGATGGACTAAATCAACCTAGGTCTATACAAGGTAGGTTAGGTTAAACCTAGTTTAATTAAGGTACATAGTCTTTTTTATTTAAGTTTTATTAAATTCTTGTTTATAGTTTTGTAACAGGAAGTTTTGTTATTAAAAAAAAGTTATGATGTGATGGTTAAAAATTTGAACCTTCAAAGTGTTGATGAAGGGTTCAAGTTTTCACATTTGGAACAATGCAAATTTTGCTTAGGTTACTTAAGTTCCTTGCTTAGTTAGGCCCACCTAACTTTGTTTTTAACTTACATTAAACCTCCTATGCTAAATCACCTAGCCTTATTTAACTAAGTCTTGGTTGTCATGTGGCATCACACAATTGGGCCAAAAAATCTTAAATTTGTAACTTATCACAAAACAATTTATAAATGAGCAATAAATTCTTTAATTCGGCCAAGGTTAGCACATGGAAATTTTATGTGTTAATGAAAAACTTCATTAATTATAAATGAAAAGCCACATTAGTATTTTGGTAACATTTTCCATTAGTTCATGTCTTTTTTTGGAACTTCAATTTTTTCCATTTTAACAATAATAATAAAATTGCCTAATGAAATATGTGATTATCTAAAATGACCAAACATGTTTTCACTGAAAATGTCATAGTTTTTTTTCATTAAAACTAATTAGGTCCAAAATAATGGAAAATGTTCATTTTCATTTACTATTTTACTAAATTTTGATAGTTGAAAAAAACATGATTGCTTGTTGTGAACCCCTCACAAGTGATTATTTCTGTTTATTTAAAATCTCCATGAAATAATCATGCAAAAAGAATCAAACCTAGTGCCAACCTAGAGCCATGTTTTTGCTCTTGTCCCATTTTTAATGAATGAAACATGTTTTGACAACATCACATTTTTCAACTTTATGATGTTTTGAACCCATGATATGTTTCAAACATCATGTCGTACTACACCTACCTATCTACCTACCAATGTACCTACATTAAATTTCATGTTGCTACTTGCATTGTAAGTTTTTTATTATGTATTGCAATGGGAGGTGAAAGCTCATTATGGTGAAGAAAAAGAGGTGGATGCAAAATCCATATTATGGGCTTTTCACAATGTAAGAAAAATAGCCATTATCTAAAAATGACAACCATTATTTTAAAAACTAACAATTTGCATATCTTAAAAAAACTTTCATAAACATCTGTGTACTACCAATGTTATAAAAAATTAATTCAAAATTCATCAATATGTGATTTTCAAGGATTTTTCAAATAATTTCGAGGACATGTTTTCAAAACCACTTTAAAATCTATTTTCCATCGAATTAATCCATTTTAAACTAACATTCATTATACCATTCCATGCAAAAAGAAGTACACCCATTAGTATATGTCATTTTTATGAATCCATATCACAAATTTTGCATTGTGATAGTACATTTTCATTGACTTAGAAAGTCCATTTTGAATTCTAATATAAAACTTCTTCAATTTTTATTTATTTGTGCAATGTCAACTACTTGTTCTGTACTATTAAAATATGAGTCCATTCCAACATTTGATTTTAATATCTTAGTTATATCAACCTACATTTCAACATAATGATTGCAAAAAATGCAATGTCACACTAAAAAATAAACACTTTAATGTGCTTTCACCTTGAGGATAATGGTAGCAAGTCGATGCATTCACAAGTAGTCTTATGTCAAGGCAAGAAATGGGTGTCACATGTGAGGATATTCATATTTAATTTGTCTCCTTTGTGAATTCTCTTAATATGATGTCTCATTGTTGGATGATGACTACAAAGATGATGCAATGTGCATGTCTA
>Ga0116229_10013709_pt1 | contig 11403 bp, 11 predicted proteins | sample S1TSphgellanicum_3_FD_87313 | JGI IMG/M metagenome (GOLD analysis project Ga0116229, IMG submission 87313) | Host-associated microbial communities from peat moss isolated from Minnesota, USA - S1T2_Fc - Sphagnum magellanicum MG | ecosystem: Host-associated > Plants > Peat moss > Unclassified... | reverse complement strand
TCATGATGGTCCGCTTCGGGTTTCACCGGTTCTGACTTAGCGGGCGGTTCATGGGCCGCGACCGGCTTTGTCGTTTCAGGCTTTACCGGCTCGGCTTTCGTAGGCTGCTGATGAGGCGTTACCGGTTTTGCCGACTCAGGCTTCGCCGCTTCCGGCTTTGCTGGTTCGGGTCCTTTCGGTGTCGCTTCCTTAACCGGCGGCACCGTCCGCTTCACCACCGGACGGGCCTCGGTCGGCGCAGTCGGATTGGCTTCATGGAAGCTCGCGGCTGATGCGGCAGCGGGATGTGCCATTTTGAGCGCCGGCGCGGGCGGTGCTTTGATCGCATGGGCGGCAGCCCCGACCGGCGGTGCGCCGACCGTATGCTCGGGCTTCGGCAGCACCTTCTCGCTGACCTCGGTCGGCGGTGCCACAGAGATCGGTTTCGACAGCGCTTCCGGCGACACATGCACCGCAGCCCGCGACACAGCTTCGCCGCCGGCAAAGGCGCGTTGCGGCACGACCGTCACCGCCCGCTCATTCACATAGTGGATATTGTTATTGATGATCGTGGTGTTGTGAATGTTCTCGATCACCGTGCGATTGACATTCACGATATTGACGTTCCGCACATAATTTTCGCTGTGCGGATACCAGGGCCGATAGACTTCGCCGGGCCCGAGCGGGAACCAGCCGACCGACGCGCCGATCCCAACGCCGACGCCAACTGTCAATGCCGCCGGATTGCCGACAAAGGCGACCAGCGCCGGTGCATAGACCGGGTGAAAGCCGGGATGATAGGGCGGTGCTGCGGGATCGACCGCAACCCAACTCCAGCTGCCACCGATCTGGACCCAGCGGCCATAATGGAACGGCGCAAAGCCCCAGGGCGCATCGTCGCACCATGTGTAGCCCCACGGCTTGATGAACGCCCAATGGCCATGATGATACGGTGCCCACCCCGCCTCGACATGGGTCGGGGTCCAGACATGGCCATATTGCGGCGAGTCATGCCAAGCGCCATACTCCGACAGCGTCGCAACCCCCGGCATCGGCGGCACATAGGACGGCAGCGGCGTGGTATGGAGCGCCTTTTGCTGTGCGATCGCCGCTTCATCGAACGCATCTTCGGTCGTGGGTGCCACGGAATATTGCGTCGGATTATCCACGCTCGCGATCACTTCGAGACCGCCCGATAAGGTCAGCGGGTTAGTGCTCTGAAATTGCGCGCGACCGCCAAACGACGCCGCCCGGCTCGGCTCCTGATCCGACCCCGCGACGATCCGGTAGGTCCCGTTATCGAGCAGCGTGACCGTCCCACGCGGCGTCTGCACATTATAGGTTTCGTCCGCACCCCGGTCATAGAGGCTGACATCGGCGCGGCCTTGCGGAACCGCGAGCACGACATTCTGGTCATCGATCTGGATGATATCGAGTTCGGTGCCCTCATCGAGCAGCACATCGGCCGCACCGATCTGAACCTCCGCCTTGCCGCCTTGATCGGCCCAAACCGCCGTGCCGGGGGCAACCGGATAATTCTGCTCGGCCGGCGCCCAATCGGCATCAGCGCTCGGATGGAAACTGACCGTACCGGAGAGGACCCCGATTCGACCAACCCGGGTCGGCGGATCCTCGTCCGCGAAAGCCGCGGCGAGAGGGATCGTGCCCAGTGCCACGACCAGCGCGAAACGGGACACGAACGGATGGCGCCGGGACAGCCGGCTAAAAATCTTCATGCTCTGAACTCCTTGAGGATCAGCGCGATTGCGCTGGGTGAGCGTGTAGAGAACGCGGTGTGGTTGGATCCTATTCCGCCGATCTCTCAATGAATGACCGTAGCCTTGTACCGTACCGGCTTACACGCCGGTCGTGGCATCTTTAAGGCATATCCAACAATCCACGTCTGGACCGGTTCCGCGCCGACCCGCGTAATCCCGCTCAGCGCCACTTGATCCGCCACCGGAATCACCCCATTCTGTATACCATGGCGGTAGGGATCGCCAACCGGGTGCCGTATCGGGCCTGGGATTTGGTCTACTCGCTCACACTGAGGAGAAGGCAGAAGAACATGAGTCGCTTGTCGCTGTTTAATTCCCCGCTGTTGCTCGGGTTCGATCATTTCGAGCGGACGCTCGATCGGGTCGCGAAAGGCTCGACCGACGGATATCCCCCCTACAATATCGAACAGACCGCCGAAGATCGGCTACGCATTACGCTTGCGGTGGCCGGGTTTTCGATGGACGAATTGTCGGTCCAGATCGAAGATAATCAGCTCGTCGTGCGCGGCAAGCAGACTGATGATCAGGCGCGGGTCTATCTGCATCGCGGCATCGCGTCGCGGCAGTTTCAGCGGTCTTTTGTCCTGGCCGATGGAATCGTGGTCGAGGCGGCCTCGCTCGATAATGGCTTGCTCCATATCGATCTCCGCCGACCGATCATCGAACCGAAAGTGCGCAAGGTCGAAATTCGGACGGATCAGCAGCGCAGCGATCACGGCAAGCTCGATATCGGCTAGAGTTTTGCATGGCCGGGCTTAAGAACACCAAGGACAGGAACGAGGTCCTGGAGGGACCCAGATGATGATCAGCAGCTTTAACATTCGCCAGCTCTCACCCAAGGATCTTGCCGCGTTGGGCGTCCAGGACATTGCCTTCGTGAAATGCATCACGGTCAATGACGATATCGCCTATGCGATCCATGCCGCTGACGGCACGCAAATGGCCATGATGGCCAACCGCGACATCGCCTTCGCCGCCATCCGCCAACACGGGCTTGAGCCGGTCAGCGTTCACTGAGCCTGTAATATCTTGAGAAATTACGCCGCGTGCGACGCTTGGTGCTCGGTCAGCAGCGAGTAGAGCGCCTCGGCATTTTCGGTGCCGCGGAGTTTTGCGCATATGGCGCGGTCGCGTAGCAGTCGCGAGACGCGGGCCAGCGCCTTGAGATGTTCGGTACCGGCATCTTCGGGAGCGAGCAGCAGAAAGATCAGATCGACCGGCTGAAGATCGATCGAACTGAAATCGATCGGTTTCTCCAGCCGCGCAAAGATGCCGGTCATCCGGGCGATGCCCGGCATCTTGCCATGCGGGATTGCGATGCCCATGCCGACACCGGTCGTGCCCAGCCGTTCACGTTCGACCAGTACCTCGCAGATTGATTTTTCCGGCAGCGCGATCAGCTGCGCGGCCTTGCGGGACAGCTCTTGCAGCGCCTGCTTCTTGCTGCTGACCCGGAAGTTCGCAATCACGCTGTCAGGCGTTATGAGGTCGGCAATTTCCATCGGAAACGTCCTGAGGTCTCTCTCTATTGGATATGGCCGTTAGAACTAGCGGTCTGGCCCGGATCAATCCAGCCGATATTGCCGTCTTTGCGGCGATAAACCACATTGAACCCGCCATGCGCAGAGTTGCGGAACATTAAGGCAGACTGGTCCTCAAGGTCCAGCCGCATGACGGCCTCGCCGACGGTCAGCGTCGCCAGCTCCGTTGTCATTTCGGCAACGATCGCGGGCTGACCCGCCGCCGGATCGACGGCATCATCGACCTCGTCATAGTCGGGCTCGTCCCCCTCATCAACCGTCAGGATCGCATATTGCGCCCGTTCCGCCTGGGCAATCTTGGGCGCGGCACCGCTGTGGTGATGGTCATGCAGCCGGCGCTTATGCCGCCGCAGCCGCTTGGCAATCCGATCCACCGCCTTGTCCGAGGCCATATAGGGATCGGTCCCCTTCTCGCTCGCCTGCATCAGGATGCCACGGCCGATATGGACCGACAGGTCACAGCAATAGAGATGGGCCTCGCGCCCGAGCACGGCATGCGCCTCAATCCCCGACCCGAAATATTTGCCGACGACAGTGGTCATGCTCTCCTGAATATGGGTGCGCAGCGCATCGCCCACATCCATCTGCTTGCCCTTCACGCTGATCTGCATCGTCATCGTGTGCGCCTCCTGATGTTACATGCCCAACGATTTATCCCGCCGCCGCAGCACGGAAGACGGGATCCGCAAGGCTTCGCGGTATTTGGCCACCGTTCGGCGGGCAATGTCGACTCCCTCGGCACGGAGCAGTTCGACCAGCCGATCATCCGACAGGACACCGGTCGCCGATTCGCCGTCGATCAGGCCCTTGATCTTGAATTTCACCGCCTCGGCAGAATGGGCGGCCGCGCCATTGGCCGCCGGGATCGCGGAGGTGAAGAAATATTTCAGCTCGAACAGGCCGCGATGGGTTGCCATATATTTGTTGGTCGTCACCCGGCTGATGGTGCTTTCATGCATCCCGATCGCTTCCGCGATATCCCGCAGGATGAGCGGCCGCAGCTGCGACACGCCATGCATGAAGAACGCTTCCTGCTGCCGGACAATCTCGGTCGCGACCTTTAAAATCGTGTTGGCCCGCTGATGCAGCGATTTCACCAGCCAATTCGCCGACTGATAGCGCTCGGCCAGATAATCGCGATCGGATTTGCCGGGCAGCGTCCGGCTGACCCGCGCGTAATAGCGGGTATTGACCAGGACGCGCGGCAAAGTATCGCTATTAAGTTCGATCAACCAGCCGCCGCCATTCTGCGGGCGCATCAAGATGTCCGGGATGACCGGCTGGGCCGGGACGCCATCGAACGCCAGACCGGGCTTGGGATTGAGCGCTTTGATTTCAGCGACCATCTGAGCCAGATCTTCTGAATCGGCGCCGCACAGCTTCATCAGGCCCGCAATCTCGCGGCTGGCCAGCATCGGCAGGTGATCGAGCAAAATCTGCATGCAGGGATCCAGCCGTCCGCGCTCGCGCAGCTGGATCGCCAGACATTCCGACAGGTTGCGGGCGAAAATGCCGGACGGATCAAAGCGCTGAAGCCGCACCAGCACGGCCTCAACCCGCTCGACCGATGTGCCCAGCGTGGCCGCCGCTTCGTCGAGATCGGTCGTGAGATAGCCGGCCTCATCGACCAGATCGATCAGGAAGAGCCCGATCATCCGGTCGATCGGATCGTCGAGATCGCAATTCAGCTGTCCGACCAGATGCTCGCGGAGGGTGATGTCCTGGCGCAGCGTCTCTTCCAGGCCGGGCAGATCATCATCGCCGAGCCGTGTGTTGCGGGTTTTCCAGGCTTCCGGATCGCCGCCGAAATCGACCGCGCCATCGCCCTCGGCGCCGCCTTCGGCCTGCCAGAGCTGGGAATCCTCGCCGGCAAAATCGGTTTGGCTGCTGTCGAGTGTCGCGGTCGCATCGGAGGCAACGACAGGTTCCGGCGCGGCATCGAGCGGGCTCGGCGCATCCGGTTGGGATTCGTCACGCTCCAGCAGGGGATTTTGCTCAAGTTCCTGTTCGACATAGTCGGACAGTTCCAGATTCGACAGTTGCAGCAGCTTGATCGCCTGCTGCAACTGAGGCGTCATAACAAGAGACTGTGTCTGCCGGAGATCGAGCCTCTGGCTAAAGGCCATGCTACGCCACCCGCCCTTAGAGGCTGAACCGCTCGCCCAGATAAACCCGACGGACATTGGCGTCCGCAACGATTTCGCCGGGCAAGCCCTCCTTCAAGACCCGACCGTCATGCAGGATATAGGCTCGATCGACAATGTCGAGCGTTTCCCGCACATTATGGTCGGTGATCAGCACGCCGATACCGCGTTCCTTGAGATGACGGACCAGCTCGCGAATATCATTGACCGCGATCGGATCGATACCGGCCAGCGGCTCGTCGAGCAGGATGAAATGCGGCTGGGTCGCGAGTGCGCGCGCGATTTCGACGCGCCGCCGCTCACCGCCGGACAGCGCCAGCGCGGGCGCACGCCGGAGATGGGTGATCGAAAATTCGGCGAGCAATTGGTCGATCATCGCTTCACGCGCCTCGACCACCGGTTCGATGACCTCAAGCACCGCACGGATATTCTGCTCGACCGTCAATCCCCGAAAAATCGAGGCTTCCTGGGGCAGATAGCCGATGCCGAGGCGGGCGCGGCGATACATCGGCAGGCCGGTGATATCCTGCCCGTCCAACGAGATCGAGCCGATATCCGCGGAGATCAGGCCGGTGATGATATAAAAGCAGGTGGTCTTGCCGGCGCCGTTCGGCCCCAGCAGGCCGACGACCTCGCCGCGCTTGACCGACACCGAGACGCCGCGCAGCACCGGGCGCTTCTTGAAGCTCTTGCCGAGATTGGTCGCCAGCAAGCCGCTGCGCTGGGCGACGAGGCGCGGCTTGCCATCAGTGTCGATCGAGGGCGCCACTGGCGGTGCCGCGCGGGTCGGCATGGCCGGAACCAGGGCCGCAAGCCGCGGCAGGAGATCGTTGAAGATTTTCATCGATATCAGCTTAGCGCGCTTTCGCGTCGTCCGGCTGGGTTTTTTGTGCAGCGTCCGCTGAGCCGGTGGCGGCGGGCGGTTTCTTGGCGTCAGGCTGGTCTTTTTTCTTAGGTACAATAAGACCTTGGACCCGCGTCCGCGTGAGATCGGCAGCGGTTCCCGGCCGCGGCAGCAGGCGCGCCATGCCGGTTTCGAGATCGAGCACGCCATAATCACCGACCAGCGTATTCTGGCCGCGGGCCAGGGTTACATGACCGAAAAGCGTGACCAGACCGGTATCGACATTATAGATCGCCTTATCGCCGGTGCCGACTTCGCCGGGGCGGGAGACGATCACATGGCCAAGCCCGTCGACCCGGCTGATGCGCGAGGCTTCGCCGGGGGCGGTGGAGATTTGCGAGGTCAGCACATCGGCGCGGATCCGGCGATCTTCACGCACCGCCACGGCATCGCCGCGCGCCACCCCGACCTGCTTATCGTCATACCATTCCATGCTGTCGCGCGCGGTCACCACATCGCGCGGCGTGGTCATTTTGAGATGCGCACCAGTGACGATAACGTATTTAGTATCAAGGTCATAGACGCCGTGATCACCCTCGACCGACTCGGTCGGTGTGGTGATTCTGACATGGCCATCATCGATAATCCGCCAGATTTCGGTGTCACTGGAATTCGGAATATCGCGGTAATAGGCCATCAGCACATCGCCATAGAGCGTGCGATCCCCGCGCTTGGCGATGGCATTGCCGCGGGCGATATAGACCTTGTTGGATTGCTGAAGTTCGAGGCTGTCGTCGGAATTGACCTCGATCGGCCCGCTCCCGCCGCTCAACCCCAACGACGCGCTGTTCGCTGGAGTCGGGGGAGTCGGGCTTGCCGACTCCGCAAAAACCGATGGTGAAACACCGGCCAATAGCAGGCAAAACACCGGAAAATAACGGGCAAACACCACTTACTTACCGCCGCCCGGCGCGCCGTTCATGACCAGCGTCGATTTGCCGGTGAACACGACGACATCGCCCTTTTGCAAAATCTTGAATCCGGCCGAGTGGACCGTTCCCGAGGTGCCATCGCCACTAACCGGCTCATGCCCCTCCGCCGTCCCGGCATTGACATCGACCCGCGCCGAGTCGGTCTTGAAGCGATAGCCCTTGTCATGGAGCAGCGTCACATTGCCGAAGAGATCGAGCAGCTGCGCCCCCGGCTGATAGACCCCGGTATTGCCGGCGACAACAACCCAGGCACCCTCGCGGGTCAGGATATCGGCCTTGGGCCCCTCAAGCGCCACCAGATCATCGGCATTGCGGGTGTTGGTGCCGCTCTGACGCGCCGCATCGGCGGTGATCGTATAGGGCCGGTTATCGCGATCGAGCCCGGTATAGCGCGGATTGACCATCCGCAAATCATGCATCTGACTGGCATCCAGCCGGGGCATCGCCGTGCGCAGCCGCTGAAACCCCGATTGCAGCGACGGCCAGGCCGCGACCGAGACGATGAGCGCCCCCGCGGTCAGCGGCAGCACGAACTTCGCCCGCGCGACAAACTGGCTATAGCGCAGCGACCTTCCCATCTCGAGCCACAGCAGCCGGCGCACACCGGGACTGGCCGTCCGCGCGGGCGCGGGCGGAAGACCGGGTTGGGCATTGAGGCTGGCATCGCTCATAAGGCGGGGATGTCCTTCGCTGACGCGCGTTTGATCAAGGCGATCAATCGACCGATGGAATTACGCCAGGACGCCCTGCCCGGCAAGCGCCGCCTGATCGCGACTGGGCTGCATATCGTCGCGCGTGTGAATAAGATCAAGTGATCGGCCCTGATCGACCGCCCCTCTGTCCCTGCCCTTAGCGCTGATAAGGCCCTTTATCATCTATACTGACGCAACCAACCGCCCTTGAGAACGCTTCATAAGTATGATTAAGTATGATACATAACTCACAAGGAGGGCAGCACATGGGCGAGATTGAACGGATGACGATCACCTTGCCGTCCGACATGGCCGCCATCGTCAAGGGCGCGGTCGAGGGCGGCGACTACGCGTCAAGCAGCGAGGTCGTGCGCGAGGCGCTGCGTGATTGGAAAATGAAGCGCGCGCTTCAACTGCAAGAACTGGCATCCTTGAAAGCCGATATCGACAAAGGGCTGACTGATTTGGCCGAAGGCCGGGTTAATGAGTTTGACGCCGATCGCATCATCGAACGAGGCAGAAAACTATTAGCCAGCAGCTCGCCCTCCGCCTAACCGATGCCGCTGAATCCGATCTCGCCGAAATCTGGGTCACCATCGCATCAGACGCCACCGCCGCTAAGGCAGACCGCATGATCGCGACGCTTCGTGCTTCCACCAAGCGAGCGGGTTGCTTCCCGTGCTGGTCACCGCTGTCGGCGATCACGGGATTAGGCGCGGCGTCACCGCAATCCCGTCGGCCCTAGCCCTAAGCGGCAAGAGCGCGGTCGCGCGTCCGGTTAAGGCATCCAATGTCACGGTCACAACCCAGACGCCTTAAGAAACGATGATCATCGGGCGAGTGTAGCGCAGCTGCCGAGGCTGTGCCACTCATCACACCGTGCCGACCGAAACGTCTTACAAATTGATGATTTTCCGCGAACGCCCGCCCCAAAAAGATTCTATTAATAAGAGTTTATGGTATCATCATTACAATCGGGTTGCCGCGGGCCGGGTCTTTGATCACCACCTTGACGATTTCGGTATCCAGTTCAGAATCAGTCCTTAAACTCTTCACCTTTATATTGATATCTGCGTCCAACCGGCGATTCACATAGCCATTGGTTTTGTGCTTCTGAAGGAAGGCCTTCGCTGCATCCGTTTCCATCGGTATGCCGTTAACGAAATCCGGGTTGGTGAAATAGACCTTTATCTGATTGGGCAAATGCGTACAGCAGTAACCGTCGTAAAAAAATGTGCTTCCACTGAAGGGCGACAGCGCAAACTTCTTTTCTTTGAAATCATACTCGCCAAAATCGACATTGGTATGGATGACAATAGGGTCATCCATATTAAAGGCCGCTGCCGCTTTCTTCATAAGATCTATGGTCTCAGCACGTTTTGACTTTAGCTCGAATTCATCATTATGCGACTTTTCCCAGACGGCGGGACGAAACACCTGCATATAGCTATCGACGAAGGTATCGTAATCGTAGTCCGGCGTAAGCTTGATCGTCGCAAGCACCAAATCCTTATAATTGAATTCCATGGCGTGGCCGAGACGTGGCCCGACAAGGCCCAGCAATAAGACCAACCCAAGAATTTGGCGCAATTTCATGTCTCAGTTTCCGGCGTTAGATTCTTACAAATGAACGACCCACCACGGATCGGACATCGCAATTTGCGCTGGGCGGCTTGCCACAGTCAAATAACCCACGCTAACCAAGTTCTAACCAGGGAATTATTCTGAAAAGACAATGATTTAGCCCTGGCCACCCGCCCCTCAACGCGCAATGTTATCGTCCCCCGATGCCTTCCGAATCTCGGCGTCGATCATGGCACCAGTGATAAACCCGTCGGGATCTTTCGCGGTCAAGATCTCCTTCGCCTGTTTCAGCAACGTGAGTGCCTTCGCACGATCGCCTTGTGCCAAGGCCAGCCGTCCGGCCTGATAGGCCAGCTGGCCCTCCCAGGCGGGTTCGTCATCGATATCGGTCAGCACAGTCGGGGAAAGCCCGTCAAGCAGCGCCGGGACTTCGTCACTCCGACCAAGATCCAACAGACATTGCGCCAACCGATAGCGAAGCGCCTGGACCACGGGTTCGGTCGGGGAGAATTTCGTCCGCGCCTGATCAAGCGCCCGACGGAGAACGCGCTCCGCGTCGACAAGCTGGCCTTGGTGATGCAGCGCGAGGCCATGCCCCAATTCCGGCTGGAGATGGTACAAGCTGTCCTCTCCGGTTGTTCGACCAGCAGACGCTGCGGCCGCACCATATTCATCTGCCGCCTCTGCATATTTCTTCAGGCTTAAATACACATTGCCGAAAGTCAGCCTCATCCCGACCATCTCGTAGCTGTCTGGGTCAAGCTTCTGCTCGATAATCGGCATTGCGGTTTTCATGATGTCGAGCGCCTCGGCAGCACGCCCGTCCTTAGCGAGTATATCTGCCAGCAGAACCTTGGAATCGTTGGTACGGAAATCATCAGGGCCCAATTCTGCTGTTTCAGCCGAAACCAGATCACGCATCGTGCTCTCGGCGTGCGGCAAGTTTCCCGTCATTTCATAGGATTGGGCCAGTTGATATTGGATCGCGTTTCGTGTTTGCTCGGCAACATCTGACCTGTTCTGGGCCAGCGCCCAGGCAGTCTCGTTGGCTTGCAGCATCTCGGCCCAATCCTCGGAGTCGGACGCAACTAACCCTTTGACCTTCCATAGATAGACGCGAAGCGGCGATGCAGCGAACGCAGGATCATTAAGTATCTGCTCCGCCTTATCGATCAGAGCGTGCGCCTCCGGCAATTGCGAGCACCATGCCAAAGCGTCCGCGGTTTCCAGCTCAGCGTCCGCCAAGGCAAGGCGGTCCGGCCGATCGGACGCTTCGAAGGCTGCGATCGCCTCGTGACCTTCGGAAATGATCAACTGATATTCCGCCAAATGCTGGAACGCGTGCTGCATTTCCAGGTGAAGGGCGGCTCTGGTTTCCAGTGGGCTGCTGGCGAATTCCGTGTCGATTTTTGCCGCCGCGGCTTTTGTCGCGTTGGCCACGGTTACGCCCGCTCTGCCGCTCACCCCCGGATCGGCCGCTGCGATCAAATCGTTGACCATAAATTTCTGTAACGTTTGGGAGATAGTCAGTTGCTGGGCGAGATCACGGCTCTGATGGCGCACCTGAATATAAAAACCGATGCTGACGATGAAACCGGCGCCCAGGGTCGCCATCGTCCCGATCACCCACGGCCGGCGCGCGCGGGCACGGTTGACCGCTTCTATCGCACGGCGTGCCGCCGCTTCGTCGGCAGTCTGCCGGTCCCGAAGCTGCCGCCGCTCGTCGAGCGTGCGCAAGCGTCTGGCCAGCACAGCCGCGCTGTCCAAGCGACGCGCAGGATCGAAATCCGTCGCCTCGGCGATATCGCCGCGCAGCAACTCGTCGGAAATCTCACGTTGCCAGCCTGAT
>Ga0116229_10013708_pt1 | contig 11403 bp, 10 predicted proteins | sample S1TSphgellanicum_3_FD_87313 | JGI IMG/M metagenome (GOLD analysis project Ga0116229, IMG submission 87313) | Host-associated microbial communities from peat moss isolated from Minnesota, USA - S1T2_Fc - Sphagnum magellanicum MG | ecosystem: Host-associated > Plants > Peat moss > Unclassified... | reverse complement strand
TGCCTACGAGTTCCTGGCGCTCATCAAGCAGAAGATGAAATTCATGGACATGAGCGAGACGTTTCTGACGCGCGGCGTCAACGAGGGTTTCTCCGGCGGCGAGAAGAAGCGCAACGAGGTTCTGCAGATGCTCGTGTTGGAACCGAAGCTCGCGATCCTCGACGAAACCGATTCGGGTCTCGACATCGACGCGCTCAAGGTCGTGTCGAAAGGCGTCAACAGCCTGCGCGATCAGAATCGTGCGGTGGTGCTCATCACGCACTATCAGCGGCTGCTCGACTACATCGTGCCCGATCAGGTGCACGTGCTGTCCGGCGGACGCATCCTGAAATCCGGCGACAAGTCGCTCGCGCTCGAGCTCGAGAAGCGCGGCTACGATTGGGTCGCCGCGAGCCGCGTCGCGTGAGCGCCCTGCCCCGCGCCAAGGCAGCGCCGGCGCCGACCGCGGCGCTGCGCTCCTTCGAAGCCCAGTGGCTCGCGCGCATCGCGGGGCCGTTGCGCGCCTGGCGCGAGCCGGCGCTGCGCCGCTTCCTCGATTTGGGTATACCTACGCCGCGCGACGAGAGCTGGCGGTACACGAACCTGCGCCGGCTCGCGAATTTGAGTTTCACGAGTGCGCCCGAACCGCATGCTGCGGACCGGATCTCCGCGCCGCTCGCGATCGTGAACGGCTACGCGCAGCCGGCCACCGGCGCCGCGATACCGGGCCTCGAAATCGCGACGTTGCGCGAACTCGCGGCACGCGACGGCGCCGCAGTGGGCCGACATCTAGAGCGTCCCGGCGACGGTGAGGAGCAGCGGTGGGCGCTGCTCAACACGGCGCTCTTCGTCGACGGCTATTTTCTGAAGATCACGGGTCAGGTCACGGAACCGATCGTGATCGTGCACCTCCTGCGCGGCGCGGCCGGGAGCGCCGTGTATCCGCGCATCATCGTCGAGGCCGCCGAGAACGCGCGGGCGACGATCATCGAGCGGCATGAAGCCGGCGATTCCGCGGCCGCGCTCTCGAACTCAGTGACACAGATCGATCTCGGCCGCGGCGCGCAAATCGAACACTACCGGCTGTTCGCAGAGCGAGCCGCCGATGCGGTCATTCATGGCCTTAACGTGCGCCAGCAGGCGCAGAGCCGCTGCAAGCAGTACACGATCGTGCTCGGCGGTGGGCTCGTGCGCACGAACCTCGAGTCGCTGCTCGAGGGGCCCGGCGCGGAACTCGACAGCTACGCGCTGCTGGTCGGGCACGCGGGACGGCACGTCGACTGTCTCAACGTCGCTTCGCATCGCGCGCCGCACACGCAGAGCCGTCAGACCGCGCGTGCGATCGCGAGCGGGCCGAGCCGTGTCGTCTTCAACAGTCGCGTCGTCGTCGATGCGGGCGCGGCGCACGCCGAATCCGCCCAGTCGAGCCGCGGCCTGCTGTTGTCGGCCGATGCCGAAATCGACTCACGCCCGCAGCTCGAAATCCATACCGACGAAGTGAAGTGCGCCCACGGCGCAACCACCGGGCGTTTGGATCCCGGCATGCTGTTCTACCTGCTTTCGCGCGGCATCGACCGGGACACGGCGCAGAGCCTCCTGGTCTACGCATTTCTCGCGGACGTGCTGACCGGCATGTCGTCGGGCGAGACTCGCGCGCAGATCGAAACCGCGCTGATCGCGCAACTGCCCGATTCTCAATTGCTGCGAGAATTCCGATGACCAACACTGCTGTGCTGCGCGCGCCCGCCCCGCTGCGCGAACCCGCCCGCTTCGACGTCGATGCCGTGCGCCGCGAATTTCCGATCTTGGCGCGTACGATCCACGGCTCCCCGCTCGCGTTTCTCGACAACGGCGCCTCGGCGCAGCGCCCGAACGCCGTGATCGCCGCGGTCGATGATTACGAGCGAAACCACCACGCGAACATCCATCGCGGCGTGCACACCTTGAGCCAGGAAGCGACCGCGCTCTATGAGCAAGCGCGCGACCGGCTGCGGACATTCATCAACGCGCGCACGAGTCGCGAAGTCCTTTTCGTACGGGGGACCACCGAGGCGATCAACCTCGTGGCCCAGAGCTACGCACGACCGCGGCTCGAGGCCGGCGACGAAATACTGATCACCTACCTCGAGCACCACGCGAACATCGTCCCGTGGCAGATGGTCTGCGAGCAGACCGGGGCCAAGCTCGTGGTCGCGCCGATGGACGCGAACGGCGAGGTGCATGCTGAGTCCGTGGAGCGGCTCATGGGACCGCGCACCAAAATATTCGCCTGTGCTCATGTGTCGAATGCGCTCGGTACGGTGCTCCCGATCGCGCGCCTGATCGCGAGCGCCAAGGCGCGCGGCATCGTGACACTCATCGACGGCGCGCAGGCGATCGCCCACATGGCCGTCGATGTGCAGAGCTTGGATTGCGATTTTTATGCTTTCTCCGGGCACAAGATGTTCGGGCCGACGGGCATCGGCATACTCTACGGGCGTGAAGGCCTGCTCGAGCGCATGCCGCCGTGGCAGGGTGGCGGCGAGATGATCCTGACGGTCAGTTTCGAAAAGACGACCTACAACGAGCTCCCGCACAAGTTCGAGGCGGGTACGCCGAATATCTCGGGGGCAATCGGGCTCGGCGCCGCGGTCGAATTCTTGGAGAGCCTCGATCTGCCGGCCGCACGGCATCACGAACATGAATTGCTCGCCTACGCGACCCTGCGGCTCGCGGCGATTCCGGGCTTGACCCTGATCGGGACCGCGGCCGACAAGGCGAGTCTCGTGTCGTTCACGGTTGCGGGCGTGCATCCGCACGACATCGGCACGATCCTCGACCAGGACGGCATTGCGATCCGCACCGGGCATCATTGCGCGATGCCCGTCATGGAGTTCTTCAAGATCCCGGGCACCGCCCGTGCCTCGTTCGCGTTCTACAACACCTTCGCGGAGATCGACCGGCTCGCGCAGTCGCTCGAACGCGCCCGTAAACTGTTCGCCTGAGCGCCGCCCATGGATCTCGCCGACCTCTATCGAGACGTGATTCTCGACCACAATCGCCGGCCACGGAATTTCGGCGGTTTGGATTCCGCGGACGCGGTCATCGAGGGCTTCAACCCCTTGTGCGGCGACCGGCTCACGCTGCGCCTGGCTTTGGACTCGGATCGTATCGCCGACATTCGCTTCGAGGGCGCGGGCTGCGCGATTTCGACCGCTTCTGCCTCGCTGATGACCGAAGCGGTCAAAGGCAAGAGCCGCGAAGAGGCACTCAATTTGTTCGAACGGGTGCATGAACTCCTCACGGATGACGCGGCACCGGCCTCCGACGATCTCGGCAAACTCGCGGCACTCTCGGGCGTGCGCGAATTCCCCGCGCGTGTGAAGTGCGCGAGCCTCTGCTGGCATACGCTCGCGAAGGCGCTCGCCGCTAAGCCGGCCGAGATACTGCCCCCCGTTTCCACCGAGTGACGCGTCAGCGAGTAGCCCGCCACCATGCGCTCCCATGAGAATGAACCCATCGTCGTCCAACGCGATACCCGCGCCGTGGCGATCCCCGCCGGCGTCGAGGTGACGCTCAAAATCGGCCAGGTCGGCTACATCACGCAGGCGCTCGGCGGAAGCTTCACCGTGTACATCGAAGGCAATCTGTTTCGTATTCCGGGCAGCGAAGCGGGCGGCATCGGCATGAGCGTCGCGGAGCCGCCGCAGGTGCCGCCGGGGGCTTCCGAAGACGATTTCAAGAACATCGTCTGGCAACAGCTCAAAACCTGCTTCGACCCGGAAATCCCCGTCAACATCGTCGACTTAGGGCTGATCTACGAGTGCGACGTGCGTCAGAACGACGATGCCACGCACACCGTCGACATCAAGATGACACTGACAGCGCCCGGCTGCGGCATGGGCGAGGTCCTGGTTCAGGATGTACGCGACAAGGTCCAGATCGTGCCGACGGTCGCGAGCGCGAACGTGGAATTGGTGTTCGATCCTCCCTGGAATCACACGATGATGTCCGAAGAAGCACGCCTGCAGACCGGCATGATGTAGGGCAGAAGTCATGGAGCGGCGCGATGCAATGACCCGCCGGCTGATCTTGATGCGCCACGGCCAGGCGCACCCGCTGCAACCACAGCAGGAGGATTTTTCGCGGACGCTGACCGAGCGCGGAGGCCACGATGCGGAAGTCATGGGGAGACTGCTCATGCGGCGCGGCTGGGTGCCGGACGGCATCGTCGCGAGCCCGGCGGAGCGCACGTCGGCGACGGCCCGGATCGTAGCGATCGCTTGCGGGTTCGACGTGTCGCGGATAACGTTCGCGCCGGATCTCTATCTCGCCGATGCGGAACAGTATTGGCAAACCCTCGAGACCCAAGATGCGGCGCTTGGGTGCTTATTGATCTGCGGCCACAACCCGGGATTGAGTCGGCTTGCGAGCCGTCTCGGCAAGCCGGCGAAGCGGCGGGAATTACCGACCGCCGGACTTGTAACGGGGGTTTGGCAGGCTGCCGGCTGGCGCGGGCTCGAGCTCGGGATGGCGCAAGATTGCGAGCCGGCGGGCCCGCAAGATTAGCGCGGCTCAATGTTGCGAGCCGGCAGCCCAAATCACCGAGATCGGATGTCGCTGTGACATCATACGTTCGTGGCTACTGAATTCGACACGATCTTCGCGGTCTTGCAGCGGACCGGTTTGCGCTACGTGGTCGTCGGCGGGGTTGCGGTGAATTTGCACGGCTACCAACGATTTACCAAGGACGTGGACCTCGTGATAGAGCTGGTCGCAGATCGCACGCTCAAGGCGCTCCAAGCACTCGAGGCCATCGGCTACAAGCCCGCTGTGCCGGTCGCGCTGGCCGATTTTGCCGATCCGGCCATTCGTGAAGCGTGGGCGCGCGACAAAGGAATGATGGTTTTTCAAATGTATAGCGATCAGGCAAGGGTCAGCATCGACATTTTCGTGCAATACCCACTCGATTTCGAGGAACTGTGGACCCAGGGTACCAAGGTCGAATTGCCGGGCACTTCGCTGCGCATCGCTTCGATCGATCACTTGATTTTGATGAAACGAAAGGCGAGCCGCGCTCAGGATCTGCTCGACATTGAGCAGCTCGAGAGGATCAAGCAGCTCCTCGGTGCGCGCGCGGATCCACCACCATGAAGCGCGAGTCTGAACCGGCGACCGGAAGCTTTGAAGCGGCGGAGTGGTATCGGCTGCGTATGGCGCTCAAGTCCACCTACGCAGAGCGGCTGCAGGATTTACAAGACATGCTTGATTTCAATGCCGAGGCCGAGGCGAGAAACCCACGCCTCCGCTGGGTAGCGGAGCAACTTTCCAGGCCATCAGCGGAAGATCAAGATTGGATGGTCGACCCAAGCCGTGACGCTTAATAGAAGGAGATAAATAATGGCCGCCGAAGCACCCCAGGCAGACATCGGCTGGGCAGCACCCGACTTTGCACTTCCCGGCACCGACGGTCGCACGCACCGCTTACGCGATCTCGCGGGACCGAAGGGCACGGTGGTCGGTTTCATCTGCAATCACTGCCCGTACGTGAAGGCGATCCTGCCGCGCCTCGTACGCGACGCGCGCGATCTCACCGCGCTCGGCGTCAGCGTCATCGGCATCAATTCCAATGACGCGGACACCTATCCCGAGGACGGTTTCGAGCGCATGGTGGCGCTCGCGCCTACGCTGTCCTTTCCGTACTTATTTGACGAATCACAGACCGTGGCGCGAGCCTACGGCGCCGTCTGCACACCGGACCTCTTCGGCTTCGATGCAGATCTGCGCCTGCGCTATCGTGGCCGCCTCGACGCCTCGCGCAAGGAGGCCGCACCGGAGAGCACCCCGCGGGATCTCTACGAGGCCATGGCGCTCATTGCGCGCACCGGGCGGGGACCCAGCGTGCAGCATGTCGGCATCGGCTGCTCGATCAAGTGGAAGGCTTGACGCCTTCAGAGCGGCGGCAATCCCTGTTCACTGCGGCACGTGTTTTGAATTGCGGCGCCCAGTAGGTTGGGATGAACCCGCCAAACGCGACGACGAGGTACCCCGGTAATGCGGGTCGGCGTCGGCGCGTCGTGCCTTCAACGGATCAGTAGGATTTTCGGCGCATGTCCATTTTAGGTCTACGCCCACGCATCGAGTCGAAAACGAACCTTCCGTACAGGAGCAGGTTGCGCATCGTGTCGTTCGGATGCTTGACACGGAACATCTTCGGATTGAACGTCGGCTCGAGCGGGGTTGCGGCCTTTGCCTGCCTGCGCGCGCCGTACGGGAGGAAGTGCGCCGTCAAGGATTTGCGGCTGAACCGCGGATCCTGGTTCGAAAACGCGCCATGGATCAGGAAGGGATGCCACAAAATCACGTCGCCCCGTTCGATCGCCATACCTTGCGGCCGGAAGCCGTGGTCGGCGACGAATTTCAGCGTTGCCTTGCGAAAGGCTTCATGCTCGGCGTAGTCGCGTTTGTCGAGGGGTGCGACGCGATGGCTGCCCGGCATCACAAAAAACGTACCTGCGCGCGGATCAATGTCCTCGAGCGCAAACCAGGCCCCCACGAGGGAACCGGGGGGATCGGTATCCAGATACCAGGTGTCGGCATGCTCGATCGTTCCCGTCGAGAGGTCGAAGAACATGTCCTGCCACGCGACGTGACGCTCGTGACCATCGAGCGCTTGGAGGGCGTCGCTGACGGCCCGGTTGTAGATGCACTTCTGGATGGCACCAGAAAAGCGCCCGAACGCCGCAAGACGGCTGGCGTTCATGATCGACTCTCGAATGAAGCCATGCTCGTTGAGCTCCGGCCTGATGACCCGGTGTGTCGACTGCGCATGGTAGACGAACAGGCGCGCGCGCTTGATGCGTTCGTATTCGATCAGGAACGCGTCGATGAGCGGGCGTTCGATGAGCCCCCGAATAACGGCAAACCCGTTCTCGGCGTAATACTCGCGGATCGCGGCCGCTTCGGATCTCGCGAACGTGACGGGCGGATGGTCCGGGTCCGCGAGCATGGTTCCATCGCCGGTGCGATTGCCTGTGCTTGCGGACCACCGGACGGCGCTGCTCATGAAAGTATCAAGGCACGAGATCGATGGCCAGCACGACCAAGTCGCGGTTGCCGGGCAGCGTGATGCTCTGCACGCTCTTGGCCGGATTCAACGCGAACGTGTAGGCGTACACGTAGACCGGCCCCCGGCTCAGCGCACCGGACGGGCCGATCCGATTCGCCATCTTAAGGGCCTGCGCCTCCCCGGCAAAGTTCTGGGGGCTGTACCAGTCGCTCACGCTCTGCGTAAAGACCGTGGTGCTGCCGTCGGTGTAGCTCACGACGAAACTCTGATTGTGCTGCGCGCCGTTGACCGCTGCCGCCAGAATGCTCAACGAAGCATCGTTGCCCGCGGGCAGCGCGACCGTCCCGCCGCTCAAGACATCCTCACCACCGGCCGAGCCGATATTGAACGTCGAACCGTTCCAGTTCAGTGACGTGCCGAGCAAGGAACCCGCGTACGCATAGCCGTCGCCGTCCAGGCCTCCATTCGTGGGCACCGTCCCCGGATTGACGATACCGGCCACGTTGTCGAGCGCACTCAAGTTGACGCTGACGGCCGGCGGCGGCGCGACACCGGGCACCAGATCGATCGCCAGTATCACGAGGTTGCGATTGTTGGGCAGCGTGATGCTCTGCACGGTCTTGGCGGGATTCAACGCGAAACTGTAGCCGTACACGTAAACCGGCCCCGGACTCAGCGCGCCGTTGGGGGCAATTCGGTTCGCCATCTTCAAGGCCTGGGACTCGCCGGCAAAGTTGCGTGGGCTGTACCAGTCGCTCACGCTCTGCGTGAAGACCGCGGTGCTGCCGTCGGTGTAGGTCACGACGAAACTCTGGTTGAGCTGCGCCCCGTTGACCCCCGCCGCCAGGAGGCTCAAGGACCCATCGTTGCCCGCGGGTAACGCGACCGTCCCGCCGCTCAAGACATCCGCGCCGCCGGCCGCGCCGATATTGAAGGTCAAAGCGTTCCAGCTCAGCGAGGTGCCGAGCAAGGAACCCGCGTAAGCATAGCCCTCGCGATCCAGGCCTCCATTCGTCGGAGCCGTCCCTGGGTTGACAATACCCGCCACGTTGTCGAGCGATGCCAAGTTGACGCTCACCGAGGTCGTACCCTGCGGATTGATCGTGTAAGTCCCGCTGCTCACGGCACTATTGGTGTAGCCGCTCGCCACGGCAATCGCCTCGACCGTCGTGCTCGTGCTGATCTGCAGCGGTGCGCTGTACGAGGCGGAACCGGCCGTCGGCGCCGTACCGTCGGTCGTGTAGTGAATCACCGCGCCCGGTGTCGTATCCGAAAGCGTGACCGTCTGCGTCGTCGTGTAGGAGCCCGGCGACGGGCTCAAGGTCGGACTCGCCGCGGTCGGCTGTGTCGGGCCGGCCGGCGACACATCGATGGCCAGCACGACGACGTTGCGATTGGAGGGCAGCGTGATGCTCTGCACGGTCTTGCCCGGATTCAACGTGAAGCTGTAGCCGTATACATAAACCGGGCCCGAACTCAGCGACCCGTTGGGGGCGATCCGGTTCGCCATCTTCAAGGCCTGGGACTCGCCGGCAAAGTTGCGTGGGCTGTACCAGTCACTCACGCTCTGCGTGAAGACCGCGGTGCTGCCGTCGGTGTAGGTCACGACGAAACTCTGATTGAGCTGCGCCCCGTTGACCGCCGACGCCAGAATGCTCACAGAAGCATCGTTGCCCGCGGGCAGCGCGACCGTCCCGCCGCTCAAGGCATCCTCACCACCGGCCGCGGCGATGTTGAAGGTCGAACCGTTCCAGATCAGTGACGTGCCGAGCAACGAACCCGCGTACGCATAGCCCTCGCCGTCCAGACCCCCATTCGGCGGCGCCGTCCCCGGGTTGACGATACCCGCCAGGTTGTCGAGCGGACCCAAATTGACGCTCACCGAAATCGTGCCCTGCGGATTGATCGTGTAAGTCCCTCTGCTCACGGCACTATTGGTGTAGCCACTCGCCACCGCAATTGTCTCGAGCGTCGTGCTCGTGCTGATCTGCAGCGGTGCGCTGTACGCGGGAGAACTCGCCGTGGGCGTCGAGCCATCGGTCGTGTAGTGAATCACCGCACCCGGTGTCGTATCCGAAAGCGTGACCGTCTGCGTCGTCGTGTAGGAGCCCGGCGAGGGGCTCAAGGTCGGACTCGTCGCGGTCGGTAGCACGCCGGCCAGCAACCCGTACGCGACGAGTGTGCTTTGGGTGGTCAGGAAAACCTTGCCATTGGCGACGATCGGCACTGCAAACTTCACGAGGTCGCCCGACGCATCACGTTGATTGGACGCTTGGCTGCTGTCGTAAAGCAGCGTCCCGAGATTCGTCGCATCGTAGGCAAAAAGACCTTGGCAAGCGCCGCCACCCGGGCAATACGTGCTGCCCGCGGCCCACAGTATCCCGTTGCTGCCGCCCGAGGACGAAACGGAGATTCCGGCCCCCGGATAATTGAATGTTTGCGCAGTCGCGGACGCCGGTGTTGTCCCGATCAAGCCGCTCTCGTTGGCGTTGAATGAAAATGCTCTGATGGAGTCGTTGATGCCGGCCCAATAGACGGAACCGTTCCAATAAGCCGGGGATCCCCAGATGCCGGAGGTCGCGCCCATGATCTCCTGCACGATTTGCGGATCCTTACTCGTGCAGGCGGGAGTGAGCTGACGGCAGTTCTTGCCGAGGTTCTTGGCGTCGAGCAGAAACACCGTGCCATTCTTGCCTTGCTGCGTCAGCAATTGCTGGCCTGAGGGCAGCGCGGGCAATACGAGAACTCCACCCGACCCGACATCGCCGTCGCCCTCGTTGAGGGTGGCTTGATCGTAGGGCGTGAAGTAGTCGAGCACCGAGAATTGACCGCCCGAAGGTGGCCCGAGCTTGATGATGCTGTCGCCAAAATCGGTCGTGCCGTTCCAGTCGCCATTGCCGGTCGGGATATAGAGATTGCCCGCCGGATCGACGGCAGGACCACCGCCGCTCATCCAGACACCGGAGTGGCCGCTACTCGGCGACGTGTTGAACGCCGCCTCCTGGGTCAACGTGCTCGCGGCATAAGAAATGATCCAGCCATGCCAGGGATCCTCGTCGCAGTGCGAACTCCAGGTGATCACGACGTGACCATTGGTCAGCAGAAGCGCCGCGCGCTGGTTTTCAGCAAGCGGATTGAAACTCACGGCGCCGTTCTTCGCGTCGTATCCGGATCCCGGCACGGTCGCCTGAATGGCCACGGGGCCGTTCAATTTCTCCGCCAGGGTCGTGATATCGAGCGCATGCAAATACTGGAAGAACTGGCCGCCGACCGCCGAGGAGGCGACGACGTACAGGGTCCCTGAAGCAGGATCGATGACCGGCGTGCCCGTGATCCCTATCTCCGGAACGAGATCCGTGCAATTGAACTCCGTGGATTTCACGGTGGTGCCGCCGGACGGAATCAGGGACACCTGCGCATAGACGGTCCCGGAATCGGCGTCGATCGCATAAACGCTGTCGTGCTCGGTGACGACATACACGACATTGTGGCTGCCGCCGGCAATATTCACCGACGACACATACAGTGGCTGCGCGTACACGTAGCCGTCGACGGGGACGGAAAACAGCTTGCCAAACTCCGCCGCGTTGACGTTGGCGGGGGTCAGGATGGTTTCGGCGACATTTTGCCCGGTACGGGCAATGTCATTGTGATAAGTCGGAACGTTGACTTGTGCGTGGGCAATACCGAAACCGCACGCCGATGCCAGCGCAAACGCCATAAACTGAACGCGATACATCCCTAACCCCATGTCGTTATTCTTCCCCGATCCAACATAAGCTTAAATCCGCTTAATTGGTGGATAATGAGACATATAGCAACGACAAAGGGCCACGCCGGGCTTGATCCATTAGCATGTGTGTGCGGCGGTATCCGCGGCGACGGTTGCCGCTCGGTCAGACCGCGTAGCGGAGATTGATCGTGTCGATGTCGCGCCCGTGACAACCATTCAGTTTCCATTGCGAAAGGCGATCGTTGCCGACATCCCGGAAATCGAAGCATTGATCGCCCGTTCGGCGCGGGCCCTAAGCCGCGCCGAATATCGCGCCGAGCAAATCGAGGGCGCGCTGCGCGGCGCGTTCGGCGTCGACTCGCAATTGATTCGTGATCAGACTTATTGGATTGCTTGTGACGGGAGCGTCATCGTCGCTGCCGGCGGGTGGAGTTATCGCGCGACGCTGTTCGGTGGTGACGCAGGCGCGGAAAGGGATGCGACACAGCTCGATCCTGCGACCCAAGCGGCGAGAATCCGCGCTTTTTTTGTCGACCCCGAGTACTCCAGGCGCGGAATTGCCTCGCTTCTCCTCGACCGCTGTGAGCAAGAAGCGATAGCCCGCGGCTGTTCACGGACCTAACTCATGGCGACGCTGCCCGGG
>Ga0116229_10013707_pt1 | contig 11403 bp, 10 predicted proteins | sample S1TSphgellanicum_3_FD_87313 | JGI IMG/M metagenome (GOLD analysis project Ga0116229, IMG submission 87313) | Host-associated microbial communities from peat moss isolated from Minnesota, USA - S1T2_Fc - Sphagnum magellanicum MG | ecosystem: Host-associated > Plants > Peat moss > Unclassified... | reverse complement strand
ATCGACGATCCCTTCGATGGAGTCGGGATTGTTGTCCTTGCCGAGGATGCCCTCGCGCACCTGGTGGCCGATCTTCATGCGGCCAAGGTCACGGACGAACACGGGCACGCCGCCGTGCTGGGTCACCATGATCCCGCCGATGTCCTGCAGGGTCAGGACGCGCCCGATGCCGCGGATGATGTAGGACTGCTCGCCCCGCGTGACGCGCCCGCCGCCGGCGATGGCGGTGTTGTTGTTGATGGCGTTCACGATGTCGTTCACCGCCACGCCGTAACGGGTGAGCGCGCTTGGATCGAGTTCGAGCTGGAACTCTTTGGTGTAGCCGCCGAAGTTGTCGACGTTGGCGACGCCCTGCACCTGGTTCAGCGCCGGGATCACGGTCCAGCGCTGGATCTCCGAGAGCTGCATCAGGTTCTTGGTCTCAGAGTCGAGCGTGTAGCGGTAGATCTCACCCGAAGGGCCGGACACGGGATCGAGGGAGGGCGTCACGCCCGTCGGCAGCGTCACGCCGGCGATGCGTTCGTTGACGCGCTGTCGCTCCCAATAGTCCTCCGCCCCGTCCTTGAAGATCAGGGTGATGAGGGAGAGGCCGAAGGTGCTGCTGGAGCGCATGGAGACGAGGCCCGGCGTCGCGCCCAGCGCCCGCTCCAGGGGCGTCGTCACCTGCTGCTCGATCTCCTCGGCGGCGAGGCCGGGAAGCTGGGTGGTCACCTGCACGGTGACCGGGGCGAGTTCGGGGTAGGCCTCGATGGCGAGCTTGGTCCAGCTGTAATAGCCGACCACGGCCAGCAGCGCCGCCAGCGCCATGAAGGTGCGCCGGTGGTCGAAGCAGAACTGCAGCAGGCGGTTAATCATTGAGGAGGACGCCGCCCCGCACCACCACCCGCTCGCCGGGCTGAAGCCCGCTGATCACGTGGGCGCTGGTCTCGGTCTCGTCGCCGATCTGCACCGGCCGCCGCTGGAACGTCCACGGCCGCACTTCGACCAGGACGGAGGTCGTGTCGTTGTTCATCAGAAGGGCCGATTGCGGCACGACCACGCCGCCCGCGGCCGGGCCGGCGAGGCGCACGGCGGCGTACATGCCGGGCAACAGGCGCCCGTCCGGGTTGGAAAGGGCGATGCGGATCTTCTGGCGGCGGGTGTCGGGCTCGATGGCGGCGTTGACCTGCGACACCTTAGCGTGGATCGGATGGGCGGGATCGGCGGTCAGGACGATGGTGGCGTCCGACCCGACCCGCGCCTGACCCACGTCGGTTTCCGCCACGTTGGCCGTCACGAACACCCGGTCGAGGTTGGTGACGGTCATCAGCACGGCGGTCGGATCGTCGACCTCGGCCCCCGCCCCGATCGCCAGGGTCGTCACCACGCCGGCCTGGGGCGCGGTCAGGATCAGGTCGCGGGACCGGCCTGGCCCTGCGCCGCCGACAGAACCGCCAAGCGATTGCAGGCGGGCCTCGGCGCGCGACAACTCGGCCTCCGCCTGCGCGTAGGCGCTTTCGGCCGCCTCCAGATCCTTGTTGGCCGAACCGCCCGCCTCGCGCACGCCGCGGGCGCGGTCCAGCGCCTTCTTGGCGAGGGTGGCGGCGTCTCGGGCCTTTTCGTCGTCGGCCCGGGCCTGGGCGTAGTCGCCCGAGGCGATCAGGGCCAGCACCTGGCCCTGCTTCACATGCTGTCCGACGCCGACCTTCAGCGCCACGATGCGGCCGGTGAGAGGGGAAAGGATGTTCGCCACGCGGGCGGGATCGGCCTCCACCGCGGCGGGCAGGTCGAGCGTGCCCGCGCCGCCCGCGCTCCCGACCGGCGCCACCACGAGATGCGAGCGGAGCGGCGAGCCGGCGGGCGTGGTCAGGAGGCCGTGATCTTCCGTGAACATCGGCGCGTCCGCGCCGGGCGCGCCGCTCCGTGAATGACAGGCGGCGAACGCCAGCGCCGAAAGCGCGAGGACGCCAGCAACCGCCCGTCGATCCGTGCCCCGCATGATCAGCCCTCGCGTTTTGACCAGTCTGCGCCGGACCTCCGCCCCGCGCACACTGTTGAAACAGGTTTAGAAATCAATTGTGACGCTTGGTGATATGCCGGGTGATACGCCGGAAGTTCAGCCTCGCGTCGGACCCCACGGGGGTGCTATACCCCCCTATAGTATTCGTCAACGGAGAAACGCGACGAGATGGCGCATGTGCAACGAGAAAAGGCCAAGCTGCTCAATCGCCTGCGGCGGATCAAGGGACAGGTCGAGGCGATCGAGCGGGCGGTGGACAGCGAAAAGGAGTGCGCGCGCATCCTGCAGCAGGCCACCGCCTGCCGCGGCGCCCTGGAAGGATTCATCGCCGAAGTGATCGAGGACCACATCCGCGAGCACCTGATCGATCCGGAAGCGTCCAAGGACGATCCCCGCGTTCAGTCCGCCGAGGAGCTCATCGACATCATCCATGCCTATGTGGCGTAGGGGCGCGTCGGGCTGAAAGCGCGGTTGAAGGCGTCTCCCGCACGCCGCCGCCACGAAAATTTCATCTTCCAGGCGATAGCGGCGGGGTGCGCGCCGCCGTTAAGCTTCATCGTCCCCCACCCGCCAGCCTCGAGGAGGCGCGCATGTCCATTTTCGGTCATTTCAAGATCAAGGTTCATACGCCGAACGGCGAGGTCGAGAGCGATCTTCAGCTCGAGGACCATGGCGGCCACATCACCGGCGTTTTGAAAACCGCCGACGAGGAGAGCCCTGTCGAGCACGGCGAACTGCATGGCCACGACTTCTCCTTCACCAGCGAACTGCACCATCCCGCGCCCATGACCGCCGAATTCCACGGTCATTGCGCGGACGATCACTGCGAGGTGATCTCCGGCAAGGTGCACGCCGGGTCGTTCGGCGACTTCGACTTCGAAGGCCATAAGGTCTAAATCGGACGGATTGCGCCGCGCGGGTTGTCGCTCCCGTGCAACACTCGCGCGAACTCGCCGCCACCTTAGCCTGGCGGCGGAACCGTGCCGCTGTTCGCCGATTGTGCTGGGCGGAGCGGGCGCCTACCTTGGCGTATCGCGCTGTCGGAGACGAATCGCATGTCCTCCAAGCATCTATCCGTCGTCCCCGGCCAAGCCGCCCCTAAAGCGGACGCCGAGAGCGAACTTTACAACCTCTCCCGCGGACCCGACACGGTGGCCGAGCGGGTCAAGCGGCTGCAGGAAGAGGCGCGCCTTCTGGCGCGCGAGGAGATCGAGGCCTTCGAACAGCAGCTGATCGCCGCCGCCAAGATGGCTGAAACCATCGCCAAGGGCGGCGACGCCTATCCCGTGGGCGTGCGCGCCATGGCCGAGCAACTGGCCGAGGAGCTTCCGCTGCGGGTGCAGGGGCTGCAAGCCATCGTCGAGCGCACCTCGCACCGCTGAGGCGCGGCTGGCTGAACAGAGAGCCTGCTTCAAGGCTCTAGCTCAAATCTCCACGAACGCCCCGCCGGCGATGACCGGACCCGTCGGCGCGCCGGTGGTCGATCCGCCGGCCGGCTCGATCGACAGGGCCACCTGGGCCTTCTGCCGCGCCAGGGTGCGGAACTCCGGCGGCATGGGCATGGTGGCGGGCTTGGCGGGATCGATGACGCCGAGCGCCCGCGGCTTGCCGTCCGCCGGGATCAGCCAGAGTTCCGCCGCCCGCGCCTTGGGAATGGAGAACTCGGCGTCCGGCGCGGCGTAGATGGTGGAGCGCACAGGGTCGTAGGCCACCGTCACCGCCGCCGCGCCGCTTTCTTTCAGATTGAGCGTCGCGACCAGCGTGGGTCCGCCGGCGCTCGACGGAAGGATCGCCGAAGGACCCGCGCCCGGCGCCGCGAAGCGCAGGCCGATGAACAGCACAGCCGCCGCGGCGACGGCGCTCGCCCCGACCGCCCAGGCGCGCCAGACCCCAAGGCCGCGCGGCGCGACGTCGTTGGCTGGCTCCGGCGGCGGCGGAATCGGCGGGTCCGACCGCCGCGCGGTCGCCGCCTCGATCCTCAGCCACAGGGCTTCTGACGGTTCGACCTCGGGAACCAGGGCGAGCAGCGGCGAGAAGCGGATGGTCCACCACAGGACGGCCTCGGCGAAGGCCGGGTCCGCCGCCGCGCGCGCTTCCGCCGCCGCACGCTGGGCGGCGTCCAAAACGCCAAGGGCGTATTCAGCGGCGAAGAGATCCTCGTCCTGCGCCTCGTCCGGGCCGATGGGAGGCTCTTCGCTCACGCCGCCTCCAGACAGGTCCGCAGGCGCTGCAGGGAGCGGCGGATCCAGCTCTTCATGGTGCCGACCGGCGCGCCCATGCGCTCGGCGAGGCGCTCATAGGTCACGCCCTCGAAGAAGGCGGTGCGGACGGCGAGGGCGTGCTTGGGCTCGAGCTCCCCGAGACAGCGCTGCAACTGCGCCGCCGTCTGAGACCCCTCCAGCGCGAGGTCCGCAGGCGGCGCGTCGTCGGCCACCTCGACCGCATCCTCCAGCGGCCGGGCGCTCTTGCCCCGCGCGGTGGAGCGCAGGCGGTCGATGGCTTTGTTGCGCGCGATCGTGGCCAGCCAGGTGATCGGGCTGAGGCCGCGCTCCGGATCAAACGCCCCGGCGCGGTTCCAAACCGTGATGTAGGTCTCCTGGAGCACGTCCTCGGCCTCGCTTCGATCCTCCAAGATACGAAGACAGACGCCCAGGAGTTTCGCCGACGTCTGGCGATAGACCGTCTGCAAAGCGGCCCGATCGCCCTTCGCCACGTCGCCGAGGGCGCGGGCGAGGCGGGACCGGTCGTCGTCGGCCGTCATTAGAGCTCCTTTGTTGACGTCCTCTTTAGAGGCGAGGGGCGCGGTCCCACAAGCGCCGTCGTGCGGCCGGCGGGCGGTCAGTAGCCGGCGGGCGCCCCCTCGCGGCGGGGATCGGCCGCCCCGATGTAGCCTTTGGCCGTGCGCACCACGGCGTGCAGACCCGATTCCTCGCCCTGGTCAGCTTGCACATTGAGGCCCTTGGCTTTCAGCGCCGCGATGATGGCGGGGTCCGCGCCCTTCTCCACCGAGACTGTGGCCCCCCGAGCGACGATATTGGGCAGGGCGATGGCCTCTTCGGCCGAAAGCTTCCAGTCGATGACGCCGACCAGCGTCTTGGCCACATAGGCGATGATCGAATTGCCGCCGGGCGAGCCCAGAGCCATGACGAAGCGCCCAGGCGAGCCGTCCTTGCGCCGTTCGAACACGATCACCGGGCTCATGGACGAGCGGGGCCGCTTGCCGGGCGCCACGGCGTTGGCGGCGGGCGTTCCGTCGGGATTGGCCGGCGCGAAGGAGAAGTCCGTGAGCTGGTTGTTCAGGAAAAAGCCATGGGTGGTGCGGCCGGAGCCATAGACGCTCTCGATCGTCGTGGTCATGGAGACCACGTTCCCTTCGGCGTCGACGATGGCGAGGTCAGACGTGCCCCCCGGCTCTGGGGTGTGGTCCGGCCCGGCGGCCGTGGCGCCGGGCGGCGTTCCATAGGCGGGCGCGGCGGCGGCGAGGCCGTCCGTCGCCAACAAGGCGGCCCGCGCCTTGTTGTACTCCCCGTTGATCAACCCCTCCGTCGGGACGTGGACGAAGGCGGGGTCGCCCACATAGTGGTCGCGGTCGGCGTAGGCGAGGCGGCTGGCGGCCACGAACTCGGCCCAGGCCTCGGGGTCTTTGGGGCCGCGCTGGCCGATGTCCGTGTGCTCCAGGATGCCGAGGGTCTCCAGGACGCCCACACCCCCGCCCGGCGGCGGCGGAGCGCAGACCACATAGGCGCGATAGGGCCGGCAGAGGGCGGGCGCGGTCTTCGGCGCATAGGCGGCGAGGTCGGCGACAGTCAGCGTTCCCGGCCGGGGCGCCTCGTGCGCCTTGGCGGCGATGGCCTCGGCGATCTCGCCCGTCGTCAGCGCGCGCGGCCCCTCTTTGGCGAGGCGGCGGATCACGGCGGCGTAGGCCGGGTTCTTGAAGAGTTCGCCCGCTTTATAGAAAGAGCCGTCCGGCTTGGTGAAGAAGGCTATGGCGTCCGGCGTCTTGCCGAGGCGGATGAAGAGCTGCGCCTCGTCCGCCATGCGCGGGCTCATGATGAAGCCCTCGTCCGCCAGCCGTTCCGCGTCGCCGAACAGGGCGCTCCAGGGCAGGCGGCCGTGGGCCTTCTGCGCCTCGGCCAGCATGGGGATCGCGCCGATCGCGCCGATGGAGCGCCCCGACAGCACGCCGACGAAGTGCCCGAGCGGTTTGCCGTCCGCCCCCTCGAACATGTCGGGCGTCGCGCCGGCGGGGGCGGTCTCGCGCCCGTCGTAGACGATGGTCTTTTTCGTCTTGGCGTCGTAGTAGACGAGGAAGGCGCCGCCGCCGAGCCCGGAGCTTTGCGGCTCGACCAGGCCAAGCACCGCCTGCACCGCCACCGCCGCGTCCAGCGCCGAGCCGCCCGCCTTCAAGACCTTCACCCCGGCTTGCACCGCCAGGGGATTGGCGGCCGCGACCATGGCGTGAGGGGCGAAGCTCTCGACGCGCAGATCGGCCGCCGTCCGCGCCGCCGCCGGAAGGACGAACCCGGCGGTCATGGCGGCCAGACCGACGGCGAGGGCTAGACGGCGTAGCGGACGGACTTGGGACATGATGGGCGCGGCCTTGAACGGGGACGAAACGCCGTCACCATAACGGTCGGGCGGGGGATTGAAACACGGCTGGACAAGCTTTCGAGCGCGGTCCATGCCCCCGTCATGGCCGAGCGCACCCCGCCCCGCCCGGGCGCCCTGAATCTGATCACCGACGTCCCGGGCCTGAAGGTCGGTCAGGCGCAGGATGAACGGGTCCGCACGGGCGTCACGGTCATCCTGCCGGATCGGCCGGCGACGGCGGCCTGCGACGTGCGCGGCGGCGCCCCCGGCACGCGGGAGACCGATCTTTTGAACGCCGACATGCTGGTCGAGGCGGTCGACGCCATCGTTCTCTCCGGCGGGTCGGTCTACGGCCTTGGCGCTGCCGACGGTGTTGTCGCCGCGCTCGGCGCGGAGGGCCGGGGCTACGCCATGGGCGCAGGGATCAGGACGGCGCCGATCGTTCCCGCAGCGATCCTGTTCGACCTCGCCAATGGCGGCGACAAGGCTTGGGGCGAAAACCCGCCCTACGCGGCGCTGGGCGAGGCGGCGCTCCGCACCGCGGCGGCCCCCTTCGCCCTCGGAACCGCCGGCGCGGGCTACGGGGCCCAGGCGGGCTCGCTCAAGGGCGGCGTCGGCTCGGCCAGCCTTGTGGACGACGCGGGGATCGCGGTGGGCGCCCTGGCCGCGGTCAATTCCATGGGCGCGGCGACGATCCCAGGCTCCAAGGCCTTTTGGGCTTGGCCGTTCGAGATCGGCGGAGAATTCGGCGACCTCCGCCCGGCTCCCGCCCTGGCGGTCGAGGCGGACGACTGGGGTCTCGCCAAGCGCAATCCCGGCCTTCGCCAGAACACCACGATCGCCGTGGTCGCCACCAACGTCGCCCTGACCCCCGCCCAGGCCAAGCGGCTGGCCGTGATGGCGCAGGACGGGCTGGCCCGCGCCCTTCGCCCCGTGCACACGCTTTATGACGGCGACGTGGTGTTCGCCCTCTCCACCGGCGAACGGCCCCTCGAAGAGCCAACAGCCTTCAACTTGACGATGCTGGGCGAGCGGGCCGCCAACTGCCTGGCGCGGGCGGTGGCGCGGGGCGTCTATGAGGCGAGGGGCTGGCCCGGCGGTCCCCAAGGCGGGCCTAAGACCTGGCGCGAGCTTTAGGCGCGCCGTTGATCCTGATCGACGATCCGGACGATCCCCGCATCGCCGCCTATCGCGATGTAAAGGAGCGCGATCTCGTCGGCCGCCAGGGGCTCTTCATCGCCGAGGGCGAGGTGGTGCTGCGCCACCTTTTGAACAGCGCGCGGTTCGAGACCCTCTCCGTGCTGCTGGCCGAAAACCGCGCGGAGAAGCTGGCGCCCGTCGCCGAGGCGGCGCGTCCCCACGCGCCCGTCTATGTGGCGAGCCAGGCGGTGATGGACCGCGTCGTCGGCTTTCCCCTGCATCGCGGCGTTCTGGCGCTCGGCCGTCAGGCGGCCGCGCCCTCGGCGGAGGCCCTGCTGGCGGCCCTGCCCGCGCGGGCGACGATCCTCGCCCTGTTCGGCATAGCCAATCACGACAACATGGGCGGTCTCTTTCGCAACGCCGCGGCGTTCGGGGCGAAGGCCGTGCTGCTCGACGCCCATTGCTGCGATCCGCTCTATCGCAAGGCGATCCGCGTCTCCGTCGGCGCGGCGCTGATCACGCCCTTCGCCCGGTTCGCCGAGGCGGACGATCCCATCGACCTGCTGCAGCGTTTCGACGTCGCGCCTCTGGCCCTCAGCCCATCCGGCGCCGAAGACCTCGCCCGTCTCGCCCCGCCGCTCAAGGTCGCCCTGCTCCTTGGCGCCGAGGGTCCCGGCCTGCCGCCGGCGCTGCTGGCGCGCTGCCGCTCGGTCCGCATCCCTATGGCGGAAGGCTTCGATTCCCTGAACGTCGCCACCGCCGGCGCGGTCGCCCTCCACCACTTCGCCGCCTTCGACCGGACGTGACTAACGGCCCTTCGGCCGCCGTTTTTTGGGTGCTAGAAGGCTTTTGGTCAGCCCATCGGAACGCCATGCCGCCTCTCAGCCGTGTCCTATGCTTCGCGCTGGTCCTCGCGCCGCTCCCGGCGTTTGCGGAGGTCCAGACCATCCTGCCGGGCTATTGGTCCTACACCGCCTCCACCATCCTTCCGGGCGCGAGCACGGGCAATCAGTGCGTGCGGCCGGACCAGATCGACGAGTTCATGTCCGGCCCGCACAACCGGCATTACAAGTGCACCTATCCGTCGAAGACGGTGGGCGACGGCAAGGCGTCCTTCGACGGAACCTGCGTCGGCAAGCACGGCGACGCCTATCGCCTGAAGGTCAAGGGCACCTATTCGCTGACGACCTTCAATCTGAAGGGCCACATCGACGGGATAAAGCTCCTCGGCCTGTCGATCAGCGCGCCCATCGCCATCGACGCCAAGCGTCTCGCGCCGGAATGCCCCGCTGGCGCCAAATAGAGAACGCTCTTGCGTCCTCCGCCCCGCGCGCACGCCATATCTAGTAGGGAACAAAGACTGAATAGACGGGGATCAGCGATTCGGACATGATTCGTTTCGCGCCTGTTCCGCCGGCCGCCATCCCTCTGTTAAGACTCATATTTCAGTGGGCGGCGCTTGTGATCCGGGCGTGAATCGCCAAGTCTCCCGATCATGAGCGACCGCCCCTCCGGCCAGCCGCCCGCCCGCCTGGTCGCCGTGCTCGGACCGACCAACACGGGCAAGACGCACCTCGCCGTGGAGCGGATGCTGGGCCACGCCTCGGGCATGATCGGCCTGCCGCTCCGGCTCCTGGCGCGGGAGGTCTACGACCGCATCGTCAAGCTCCGGGGCGCGCGCTCGGTGGCTTTGATCACCGGCGAGGAGAAGATCGTCCCGCCCAGAGCCGTCTATTTCGTCTGCACGGTGGAGGCGATGCCGCTCGGCCGCACGGTGGAGTTCCTGGCGATCGACGAGATCCAGCTTTGCGCCGACCCGTCGCGCGGCCACGTCTTCACTCATCGCCTGCTGCATGCGCGGGGAACCTGCGAGACCATGCTCCTCGGCGCCGCGGCCATGGGGCCGCTGATCCGAAAGCTTCTGCCGGGCGTCGAGATCGTCGCGCGGGAGCGGTTCTCCACCCTGACCTATGCGGGCTCGAAGAAGCTGACGCGCCTGCCGCGCCGTTCGGCCGTGGTCGCCTTCTCCGCCGAGCAGGTCTACGCCGTGGCCGAGCTGATCCGGCGCCAGAGGGGCGGGGCGGCGGTGGTGATGGGCTCGCTCTCGCCCCGCACCCGCAACGCCCAGGTGGCTCTGTTCCAGTCCGGCGAGGTCGACTTCCTGGTGGCCACCGACGCCATCGGCATGGGCCTGAACATGGACGTCGATCACGTGGCTTTCGCGGGCTTGCGCAAGTTTGACGGCAAGCGCACCCGCTGGCTGACCCCGCCCGAAGTCGCCCAGATCGCCGGGCGCGCCGGCCGCTATCGCCGGGACGGCACGTTCGGCGTCACGGGCGAATGCGAGGCGATGGACGAGGACCTTGTGCGCGCGGTGGAGGAGCATCAGTTCCAGCCGATCCCCGCCGCAGAGTGGCGCCCGGCGGACCTCGATTTCAACACCCTGCCGGCCCTGATCCGCTCCCTGGCGCGGCCGCCGGTGCAGGCGGGGCTGACGCTGTCCGAACCGGCGTTGGACGAGATCGCCCTGAAGGCCCTGGCGCTGGACCCCGACATTCAGACGAGGGCGAAAAACAGGGCGCACCTGCACCGCCTGTGGGAGGTCTGCCAGACCCCCGATTTTCGCAAGACCACGCTGGAGGAGCACCTGAAGCTGGTGCGCGAGGTGTTCGACCGACTCACCGGTCATTCAGCCACGCGCGGCGGCGGGCGGCTCTCTGACGATTGGATCGCCGGGCAGTTCCAGGCGCTCGACCACACGGGCGGGGAGATCGACGTCCTGGCCCAGCGCCTCGCCGGCGTCAGAACCCTGGCCTACATCGCCAACCGCCCCGATTGGCTGCGGAATCCCGGCGAATGGCAGGGCCGGACGCGGGCTTTGGAGGACCGCCTTTCCGACACCCTGCACGAGAAGCTGATGCAGCGGTTCATCGACCGTCGCACCAGCGTGCTCATGCGCTCCCTCAGCGTCGGCGCCGAGGTCCTGGCGGGCGTGGCGGACGACGGGGCGGTGACGGTGGAGGGTCAGCACGTCGGCCAGCTTCGCGGCGCCGTGTTCGATCCCGCCGCGGGCTCAAGCGCGCTCGAGACCAAGGCCCTCCGCCGCGCCGCCGACCGGGCGGTGGCGCCGGAGATCGCCCGCCGCCTCGGCCGCCTCGCCGCCGAGCCGGACGCGGCCTTCGCCCTTCTGCCGGACGGCGTGATCCTCTGGAGCGGCCAGGCGGCGGGACGCATCGTCGGCGGCCGGCCGTTCGCGCCCCAGGTGCGGCTCCTCGGCGATCTCGGTGCTGCGCCGGCGCGAGAGCGGGCCAAGGCGCGGCTGGAAGCCTTCGTCGCGGCCGAGGCCGGTCGCCGCCTCGCGCCCCTGAAGGCCCTGGAGGCGGCCATGGCCGAGGGGCGGATCAGGGGCATCTCGCGGGGGATCGCCTATCGCCTGATCGAGGCCGGCGGCGTGCTCGACCGGCGCGCCGTGGCGATGGAGCTGAAGGCCCTCAGCCAAGCCGAGCGGCGCGCCCTGCGGTCCCTCGGCGTGCGCTTCGCGGCGTTCAGCGTGCACATGCCGGGGCTCCTCGAGGCGGAGGCTCGGGCGCTGACGGCGCCGTTCGCGGCCTTGATCGCGCCAAGCTATCGTCCACCGACGGATCGGCCGAGCCGCCTCTCAGACCCCGCGCCCT
>Ga0116229_10013703_pt1 | contig 11406 bp, 15 predicted proteins | sample S1TSphgellanicum_3_FD_87313 | JGI IMG/M metagenome (GOLD analysis project Ga0116229, IMG submission 87313) | Host-associated microbial communities from peat moss isolated from Minnesota, USA - S1T2_Fc - Sphagnum magellanicum MG | ecosystem: Host-associated > Plants > Peat moss > Unclassified... | reverse complement strand
TAAAATAACCTATAATAAAATAATTAACAATAACCTATGATAATATAACCTAGAATATTCAACAATAACCATTAATAAAATAGCCACCAAAAACCACTAATAACCATTAATAACCACGAATAGTTTATGATAATTTTACCTAAAATAACCACTAATAAAATATCCACCAATAGTTGGCAATAAAAATATCTACTAATAACCATTAATAGAATAACCACAAATAATCATTAATAGAATAACCATTAATAACCACCAATAAAATAGCAATCAATAGCCACAAATAACTTATGGTAATATAACCTAAAATAGCCAATAATAACATAAGGTGAAATAATCTTCAATAGCCAAAGATAACTTATAATAGTTGTAAATAACCTAAAGTGAAATAACCTACAATAGCTGAAAATAATTTACAATAATAAAAAATAGCTTAAGGTGAAATAATTTAAAATAACTAAAAGTAACATAAAATAACCAAAAATAATTTAAAATAACCAAAAGTAACCTAGGGTGAAATAGTTTAAAATAACCATAAATAATTAAAAATAACCATAAATAACCGTAAATTATGTAGGTGAAATAATTTAAAACAATGAAAAGTAACCCTAAAATAGCTGAAAGTAACCTAACAAGGTAATATATTATATTAACAAAAATCTTATCCATTTATTAAACATTTTCTTTTTCAACAGAATGGTCATTGAAATGTTATTGAATAATGATATTTATAAAAAAATTATTCAAATGATTTTACACTTTCAAAAGGAAATAAATGTAATTATGTACATTATTGAAAAAAAATTTAAGTAAAACTTTAATCATTTCATTTGGACAAAATCTCATTAAGATATGAATTTTCAAAGTTTATGTTTTTGTAATGTTTAAAATGAAATATTTGATAAATAGAATGCAATGTAACATATCATCACAATAAGTGTGGTGGTTTAATGGTAAGGGCGTTTGCTTCCATCATAAAGGTCAAGGGATCAAACTTCACAAATGTTGTGTTTATGGTCAATAATGGTAAATTGATTAAATATTTTCCTATCTAGTTCCTTAGAGTACATGCCTACTTAGGTTAATTACATGGCCTATGTACCTAGGCTAGGTTTTTAGCCTAACATAAGTAGTGACCTATGTCAATAATTTATAAGCTAAAAAATCATGAAATTATCAATAATATTAATATTAAATAATTTAAATTTAATTAATTTCCATGCTACTTAATTAATTATCTAACAAGTGAAATGGCTTGATAATTTGCATTCCGTTTGAAAGTAACTTTGTTTCACTAAGTATTATGGACCAATTCATTATCCATAAGAATTAGTCTTTGTTCATTAAGGGGTTGACTAGTTTCACCATGGTAAATATGTTCAAATTCACTTAAAATCTAGTGAAACCCAAACTGAACTACGACACATTTTGGTGTAGTGAAACCATTTGTGTTTCAAAAGGGAGTGTTATACAAATTTGAACAAAATAACACGTTTCGTCGAATTCTACAACTAGATCAGGTGTGCACAGTTTTGCAAGAATTACATGGAGGCGTTACAGGAGGGCATTTCTCTTTAGATATCACTATGTGAAAGATCTTGGATGTTAGTTATTGGTGGTCAATGATGAATCAAAACATTCATGAATATTGTCAAACTTGTGACCAAGGCCAAAAAATAGATAACCTATTGACCCAAAATTTGGCCAAATTGGTTACCACATTACCCGAAGAACCATTTCAAAAATGGGGATTGGATTTTATTAGATTTGTTAAACTTGCAAACAGAATGTCAAGCAACTAGTACATTCTGGTAACCATTGACTATGCAACAAAATGGGTGGAGACCCAAGCACTCTGCACCAACATTGCCATAGTAACTGCCAAGTTTCTATACAAACATATTTTTACAATATTTGGATGTCCATTAACCATTGTGACTGATCAAGGTACCCATTTTATTAATGATGTAATCAAGTACCTCACTAACCATTTTATTCTGAAACATATCAGTTCTACTATTTATTAGCCACAAGGAAATGGACAAGTTGAGTCTATAAACAAGGTTTCTAGAACCTTACTAACCAAATTGGTTAATGAAAATAGAAATGAATGGGATGAGCACCTATCTACAGTCTTATTTTCATATCGAACCGCCTACAAAATTGGAACCAGTTATACCCCATTTCAATTGGTGTATGGATTACATCCATTACTACCTACAGAATACCTACAGTAGTCTCCCATTTAAGTATGCAACTTGAACCTCGGAGTTTTGTGCGTACTTTACCGGTAGGTGCGTACTTTAGACGCTCCATTCCCAAATCGCCTACGTTTTGCTGCAATGTCGAAAAAACTGACCGGCAAGCGCCTGAATGAGTCCCAACGCTGCAAGATCATCTCAAAACTGAGCAAGACGAACCCTCCAAGCAAACGCACTCTAGCGTGTGAGTACGATGTTAGCGAAGGCGCTATCCGGAAGGTCTGGGAGAAACAAGATTAAATTCTTGAACGATCCACTTTACTCTTCGAAGAAACTAAGCAGAAGACCTTCAGAGCTTCAATTGGACGATTTACCGAACTTGAAGATATGTTGTACATCTGGATTGACAGCATGCGCCGTGCTAGGCTCCCTGTACCACCATCTCTTGCCATTGCGAAAGCGAAAAGTATTGCTTCTACATTATCCATTTCCGATTCAGACTTAAGGCTTCATGGCAATGGCTTAGTCATTTCAGGACACACCGAGGTCTACAAAAAATGCTTCTTCATGGAGAAGGAGCTAAGGTTGACAAAAATGACCCAAAATTACTATTAGCGTTAGAAGAATTATATTCTATCATCGCTCAATATGACCCTCAGAACGTCACAACATGGACGAGACTGGATTTTTTTTCCATCTGTTTCCCAGATATTCCATTCTGATGTCGAACAAGGACATTTCAAGCACTAGAGGCAAAAAGAAAGCAAAAGATTGTGTTTCTCTGATAGTTTGCGCCAACGCATCTGGAACACATAAAATTCCTTGCGTAATGATTGGAAAGCCAAAAAAGCCAGCATGTATTAAAGACCGACACTGGCCAATTCCTTATTTCAATCAAGCGAAAGCATGGATGGACATGGAAACCTGCTGGAAATGGTTCAACGAAGTCTTTGTTCCAGAAATCAAAAGACGAACAAGACGTCCCGTTCTCTTACTGATGGATAATGCGTCGAGACACTTCGACGCCTTTGAACACAACAACATCCGCGTAGTATTTTTTCCTCCGAACTGTACCAGCTGGAAACAGCCTTGTGATATGGGAATCATCGCCACTCTCAAGAAACAATACAAATATTTATATCTCAAGGATATCCTCGACTTCTACAAGCTTGACGAGTAGTTAAAGCAACGGAAAAGAGAATTGGGAAAACAACTACGACGAGGTGCAGCAAGAGTTTCCTACGGAAATCCAGCGCACCTACTGGATGCCACAAGCTATGTAAAAGAAGCCTAGGATTCCGTCTCGTCAAGCTCTATCAAAAATGCATTCAATAAGGCGGAGTTCATGAACTTGGAACCGGAACCAGGGGCTGAGAGCGAAAATAACGTCATTGCCACTAAGTTAGCCCAAACCATCGAAAGCTTAAATTTATCGATCAACCAATCAGAACTAGAAGAATTTGTTCATATTGATGACAAAAGCAATGAAGACGTCGAAGAGCTGTTGGAATCGATGAAGATTAATGAAGTAGGGCTTGATGAAGATAGCGATGTTAATCAACTAGAGCAGATTGTTGAGTCACAAGATAGAGTTGAATTTCATGGATTTGAGTCTTTGTATAAGCAGATTTTCGATATTAGCTGCTCTGCTCTAACGTTCAAACAGAAGCCAAAGAAGCATTCGACGATCTCAAAAAATCGTTTGAAAAGTTCCAAGCCAAGGTCCAAGCAGTCGTCCTCAAAGCCAGACACAAAAAAAACCAAAACCTGCGCCAAATGACGATTCATGATATGTTCCACTGAAAAATGTTGATCCCTAAAAATTTTGTCATAAAATGCATACTTAACCGAGATGCGTACTTAAACGGGTGCGTACTTAAATGGGAGGCTACTGTATTATCATTTAAGCCTGGTGAAAATAGAGATCTATAACTGTTAGAGTCCTAATTAGTCGGCTATTTGAATTAGAAAAACTACAAGAGAATAGGTTGATTACACATGATCTAATTGCTTCCAACCAATGGAACAAATCATTATGGTCACAAATCTAGTTCATTGTTTCACTTTGGAGACTATATTATGGTTTCCAAGGCGTGTTTCCAAACATGCTCTAAAATTTCAAAGACGATGGTTTGGACCTTATAGGACACAATATTGTTCACCTAATAATACGGTTTTACTTGTCATCATTGATAAGTTTGATCCTAATTGAATGCTTGTCAACATTAACAAATTGAAGCCATACAAATTCATTGAAGACAAAACTTTGCAAGCCATATTGGTCAAACCCAATGACTTGGTCACAAATGAACTTGTTCAAACCAGAAAACCTAAACCACTATTTGTTGAACCTAAAGAATTTCAACTTGTAGAATTTGAATCGATTTGTAATTATTTGACACATGTTCATCATTACCATAATGTGCCTATTCAAGACAATGATGAAATTGGTAGTTATGATCGAAATGACATGTTTAAAAAGGCATTTATCAATGTCTAACTTTTAGGAGTTTCCAACCCTAAAGGTTATGTCCATTCATACCCACAAAAACATTTTTATGTGAAACAATATAAAGAACCATCGCATTTTTCATTTTATCTTTTTGTTTTCACTTACTTCTTCATCTTGATCGGGGCCATGAGTGAAAGTGCTTTAGAGAGGCTAAGATGAGAAGCAAGAGAAAAGGGGGTTGGGAGAAAAGCTGAAACTTTTAGGAAGAAACAAATTGAGAAAGAAAAAGCAGAACATGTTCAGTTAACTAAAGTGATTTATGTAGGACCACTTGTTTCACGCGTACCTACAACAAAAGACATTTGAATTTTTGAACAAGAACAAAGAAGTAGGGAGTTAGAAGAGGAATTAGAAGCAACACAAAACTTTTTAAGGAAAGCCACTACTTTTACAACAAAACCAACAACGTAGGTTATTGTTATTTCAAATTCAGAGGGAGAAGTGGAGATTGGACCTCAACCTATCATTGAGGAACAAATTATAATCAGTCTCTGCATCAAGACTTGTGGAAAAGGAGGAATTGCAACAGCCTATTGTTGAGGAATAACCACGTCCAATTCCTACATCAAGACCTATGGAAAAGCAGAAGCTACAACAACCTATGAACATTGGAGAAAATTTTCTTCAAGAACTCTTTGAAGAGAGACATGTATCCATCATTATTCCTTAGCATCCAAGATCAAAAACAAAAACCATGATGAAGTGAAAAGGCAAAGCGCTTATAGAAAAACAAGTTGAAAAACATGTTAAGAAAAAACTAGTGTCTAAACGAAAGAGAGCTAGAAGATGTTATAATGGATGAAAATGGACTCCAACAAACTCAAATGGGCTAGATGAGCCGGTTTGGAATATTCAACTTGCAGTGGACAACGCCAAAAGAAAACATGTTATGAAACTTCCTACGAACCTCGGAAGCAATGGAAGATGGAAGAATTTAAGGGTGAGTACATGGTAAAGAGATTCACATTAATTAGGTATTTAGTCATGCACAACTTGGAATTTCCAAAAAAGAATAGTAGATGTTGCAAATGTAACTTTTGAGGAAACAAAAACCACCTTAAAAAGAATTACAAGTCCACATGCCTTTGTTGAGAATGAACAATGGAGTGTAGTGTGCATGAAAGAGGAATTTCGTGTGAGATTTGCAACCATTTTATAAATTATTTATCAAAGAAAGAGGTTAGCTTATTTCAATAGCCGGATTGCTATTACTTTTGACCTAGCCAATAAGGGCCAACCTATTAATTGGTGTTCCATAATGTTAATCCATTTATTGATTGAATTAACTCATTGGATTAAACGTTAGAAAAAGATAGCAACTAACTCAATTTCTAGCAAAACCAAAATAGATAATTGTTATTCAGGGCCTATCTTAGACATTTTGTTTAGGAAGTGGTTCCCTTTATCCGAAGTGCCTTCACTAAGAATAATAACTCTAGAAGAACATGTATCACCAACCAATCAAAAGCATGAGGTTGTACAACAACGACAAGTTTCACTTGAACCTATTACTAAGGAGCAATTCTTGAGAGAGAAAAGACCAGCACATTCAACTACAACATCACCTTTACCAACACATCAATCTCATCAACTGAAAACACACACAGAATCACCTACACCAAGGGATAGGTTAAACCTTGAATCATTACCTCACCACTAAGAAAAAAGTTTAGGACTACTTTCGGATCACCAGTTAATGATTCAACACTAGATGAGGAGTGAACCCATTCAAATGAAATTACAAGTGGAGGATGAGAAGAACTTGATGCAATAACTACGTAGGGCAGAAGTGACGAAGAACTCAAACCCAACCTAGATTAAGTAATTAACAACATCCAAGTTGAACTTGTTGTGTATATTGAACCTATAGTTTCCATTATAGAACCTATAGTTGTAACTATAAAATCATTCCAACCTATTCAACCTGTAGTTCGACCTATACAAATAGAAAATTCATAGTTTTTTAGATTTCAACATGTCCCAATTTCTAGTCATTCCATAAAAACTTTGAGACAAATTAGCATGTTTTTAGAGCAAGTTGTTCAAAATGCCAAAACCTTGTTAGGGAAATTGCAAGAACTTTCAAAACTTAGAATTGAGTTTGAACAAATCAAGGAAGATTTATTTGAAACCCATAACTGCCTGCAAACCTGTAGCCTAAAGTTAGACATAGTGAAGCAGACTTTGAATAATTGTGACAAAAAATTGGTCATAATCAAAAGACAAGTGAGTAAGGTCCAACATGAAAACTAGAACTTGTCCAATAAGTTGAATGAGGCAAAATAACCTACTAGGAACACTGAAAACTTGCAACAAGAGTATGTCGAACTCAACCAACTCAACTAGAAGACCCACAATGATTTGAATCGTCTCCAAGAGGGTTTGGAGCGAATGACACAAGATTATTCCAAAATGGAGGAGTTCAATTAAGAACAACAAGATATCATAACCGATTTGGAACAAACCTGGCAAGATCATAGGGAACAACAAATTGTTGCCCACATAGAATTTGATAGGGAGAAGCAAAGTCTTACTGCTCAAATCCAAGACTAAAAGGGTCAGTATGAGACAACCAAAGTACAATTGAACAAACTTAGCCCCGTTCTACTTTTTAAAATGAATAACAAGTTGAAGGAGTTTGAGGAGTTATTGCTAAACAATACCTTACTCAAAGTGCAAAATTAACCCTTGGGAGATAGAAACCCCAAGTGGAAGGAGCAGTGGCAAATTATTTAGGATTTCACAAAAGAGCAAATTCAAGATAGTATGGAGCTAGCTCGCTCTAATGAGCAAAGTTATCAACTTGAGATACAAGCTTATTAAACTGATTTTCCTGATTTCATGTACAAACCCTTGAGTTTTGCATTTGTGGAAATTGGAACCAATAGTAGAATTCCAACAACACCATTTGTGGTACAACTTGTTATTAAACAATTAGCCACTAAGAGGTGGAACAAGTTTAGAATTCATACCTTTACTTGTTTAGACTTTTACTATACCTATTTCAATGACCACTGTTATTAGTCAACATGTGGAAGGTAGTGAAAGATTTGATACGGAACAAGTTGAACCTGTTAACCCTTCATCCACCATATTAGATAGTAGATTAGAATCTTTGGAGTTCATATCTATCAATGTACTTCTAACACCACATCAAATAGGCATAGGTTAGGAAGTTACTTTAATCTCAAGTACCTCGCATGCTTCGGAGGTATTTACAACACCCATAATGACCTTTGAGACACACCTAATCATTAGAAGATTGTAACGCCAACCGGTCTTCAAATTTGAGTCAAGTGGAACTTGTGGAAGTATAAGGTGCTGAATCTATTAAAAAAGTTATCAGTCGACCGGTTACAGAAGGCCAATCTACCCTAGGACTTTAAACTAACATTTTGAGGACAAAATATAGATTTGAAAGGGGGATAATGTTACCCAAATTTGGTAAAAAATGACTTAAAAGGGATAATGTAAACAAGTTGTTAAACCTAATAAGTGTCTTAAACTGTTATTTAACCTAACTTATAGTATTGATCTAACCAGTTACTAAACATGGTAGGTAATGTTATTGGGTTAAGTTGATAGGTTGACAAGTCAATCAACATTATTTATAAAACTTGTACTTGACAAAACCAATAGTTGAACAAGTAGTTAAACAAGGTGTATTGTTTTCGAAATTTTGGACTATTAGTTTAAGTACTAGCTAATGATTGTTTATAATGGTCAATCATGACTATTGTATTTTGAAATAGCTAGTATAAGAACTAGGAGGACAAACTTGTTAACGATTTTTGGATTTCATTCATGATGTTTTTCACTTTTCAATTATGGAACATGGATCATCTTCCTTTTAACCTATTTCCTTCTAGCTTGAGCAATTTGTGTATATGTTAGTTAGGAAGTTGTGGTAGTTTAAGTTTTATGTGTGTATTGTATATACTTGTTGCTTTTCAAAGAACCTGTTGCTAAAAAATCCAGAGGCAAATTAACCTTGATGGGAATAGAAAAACCCATTAATAGGACTGAAAGTGGTTACTATGTAAGTAGGTATGTATGCAAGGCACATGGTCATTACTAGGTAATAATGCATATGGATGGTAAATATTTAGTAAATAACTCACTATTGTGATTAATAATGGGTTGAAAATAAAATGAAAAAGTGTTTCTTGTCCTCACATCATCCATTTTCCATGGCACACTAATGGGTGTTGATCTAATCCTAACACATGCATCATTAATTTGGGGATTAATTCTAATGGTTCATTCAGACATGGAAATAACATCAACAATAAAATGATTATATATATTCAAATTTAATATAAATTTTCATAAATATTTGACATGGCACTATTATCATTAAACAAAATTTTGCAATTAAAAAAGGTGTTAGTTTATTGTTGCCATGATAAAAATCTTCAAAAAATGAATATTTAAGTTCTTAGCACTATTAATAGCCTAATAGTTTAAAATCTTAATTAATAGCTTATCAACAATCTCCATTATCCTATTTACTTCACCATCACCACACCTAACCAACACCATGCTTGAACATAATTTTTATTTCCTACATGCTTCATCATCATTGCATTTCACCCTCACCATCATTTTGTTTTCCCACGTGCTTCACCATCGCTCTATTTTTTTGCATGTTTGGGTGGATGCTCACTAAGGTGGACCAAAAGTGGCAAATGAAGAAGTCCACAATTTTCCTTTATAGGTTTTAAAACTTGAATGCTTGGTGTTTTGGGAATGTAAAATTGTCCATTTGAAAGTATGAGGCAAGTGGAATACCTAACCTTAAACTTATAAAGTTCTAAATTGCAACACATGTTTCGATTTGATTAGCTAGGGGAAAAGTTAGAAACAAAAACATGGGTTTTTTTAATTTTTATAATTGGCAAATGTTATGTAAGGTAGTAATGTCATTTTTTACAAAACAACAATTTTCAATTTTTCCATTTCAGTAAATCATGGACTTTATAGACTATTGGCAATCTTATGAAGACTTGATAAATTAAAATATTAAACTTGCTTGTAAACCTTTATTTTAACATTATAATAACTTCACAATCATACTAGGGGGAAAAAATCAACATTTTGCACATGTTTATTATGTAATAAAAATCCATAATTTTTTTTATGGATTGTGACAAAAGATTTTACATTGCTTTAAAAGTCCACCTTGTAATGAAATGATGACATTTTATTTTCGGATTTTTAAATTTGATTCTACAAGTGTTATAGATTAGTTAGATGAGTCCCTTTTATAATTTTTAATCATATCCCAACACATACTATACCAAACTTAGAGGTGCCCCCCCTTGAAATTGCCCTTGTGACACCAAAAAGTGGATTGTTTAGTGTGCAACTACTTGTTTCACCATTGCGTTGTTGCTACACATCTTTGCACTTACCATTGGCACAATCACCTATAGTGTCAATAGAATCATGTAACTTTCAATCACCATTCCGTCAATCAGAGTAGCACAATCTTTTTAACATGTTTCACCATCGTGTCAATTAGCTACACAATCTTTTTAATCTTTCTACAACCATAACAAGTGCAATCAATGGTGGCTCTAGATGTGGATGGTTCAAGAATCAATTCAACAAGTACTATAAGAGGAAAAGGCAAAGGTCAAGAAGGTGCAAGTCCTTCACAATAGTGCAACTCCAATTGCATTCAACATGAGGTCATTATTGCTATGATGAAAGCTTAGCGACAATGTTAATTATTTGAAACATCATGAACAAATATGCACGTTTTGTAATTACACAAGGTACCTACATACAAAAAACTACTAGTGCTTGAAAATAGGTTTGAACTTTTTATGCGTTGTTTTTTATTGTTGCAAATGTTGTGTCTATTTGTTTTTCAAACTACCAAGGTGACATGCGATTACAAGTTTGTGTTTTTTTCCCCCAATTTTTGTGGTTTATTAAGCAATGATTTCTAGTAAACAATGGAATAAGGCTAAAAAAGTATTACAAAATGTCGTTGCCATTTTGTCAAGTGCCTTGTTAAAACATCATTACAACAAAATTTTGTTTGTCCTAGAGCAATAGGCCTTGACATTTGGATGTGGGAATGGCATGTATTGTCTACTAATGTCAAAGCATGGTAAACACCACATATCACATCCAACCACATTTTAGTATTGATTGTATCCCATCCCATGATGATGTTCATTTATATTTCACCCATTATATGACAAGGAAAAATTTGATGGACAAATTACAAGTTCCCTCAAAACTCAAGTTGTAGAAAAGTGTATTAACAATCAACCCTATGTTATGATCATGATATCATAAAGATATGAACATGTTTTTGAAGGTTTCATCAAATCATGTTGGCATTATGTGTCTTGCAATGAAAGCAAGGGACATGGATCATGCAAGCATTGAAACTAAGAAAACCACCCAATGCCACAATGTGTAGTTAGTCATATGCCCCATTTGGATGGATTGGCTAGCCCAGCCAATGCACCAAACACCTCAAATAAGAAAGCAACATTTAAACATTGGGCTCATATCCAAGCTTTAAGTTGCATTGTAGGAAAATGCCAATTTTCTAAATCCAAATGGAGTGCTTGGCTCATATGATTTTCACATGATGATTAAAGGCCCAAAGGCCAAATTTGAAATTACTTCAAGAATTATTTGTGTGGGTAATATTATAAGTTGATTTGGAATTTT
>Ga0116229_10013702_pt1 | contig 11407 bp, 11 predicted proteins | sample S1TSphgellanicum_3_FD_87313 | JGI IMG/M metagenome (GOLD analysis project Ga0116229, IMG submission 87313) | Host-associated microbial communities from peat moss isolated from Minnesota, USA - S1T2_Fc - Sphagnum magellanicum MG | ecosystem: Host-associated > Plants > Peat moss > Unclassified... | reverse complement strand
CATTAAGATCCTGCAAATCTTCTGAACTGATACCCAGTTTCATGAGTTGATACCCAGTTTCACTAACTTTATTGATTCCGTCAGATTGGGGATGAGATTGTGGGTTAGGGTCTATTTATTCCCCTCAGGCTGCTCTGATGATCACAGCACACTCTGTGTAACTGTGATCACATCAGGCTAATGGAAAGCCATGACATATAAGCCCTTGTTTCTTGCTACAAGGACAATCATGGCTTTTCAATGGAGAGCTTCAAGTGCATTGAAAAGATGTAGTTAATCATGTTAGAAACTTCCAAAACACATTACTCTCATTAAGAAAGGATATGTCATTTTTATGTTGAGTCACAGTTTGATTCAAATCTTTCTCAGCTCCTGCAATTGGACAATACTTGATTGATGCAATACTTGATCCATTTGATTCAAAGCTCTCACAGCTCCTGCAATTGGTAAATACTTGACTGATCCAATACTTGATTAGTAGAGCTAGTATGAGCTGACTCACAGCATAGCTAGCAAAATTAACATAATGGAAAACTCTCGTGATCAAGGGAAGGAAACACCACTACTCTTACCTTGAGTTTGGTCATCAAGTAAGGTGAGAGTTTTTTTTACCAATAAAAAAGTACATTGCTATCAAGCGGCCAGGGAAGCTCAAATTACCAATGATTTCACCTTGTCTTTTTTTTAATTTCTTGAGTGCCTTCAGTACTATTGCATGTATTGTTGCTATAATTAGCCTCAAATCCCATGCATTAAATGTACCAATGTTGTGTTTCCATCATTTTTATACCCAAATTCAATAATAAAAAATTCGCTTTGTAAATAATAGTATTTAAGGTCTAAAGGGAGGTTTGAGGGTGAAATGAGGGCCCAAAGGCAAGGTTACTTTGTGATTTTCGATTATATCTTTTATATGAAAACCAAAAAGCTACGTTTGAAAAAAAAAATTGGTTATTTTCGTCCTACTTTTGCTTATGTAATGTCATTGTAAAAGTCTCTTTTTGATGAAAAAGGGACTCAATTCAAGTGAGAGGACAAAAAAGATCTAATTGGTTTTTTAAAACTAAAAAAACAAGTGCACACAAGAATTGCAAAAAAAAAAAAACAAGTTGTATTTGAAGTAGTTTTTTTTCCATGTTTGCAACATGGTGCATCTTTTAATACTTTCCATCCTACATTCATCCAAACAAGTAGCAAGCAAGTTCTATAGAGCATATCAAATTTGAATATAATGCATGAAGTTTATGTAAACTTTGTAGGCTACATGACAATTTTAAGAGTAAAATGTGATAACAACTTTGATGCTCAAGGTTTTAGGTGCAACCTCAATGGAACTTAAGCTATGATAATGCTACCAATATGATGTTTGCGGGTTGCAATTGTGCAACAACAATGAAAAATAAGTTTAAAGTAGTGTGAATCAATCATTAAAAGGACATTGCAACTTTTGTTATAATAATGAAAAAAAAAAAGAGTATTACTCAAATTATGCTATTAAACTTGAAGTAAGAATGTGCCTCCCAAGGGGGTTGAATCCCAATCCATTTAAGGATTTTCCCCAAATAGAATGGAAGGACTTGCACAAAACATGCCACATTAATAGAAACAAACAACAAAGCAATTTATTAGTTTCATATTATTCCAATAGGCCAAAACAATGGTCCAAGTTTGTTGCACACCCTCTTTTTCCATATGTTTCAAAATAACTTTTAGAAACCCAATGTCTACACCCGACCCAATCAGACCCAACATGCATAAAACAACAAAATGGAAAAAAGAAAACATAGTGGTTTCACAAGCAAAGTTGTTGGCAAAGAATACAATTTGATGTACTCCTTTCTTGAACCAAAATTGTTTTACAATTGGGACATGCATATTGCAAAATGTGATAAGCACACCAAGGTTTCATGCAAGCAAATGCTAGTTCACAAAATCGACAATGTGATGACAAACTACAAGCATCACAAACTTCATGCCAAGCCATGATGTGGCAACAATAGTCATGCAAAATATGTTTGTTCATAAGTTCAAGTTATTTAGACATGAATGCCATGTATTGTTAAACACAAATGTCATGAACACCACATTTGTGTTTAGACAATATGAATAAACATACATTATCCATCTCTACACAATGTGCGTGATATCTATGTCTAAACAATACAAATAAATGTATGACATTCATATTTAAATAGTAAAAACCTATGGAAAACAAATTTCAAATGATTATGACTGCTATTGCCAAATTGTGGCTCAAGAAGTTTATGATGAATGTCATTTCTCTAGCCTTGTTCTAACTTCCATAGTAGAATTTTTCTTTTCCCCATTCATGAATTATGATGTAGAAATGAAAAGTATTAAACTTGTAAAATTGTTGCACATACATGTTGACCACCAAGTCCAAACGTGTGGTTAAATAATTGTCAAACTTTAATTTCATCATGTTAATTGTCATGATCCTAACAATGGGCTCACAATCAAAGCTAAGGCATGACAAGGGGAACAAGTTAGAATAGTGTTCTAAAACTCAAACATAGTCCCACAAGTGTGAGAGAATGAATCCCAACATTCCCAAGTAAATTTTCATTTTGAAAGTTGGAATTTCATGGTGTTTTGAAGCCTTGTCTAAATTGAATTTTCTTTAGATCATTGGAAAATTTTGAAGACAAATATTCAATTTGGGGTCACATTTCACATTTGAAGCTCTACAATGTAAATTATATGGTTAAAAGAATGGTTAAAAATCAAACTAACAAATGACCCCAAACACCTCATCATAAACTTAGCATCTCAAGATTTAATAATAGAAACCATGCAAAATTTGTTCATTCATAATTCATATGTTTTACACATTGACATTGTGCATTGAAAACATGTTTGAAACACAAATTTAATGGAAGATGCGAAATTTTTGTGACATTCATTCATTCATAGATTTGCACTTCATTTATTAACACATTTATATATATGTCAAACGTGTTTTCAACACATGATATTTGTGTGTAAAATGTATGAACCTATGAATAAACAAACTTCACACAATTTTCATTATTAATTCGTCATATGCTAAATTTGTGATGTTATAATTGGAATGTGCGATATGACATGGGAAACATATTTTGCAAAGGCTACAAAATTTCCTTTGAATTTTTTTAAATTAGAGTCCATTTAGAAGGTTTATGAGTTCACAAAATAACAAGATTCATAATTTGGTAGTCTTGAATTTTTTTGGGGATTCCCAAATGGGAGTCCCAAGAATTGTAGTCCTTATCGCTATCTACATAATATATTATAAGGAGGAGAATGATGATTCTTCCTAGGTTTAGGCTATGATGAGTCATGTGAGTGTGTGTTTCTTATGACTTCATTTGTGCACCAATTTGGTCCAATTTGCATTAATCAGCATCCTTATTGGTTTGTGTATGTAACTTCACTTTGAATTTTTTTTATTTGCATATGGAACTCCTATGCCATTTTTCTTTGTGGGAGTTAGGGAATGTGCCTTGGGTTTACATTTGTTTATAAAATTAAAAATTATTAGGTTTTTACTTTGGATAACACTTAACAAACCTAGGGGTGTAGCATTGATGGTGGAAAAGGTCCTTTTCAATGTTGGGTGGTTTTCACTTTTTTAATGAAAAATTTTAAGGTTTTCAGTCCAATTTTCAAAATGAAAACCAAAGATTTTCACATAAGGTGATGACCTTTTTGAAAACCTACCCACAAGTTTTCGCCCAAATGAAAATTGACTTTTTGAAAACCTTAAAAGATATCATTCGAAGGTTGAAAATGATAACCTTACAAGGTATTAAAATATGGGGGCATTGATTTTCAGGTGTTTAGTTAGGTTTAGGTTTTGGGCGGCATAGCCTTTCAATGGCTCTTTCAACATGTCCTTCAATGGGGGCTTCATGAAGAAACTTTTTCGTTCCTCTACAAAAGGTGGCCAAGTTGCAACATGGCCCCACCTCCTCATTTTTTTGTGTTTTGCCGTTCCTCCTCATTTCGTCACTCCTCTATGTTTCACCATTCATCTATGCTTAATTGCTATGTGTTTCATTCCTTTGTGTTTCATCGCTCATTTATGCTCAATTGCTATGTGTTTCATTACTATGTGCTTCACCACTTTGTGTTTTGCTACTCCTCTATGCTTCACTACTCCCTTGCCCAAATTGATATTTCCCCCCTTTCCTTTTTTTTGCAATGTGTTAAAGATTCAACATTCAACCTTGGAGTTTGGGAAGAAGTTTGGAAACATCAAATTCTAAGCTAGTGGAAATAATTTATTATTCCTTTGTTTTTTTGGAATTTCTTTGTTTTCTTTCCCAACTTTTTTTTAGATTTTTTTTCATTAGTTTACTTCTTTTTTATTCAAAAAAATTCTATTTTTTTGTTATTTTCCAAGGATTTTTGGAAAAAGCCTTGGAAATTTTTGATTTTTTTTTAATGATTTTTGCTATGATTATAAGTGAGCCTCTTGTAATTACTTGTAAATGTTTAGAATTTTTTATAAATGTTCAAGTGGTTTTGCATCTTTGTAAATTTTTAAATGATTTTTAGTCCATCAACTAAAGTTTAAAAACCTTCTAACACTTTAATATTTTATAATTCATAAAAAAAATTGTTTTGTCTTCTCCATTATAATCATACCCCTTCTAAAAATTATTGCAAAATGGAATCATTTTAAAAAAATTTAATGAAATAATAATTGAAAATGAATACTATGATATTTTCCCCAATCAAGTTTTTATGGAAGAGATATTTTTAGCTAAAACTATGGAAGAAAATAGAAGTATGCAAACATAGTCTAGTGGCATTCAAAGTGAAAAAGAAAAAATGAAAATAAATTTACAAAAATTGCATGCTCAAAGAAAAAAATGGAAAGGGCATGAGAGAAATGCATTGTGTTGGGCATTTCACATTGTAAATGATATTAACATTATTGATGGAAGCAAACCTCAAATCATGAGGTGTATAATTCGTCATGCTAATTTTGTCCCTTTTAATGCAAAAACAAAAAAAGGAGAGGAATTATAACATATTACAAAAAAAAAATGGCATAACAATTTTGAAAACACATGTGGATGCAAATCATGTTATGCTTGCAAAAAGATTTGAGGAAAAAATGAATTCTCCATTAAAAAATTTATTGTAATGAATGTGAATATTAAACACCATCTTTTAATAGATGGAATTCATCCATAATGTTCATCCATTACTCCTAGTTAATTCCTAGTTAATTTTTAGTTATATTCAAGTTAAATTCTAGTTAAGTCCAAATTAACTCTTAATTCAATCACAAGTAACTCATAATTAACTCCCAACTAATTCCCAATGAACTCTTAGTTAAGTCATAGTTAATTCCTAGTTAACTCTTAAACAACTTTGAGTTAAGGTATAGTTAAGTTGTAGTTCAATTTTAGTTAGTTCATAATCAACTATCATTTAGGAAGATTATCAAGAAGTTTTTTTACTTGATGCACATATAAAAGCTTCTCTAAAAGTTTCCTTGAGCTAGGTCCCCAAAAGGATATAAATAAAAGTAGGACCCTTCATTTCCTTTAGTTTGTTCATCTCTAATTTTAAACACGATTTTGCACCATAGCCTTGTCATTTTTTTTCATGTTCATGTTTGCATATGTTAGCATAATAAAAATTTGTTTTCACGTTTGTTTTACACATTTCATTTTCTTGTTCTTAATTCTTGTGTTGTTATTTTTGAATCACATAATCTTGTCTTGTTCCTTTTTTGAAAGTAGGATTTAAACCTTTTTTTTAGCCTTTGTTCTCATGGTTTTTTGTGTTTGTGACATGTATTGGAAAAACAACCTGCAAAAAAAAGGCCAAATGTGTTTATTTCTAAAACATTAGAGTTTTTTAATGCAAAATATCCTTTTAAAAAGGATGTGTAGCAAAAATTGTTTTTGTAAAACTTCGCCTTTTTGGTTGTTAAAAATCATCTCCTTATTCAATTTGTTGAGAGCACTGGGTTGAAACGTCTTGTAATGCATTTATATCCAAGAGTTGTGTTTCCATCAAAAAAATTGTTTCATAAGAGGTTTTGGTTTATTTGGTGGAAAAGACGAAATAAGAATAAGTTTTACCTAAGTTAAAACAATGTTATTTTGCAACAATTAATTTTGACTTGTGGATGTCAAAGGGAGTACATGATGTTTTTGCCTTGGTGATTAACTTTTAAAATGAAAAGTGGTAGCTTCAACATATTACAATAGGATTGTTTGAAGGAAATGAAACTACATGGTAGGCTATGGCAAAATATGTAACTAAATTGTTAGATCAATATGATTTAAGGAAAATAATTATTACATATGTTAAGGATGAAGGTGCAAACTTGAATGTCATGATAACAACTTTAAAATTTATGGTGAATCATAAAGTTCTTGGTATGGAGGAAAGTTTCCAAGGCACTTGTTTTGGTCATGCATTTTCTAAAGCATGTCAATATGGGACAACATAATTTTTTTTGTAAAAACTTGAAACATATTTCTATTAAGTCAACCTAGTTTGATTTACAAAAGTGCATAACTTGGCCAAAGAAATTTGGAAAAGGGATACATGAATGTAATAAGGCCTACATTGATTTTCGAATTTGTCTAAGAAAGTTAGATATTCCTATCAAAACAAGGTTTTTTTGTTCTGTTTGTTTAGATTATATTAAAAAAATTGGTTTACAAGTTTGTACTTTATATTTTTTTGCAAAATACTAACAATTTGTTAAATATTATGCAAGTTTGTAAGCAAAATAATCTTGTTTCAAGAGGCCTTATTATTTTGAAAGGCCATAGTATTATGCTATAATTCACAAATTGTTGTTTGTGTTTCTAGTTGAGTTCCCACTAACATCACTTGGCATATTTGTCAAACAATTATTGATCGCTTGTCTCCAATTGTTATTGCTTATATTATAAACTAGTCCAAAGATCATTGGTTACTTAGTGATGCCTTAAACAATGCCATCACAATGAGTTCCATGTGAAAGGAAGATGTTGGAACTATACAAACCTTCAACCAATTTATGGATGATGATTTTACAATTATTTTTGAATTGTTTTTGGTTGTTTCTAACATTAATAAAAAGTTTTTGGTGTGTTTGATTCTTTCCTTTCATTTCTAAGAAAATATGAAGAAGAAAAAAACCCATAACATGTTTTCATTGATGTTAGATCCACAATTTTTCATTTTTCATTTGGTATTTTCATTTGTTGGTCATGAGCAAAACATTTTTATTGTTGGAGAGTATGATTGGAAGCCTTTGTAGCTTTTGAAATGTTATCATCACTTACATCATATCGTAGATTGTGATGTTGAATCTACAGAGCATAAATCTTATGTAGAAAGTAGCTTGGATATTTTTGAAATGACTACCAACATAAGTGAACCAATCACAAAATTGGTCAATAGAGAGTTCCTAATTTTTAGGAGATTTCAAATGGATCCTAAGGAGATTAAATGCCTTCTACAATGGTGCCAAAAACATGAGTCCATGTTCCTAACTATTGGTTTCTTTGTTCAACAAATATTAGGAATTGTTGGATCACAAATTGAAATAGAAAAGGTTTTTTCTTTAGTTGGCATACTTAACAACCCTAGAAGATGTTGTTTACAATTAAAAAACTTGGAGAACTTAGTTTTTGTTAAAAATTTTGGCCTAATGATGCAAGAGTTGGTTGCAAATCTCCTAGTGATTTAGTAGAGTTTATTGAAACGGATGAACAATTAGAAGAAAAGTTACAAGAATTTGAGGGTGAATTTGAACAAGATGAAATTTAAAATAAATAATTTAATTTTTTACATTTGTTTTATGCTTTGCAAGTAATTTTGACTCTGATTTTTTAAAAATAATTTAATTTTCACATTAAATTTTAAAAATTTTGGATTTAAATTTTTTTGAAAACTAGCTTTTGAAAATTGTTGCTGAAAATCGAGGTTAATAATTTTTATGAGAACCAACAAGATTGAAAACCGTTGGGAATTATTTTTTCAAAAATATGATATAAAGGTTATCTAAATCTTTTATTTAATTTTTTAATGAGAACTTTAAAGGTTTTTAAAAATGGTTGTGATAACTGGATCTGGCAATTTTCACAAAAAAATGAAAACCGCCCAACACTAGTCCTTTCATCCTTCATGTTACCCAAGATCATCAAGTTTCATATACTTTAATAGTTTTAAAAATATAATGGCATTTGAAGCCAAACATCCCCACCATTTATCACAATAAGGTTATAATTAGGCAATAGATGTTGGGTAGCATGAGTATTTTTTTCATTTTGATTGTAGAAAAACACTATTGATCAAGTTGTAATGGATGTAACAAAGAAGGGATTAAGGTAACACCTCGTGATTTTACCTTGGGGTGGCAAAAAATTGACTTAAAAATTATCATGTGACCAAGTTCATCAAAATGTGGCATTTACATCAAGTGCCATCCAATAATGGAGATAATTAAACTTAGTCACATTCATTAGCTCCTAGGCAAGGAAGTGTATTTCCAACTCTATTTCCAACCTTTTATCTACATGTGCATTAGATTTTTACAAATTGCACTACAAGTGTTTAGTCATCCCTATTCACCATAGACAATTTTCCAATAGCAATAAATGTTTTATGGAACATGTACATCTTATTGTAAAAGTTGAAAATCATGTACTCAACTTGGTTTTGTGGTTTTGACCACCACATGATCGTATGTAGAGAGCATTATAGACACAATTCACCAACTCATCGAGGATTTGAAAATGAAGTTGATCATACCTCTTCAATAGGTTTGCATACATAGTATACAAATAATTTCAACATAATATGATCAAGGTCAAACTCACAAATGAATGTATCCTTACCTTGGGCCATCTTGAACAAGTTTTACAAAACCTCCAACATTGGCAATACACATGAGCCTTAGCATAATCTCATAATCACAAAATAATTAAAAGTTGTTCATGGTAGTTGGATTCCCTAGACTATCATCACTTGTCTTCACAAGAAGAGTCATAAACTTAGACAAAACACACATGGCATGTGCAAGCATTGAAATCTAACAAGTTTTAATGTTGTGGAGGGTCTTTAAACCTTTTGTCTTCATCTTTCAAAGCAACTTCCCATGCTCCATGTGCTTCTTTATAAGAGAGTGAACAAAATAAACATAGATTCATTATAGTAAAACCTCTAGTTAAATCATAACCAAAAGTAGGTTGGAGGTCATGTACATGACCTTACACCTATGCGCCATGTAATGAATGTTAATCATAATCAATTGCTTCATGTATTAAGCAATTGGTCAAACATGGAATTAGGCCTAATACTACCATAGATCCTTGCATTTTTGCATTCAAAAATGGTTTAACATTACATCCAACTTTTTATCTAGGTTTAGTGTGTTTACACTTTCATCTCCCACTATGTTTGGGAAGCCTATCCAACTTTGAATGGCACTCAACTTTAGTGCAAAGCATGAAACTCGCATTGTGCATCTTTTCATTTGCTCCAACTACAAGGAACTTGGTTGCCCCAAGCGTTTGGGAAGTGATGTTTCTCCACTTCCCATTCAATCTTCCTCTTTTTCAATGGGTGTTCATTAGGCTTAGAATGTCCAACGTTAACAACATTTATGCTAGTTGCAATTAGAGTGACATGATCAAAAAAGGGCTACTAGCACTAGAGCTTGGCGAAGATGGAGGGGGAACAAGTGAGGCAACCCATGCTTTAGATGTCCACTCCCACATGTTGACTGAATATCCAAAGATCCAATACCACATCTAGAAAAGATCCAATATCCATGAAACCTAATGTTTGCAAGATTCCTCAGCAATGCCATTGTTTGAAATAAATTGCAAACAATAGTTACACAACACCCTCCGTGCCCAACCTCACCCCCTATTCGGGCTTCTACCTGTGTTAACCAATGTTGGGTGGGTAACCATTTTGGCAGGTAAGATTGTCGATCCCATTTATTAGTTAAGAACCAAACTGGAACTGGGTTTAATTTTTGGAACTCTGAAATATGAATTGGAATCTGATTATATTTTCTTTAAGAATCAGACTTAGAACTGGGGTTCCTGGTTCTAATTTAGTTGTGAAATCATAATCAGAATTGAGGTTTTTGAGAGGGAAAAAAGAGAGAGACTAGAACCAGCATTTAACCGGAGGTTAACTGGCAGTTAACCTCTTTCTGGGTTAGTAAGAACTGGACAGGAACCATCTGATGTTCAGAACTGGAACCAGAACTAACCTCATTCTACTAAATGTTTGTAGAACCAGAATCGGAGGTTCTTCATATAAGTAAAGAACCGTCCAACACTCACATTTGCCACATCTAACATAAAGTGTTAATTATTTTCCCCCGTTCTGATTCCCCCACTCATAAACCTGAATAATTGGACAGTATAAAAGGCAAATTTTTTAATTAAAAAAAGATAACTTAAATAAATTTATAAATAAATAAATAAATATGCCCGGTAAAGGTATATTGGCTTTTAAACAATTTGGAACCCTTAACTTGAAGAGTCTTAAGGTACGGTTTATAGAGAGTGAAAAATTATCAATCCAAGTAAGTGTAAGTGGTGAACATTTACCATGTGAAACCGTGTGACAACAGGGTAAGAGAGTACAGGCAAGTATGGGCATCAGTTGCCCTGCACATACCCTGCGGGTATATATGTTGGGTGAACGAATGGGTGATGATGATGATGATGGTGGTGGGTCATGGCTGATGTCTTGTTTGCTGCCAAATGTGAAACTCTCACTGATCTTCACTTCCGCAGTAAAGTGTGTGTGGGGGTGGGAAAGGACAAGATTAAATACAAAACAAGAAAAGCAATAGTACCTGGCTTGACTTATTACATGCTGAAGTTTGGTTGATGGGAAGATTGCTGCTGCTGCTGCTGCTGCTGCTATTCTGCATAAAACACTGTTGTTGTTGCTGCTGCTCTGCAGAAAACACTGTTGTTGTTGTTGTTGCTGCTGCTGACAATGTGACAACTCTCATTTTCACACTTAACTGCAGCAGCATCAGCTGAATTTATGAAACAAAAGAATCATGGTGGCATGAAACAAGGAAGGAGGATGGGCATGATCATCATAACTACAGTCCACTACTATTTCTTTGTGTTCTTTGTTTTATTTCATGAGTACCCACACACACACACACACTCTCTCTCTCTCTCTCTCTCGCTCTCTCTCTCATTACTTCCTCACCATTTTCATCTTCCTGCTTGCTGCTCTAGGACATTGGGGTGCAAGCTGCTGAAAAACCTCTAGGAAGAAGAAGAAGAGCCTGCTGGTATTGAAAAAGGAAAGGGAGAGAACTGTAGAGGAGGAGCAAGTAGTGGGGAGAAGTGCAGAGGATTTTGTTGATATTTGTGTTCTAGTCAAGCTGTTTGTTGTACGT
>Ga0116229_10013699_pt1 | contig 11409 bp, 7 predicted proteins | sample S1TSphgellanicum_3_FD_87313 | JGI IMG/M metagenome (GOLD analysis project Ga0116229, IMG submission 87313) | Host-associated microbial communities from peat moss isolated from Minnesota, USA - S1T2_Fc - Sphagnum magellanicum MG | ecosystem: Host-associated > Plants > Peat moss > Unclassified... | reverse complement strand
AGCCGCCTGCATCTCCATGATCGTCAGCGAGTCCTTGTTCCATTCCCATGTTTTAGCGTCGAAAACCGTGGCATTCGTCATTAACCAAAACCATGTAGGAAGCCTAAGTATGTATACCTCTCTGTTGTTGCTGCTGCTGCTGGGATCTTTGCTAGAGAGTTAATGTTTGTTTTTTTGCTTTCTTGCAAAATGGTGCCCAGATCAGTTTGCCAGTGAGACACACAAGGAAAAAGGACAGTTTGGTGACTTTCACCACAATTGTAAACAACCTTGTACTGAAATGATCTTGCAAAGGATGGCATTCGAACCTTTGATCTTGATATTTGATGATGATGATGCTTTCCTTCTTACATAAAGCCAAAGCTCCTTACCATCATCAGCTTCAGAAATTAGGGTTTGAAGCTCTGTACTTGCCCTTGTGTACCCCAGGTTTTGTAACAGACAAACAAAGCTGGAAAGCTAAAAGAAAAGAGCCAAAGCTCCCTACCATCATTAGTTTCAAAAATTATAGTTTGGAATTCTGAACTAGCCCCCCCTATGCTTTGCAACAAACAAAACTAGAAAGCAAAAAGAAAAGAGCCAAAGCTCCTGACCATCATCAGCTTCACAAATTAGGGTTTGAAGTTCTGAACTAGCCCTAGTGTCCCCTAGGCTTTGCAGCAAACAAAACAAAGTTGGAAAGCAAAAACATAAGAGCCAAAGCTTCCTGGCATCAGCAGCTTCACAATTAGGATTTGAAGTTCTGAACTAGCCTTAGTGTACCCCGAGCTTTAACAAAGAAACAAAGTTGGAAAGCAAAAGAACAGAGCCCAAGCTCCCTGGCATCATCAGCTTCACAATTAGGGTTTGAAGCTCTGCACTCAAGTCATGGGCTTTCAGGCTTTAGTGTAAAAAGGGGCTGAGCTGAGCACCCAAGGGGCTGCTCTGAGCTGTTGCACCGTGTGCTCCACAGCAACACCTTGCAGAATCTCCAAGTCTCTCTTGTCACTTCCGAGATCCCGCTTCCAAAAAGATTCACCACCAGCTTATCAGTGTACCCCGCCTCCTTGAGAGCTAGCGAAAAATGTCGCGTGCATCTCGCGCTACTCCAACCCCACCAAGACACAAGGAAACAATTCGGGAATTCTTCACTTGTCGTCGTCATCCTCCTCCTCCTCCTCGTGCACTCTTTGGAAATACGACCAATATCTTGTGCTGATGCAACAGGGGAATATTTGAGGCAGACAGCTTATCTATACACACATAATGGAGCAATTCGTACACCTTCTCACCATATCCTACTACCCACTATTATTGTGAATCCGGGCTGAACTTGTCCATCCAAGTTCAAAACTTCAAACTTACAAACACAATCACTTTGGAAAGGACTTGAACCCTAATATGATATCAGATTTTTCCGAATTTAATTTTAAGTCCCACCCATCATACCCAAATATTAGTTAACCTTGTAACCTCATAAGGAACCAAACATGAACACAATTTACCAAACTTGTCCAAATCATGAAAATAGGGACATTTGAAGCTTGGGTTGTGAGAAGAACATAACTTGGTAAGTGACAACACCAATTTGGATTTTCTAATCCTTCCAAGTTGTAATAACCTCCTAATAAGGGAAATTATCTGTGAGTATAGAACTCTTGTGCAAATATGTAGACAATTGTGTCCAAATGTAGATTTAATCGATTGTGCAATTTATTTTTCAAACTTCATGAATGCATTTGTGGAGAAAGATTTCGAAATTTTTATAGATTTGAACATTGACACCATTGCAATTTCAACCAACTTCAAGTATTCATTTAATTGTTGAGTGAACAAACAACATGTATTTAATTAATTATGGATTATATTGTTAATTCTAAACTTTTCTTGGTGGTTAGAATCAAGTTTTTTATTGAATTTGAAGCAAAACATTGGAGACATCTATTTGATAAATCATTTAGTGAGTCAAAACATTATTGATATATGTTGTTACATCACACGATGGCCCCCAAATCAAAGTTTCTCTCCAAATTTTGAATTTTCAAATGGTTATTTGTTAATAAGTCCAGAATTAACTAAATACATGGTAAGCCATTGTTGTTAATTGTGACTCACAACTTGATCACTAGATTAATATCAAATTGCTTAACCAGATCCTTTTGTGCTTGCATCTCCATGGTGAATTTAAATAATCACATTTGCAAATTTATGAGGTCTGCATTCAAAAGTCTCACAACCTATAGTAATGAAGGTTTCACCTTCTTTGCTTCACAATATTGACCCCTTATGACAATGAAATGTAAGGAAAAAGAAAATTTAACGTCATGTTACATCCAAAATTGTGCATACATAATGCTGAAAGCATTCATCATCTCAAAATCCAAAAAACACCAATCCAATTCATTAATGGACATATTGGCTACAACAAAACATTGACTTTTCACTTGCATGATGGATATCTCAAGAACATCCTTACACATAAGCTGGTTAACCCCAACAAGTGGATTGAAAATGCTCATTCTAGTTATTAATTGTTAATTTTGAATACATCATGAAAAGATTTGCTTGGCAATCCTTATAACTACTATAAATTTGTAGATGAAAACATCCATCTTTTGCACGAAGTTGATCAAGGCATTAACTACTTCCAACAATGGTAACAAACAAAACAAGCCCAACAACCTGTGGAGATCACAAAGGAGGTCTAAATTCAACTTTGCTTGAGCAACAAAAACATTGTCTTGCGACATTTTGACAATCAATGTTTTATATTCTTCCATCACATGTTTCAAAGGCTCCACCATGCTTATCCATTGAATCTTCACATTTAAAAAAAAATTCAACCCCCATATGCCCATGATTTTGACAAGCTAAGTGAATTCCAAATGTACATGAGGGATGGAATAATCAAAATAATAATATTGTTTGCATTTCAACCCTTAACAACATGTTGAAATGTGAGAATATTAATATAGGAATTCTTTTCCATGCATGCATCATATACACATGTACTAAAAGCTAGGATTGATTATCAAAAATAATAATTTCAACTCAAAGAAGAAAAAACTTTCCTTAGCCATAATAGTTTGAATTATTTTCAAAACTTGTTCACACAAGCAATTTGCCCTTTCCCACCCAAACCCATCAAACCAATGTTCCATGGGATTGTTAGGAACATTTAAATGCACAAATAAGTTTTGTATTGTTGTTTATTTTTTCATGCGGTGGCCATGGTTAAGTAAGCGAAAATTTAAGGCAAATTGCACAATCTTATTCTTCCTATCAAGAATTTGAATTGAACCATGAATGATTTACTACAACAATGTTTTCAAGACCCTTTGCAACTTAAAACTTTTCATCAGCAACATGAGTATTGTTTTTCAAGAAGTTTCATGATGACTTTCATGTTTCCAAAGTGAAACAAGCTTGGGAACTAAAAGTTTTTCTATGCCTTCAATTAGGGTGCATACCTTACACCGAACTTGAACAACTTTCCCATTAGAACCTAAAATTGACTCTACCTAAGGAAGCTTGATTGGCCAACTAACCTAAAAATGCATGTTCAATTCATAGGCCTTCTTTTGTTTCTTGGTCAATTCAACATTTTCTTGGGTCAAAATTGGGTCCACAAACACAAAATGAGGTTCCATAGCAAAAGGAACTTCAACAAAAACATCATCATCATCAATATAATGGTTGCTAGAAGGACCATCCCCTTGAAAGATTTTATCATCAAACAAATATTTGTATTTGAAGTTCTTAGGGGGCTACATCTTCAATGGAAGTTTAGACATGCCACTTGAGCAACAAGAAAAAAGAACACAAATACATAAAAATGAGGATGAACACAACCAAATGCCAAGAACATCCCACGTCTCATCTCCCCAACAAAACAAACACAAGCAAGTTTCAGGAATTTAAAAAGCTTGATTTCAAAAAATTCAAATGCATTTAGAAAATGAAAACACATGAAAAATGTTTAGGAATCAAATGTACATCTTTGCGATTCGGTTGTTATTTTGGTTTTAAAGCTATCAATCACATTTCAACGGCAAATTGAAACATTGCACAATCAAACATTGTGACTTCCAAAGTTCCAAGCTCCAATAGATAATCTCCCAAGTCTCCAATCTCAACAATGAATAATTTTTTTATAATCCAAATCTGTGAAGGATTTCAAATTGTGAACCTCATAAGAAATCCCAACATTCACGAGCCATGAGTGACCAATGCCATCATAAACCCAAAAGCTTAAAGCTTCAAGACTTGAATCTAAACAAAATCCTCCATATCCTTAGTGACTCCTCACCTTGATCCTATGGTGGCAAATTCGACATCAAACCAGTAATGGCAATTGATGAAATGGCGTGAAATCTTGTAAGTGTAAATGACATATTGAAGCTTAGAAGTTATATGGGTAAAGGCAAATGTAGGAGATGAGAAGGGAGGATTTGGCTCCATTTTCACAAATCTACAATGGAGGTGGCTCTTTGTTATTCAATGATGGAATGGTGCTTGCAATTGTTCATAAGAATTTGATGGTGCCATCACTCTTTTTAACCCTTTTTCCCTTCATCCCTTTGACAGGCCCTAATTTCCAATGAGTCTTTTGGTGAAAATTCTCACAGGAAAAAAAAAAAAAAAAAACGTTGGTCACAAGTTATATTGACCACTTTCAAACTTGAAAAGGGTTGTGGAATACCTGACTGCTGGTCTCTAGTTTCTTTGAACATTTAGCTTACTAGATCTGTGAAGAAATGAGCCAGATATCATGCCTAAGCTTAGGGACCAGCTCATGATGTCGGATGAACCAGAGCTCTTTTACTCTTGTGAATGGGTTGTTTTGGTGCAGTTGAAGGGGGCGGCTGTGAAGCCAACATGTCTACACTTTTGAAGCATTCAAATTTACTCAAATTGCAAATATGACCTAGTGGCCCATCCTAGGCTCCAATAGCATCGGTTCTTTTTGGCATGAGGTTTTGCCGAAATGAGATATATATCTAATCACAATATTCCCTTTTCAAAATCGCCAAATTTCAAGAAAAGCTTGGAAAAAAAATCTCTACTTTTATACTTTAATTTAGTTTGGTGGTATTTTAAAAAATTAGTTCTTTTACAGTTCCTGTCTGAAAACCTGTCACCATTTAATGATAAATCTCTCTTGGGATGTTAGCCAATGCCGCAACATCAGAAAATGGAAACAAAATATCATTGTCAAGCAGATGTCTGTTGTTTAATTTCTAATATTCTTGTTCACTTTGTTACCAGTATTGTCCGGTTCTTGCTTTTCAAGAGAACCACTGGTCTGGTTTGAATTCTTTTTTATAAAAGTTTCAAAGAACCTTTAGATTCAGTTCAAGGATTTTGCTCAATTTGATAGGACCTCCAGTGGGGTTCCAGACTTAGTTCTTCACATTTCAAGACCTCCAGTTCTCAAATCTTCAGAAAACAAAATCCTTATGCCATCCCCCCTGCCCCCACCTGACCCCAAGTATATTATTCAAAAAATAGTATACCTAATTATTATTTTCAAACTAATGACATATCTTGCATATTAGAAGAAAAACTAATTTAAATTTGGTTTACTAAAAACTCAAGAATAGAAACATGTATAACACAAGTTTTGAGGCTACTTGCAATTTCAAGTCCAGTTCAAGAGGCTGATTCTATCTTTTAGTTCCATTTTGAGGTCGGTTTTGCTTTTAGTTCTAGAGTTCTTTTCCCAAACTTTAAAACCAATTATCTGGGTAACTAATAACTAGCCCAAGAATCAGAACTGACACTGACCGAAAACCAAAACCGCACAACACTAATTATTATGGGCCAGAGTGAACCAGCCTCACCAATGCACCAGTTGGCCGTTTTGTCCATAGGATGGGTTGTTTTTCTCCATCCAACTCCTGACCTTGAGTGGGCAAGCTAAACACTTGGCCTTGCCTGAAAGAGCATCTCACGTGTCTTTCTATCTTTTATTGATTAAACCTCTCCCTCTTAGCAAAATTTTTATCTTTTCCTAGTTAAAACTTTTATATTTTCTTGTCTAAACATTTATCTTTTGACAAACTTTTATCTCTTTTCAGCTAAACAAACCCTTACGTCTTGACAAAAAAAATTATTTCTTTTCTTATTGACAAAACAACATTTTCTTTTCATCAAAACCTCTACTCATCGGCAAAATTTTTATATCTTCCTATCTAAACCTTTACCTTTCAAGAAAACCTTTGTATTTTTTGGCTAAATATTTACTTTTCGACAAAAATTTTTTTCTTCGTGTACAATTGGGTGGACCCAATAGGAACATCACACTAAATTTTATAGGACCCGTCAAACTTTGAAAAAATATAGGAAACACTTTAAAAAGTGTTTTGATTGAATTGTTTTCTTGAATACATTACCCATGTTCTATAGAACTTGAAACTATGAAATAAAAAATATTTTGAATTTTGATGTTCCTTATCATTGTGCTTAGAAAAAGTTTCAGGGATGTCATGGTGGCCACCTTTCTTGAACTTTTTAGTCAAGAACACCTTTGAAACAAGTAAAGGTTTTTTTTTTTAATTTATATAATTTTTATAAGTACTTTAAATGGTATTCTACTTGAATTTTTTTTTAGTAATCAATCGAATAGAAGTGATTTAGTTATCAATTTTCAAAATTCAAAAACGTGATTCATGAAAAGGTCATGACAATTAAGAATACAATTTTTTATTATTTCCCACTTTTTTTTATTCCAATAAAAACTTTAGACCATATATTTTGAAATGCAATGGATAAATATGAGAAAATAATAATTTATAATTATGAAAAGATTTAAAGGAAAGGGCCCAAGAATATTATTTGGCCAATTTTGGTTCCTTAATATTCCTTGAGGTGGTTCTTAATGGTGCCACTCAATTGTACTTTCACCCCCTACCTAACCCACCTTCTGTAAAAATAATTGTTTTGCATTTTGTCTTTGTACAATTGTTAATATGTATGGCATTTACCATTTGGATTATTTAATTTATTATTATTATTATTATTATTATTGGATTAATTAGCTTTAAACTTTAGGGCTAAATCTTCCATCATTAATTTTTTTCATTTGAATAGTTTTAAAATTCAAAACATAATTACTTTTTATGGAAAAAAAAAATTCCATTTATATGCTCTAGCTTAGGATGCAAGTATTGCATTTTTAAAAATGGTATTGTATGATGTAATACCTACACACAAAAAACTATGAAAACCACCTAATCCAAGTTGAAAGTAATTGGATGACAACCCAATCTAAAATTGCAATACCCACATCAACCTTCAATCACCATGTTTAAAATGGTTTGGGGTTCCCAAAATTAGCACCTATTTTCATGATTCACATGCATGATAAATAATGGCTTTATTTTGTAATACCTACACTATGGACATGAATTCCATTGAAAATGACCCAATTTTGGTTCATGGTTGTTAGTTGGAGACATAGTCCCAAAATGCAATATCCACAACCCCATAAATTAGGTTTCAAAAGGAATAGTAATAACCCAATAAACTAGCACATATTTTGTGCATTGTATGTAAGTATTGCAACTTTTTGTCCAAATGTCAATGCATATTTTGTGACCCATATGTGAATATTACACATGATTCCAAAAGCCTAATGTGTATTGAATAATTATATGTGGGTATTGCAAATTCTTCCCCAACATCATGGGAATTTTACTAGACATTATGTAAGTATTGCCTAAGAACTTTAAGTTTCAATAATGTAGATGTGAAGTTATAATGGAACAATAAAACATGGTTTTGAGTCCTTGACAAAAGGGTTTGTCAAGAATCAATTTCTTTTTACATATATCTAGATGTCATAGGGGATGATGTTCTCAAATGAAAACCCTAACCTTTGTGTACACAATAGGTTGATGGAAATTGCCAAGTCTATAAAATTGTGTCAAAAATGTCCACTACATATAATCTTCCCCACACCCTAATCCCTATCCCATGGAGAACACTCTCTAAAACTAGAATCCACACCACCTATTGCATGCCCTTTGTGATGGGTTATTGTTTCCTTTACCACATTCCCCACATGTTGGTGGGTATAAATCTGGCAATGTTGTAATTAAAAACAAATTATAGTCACCACAAACCTATCCTTATCGATCTCACAAATTCTACATTAAAACAACAACCCATAATTAGCATGGGCACTCCAAAACAAGGAAAAAGGGGGGAAAATAGGTGGGTATGAAAGCATATTGTTCATGAATCATTTTGGATTCATGGAAATTGACAACTACATTGATTTCCAATATTTGACTTGTTTTGTTGCATTACATAAATGTAATCACCACATACATTACATTCTTCAACCATTTATGTTTACATTGTAATGATTGTGATGGATCTTTGAAAACCCATATTGAATTTATGCACATTAGTGCATGCACAAATGGGTGGACTAATCTGGGTGTCACATAAGCCAATTCTACCTTGTGGTTGTCATTGCCATGCCCATGTTGTTTTATAGATCTTGAAATTTATTAAAATGAACTTGGTTTAAATATCTTAACTTGAATATCTACATGATGGGCAAAATCATTTTCAAATTTTAAAAATTTGTAAAAGCCATGGACTTTTGAACTCAAAATTCATGGACTATAACTCTAATTACTATTTTTTTATGGATTATGATATGATCCATTGATTGATGGGTTGTGTGTTAGGAACTTGAAATTAGTAAGATATCATAATTAGGAAGCAAAAGGTTAAAAAAAAGAAATAATTGAATTTCAAAATTATATTTATGAACTTTTGAATGGGCTAATTAAGAGCATTTTTTTTATAAATCCATATCATATTGGAGGAAGAGTTGTTTTATGGTATTTTTGTTTACATGCTTAAAGAAAGAGAAACCATGTAAAAATTCATGATTGATCAAAAGATGTGGAAAAAAATGCACTCAATCAATAAAAAAAATGGACAACACCAAACATCATACCATCTCCATAACATGGCAATGAAATGAGCAAACACCACCCATTTCCATAGCATGAAAGGTTTCTTTGAAAAATTAAAGGCAAGAATAGAAAGCTTTAGCATTTTGTTATAATGAATGTTTGACTTGATTGAACTTATCTTCAAGATTGAGCTTTGATTTCATTTCATCAATCCCCAATGATTTTGTTACCCGTTCAATTGTGATAGAATGATCATTCATCAACATTAACACACACATTCCTGCCTACTCCTTAAAAAACAACTCCTATTACCACATTTTTTTGCAACTAATCTTCAAAATGGGATAGGGTTACTTGAACAATGGAACAATAAAAAATTTAATCAAAACATGAATGCTTTTGCATCAATAGTAGCTTGCCTTTCAACTTTCCAAACATATTTTGCGAAAATTAACACATTTGGACCTTTTAGCTTTTCAAACACACATTACCAAAAAAAAACTTAGTCTTCTACAACAATGAAATCAAAACCCACTCAAAATCCAATGGGGGAGTGAGTTGGGTTTCATCTAGATGAAAACCCAAAATGAGTTTTCTCCAACTAGTGCATTAATGAATGTTGGGTCACACCAATTGTTATTATGTGTCAAATAACAATTGAGGATGGGGGTGTTCCCAAACAAATTAACTCCTCAAACATCAACCAATGAAAGGATTAATGCTACTAGGAACACCCTCATGTTTGATGGCATCATCCCAAGTAATAATAACTTAGCAAAATTTTCCCAAATCTAAAAATATATATCATGTGGTTCCACATGAAAATTTGATACAAAGAGTTAATTTTCCAATGATACTTGTCAAATATCATGGGGGAAAATAAAACATAATGCATTTCACAAAGTGAAACACATCCTAGATAATTCATTTCCTATTCAAAACGCCTTGCTTTTTTAGGAGACAATAGACTTATCCACAAGGTCAATCAAATCAGGGACCAAAATGCCCAGTTTAGTTGAAACTGAAGATGAAACGCCCAAAAAGGGCAAAAGAAAATACATTGTTTTTAAACGAGGGGCAAAATTGATAAAAATAGTTTCATCTCAAGTTCTTGATTTCATGAAGTGCCTTAGTTGTAATATTCATTGTTGCAAGAATTCAAGTTTTTTTATAAAAAAATCATGTGCAATTGAGTTTTGGTGGAATTTTTTTTTTTTCAAAAAAAAGCCAAATTTCACCCAAAAACATATGGGTTGGGGAGGGGTGTCACCATAGGTCTGTGTATACTAGCTACACTTTTAGTGGTCCTTATTGCTAATTAAGTCTAAATCTGCCTAGGGCCAAAGTGAACTAGCACCCACTAGTGCACTAGTTGTGGATGAGGTTGTTTTGGTTATTTTGGGATGAACCCAAACCATTTAACCTAAACCAAACCAAACATTGAAGTGGGTTATTTTTATTTTATTTTCACTGGCCCACCCTTCCCTTAGACTTCAAAAGAATTCCCCCTTTTTTTCCCTCCTCTTTCTTCTTCTTCTCTTTTGTTTTTTTCTCTTCTCTTCCACTGACATCTTCTTCTTTTCCATTGTCCTCTTTTGCTCTTTCTTTCTTCTTCTCTTTCGCTACCATTTTCTTCTTTTCCGTTGTCCTCTTTTGTTTTTTCTTTCTTCTTCTCTTCCATTGCCATTTTCTTCTCTTCCATTGTCCTCTTTGGTCTTTCTTTCTTCTTCTTTTTCATTGCCATCTTCTTCTCTTCCATTTGTTGTTGTAGTTTTTTTTCTTCATCTTTTTTACTCCTATTGTTATTATGAATTCTTCTTCTCTTTTGTTTGTGTTATAGATATTTCTTTTATCATTTTTTTCTTTCATTTTTGTTGTTACTTTAGTTGCTTTTCATCTTTTTTTTCTTTTTTTTCCTCTATTGTTACAACTTCTTCATCATTTCCTTCTTTTTAGTTTTCCTTTTCTTTCTTCTAGCATTTTTTTTTCATCACATTGTTGCAATTACTGCCATTGTTTGTTGTATCATCATTAGTTATGCACATCACACTAAGTATGCCTATACCTTTTTCCTTCTTTTTGGTTTTGGTTTGAAAGCATAAGCAAAAAGGAAAAGTAAGAAAAAGAAAGAGAAGAAGACAAAAGAATAAAAGTGAAGGAAATGGAAATAAAAAAAGAAAGAAGGTGATAAGAAAAAAATTAGAAGACAAAGACTTTTTTTGTGTTTTTCTAGTTTTTTCTCTATTTTTCAAATTCTAGAAGAAGTTTGTTTTCTTTTCCTTTTTTCTATTTTTTCTTGAAGATGTTTTTCTTTTTTTTTTCAATCCAAGAAGAAGAATTCTAGTTCTTATTTCCTTTTCTTCTTCTTTTTTCTTTTTTTTTTCATTTTTTAAAAATAAGAAGATTTTTTGGGTCTTTTGCCCTATATTTTCAAAAAAAATTATTTTTTAAATGCTAGAATATTTTTTCTTTTATTATGTTTGTCCTAAATATT
>Ga0116229_10013698_pt1 | contig 11410 bp, 3 predicted proteins | sample S1TSphgellanicum_3_FD_87313 | JGI IMG/M metagenome (GOLD analysis project Ga0116229, IMG submission 87313) | Host-associated microbial communities from peat moss isolated from Minnesota, USA - S1T2_Fc - Sphagnum magellanicum MG | ecosystem: Host-associated > Plants > Peat moss > Unclassified... | reverse complement strand
GTTTCTTTTTCATTGTGTAGTAATGCAATATTGTTACTTGTAATAATGAACTTCTTATCTATTTTTGGGTGAGGATGATTTTCATAATTACTTAACTTGAGTTCAAATTGGTTATTTTAAGACATTTATTTTGTGAACAATTTTATGCAACTTCGATAAGTAAATTTGGTAAGTTTTTTTGGTTGAATGATTTATAAATATTTTAATTTAATTTTTAGAATTGTGATGTTTCATTTTCATAGTGAAGTAAGGAGGATTAAGTGCATGTGTGTTCATTTCTTGTCTTGTAAATGTCAATGCACAAAATAATAAAGGTGGTTTTGTATAGGGAAAGGGTTTATTTGTAAACCTTTCCGGATTTTGAGATGTTGCCTTGAGGTCAAAAAATTTGGAAAGGTATTTAGATAGACCTTTCACTAAAGTAAAGAACTTCAAAATTTTAAAATTTATATTTATGTTTCTTTCTTTATTTTTTACATTTTCCCCCTTCATCATGTGTACCTATAAAGTTGTTATAACATCATTCTAATTTCATTTGTCTTTTTTTATGTTTTTGTTTTTTGCTTTCAACATTGCACGTCTCTTTCTACTTACTTGTTATTTTTTTTTTTCTAAATTTTTACCTCATTTTAAAAATACAAGCCATTTTTTAAAAAATAAAATTTTATGATGCACATGGAGATTTGAGAAAATATTTAAAGAATATTCATTTTTAAAGAAAATTTGGGTAGATGGAAAAGGGGGAAAAAGAAAGAAATAAGTAAATAAATAAAAGATATGGGAAAAAAATTTAAATGAAAAATATGGTGTAAAGATTAAATTTTCAAAAAAAATTTTGCGGGGTCAAAAAATACCTTGTCAACCTTTTGGGGTTTAGAAGATACATGAACATATCATCATCATTGGTTTCTATGGACCATGTATAAAGTTTTTTTTCTTCATTAAGATGATTAAATCATGGTCATTGATCATAATATTTACAAATGATTGCCTAATTGACAATTATGCATAAGAATGACCATTTTTGACAATTATGCGCCAAAATAACCATTTTTGATAATTATGCGTCAAAATGATGAAAGTTTGGGCAATATTTTTTTGTCATTTTTTGGCAATGGCAATAACAATAGTAAGAGCAAGAAGTATTTAACATGTGCTACAAAATTTTTTGCCTTCCTTGAATGACAAGAAGTCTAACTACGAATGGCTTTGAGCCATCACCATGCCACCAATAACTGCCAAGTATCTTCCATTTTTGCAAATTACTCTTCAATTTTTTGGGTGGGTAAAAGAACCCAAAATGTATAAAAAAAAAATCCAAATTTCTTTATGTTTGAAACAATTTATATGTAAACTTGTAAACAAATGAAAAACCTAATTAAAAGAGTTTCATAAATTTTCATTATTTCATATGTGAGGAGCCAATCAAAATGTCTCAATATAATAAAATTAAATAAAATGAAAAGCATTGTAACTAAATAATGCATTTGATAACATGTATTAAAATGAATAGGCCATCATTTCAATTACAACTAATGATAAAATAATATGTTTTAAAAAATATATATTATTATGGCATATGTTAAAATGTTATCTAAATAATTAATACATTTGCACTGAAATGATTATAATTTTTTTTATTGAACATAAATTTTAAATGCATAAAGTGGACATTTTAAAAACTATTATGCAAAAAAAATTAAAACAAAAAATCCATAGTATGAAATATTGTTATTTAATTAATCACATACTTGTATTCAAAATTTGCATAATTTTTTTGGGTCAAATTGATTAAATCATATTATTAAAGAATCTAAATTAAATGTATTTTCATCAACCAATTAAAACATGTGAAATGAAAAAAAAATGAGTGAAAAAACAATGTTGTTATTCCATAATTGTATTATAATGTTGAATTACATTTTTTACAAATAATTATTCAATTGAAAATAATTTTTATAACTTTAGTATACATTTTTTACAACATTTCAATATAAAATTGTATCAATATTTTAAAATTCAATGTTATAGTAAGAAGATAAAATGTAAATAATACCCCTATTAAAAGATTAGGTATTTCATATTATTTACCCATTTATAATCACAGTTTGTTATGAACGTTAAAAAAATAATATTCACATTTTCAACTTCAAATCATATCTTACATCTCAGAATGCATTATTTTCAATTATAAATGCATTGATTCACTATGAACATGATTAAAATTATCAAACCTAAAACTAAAAACTTTAATATAAACCCATGTTACATTATTTACATCCATTAAAATGATCATTTGAACATTTTGTATCTATCCATTTCTTTTATTTTTTATATTCAACTTTCATAATTTTAAAATTTAGGCTTTTATCCATATATATTATATGGCAATAATACTTAATGTGCCCTAAACTTCTTAAACGATTGAAATGCAAATGCTAGAGTGAAATAATGAAAAAACAAATTGGGGCATGATCCTTAATTCGTAGCACTTGTGGGGTAAGAAAATATGCTAAAGTTTCCGAATGAAACTAGAACAAATTCACAAGCAAAAGTTCAATATGAAATTAACTTGCACAACTAAATAAAGAAAACAATTAATGCGAATTGGAAACAAATGATGTGATAGATTTAAAAGGGATAACCCCAAGCTTAAGCATTACATGGCCCGTAACCTTTTGGAAGAGGCATCATTCACCTCCATTCTAATATATTTTGTAACTCTTCACAAGGGCTACATTGAAATAACATTTTTCTTTCGAATTTTTTTATTTACTTTAACAAAATTATTTGTCATAAGTCAAATTTACAATTTGATTATCGAAATTTGACTACGAGCTTTTCTTTTGATCATAACTCATGATTAATTCTCAAATTCCCTGAAATATTTAATTATAAATCTAAATGTGAAAACAACGAAAGAAGAAAGAGCTTAAATGTATTAGCCACATGATGATTAATAAACTACATTATTTATGGGAAAAAGAAATGTAATATCTACATGACAATTTAAACATGCACACTATATGTGAATGCAAAATGTAATACTCATGTTATGACCTTAATTCACTGTTAAGGGGTACAAATTTTTAAATTAATTAGTGCCATAAACATCGTAATAACTAGTTAGTGGGGGCAAAATGTAATATCCACACTATGACCTTAATCCATGCTATACATGGAGGAAGGAAATGTAATACCTATATGACAATTTAAATATGCACATTATATGTGAGGGCAAAATGCAATACTTACATAATGACCTTAATTCACACTATATATGGAAAAGGGTGATGTAATGTTTGTGTAACAATTTAAACATGCACATAATATGTGGGGGCAACATGCAATACCCACATTATGACCCTAATCCACATAATATATGGGAAAAGGAAATGCAATATCTGAATGACAATTTAAACATGCACACTATATGTGGGGGCAAAATGTAGTACCCACATTATATTATGAAAAAATTATGTCCGTTGCAACTTGTCTAATGCAACTAGAAAATGCTCGATAAAATTAGATTACAATTAGATAGATTAGTTATAGATTTTTCATAGTGTTATGACCTTAATCCACACTATATATGGGAGAGGGAAATGCAATACATGCATGACAAATTAAACATGCACACTATATGTGGGGGTAAAATGCAATACCCATGTTATAACCCTAATGCATTGTTAAGGGGTACAAATTTTCAGATTAGTTAGTGCCATAGGCATCATAATAACTAGTTAGTTACTAATGGTAGATTTATTATCCCTTACAAAAAAGGTGAAATTAATGGGATTAAATAATTCATGTTAATGAGTGGTTGGGTGTAATCCACCCAATCATCTAGGTGATTTATATGAAATGATTATGATAAGAACCTTATTTTCATCAGGTCAATGTGAGCCTTGTGTGATTTTGTTAAGAAGAAAAATTAGAGGAGAATTTGGAGGAATTCTATGACATTTAATAAGCTTGTAATTTGGATTTGGAATAGATAATTCTTTTGGAGAAATGTGTGGAAGGAGTAATTGGAAATGTATTTGTACTTGTGTGTTATTTTAATGGAAAATGTTTAAAAAACCTTCATGCGTTTTGTGAGTTTATTTTATTAGGATATACATAAAGTAATATAGTTTAAACTTACATAATGTGTTATTATATTTTTCATGGTAGTTATGTGTTTTTTTTTAAAAAAATTTAAGAATGTATATAAAGTGTTAGCCTCTAGAGTAAGGATTTACTAGTGCCACAATAAGGCAGTATTTAGTATGTGGTAGTAGGAAGAGGGGAAATACTTGAAGGTTGAAGTTTGTAAAATAGGTGGGAATGCTACACATGGTAGGTAATAGCTATGAGTGGGTGTAGTGGTTACAAATGGTGGGTAGTGTCACCAAAGGGTTCGCATGCGTTATAAAGGTGGGATTGTAGTTGTGGAAGGCTTGCACGCCCACTAGGGCAACATTTAGAAACATTGAAAGTACTACAAAGCATTAAACGATATTTATTTTTTACTTATTTTCATTTCACATGTTTACTTTTTATATTTCCTTCCCTTAGCATTATTGGAGTTATCGCAACCCTAGCCTTGGGCTTGCGACCAAAGCAAGGGCTTGCAAAGGTGTGGGTCAAAAGTGAGCCTGGGAGTCACATTTCATGCTTCCAAAAGTGCAGAGAATGTGAAGGAACGAACCTCCACACTCCCAAATGAACTCTCACTTTCGGGATTCCCAAATTTTTAGAGGGCGTTTGCAAGGATCAAAACTCATTAGATTAAAGCGTTCCTTATATCAATGGAAAGATCTTAAAACGTAAATGTCTAAAATGGGTTTGTATGACCCATTTGGGTACCTAAAACATAAGTTATGGCCAAAAGAAAGGCCAGAAGTCAATTGGCTAATTTGACTCCCAACCACTAAAAGTCAAGAATCGCCCCAATTTCCTTATGTACATGTGGCATACGACATATCGTTGGAAAACTCTCAACGAAGGCTACACATTTTCTTTAGATCTCACTTCAATTGGAGGTTTTCACACAGAGTTATGCACCTCCAAAGTTGCGGGAGTCCCAATTTTAGGAATTTCAAGACTCCCACTTGAGAGTCCCAGGACAAAATGACATTTGAGTGTTGGCCCCATGGCTAAGCACAGAGAATACTATAAGGGAGAAAGGTGGTGGCTTCCCCCAAGTTAGGGTTGTGGTGAGTCTTATGAATTTGTGTTTGTTCATGGTTCGTTTATGCACCAAAAGTGCTTCAGTTACACACTAACCAACTTGTTATTTAGTTTGTGCAGGTCTGTGTGAATAATTGAGTTGCTTGTCAATCTTACTAGTCCCCATCCTGAAGCTCCAACACGCCCTTCTACCCCCAAAGTGTTACGAATCGAGGAGTGCACCTCACCTCCTTTTCCTTTCACTATCTTCACCTTTGGACTTGTAGTGAGTCCATTAAGGAGCTTGGGGGTGTGTTAGGAGTAGCCTATAGACAACATGGTATGTTTGTTTTTAGATAACAAACTTTACTTTTTTTTTCCTCTTTGTGTGAACTCTTACCTATTAATCGAATAGTTATAATAAAATAAGCAAATGAAAATAGTTTCTTTTTGGGAATACTAAAGCGTTGACCTTATTCCCTTAGCCTTACTTCCTTGACGATGGTAATGTTTTGGGGTCGCAATTTCACCCCTTCACATCCACACTATCTATGGGAGGTTAGAATGTTAAATCCATATAACAAACATGGAACATTCTTAATGAAATTTGATAACCATGTTAAAATCCATCCAAGGGTATTTATTTCCTTAAATTAGGAACAAAAAAATTTTGTTTTAAAAATGATTAAGAAAAAATATCATATCGTTAATATTAAAAAATGATATCATGTTCAAAGGAGTTGCAACCTAATTTGAAAACACAATTTAAATAAATCAACACACTTTTCATTAAACCTTCAAATTTCAAACCCTAAGTGATCTTAATGGTAGATGCTCTCAACCTAATAATTATACAAAAAAATACAAATGGAATAAAAAAAAATTCATGACAATTATGTTTTGAATTTTAAAATGAATTAATTAAAAATGTTAATGAGTGGAAGCATTAGCCTTAGAGTTAAAAACTAATTACCCCAAAATATTTATATATAAACCTAAATAATTTAATGGTAAATGTCATAAAGATTAATAACTATATAAACACATACAAATGTCATACAAAATAATCTTCTAGGAATGAATCATGAATTCAAATTAAAACATAATGAAAATAAAATTTTAAATGAATGATTTAAAATTTTATTTTTTTATTTTTAGTGTGGTCACTTCAACTTGAAGGCCCAACTTGAGACCTTTTTCATTCACCTTTAGAAAAGATAAAATAATTTTTGTTACAAGTATTTGTATGTGAAAAATTCCCCTTAAAATCACTTAGGATTGATTTTGATTAGTATTAAAAATTGTGCAAATATTCATATATGTTTGATGTATTTTTAACTTTAAATTTATTAAGTCTATTGCTTAATTAAATAAATTTCATCTTGCATTAAATGGTCCAAAGTGGAAGTAAATGACTACCACAAAAACAATTCCCACAATTACGATACCCACATTTGGGGTTAATGACTTATCATCATCATGAGTTTAAATAGGATTAAAATAGATGTTAATGGGTCATTTGCAATACCCACATTTTACATTATAATTTATGTAATCAAAGTCTACAATTTGTAAGTGATGCACCCCCAAGTTCCTTGATGGATCCAATTATGAGTCTAAAGGTGAAAATAGCGGAAGGAAAAGGAATTAGGGCACACTCCTTGGCTCGTAGCATTTCGAAGTAGAGGGGTGTGCTAGAGCTCTAGATGGGACTGAAAAGAGTGACAAGCAAATCAATTATTCACAAGGACCTGCACAAACCAAACAACAAGTTGGTTAATGCATAGCTGGAACACTTTTGATGCATGGACGAACCACGAGCAAACATGGACTCATAAAACTCACCACAACCCCAATTTGGGGGAAGCCACCACCTTTCCCCCTTATAGTATTCTTTGTGCCTAGCCACGGGGCCAACACCCAAATGTCATTTTGTCATGGGATTCTCAAGTGAGAATCTTGAAATTCCCAAAATCGAAACTCTCGCAATTTTGGAGGTGCATAACTTTGTGTGTAGACCTCCAATTGAGGTGAGGTTTAAAGAAAAGTTATAGCCTTTGTTGAGAGCTTTCTAGTAGTATGTGGCATGCCACCCACACACAAGGAAATTGGTGCAATTCTTGACTTTTAGTGGTCAGGAGTCAAATTGGTCATTTGATTCCCAACCTTTTTTTTGGCCATAACTTGTGTTTCAAGTACTCAAATGGGTCGTGTGAGCCCATTTTAGACATCTACGTTCCAAGAGATTTCTAATAGTGAAAGTAACTTTTCAAACTGACGAGTTTTGACCCTTGCAATCGCCTTTTGAAAATTTGAAAATCCATTGGGACTCCAACTTCCAAAGTGGGAGCTCATTTGGGAGTGTGGGGGTTCATTCCCTCACATTCTCTTGCACTCCTAGGAGCATGAAATGTGACTTTTGGGCTCACTCTTGAATCACACCTTTGTAAGCCCTTGTTTAGGTCATGAGCCCAAAGCTAGGGTTGTGACAACAAATGCCTATGTAGGTATGATGATGTGTGGGTAAGTAGGTTTTGCTAATAAATAGATCTTTTGCTAAAAATTGAAGTGGCATTGTAAAAAACAAATGTTTTACCAAGAAGAAAGGGTTTAGCTAAAAAGAAATAAAGGTTTTGACAAAAGGTAAAGGTTTAGCCATGATGAGATAAATGTTTTGCTAAGAAGTAAATGTTTAATAAGAAAGTATAAAAGTTTTACTGATACATAAAAGTTTAATTAAGAAATAAAGATAATTAACAAAAAAATATAAAATTTTATTGAATTGTACAATTTAATTATGTAATAAAAAAAATTAACCAAGAAAATAAAGAGGTTTTGCCAATAAATAAAAAAGTTTTGCCACAAGGTAAATTTTTTGTTAATTGGTAGAGGTTCAACTATATATATATATATTTTGAGAAGTAAAGGTTTAACTGGGAAACATTATGAGAAATTGCGTTTATCAAAACTACATTACCATGTAATTAAAATTCAAAAAACAATTCATATATAACTATTATGCAACTATCCCTTGGGTATTACAACTATTGTGCAACTATCCTCTTAGAAATATAATGTATTAATAAATAAATTATCATGTTAAAAAATCAGTTAATTATATCATAATTGTAAGTGAATTGAAAATGGGTCTTCTATACAGTAATTTATATATATTGTACATCCATATGTAGTCAACCATGTTTGACTTTTTCAAAAGTTGCATTATAGTTGCATGTGACAACTATTTTAGAATTATTATAAATGTGTCATTAAAACAATAACTATGTTGTAACTAGTGTATAATGTACACACGTGTGATCATGCCACATTTCCACATTTCCATTGCCCATTATGGGATATATTTGCAACTAATTTTTTATTATGATTCCCATTGATACAATTAATATGGTCACTAGTGCACTACTATTAAAGTATTATTATTCAATTATGTTATGACTATAATACAACTACTTATAACTTTAATAAGGATACATAATTCATCAATTATCTATATTTTCATCATAGTGTTTCATTTTGAGTGATTTAAAATGTTATGGGAATGCTACTTCAAGTGTTAGAAATCATATTTGAAATGCAAAGGAAAATGAATAATGAAAAAAAAAACAAAAAGAGAAATAAGTTTTCCAACTTACAAAACATGTTATTTTTCTTTTTTTTCCTTGGACCCCTCTTATTTTCAAAGTTCATAACTTTCTTATTTCTTATTCATTTAAAACAATTTAAAGTGCTATAGGAGCACCACCTAAAGTTCTACAAATCATCTTTGAACTTTAACAACAATATAGTAACATACAAGGAATTTTGTGGGTGTTTGGGAATTGGCCTTTGTAGTATTTGGTGGTTTGTTTTATTGTTTTTGACCCCCTCTAGTTTGAGGGGCCATAACTTTATCAATTTTATTCCATTTTTTATAATTTTTAATGCACTAGACATGCCAATAGTAGGGGTTCAAATTTTGTTTAGACACCAAAAACAATGGAGCCCTCCCCTTGGATATGGCTTGCCTTGATTGTTTAAATGTTATAGTTACAACTCAATTGTAACTAATGAACAATTAAAAGATTTAACCCATATGTTTTGTTTTTGAATCGCATGATACAAACTATATAAAGAAGGTTTATTCTCTTATGGTTTCACATTAAAATACATGTGGCATTTTGAAATGAATTGAAAAAGCTTAACCTAAAGGCAAAACATAAAATTAAAAAAAAAATTTCATAACTATTCTTTAATGCACTTAATCTTATGTTTTTCTACCTACTTACCTAGGTAGGTAAGTAGGTAGGTAGGTAGGTCTTAGGTCAATACGTAAGTATGTAGGTTTTAAAACCTACAACCTACCTACCTATGGTTATGTACGACCTACCTAGTTACTAAAATATATTTTTATATTTTTCAAAATAAAATTAATATGCCATGTGGTAATTTTCGATTATGCCATGTGTCATAATTTCGAATCATCATTAATAATCATAATGGACGATGGAAATCAATATTATTATTTTTTAATGTTCAAAAATTTTCATATTGCCACATGTTAAATTTTAATAGATGGATGATAATTATTGACATTGGCATAACATCATGGGTGTAGTTATAATGGAGTGGAATAATAGTTGAAAATGAATTGTTTTGATTGAATTGTAATTGAATTGCAATGAATTGCACCATATATACAATGAGTTGTAATTTTGCATTTCATGCAACTTGTTCATTAACATTCATGACATATAAATACAATGAATTACAACTCAAAAATTGAGTTGCAAGGCCGGTTGCAAAACACCTTTTATTTTCATAATGAAAAAATAAAGGTTTTGTTAAACAATAAATTTAACCAAAAAAAAATAGAGGTTTTGCCAAATGATAAAAACATATAGAAGTTTTGCTAAAAGGTAAAGGTTTAGCCAAAAAAAGATAAAAGTTTTGTTAAAAGGTAAAGATTTAACTAATAAGATATAAAGGTTTTGCCAAGAAATTAAGGTTTAACCAAAAAACAAAGAGGTTTTATTGAGAGATAAAATTTTTGTTAGGAAAATATATAGGTTTTACTAAGGTTTCTAAGGTTTATCCAAAAAGAAATAAATTTTTTGTTGAAGGGTAGAGGTTTAGCCAAAAAATATATAAAGGTTTTACCAAGTGGTAGAAGTTTAACTAAAAAAAGAAAGGTTTAGTTAAGAAAATATAAAAGTTTTGTTGAAAATTAAAGGTTTAACTAGGGAATAAAAATGTTTTGTTGAGAGGTAGAGGTTTAGCCAAGGATTAAAAAGGTTTTGTCAAGAGGTAAAGTTTAGTTAGGGATTAGAAAGGTATTATAGATAAGTGAAGGTTTAACTAAGGAATATAAAGGTTTTGCCAAGAAGTACAGGGTTTAAACAAGGATTAAAAACGTTTTGCCAATAAATAGAGGTTTAACCAAAAAGTAGAAAGGTATTATAAATAAGTAAAAGTTTAGTTAGGGAACACAAAAGATTTTGCTGATAAGTAAAGGTTTAGCTAGGGAATAGAAAGTTTTGTCAAAAAGTAAGAGTTTAGTTAGGGAATAGAAAGGTTTTGCTGAAAAATAAAAGTTTAATTAGGCCCCAGTGAGTAAAAAGGTTTTGTTGAAAAGTAGAGGTTTAGTTAAGGAATAAAAAAGTTTTGTCGAAAAGTAAAAGCTTAGAAAGGTTTTGTTGAAAAGTGGAGGTTTAACTAAAGAGTAGAAAAGTTTTGCTAATATGTATAGCTTTAGCTAATGGATGAAAAGGTTTTGCTAATAAATAAAGGTTTAGTCAAGGAGTAAGAAAGTTTTGTCAAAAAATAGAATTAATCCAGGGAATAAAAAGGTTTTGTTGAAAAATAAAGGTTTAGTCATGGAGTAAAAATGTTTTGCCGATATCAGTTTAGACATGGAGTAGAAAGGTTTTGCCAATAAATAAAGGTTTAAAAAAAATTTGTTGACAAGTAAAGATTTAACCAAAAAATATAAACTTTTTGCCAATAAATAGAGGTTTAGCCAAAGAGTAGGAAGATTTTGCTGATAAATGGAGGTTCAACCAAGGAGGAATTTTTTTTACTGAAAGGTAGAGGTTTACTAAAAAAGAGATAGATGTTTTGCCAAGAGGTAGAGATTTAGCAAATTGAAAGAATAAAGAGTAAGTAGGTAAGTGGGTTGGTTGTAGTTGGTAGGTAGGAACAAGATGTAAGTTAATAGGATAGCTAGGTTTGTAGGGTAGCTAGGTGGGAGGATAGTCCG
>Ga0116229_10013695_pt1 | contig 11411 bp, 6 predicted proteins | sample S1TSphgellanicum_3_FD_87313 | JGI IMG/M metagenome (GOLD analysis project Ga0116229, IMG submission 87313) | Host-associated microbial communities from peat moss isolated from Minnesota, USA - S1T2_Fc - Sphagnum magellanicum MG | ecosystem: Host-associated > Plants > Peat moss > Unclassified... | reverse complement strand
GGCAGCATCCGGCGAAGTCGAGATCAAGCGGATGACGCCGCGGCCTGATATGGCCGATCTCGGGATGGCGCCTGCCCTGGAGCACCCTGCCCTCGGTGATGATGCCGCCGCCAATCCCGGTGCCGACCGTAATGTAGGCGAGGTGGCGCAGTCCCTGCCCTGCCCCATAGCGCGCCTCGCCCAATGCCGCACCATTGACGTCAGTCTCGAACGCGACCGGGACGCCGAGACTGCGGGCGAAGCTTCCGACCAGATCGAAATGGCTCCAGCCGCGTTTCGGTGTGGCCAGGATCGAACCCCAATCGGCGGCATCCGGCGAGAGCTGGACCGGGCCGAAACTGGCGATCCCCAGCGCTGACAAAGGGCGCCCCGCCGTCACGCCCTGAAAGAAAGCCAACGCCTCGGCCACGGTTACCGCCGGCGTGGTGGTCTCAATCCGCGTTTCAGCGATGATCGTCTGCGGATCGGTCGCCACGGCACAGATGAACTTTGTACCGCCGGCTTCGATCCCGCCCAGCAGATTCAATGTGTCGGGATCAGCCATAATACCCTCCAAGGATCAATCGATGCGGTCTGGGGCATCGCCTCATCGGCAATCAGATCGTGAAACGAAACGGCCGCGGGATCAATCATCGCCCGAAATGCGGCAAAAACCGGCGCCAGCGGCAGCGCCGCATCGGAAAAATTCAGCACCGCCAGAAAGCCTTCGCCGCGGGCAAAGCAGCAGAGGCCCGGCGCACCGCCATCCAACAGGCGCAGTAGCTGATCGCCCGCCAGATCACTCCGCGCCCGGCGCAAGGATGCCAGTCGGACGATCCGGGAAAAGAGCTGCCCGGCGACCGTTGCAGGATCGTGCCGCTGGGCCGCGGCCGCCGCGTCGAACGCCGGACGATGCAGCCACCGCCCGTCCGTTTCGCCGGGCGGCAGTGTCGCGTTGGTCTGACCCAACTCGTCACCCATATAAATCACCGGCAGGCCACCCACGGCAAAGATCAACCCGTAGAGCAGCACGACGCGATCGATGCCGCGCTGAACCAGCGGAAGATCGCCGGTCTCCACCCCCGCTTCGATCCCGCACAGCGACGCCGCCATGCCGTTGGTCGCGACCAGCCCGTTCGACTGGAATGCGACGCCCCGCGCGAATGACGAGCGGGCGGGATCGGTAAAAAACCGCGCCGCGTCGGTAATCAGCGCTTCGGCGGGATCGCCCAGCACCCGGCATTCCGGCGCGAGCACACGCCAACCGATATCATCATGACAGCGCGCATAGGTGAGCCACGTGCCGGCTTCGCCCAGCGCCGGCATGTCGCTCAGGACCTGATGCAATAAGGATGCGTCCTGATGCGCGATCGCGGCCCACGACGCGGCCATGATGCTGGTTTGATAAGCGAGCTGACATTCCTCGCCGGGCGCATCCGGCAGGCCGAAATAAGGCGGCAATTCCTGTGACGGCACCACCGCTTCGGCTTTCAGCAGCACGCTCGGCGCGGCGATCGATATAGCGGCCCTGATCAACCGCAGGATCATATGGGTCTCGGGCAGATTCTGACAGGTCGTGCCAAGCCGCTTCCAGAGAAACGGCGCCGAATCGAGCCGGAAGGCGCCAATGCCGAGATTCGCGAGACCCAGAATGATCCGCACCATCTCGACCAGCACATCCGGGTTTTCCCAGTTCAAATCCCATTGATAGGGATAGAAACTGGTCCAGACCCAGCCCTCAACCTCCGGCACGAAGGTAAAATTGCCCGGCGCCGTCTCGGGAAATACCTGCGGAACGGTTCGCTCGAACTGGTCCGGCAGATCACGGGTCGGAAAGACTCGATAGAAAGCGCGATAGGTCTCGTCGCCGGCCTTGGCTGCCTCGGCCCAGCGATGATCATCCGCCGTGTGGTTCAGCACAAGATCACTGCACAGCGTAATCCCCGCCTCAGCCAGTGCCGTCGTGAGCGCGATCAGATCGGCGTTGCTGCCGAGGGAAGGATCAACCCGCTCATGGTCCGATACTGCGAAACCACCATCGCTCGCGCCCGGCCGACGCTGCCAGAACGGTAGGAGATGCAGGTAGGTGACGCCCATTTCCTTGAGGTAGGGGATCCGGTCCTGTAAGCCAGCAAGCGTGCCGGCAAACCGATCGACATAGCAGCAATAGCCGAGTTCGGTCTGCGCCAGATACCAGGTCGGCCGCGCCTCCCGATCGAAATCAAGCCGCCATAACGCATCGGGACGCGCAAGCGCTGCCGTCTCAATTACCTGGATCAGGCGCAGCAGCGCCGCATCCGCACGCTTATGCGTTCCGTAGAGCGAAGCGAATGGCGCGGTCAGCCCGTCGCGATATGCCGCCATCCGCCTGCGCAGCGCCTCAAGACGATCAAGGGCGGATGGGAACATCGGGAAGCGCCTTCCAGCTCATTCTTGTGCGCAACCGAGGGCGCTCGATGAGCGCCCATGATAGACACGGGGATATACAGATTACAATCGATTGTATCCACCCCGATAGTATGGCAAGTTTCGGGGTCGGCTCGGACCAACCGGGCGGCGTGAACCGGGATGAAACGCACCGCCATGAGCCAGTCCCTGTCTAATATGAAGCTGATCCGCGGATTGACCTTCATGATGTTCCTGGTCTTCGCCATGACCACGGATTCGGTCGGCGCGATCATCCCGCAAGTCATCAAACAGTTCGGCCTCAGCCTCACGGCAGGCGGGTCGTTCCATTACGCCTCGATGGCGGGCATTTCGCTGGCCGGCTTGCTGCTGGGTTCGCTGGCGGATCGGCTCGGGCGCAAGCGCGCGATCATCGCGGGTTTGGCGCTCTTTGCCGTGAGCTCATATCTCTTCGCGCTCAGCAATAGTTTTGCCTTGTTCGTAGGCTTTCTGTTCGTCTCCGGGCTGGCGATCGGCATCTTCAAGACCGGGGCGCTGGCGCTGATCGGCGACGTGACGCGGTCCACGACCGAGCACACCTCGATGATGAACATGGCCGAGGGGTTTTTCGGCGTTGGTGCCATCATCGGGCCGTTCATCGTCAGCCGGCTGCTACTCTCCGACATTTCCTGGAAGTGGCTCTATGTGATTGCGGCGACCGGGTGCGTGGCACTGATCCTGATCGCCAGCCTCGTCCGCTATCCGGCGCAGCGCGTGGCGGAGCGGCCATCGGCGAGCATCGCGCCGCGTCTCGGCCTCCTGAGCAACCGCTATGCGCTGGGATTCTCGACCGGCATCTCGCTTTATGTGGCGGTCGAGGCCGGCATTTACGTCTGGATGCCGACCTTTCTGCTGCCATATGAAGGACCAGCGAAGCCGCTCGCAGCCTATGCCCTGTCGATTTTCTTCATTCTGCGCGCCGGTGGCCGTTTCCTCGGCGCCTGGATGCTCGCGCGCTTCAGCTGGAAGACCGTGCTCGCGCTGTTCAGCCTCGCGATTTTCGGCTGTTTCGCCGGCAGTATTGTGTTGGGGCTTGCCGGCGCGGTCTATCTCCTGCCGCTCTCGGGCCTGTTCATGTCGGTGATGTATCCGACGATCAATTCCAAAGGCATCAGCTGCTTTCCCAAATCCGAGCATGGCGCCGTGGCCGGGATTATCCTGTTCTTTACCTGTGTCGCGGCTATTCTGGCACCGCTGGCCATGGCGGCGATCAGCGATTTCTACGGCGATCCGAAATACGGGTTCATCCTCTCGACGGCCCTTGCCTTCGTGCTGTTCGTCGGCGTGCTGCTGAACGCCATTTACGACCCTTGCCGGGCGTTGATGCAGCGGCTCGATCTCACGGAATATAGCGGCTCGGTCTGATCGCTACGGCCGAAAATCCCGCCTCATTTTTGTGCATTGCATCATGCAAACGATTGTTGCAATCGATTGCATTGCCTGTAAGATGGTATCTGAAGATGACCGGGGCCGATCAACGGCACCGGCAGATAATGAATTCTCCAGGGGGGAACCATGAAGCGACACGGTATGAGGACCGCCATTTTGGGTGCGGCCATCGGGAGTCTTGCGGGCACCGCCTATGCTCAGCAGCCGCCGGCCCAGACCGCCGATCAGGCGCAATCGCGCGGCCAGGATAGCGGCCTGCAAGAGATCGTGGTTACCGGCAACGCCAAACCTGAAACCAAGCTCGAATCCAGCGTTTCGATCAGTACGCTGAATGAAGATCAGCTCGAAGCAATCGCGCCGTCCAGCACGGCCGATATCTTGCGCGATATTCCGGGCATAAGGTCGGAGGCGTCGGGCGGTGAAGGCAATGCGAATATCGCGGTGCGCGGCCTGCCGGTCGCCAGCGGCGGTGCGAAATTCGTGCAGTTTCAGGAAGATGGCCTGCCAGTTCTGCTGTTCGGCGATATTTCGTTCGGCACCGCCGATACCTGGATCAAGGGCGACTACACGACCGACCGGGTCGAAGTGGTACGCGGCGGGTCGGCCTCGACCCTGGCGAGCGATGCACCGGGGGCGATCATCAATTTCATCGATAAGACCGGCACCACCGAAGGCGGCGCGATCGGGCTCACCAGCGGGCTCAATTTCGAGCAGGAACGGTTTGATGCCGATTATGGCGGGCCGCTGGCGGATGGCTGGCGCTATCACATCGGCGGGTTCTATGAGGGCGGCGACGGGCCGCGTGACGTGAATTACATGGCCGAGAATGGCGGTCAGATCAAAGCCAACATCACCCATGATTTCGCCGACGGGTTCGTGCGCCTCAGCGCCGAATATTTGAATGACCGCTCGCCGGTCTATCTCCCGGTGCCGGTTCGGGAGACGAGCTCGGGCTTCTCGTCGCTGCCGGGCTTCGATGCCTTGACCGGCACGCTGAATTCGACCGGTTTGCTCAGCACCCAGTCGCTCGATCATAACGGCAACCGGGTAACGACGAATTTGGAGGATGGCTATTACGTCCAGACCGGCGCGGTCGGTGGCGAGGCCTCGTTCAACCTGCCGGCTGATTGGACGCTCGACGATAAATTCCGGGTGGCGATCAATAACGGCAATTTCGTCGGCCCCTACCCGGCCGATGTCGATACCGTCCAGAATATCGCGGCCAGCATCGGCGGCGCCGGCTCAACGCTGCGCTATGCCACGGGACCAGGTGCCGGACAGGTGATCCATAATCCCGGCAGCCTCAACGGCAACGGGCTCGCGGTCAATACGGTGCTGTTCAACTCGACGATCCCGGACTTTAATAATTACCAGAATCTGCTCAATCTCTCGAAGACGCTGAAAACCGATGGCGCGGGTGATTTCACCCTGACGGGCGGCTATTTCAAGTCGGTGCAGGATCTGGTGATCGACTGGCACTGGACCGATTTTCTGGTCGATGTCAACGGCTCCAACCCGCAATTGCTCGATGTCTATAATGCCAAGGGCCAGAAAGTAACCCAGGGCGGCACCGTCGCCTATTACGCGCAGGGCTTCGGCTGCGTCGCCTGTACGCGCTATTACGACATGCAATATAATGCCGATGCCCCGTTCGCGAACGTCAACTGGCATGACGGGCCGATCAATATTGATGGCAGCCTGCGCTACGATATTCTGAATGCATCCGGGACCTATCAGCAGGCGAATGCGCTGACGCTGGATGATCTGACCGGCGGCGGCGGGATCCCGCTGGAGACGGCCTCAACCACCAGCGGACCGGTGCAGCCGGTCAATTACACCAAGTACGCCCTCTCCTACTCATTCGGTGGCAATTACGAGCTGGAACCGGATCTGGCGCTGTTCGCCCGGATCAGCCGCGGCGCCCGCTTCAATGCCGACCGGGCGCTGCCGGCGCAGGCCGACGGCACCGTGCCGGAATTCGAAGCGGTTGATCACGTCGAACAGCAGGAAGGCGGCGTGAAGTGGCAGCAGGATCATTTCAACCTGTTTGTCACGGGCTTCCACGCGACCACTGACGAGTACGGCACCGACATTACCAATACCGGCCTGTCCGTCTATGACCGGTCCTACGAATCCTACGGCATCGAGACGGATGCCGCGGTGCATTACGGCCCGTTCTCGGTGAATGGCGGCATCACCTGGACCCATGCGCGGATCACGGCCGATCCCAGCACACCGGCCAATGTCGGTCAGGCACCGCAGCGCCAGGCCGAATGGGTCTATCAAGTCACCCCGACCTACAATACCGAGGATTGGACGATCGGCACCAACATCATCGGCACCTCCAGCTCGCTCGCGGCCCAACCCAGCACGGTGAAGCAGCCGGGCTATGCCATCGTAGGGCTGTTTGGCCAGTATTTCATCACCGACCAGGTCCGCGCCTCGCTGAACGTTAATAACCTCTTTGACGAATTCGCCGTCACCGAGGTCGATCAGGGCAGCGGCTCGCTGCCGTCAAATCATCTGGCAACAGCCCGGACGATCACCGGCCGGACCATCGAACTGGGGCTGAAATATACGTTCTGACGATTAGCACGAGTGCGGCTGAAACACGTTAAATCGCGAACTTCCTCTTTCCCTCCCCTTGCGGGGGAGGGTGGCGCGAGAGCGACGGGTGGGGTGGTGCCGCAGCCGCTGCTCGTGCAGATCCAGTTCGGCCGCTCAGCCCTCGCGGTAACATTCCCCCACCCGTCGCTTGCGCGCCACCCTCCCCACAAGGGGGACGGAAAGGGAAATGCCCGCTTAAGTACGGCGAGCTTTGCATCCGCTAAATTTGCTGCATCCTCGCGCCGACCATGGTAGCGTTTGAGACTATGACTCATCCAAACCGACGTCTTAGCGACAAAATCCTCCTAGCCTTTGATCAGGCTTGCGATATTGGGGAAGTCGACGTCGCAGATCATTTGGTCCGCGCGTTGGAACTGACCCTTACCCGAATCGGCGGCAAGAACAGCGTCGATAAGCGTGGCGACCTTGAAGCGGTCGACAATGCGTATGAACGGCTGCACAAGCTGCGGGATGCCGGCGGCCCAGTCTAGCGGCGGCGCTACTCGGCAGCCTCAAGCTGCCTGGAATCCTTCATATTCTCGATCTCGACATAGAGATTGGCGAGCGCTTCGCCGGCCAGGGCGATTGAGAAGAAAGGCGCCACGCCTTCATATTTGCACGCCTCGATCACCTGATCACAGATGAATTTCGGCTGATAATAGGCAAGCCCGTATTTGGTCGATACGGTCAGCCGTTCGACGATAAACTCGAACACGTCATCCGGCAGTTCGAGTCCGCGGGATTTGGCGACACCATCGAAGATGATCCGATATTCGGGGACGGTCGGTTCGAACAGTTTGATCTTGTAGGGGATACGCCGCAGGAACGCCGGATCCATCAGGTCAGATGGATGCAAATTGGTCGAGAAGATCAGCAGCTCGTCGAACGGTAACGAGAAGCTCTTACCCGTATTGAGCTTCAGATAATCAATCCGGCTTTCCATCGGCACGATCCAGCGATTGAGCAGGCTTTCGGCGCTGACCTGCTGCCGTCCGAAATCGTCGATCAGGAACACGCCGTTGAGCGCCTTCACATGCAGCGGCGCCTCGTAGAATTTGGTCTCCGGCCCGAACTGAAGATCCAGCATTTCCAGCGTCAACTCGCCGCCCGCGATCGCCACCGGCCGCTTGCATGCGGCCCAGCGCTCATCAAACGGCTCGTAAGTGATCCCGCCGCCGGTGATGCCGCCGCTGGTCTCCTTGTCGATCGCCGGCTTATGCAGGCTGACGTCATGCACCTTGATGATCTGGCCGTCGACTTCGACAGCATAGGGAATATAGACCACGTCCTTGAAAAGCGTGGCGACGCGGGTTGCGATCGTGGTCTTGCCGTTGCCGGGCGGCCCGAACAGCAGCACAGTGCGGCCGGCATTGATCGCCGGCCCGATCTTGCGCAGATATTGTTCCGGCACGACGAGACCGTCGAAACTGCTGCGGAGTGCCGCGGCATCCAGCACCTCGTTGGTGATGCGCTGCCGGATCACCTGCTCCTGGAACGCCGCAAGCGGGACCGGCGCGGGCCCGAGATAGAGATTTTGCGACATCGCCTCAAGCGCCAGCGCGCGGCCGCGCTCGCTGAGCTTGTAGCGAATATAGGTCATGTTGCCGAGATTGACCGATCCCAGCGATTGGATCAGCGCGCGCTGCACGCACTCATCCAGCATTTGCTGGACGAGACGCTGCGGCAATTTGATGCGTGCCGTCAGGTCCGGCTCAATTTCGCAGGCTTCCAGATGCATGAATTTCAGCATCAGCCCCATGAGATTGCCTTGAGCAATGCCGGTCTCGGCCATGGTTTTTGGCATTGGCGGCGTGTCATGCATGACCTTGGCCAGCTGCTCCGGCGTAACCAGGCCGAGCGCCACCAGATTTTCGCCAAGCCGCCCGCCGAAGGTGCGCTGACGCTCGGTCGCCTTGTTGATGCCTTCAAGCGTCACCAAACCGCGCCCGATCAAAATATCGCCAAGACGAATTTTCATGGTTGTTCCCCCGCTATTGGCCCAACATGTCTCGCAACGCCACGCTGCTCTCGCCCGCTGTCATATGTTCGGAACGATTCACACTACTCTGAGTTTTTCAAATTCGACTTATTTTACAGATCTTAATCGGTGCCGCGTGGCCCGGCAAGGGCACATCAGTCGGATTATCAAACGACCAGATCGTCGCGGGGGTATTTGCGTCGGTTCCAACGTAGAATAGCCTGACCTTATAGCGAGGCGATTTTGTGCCGCCTCGTATCGCCTCGTCGGAATTTCGGAAAGCCGTCAGAACAATGGATGATCGTCCCTCCCGGATTGCCCTTCCCGAGACCGGAGCCCACGGCCGGATCTCTTCTGGACCTCGGCGCAGCCGGCTCAAGGCCTTTTTGATTGGCATTCTTATTCTGCTCGCGATCGGCGCGGCAGCCTGGTACCTGACGCCCAACGCGACGCAGACCGGCCGCGCCGGCCGCTTCAACCCGAACGCGCCGATGCCGGTTGTCGGAAAAGCAGCGGCAACCGGCGATATGCCCGTTGTGCTGACTGGTCTTGGCACGGTCACGCCGCTCGCCACCGTCACTGTCAAAACCCAGATCAACGGCTATCTCGCCAAAATCGATTTCCAGGAAGGCCAGATGGTCAAGCCGGGCGATCTGCTCGCCGAGATCGATTCAAGGCCCTATGAAGTCGCGCTGGAGCAGGCTGAAGGGACTCTGGCGCGCGATCAGGCATCATTGGCCGATGCGCGGCTGGATCTCGCGCGCTATCAGAAACTGGTGGCGCAGGATTCGATCGCCGAGCAGCAGCGCGACACCCAGGCCGCCCTGGTCAAACAAGATGAGGGCACGGTCAAGTTCGACCAGGGTCAGGTCGATAGCGCGAAACTCAACCTCACCTATTGCCATGTCGTGGCGCCGGTCGCGGGCCGGGTCGGGTTGCGGCAGGTTGATCAGGGCAATTATGTCACGTCGGGCGACACGAATGGCATCGTCGTGGTCACCACGTTACAGCCGATCACGGTCGTCTTCACCCTGCCCGAAGATTCCATCCCGCCGCTGATGCAGCAGCTGCATCAAGGGGTTAAGCTGCCAGTCGCCGCCTGGGACCGCGCCCATGTGCATAAGCTGGCAGATGGCACGCTGGTCAGCGTCGATAACCAGATCGACACCACGACTGGTACGTTCAAACTGAAGGCGATCTTTCCGAACGCCGACGAAACCTTGTTCCCAAACCAGTTCGTCAATGCGGAATTGCTGCTGACCACCGAGAAGAACGCGATCCTGGTGCCGCAATCCGCGGTGCAGCGCGGTGCGCCGGGGACATTCGTCTATCTGATTGATCCCGCGAGCGACACGGTGTCGGTGCGGACCGTCACGCTCGGTGCCGGAGATGCCAATAATGTGGTGATCGAGAAGGGAATCGTAGCGGGCGATATGGTGGTGATCGACGGTGCCGATAAATTGAAGGATGGCGCCAAGATTACCTTGCCGGGGGCCGAAGGATCGGGCGGCCATGCCGGCACCGCGTCCCAAAAGTCCGGTGAGGCGCAGAGCGAGCACCATCATCATCGGCCGGACGGCAGCACCGGGCCTCAATCTGGACGTGCCGGGTCGTCACAACCCTCCGCACAATAGCACCCGCCGATGAACCCGTCCCGCCTGTTTATCCTGCGCCCGGTCGCAACCTCGCTGTTGATGGTTGCGATCCTGATGGTTGGCATCGTCGCTTACGGCTTCCTGCCGCTCTCGGCGCTGCCGGAAGTCGATTATCCGACGATCCAGGTGCAGACCTTCTACCCTGGCGCCAGCCCCGATGTGATGACCTCGTCGGTCACGGCACCGCTGGAGCGGCAATTCGGCGAGATGCCGGGGCTTAATCAGATGTCCTCGACCAGTTCGGGCGGCGCCTCGATTCTGACACTGCAATTCAGCCTCAACCTCAATATCGACGTGGCTGAGCAGGAGGTGCAGGCCGCGATCAATGCCGCGGGCAATCTTCTGCCGTCTGACCTGCCGGCACCGCCGATCTATGCCAAAGTTAATCCGGCCGACGCGCCGATTTTGACGCTGGCGCTCACTTCCAAGACGCTGCCGCTGACGCAGCTGGAAGATCTCGCCGACACACGCGTTGCGCAGAAGATCTCGCAACTCGACGGGGTCGGGCTGGTCAGTATCAGCGGTGGCCAGCGCCCGTCGGTGCGGATCCGCGCCAACCCCCGCGCGCTTGCCGCGTACGGCCTTAATATCGACGATCTCAGAACCACGATCAGCAATGCCAACGTGAATACGCCGAAAGGCAATTTCGATGGCCCGTCGCGGTCCTACACGATCAATGCCAACGATCAGATCCAGGACCCAGCCGATTACGGCAAGATCATCGTCGCCTATAAGAATGGCGATCCGGTACGCCTGACCGATGTCGCAACAATCGTGAATGGACCGGAAAACTCGTACCTTGCCGGCTGGATGAATTCGACGCCGGCCGTGATTCTGAATGTGCAGCGGCAGCCGGCCGCGAACGTGATCCAGGTGGTCGATCGGATCAAAGCCCTGCTGCCCAGCATTACCGCGTCGCTGCCGGCCGCCGCAGTGGTCACCGTCTTGACTGACCGAACCGTGACGATCCGCGCCTCCGTCGCCGATGTCGAGTTCGAGCTGGGTCTTTCGATCCTGCTGGTCGTGCTGGTGATCTTCATCTTCCTGCGCAATGTCCCGGCAACCTTCATTCCGAGTCTCAGCGTACCGCTCTCCCTCGTCGGCACGCTGGCGGCGATGTATCTGCTGGGCTTTAGCCTCGATAATCTGTCGCTGATGGCGCTGACGGTTGCGACCGGCTTCGTGGTCGATGATGCGATCGTGATGATCGAGAATATCGCCCGCTATATCGAGCAGGGCTATTCGCCGCTCCAGGCCGCACTCAAGGGTGCCGGCGAGATCGGCTTTACCATCATCTCGCTCACTGTATCGCTGGTCGCGGTGCTGATCCCGCTCCTCTTCATGGGCGATGTGGTCGG
>Ga0116229_10013693_pt1 | contig 11411 bp, 6 predicted proteins | sample S1TSphgellanicum_3_FD_87313 | JGI IMG/M metagenome (GOLD analysis project Ga0116229, IMG submission 87313) | Host-associated microbial communities from peat moss isolated from Minnesota, USA - S1T2_Fc - Sphagnum magellanicum MG | ecosystem: Host-associated > Plants > Peat moss > Unclassified... | reverse complement strand
TACACAAGAACCACGCTCAAAAATCACCATGATGTCAGTGCTCTAAGTTCATTGACTGATGAATGTCAACTATGGTTCAAGATGTTTGATGAATGAGGGTCCTTGAACAGACTAATATGGAGTTGCAATTGCATGACCATTTTGTGTCACAAATCCAAATTTTGGACTTGCTCACAAATTGTCGATGATCTACCTACCTCATATTTGGAGTTCCTACCAATTTAGAACATCTCCACCCATCTTCTATTTGAGCCTTTGTTGGTGTTACCACATCTGACATAAAATGTTAATTATTCCCCCATACCCACCCATCTATCTATGAAGGGAATTCGTTAGTTAGTTAGTTAGTTAGTTTTGTTTTGTTTGTCATGTTGAGATCTCCCAAATCATGGAGCCTCTTGTGGGGCTTTTGGTACCATTGGAAAGCCCTTCATGAGTAGGGGTGCATTGAGCTGGTTTCATAATTTTTCCACTTACAGTGGGTAAGTTATTGAATATTGAACAATATTTTCAATGAAATTTCACTTAAATCAAAACTACAAATTATCAGGGAATTTGGGCACTCTCTTGGTAATTTTTTTGAAAAGCCCTCAGTGAACAAGATTTAATGACGGTGATTTGGAAATTTTTAGACTTAAGGTGAGTGAGATATTGAGTTTGAGTAATTTTTGTAATTGAAATTTCAATTAAAATTAAATAAGGTTTTGAAAGGAAAAATTAGTTGGGTAATCAGTTCATACTTGGGCCAAGTGTACAGGCTATGAAGTAAGGTAACCAGTTAGGTAGTTTGTTTGTTTGGTTTGTCACATTGAGTTAAGCACAGTGGCTCCTAGAACTCTTGGAGAGCCGTTGATAGAAAGGGGGGCACCAAGTTGATTTCACAATGTGTCAATCTATGGTGTATAGAAGTTATTCAATATTCGAAAAAAATTCATTGAAAATTTATTTAAATGAAAAGTAAAAGTTATGGAGGAATTTCAACATGTTCTTCGTATTGTTAGAAAGGCCTCTATGAGTAAAATTTAATGAAGGCGATTTGAAAAAAATTGCACCTAACATGTGGGAGATATTAAATTTGTAGTAATTTTTATCATTGAAAATTCAATTAAATTACAAATAATGGTTTTGGAAGGGGAATTTAGTTGGGTAACAAGTTCATACTTGGGCCAACAGTCTAGGCCACACTAGTAAAATTTGAAAACTGAACAGTATGAAGTGAGCTACTATTCAAATGTCACCACCAAGGCCAATCAAAAACATTTATTTCATTTTACTAGCCCTCTTGGAGGGCACTGTATTGGGGGTGTAATTACATACCTAAACTTAGTATCATATTATTTTGGCCCACTTTACACTAGGAGTAAGGGCCCATGTTCAACCCAAATCAAGCATTCTTATTGGTGCCAAAGTTGAAATCAGCCCCAAGGGCTTTACACTAGGAGTAACAGCTGAACTAGAAAAAATCTTTCAATCTACCCCAAGGTCTATGATTTCTATGAGATGGGGTCACGTTCATCCATCAAAGTTCCGTGCATTTGGTTAGGTGAAGTTTGTCAGCCATGAAAACATCCTCCCCATGGAAATCTATCTCATGAAATCGAGATTTGTTAGCAATACATTTTCATAAATTTAATTATTGTTAATTCGTGCATCACTCCTAGGTTCTTGTCCTAGCTCATTAGCATGAATACCATGTAAACATACTAATTAGAACACAATCCAACAACAAACAAACTACATTTTCTAACATTTGAGTGCCCACAAAACTAGGAAATCAAAAGATAAAGGATCTTTAATTTTTGATTACATGTGTCTTGAGTCTTTATAAACATCACCTTGAATGCCTAGCAATCTAAACAATCAGCTGATAACCATCATTACTGTACTAAACTTTTCTCTTTTATATTTCAAAAAGTGGTTATAACTATTTAGTTTTAGCATCTCAACACAACCAAGTGTCTAACTAGAATAAATTTGTCACTATTGACATTTTGACATGTTATGACAATCTACCACATTAAGTCGACTTCGAGCTAGTAACTAACTTCTTCCAATCAAGTCAATTTGTTAAGTCAAATTGGGTTGTTGCTTTGGTTTGCTAGTTTTAATTGCTTTGCCTTGTTGGTTTGACTTTGTCATTATGATTAAGATTCATACCAATTTTTTTCATTACATTGTCACTCTCGTGGCTATTATAATGGCCTCACACATAGACAAACTCTTCAACTTTTGATATGACTACTTGTTATGGTGTGCATGTACATTTTGGTAGGAATTAAGAAATCTCCTTTTTCACTATCTCACAAATTTGTACCCTCTTTTATTGTTGAGATTGGTTCGCTTTTCAAGTATTGCTTTGCTTTGTTTCTCTTCCTAGGATGAAGCAAACATTATTGATAATATGTTACCTTGTCAATGTGAGGTTTTTTTTTTCAAAATTTTCACCAAATGTTGAGTGTGTAGGATTTTCTAACAACAATAAAATCAAATGTGCATCTTTTACTTCGAATTTAATAAACTCGTAGTTTAACTTCCACTCAATTGTTTGCATGGATTTAGTTTTTACATCACATAATAATGTCAACTCCTAGAAATGATCCATGATTTCTTTTGAAATTGTCTTTGGCTTTATTAATAACATGTCACCTTCATCCAATTAAATTTAATCTTCCATCCTTACCCAAATTGCTATATAAATGTCATTTTCAAGAACATCTCAAATTCTTTTAATAGGTATCATAAATTCTACTAGCAAAACAAGTTGAATTCCATAAGCCAACTCAAGACATGTCTATTCAGTTGTTATTTTATATGTTGTTCAATATGTTTATAAAATAAATAATAACATAAAATCCTAAACTGTTTGATTTGCATTAACTAATTTGGCAAGTATATTGCTTATAATCTTATTGGTTGATTTGGCTTCACCATTGCCCTATGGGTAGTAGGCTGTGGCTTTGTGATCAATGTCATAATTTGTTGGGTAAGTATTTCAATTGTCATGTTGATAAATCACATTGATAAAATGATTGCCCTAATCATTTACTATATGAGTTAGGCATCTAAAATGAATGACAATGTGTTCATACAAAAATTTGGCTATGCTTGAAGTAGTATTGTTTTTTTATTTTTTAACTTCTATTCATTTAGTGGTGTAATTTGTGGCTATTACAATGTATGGATTACCTATATATATTATTGTCAGTTTGATTGGCCCCATGAAATTCAAACCTCATTTCATAAAAGGTTCAAAGGTCATCACAAGTTTGAATGGAGCCTTGCCACTCCACCATATTGGCCCAAGTCATTAGCAACTGTCACAAGTTTGGTACATTTCAATAATGTTCTCATAAAGTGGGGCCACCTATAACATGATGCCAATATTTTTTTAATAATGGTATTGAAACCAAAATGGCCTTTAGCAATTTTCATGTAAATCCATGAATAATTTAGCTACTTTTCTAGATAATGAAAATTGTCTTAAAATGACATTTGCTCCTAATTTGTACAATTATCAATCATTTAATGTATGTGATCTAGATAATTTGATGCTAATTCAATTTTTTTCTCTTTTGGTATATCATCTTCAAAATACCCTTTCCTTAAATATTTTATGATTGGTTCATACCACTCAATTCCTATAGTGAAAATAATTAGGTAAATGATCTTCTACACTTCTAGCTAGTTCATGATGATTAATTTATAGTAAATGATTTAGTAAGAAATTAATTCATCTTAGTTTGTAAATTATTTTAACGTTGAATTTCTATAATATTAAAAGCCATCTAATTATTCAACCTATCACAACTAGTTTGTTTATTAAGTCCAATAATGTTTGGTGACCCACAAAAAATATAAAACTATTACCAAGTAGATAATGCCTAATTTTTTTCACAACATAAATCATTGCCAAAGTTTCCTTTGTTGTTGTTATATAATTTTATTCTCTAATGTTCATCAATTTACTAGCATAGTAAATTGGTGTATCAATGGTGTTAGTAGATTTTGTTCCAACAAAAACATGGTTTGAAACATTAGTATGAACCTCAAATTATAGATTACAATTAAGCAGAATAAATGTCAATAGACATGTCATGGATGTTTTCATCCATTGAGTGAAAGCACACTAAGGTGGAACAAAAACAACACATTGTGACAATCCATTTTTAGTCCATTATGAAATAAAATACATTAAGATAGTATGACAAAAACATGCAATAACAAAATACTTTGAATCAAATGGGGCATGTGACATGGTGTTATAAGATATTTTTCCATAAAGATTTAAGCATTTTTAGTTTATTTTATGATAATATTATACTTGAAATATGAGTATCTAAATCATTATTTTCAACAAATGAAAGACTTCTTTCAAAAGCTTCATACTTGATATACATCTCAAAATTTAATCATCAATTTTTTTCAAATTGTTTTATTTAATATCAATTTGCCACAATATTATATTACCATTGAGTCATTTATTCATAAAGGACATTATATCAAGGTGTATTGAGTCCATTTAATTTATCCTTGACCAGACTTGGGTGTTTTTGTACAACTTTAAAAGTCCATAACAAATTGAATACCAAAGATTTGACCACGAAATTTTAACATAATGTTTTGATGTATGAGTTCATTTTTAACATGAGTCCCATTTCATCATTTGCACATATCAATTGGAATAAACTACTATTGAAATTTTTTTAACTATGAAAAATGAACTCTTGGACACCCAAAGTCTAACACCTTAGTGTACTTTCACCCCATTCCCATGACTTGGCACAAACATTTGTCCAATCAAAAGTTTCATCTTTCTTCAACAATTTACATATCAATGTTGTTTTATTAACAAAATTTCAAAAATATTGTCATTGTAGAAAGAAGTCTCTTTATTTCTGTCACATTCATTGGAGTTGACATTGTAATAATAGATGGGATATTATGAGGATCAACTAATTATCCTTCACCACATATAATGTGTCTTTGGAGCACATTGAAATTGACACAAAAATCACATTTTTCAAGATTGAAGTTAATGCCATTTACTTTGCAATCTTATAAACACTTTTGCAATTGGTACATACGATCCCCTTTATTTCCATACACATTAAAATTGTCAAGAAGCGCTTGCATAAAATCATTTAAAAAATTCTTGAAAGTCTTAGTTATCACTTCTTGAAATGTGACAAGAAAATTGCATAAACCAAATCATAATACATTATATGCATAGGCTCCCCATTCTAAGATGAAAGTTGGTTTTACTTTATCCTTTTCCACCATTTCAACTTGATTATAATCATTATAATTTTCCATAAAAGAATACATCCCATGCCCCACAATAGAGTATAATATTAAATTTTAAAATGACATGGGAAATGGATCCTTCTTGGCATGAACATTCAACTTAAAATAATCCGCACATATGCATAATTTGCCATTTTAAAAAAGTACAATGACAAGTGGAAATAACCACTAACTTGTTTCAAATAGGATAAATAAAACTACCATCACATAATTTATTGAAGTCCTCTTTGACTTTCAATGCATATTTGAGGTTCATTCTATATTGTCTTTATTTAACAAGTTGAGCTTTTACTATGAGTTCAATCTTATGTTCACATATTTATATAGGAATCCATTTTAATTCCTTACAACTCTAAGTGAATACATCCTTCTAATTTGTTAACACATTTTTTAATTTGTCTAAAACACAATTGGTAATATTACACTAACCAATACATTTTGAGACTCTTCCTTGTTTCCCAAATTCATTTTCATTAATTGTTCCTAAGCCATTACAATCCATCCAACAATTTTTTTGTTTTTGATAGTGTTTTTAATAGCTTCAAAAAAATTTAATGTTTTTCCTAGTTGATGCTCATAAAAATATACAAAATAATTAGATTTTTTTTATGGCTATAACATGCCACAATCAATTTCCCTTAAGAAATATGATTAATCTAATGCCACTTCTTGTATAGGCCATAGCTTTGGTAACATTTTATATAAATTTTCTTTTCCTGTTATGATAGACCTTCTTCCCAGTCAAACTCATTGTCCAAATTCTTAGGTTGTGTAGATGATTTTACATTCAAATGTTTAATGGTACTAAACATCACTATTATTATTTCCAAAGTAATTATAAAGGTGTTATCACCCCAATTATGATGGGCCTTGGCATGTTTGAACCATGGTCTTACTAGAAAACATGGAATATGCTTCAATTCCATTTTCCATATTCAACATAGTAATTGAAATTTTATAAACATAGCCTACTAAGTTAATTTTCAGGTTCCTAATGAAACCAATTAACTACACCTTCCATTTGTCAACCATCATTATTACAAAAGGAGCTAGTTGAGGTCTTTTCAACCCAAGTTTCTTCCTTAAACTCTCCAAAATATTGTTCACATTGGATCCTCCATCTAACATGTCATTCCATGCTTTCCAACTCAAACTCAAAGTATTGACATAGCTTCATCAAAATGTTCAATTTTTGTGTTCGTGATTTTGCAAACGTTTGCAACTGGCATTCCTCATATTTTTTATAATGACTTCTCTTTCATCTTTCTCAACTATGGACATATCTTTAAAAAATTTGTTTCAATTTCACTTCCATCTTCAAATTCATTACAAATTCAAGTAATCCCTCAAAATTATTTGTTGAACACCTAGTTTGAATTTTTTTGCCCAAACTTGTTTGATTTACCAAACATATCAACTCTTCTTGTTGATTTATCACTTTGTTGATTTCTTAACAAAATAACTTTTTTTGTCATTTTGATTATTGCAATCAACTTACAACCTTTAGTCATATCAACTTCTTTCATTGTCTTACCATCTCTAGTCTTGTCAACATCCTTTGTCAACTTGTCATCTCTAGCCATGTCAACTTCCTCTGTCGACTTGTCATCTTTTGTCATTTTGACTTTGTTTATCAATTTGCCAACATTTGTTAGTTTGTTATTATTTATTGGCATGCCACCTTGTACTAATTTGACATAACTTTTTGACTTATTTTCATTAATAAATATCATATTACCACTTGGTAAATTAGTTCCCAACATAGCCATATGCAATGGTACATGTCCTTCTAACCTTTTTGACTGAGATTTGGTTGAATCCAAGTCAATAAGACTTCGCATATCCAATGGTTTGTCTTCAAACTTTTGAAATCTCTATAGTTCCCTAAGAACGTTTTGATGCACCAATTTATCTGTCTCCCATTTGGTTCATTATCCTAAATTATAGGATTAAATTCCCTCTCCTAAGATTCTTCTTTGAACATCCTAGTTTTTTGACCTTTAATGGTCATACAAACATTCAATATTTGGTTTACATTGTTCCTCTTCTTTAGAAGGTCAAAGCAAAATAGAGTATACCGAAAAGGTAGACATCTTCACTTTAACCATGTGCCTTTCATATTACTACCATAAAGTAGCATCAAATTATGTGGAAATATGTGTCAAGTAACATTAATTGGTTCTATTAAGTTTATAAAAATCTAATTATAAGAAAACTAAAAGTAAATGAATTTAAAAAGTAGATAAAAAGTACATTTGAAATCAACTAAAAGATATGTGTTCAAACCTACTTTTTGGTTAGAAAAATTAATGAAATTGATATGTAATAAGTTAAGAAATAAAGATCAACATATGTTTTAGCAAATCATCAAAACAAAATCTATTTCCTTTTTGTGAGAACTTACTTGACACCTTCTTGAAACCAAAAGTTCATAGTGAAAAGTAAACATAAAAAACTACTTGTATTTTGAAAAACCTATTTAAAACCTACTTTTACAATTTGAAATATGAAAATCAATGCACATTAGAGTAAACATATGTCATATTTAGCCATTAAAATGAAAACATTCAATATTTCACAATTCTATAATGGGTTTTGTTGTTATTTTAAATTTATTTATTCCAATTTTGATAAGGTAATCAAGTTGTTTAGTTTATCTTGATTACACCCTAGAATCATTTGATTCATCACTATTAAATTATTGGTGATATCTTGATATCTTAAAAACATTTCTTCTTTTATCATTATTGTTAGTTCTGCCACCTTTACTAAAGTTATTTTTGGCATAAAGATAATAACCGTCTTTATTTTAGTTCACAAACCTTCTATGAATTATTTTAAAAAGTAAATATCATTAGGATGTTTTGGAATCCTTGCACAAAGTCATAGAAATATATCATAATAATATTTTATTGATTTGTACTACTTTTGTTTTGCATATCGCAAAGTTACAACCACTTGTCTCTCACTTTGGACATCACTAAATCTTGATTTAAAAGTTCATTGCACCTTGTCCCAAGTTGCTCTTGGATGTGTTATTTCATATTTAACAAACTAGTTTGTAGTTCATCCTTTTAAAGAATTAAGAAAATATTGTAGTTTATGATTGTTGGTATCTTCTTTATTTGTCACACATACTTTGGTTAATTTTTGAAGGTGTGACATCAAATCATCATTGTCGTGGTACTTTGGTGGTTGAATGCATCATACATTAATAGTTGGTAAAATCGTAGTAGGTATAATGTTCATTGTTGGCACTAAAATTGTAAATTGTCAATATTGTTTCCATAGTTGAAAGAACAATTGATTGAGTTGGAAAAGATGTTTGAGTAAATGACTCAATCAAGTCATGCTCCAATGTTTTTTTGTTATTGTTGCTACTACAAAGCTTTGGTGTTCACCTACCACTTGTTTTTTTTTCTCCGAATAAGTGGCCATTGTTATTATGTCACCCATTTAAGAAAACAAAAAATATTGATAATTGGCTCCAATGTTGTTAAAATCAATGCATCAACCATAGGTAATTGTTCTTCATTTCTCACATTCAATGAACTTGATTGGGTTGATTGTCTTGTTTCTTTGTTAAGTGATCAAGATGATTATTCAATTCCTTCAACTATAGTTTACATTGTTGTTCTTTTGACATCATTACCTCTCAATCTCATTGCTTGTTTGGACCTTAGGAATTAAGAGCCCATAAAGTCACAAGGCATCCATCTTTCTACTAGAAAATCAATATTTGATTTGGTAAACTTTTGTCTATCAACAAATATCACATTATGATGAATTGAAACTATTTTTTTAATTAGTATAAATGTAAACAAACAAACCATTACTGACAACCATCTTCTACATTTGGTTAATATTATAGTATTGATTATCAATGTTTTATGCTGAATACACATGATTTAGTACATCCATGTAATTTTTTAAATTATGAATTCTTATATATTTTGTAGTAGTGCTTTGAATTTATTCACAAAATAGTTTCACTCATCATATTTTGATGTTATTATGGGTGTATAAAAATATTTCACAAAAGACTAGCCATACATATTATGTTTTCTAAACCTTTTTTTACCTTCTTCTATTGTGATAAATTCTTTTAATCGTTCACTTTTTCTCCTAATAACAGTCATAATCTACCAACATTCATATTGTCATTGATAAACATAATTATAACAATCAAAGAACATGTGATAGACTTAGTCATATCTTACTCATAATAAGTCAATAAATTTGAGTGGGCTACCATTTGTTCATGACCCAAAACAATCATTTTATTAATTTCATTTTATTTTTTTCAAGTCTATAAAATCCCAACATGTTTGAAGATGTGCAAGGAAGAACAATAAAAAGTACATGAATTAAAAGAAAATCCCAAATCTAATTCATCTACCTCAACTTTATTTTCTTAACTTTCCATTGATTCAAAATTTATATGAAGAGCACTTTAAAATTGACTTTGCAAAATTTAACATTCATGGTCTCCTATTTTCCACAAATTTTCTTTACATTGAAAAATTCATGTCCCCAACATGGTCACCAAGTGTTGGCAATACATTTTGATAGATTTAATTCTAGCGATGAAATTTTGAAGAGCTAGTATATGGGTGATTTTGCATAATCTTTCATAGGCTCATAGAATCTATTGTATGGTCATCCTCGAACAATTCCAAGGATAATTCTAAAAACAACTCTGATCATCATTTCCCCAACCTAATTACTTCGTTTCTTAGTAACTACCTTTTTCCTTTACCAAGGATATGAAAGAAGTCCTATTTCACTTTCAAGCTTAACTACTTCATTTTTTTACTAATAATTACCTCACTTTTTGGTTAATAACTACCTCCCTTTTTACCTTACCCACCATGGATGTAATATTTAATACAATTTAAATTAAATTAAAAAATGGTATAAATAATAACGAAATATTGAAAACCAAATGGGAACATGATAAGGAAAAAAAAAGATTGAACGTCACTAGTAGTGTGTAGCAACATGGAGCCCAAGTTATTATTAATTCATGCATCACTCCTAGGTTCTTGTCTTGGTTCATTAACATGAATACCATGCAAACATACTAACTAGGACATACAAACAAACAAACAAACAAACTACATTTTCTAACATTTGAATGCATACAAAACAAAAAAATTAGAAGATAAAGAATGTTCAATTTTTCATTACATGATTTCTCCTCCCACATATGTCTCGAGTCCTCGTAAACATCACCTTTAATGCCTAACAATCCAAACAATTAACTAACAACCACCACTATTTTGCTAAACTTTTTTCTTTTATATTTCAAAAAATGGCTATAACTACTTAGCTCTAGCATCTCAACATAGCCAAGTGTCTAACAACAATCAATTTTCCACTATTGGCATTTCAACATGTTACCACAATTTGTCACATTAAGTCGACTTTTAGCTAATAACTAACTTCCTTCTAATCGAGTTGATTTGCTAAGTCAAGTCGGGTTGTTGCTTTGCCTTGTTGGTTCACCTTTATCATTATGATTAAGCATCCCTACTAATTTCTTTCGTAACAAGATTACATTCATCAACAACAATCATAGTCTATAGACCTTGTAAAAAGAAACTAACAACTATGGACTAGGTGGCTAGTGAGAGGCTGTTGGATACCAGGATTACTAGAGGTGCAAATGCTCTAAGACTATTTGTGATAATTAGTGGCCTCTCATTGGTTACTCGACATAACCATCCTGCATGAGAATTAAGATGCCCTCTTTTCATCCATAAAGTGGTTATGAAATGTTCATCCAAGTAATGAAGTGTTCCAGAATCATAAGGACCCCAGGATTATTATCTTGTGCTAACTAGTAGGTTGAAGGTTATGGTTATAACTTGTGACCTAACAACCAATCCGAGCATTGAACCCCTCTCAGAGAACCTAGTGAGCCCCTCTCAAGGCACTGGGCTCTTTGCAAAATATGCTTATAACCTATGTAATCTACTCTCGAGCTCTCATCTTAACAAGATGAGGGGATAGTAATAGCTTCATACTATTTAGGTCATATTCAAAATTGCACTCAAATGCATATGGACTTTTACCAATTCCATGGTGGATATATTACTTGAGTC
>Ga0116229_10013690_pt1 | contig 11415 bp, 10 predicted proteins | sample S1TSphgellanicum_3_FD_87313 | JGI IMG/M metagenome (GOLD analysis project Ga0116229, IMG submission 87313) | Host-associated microbial communities from peat moss isolated from Minnesota, USA - S1T2_Fc - Sphagnum magellanicum MG | ecosystem: Host-associated > Plants > Peat moss > Unclassified... | reverse complement strand
GGGGCTCTGCCGCTGACCCCGTCGTGTGAAACACGCATTCGCGTGATGGGGACAAGTCCCCAGACCCCATTTGTTTAAGAAAGTCAGGGGTTAGGGAGGGGGGCTAAGCGGATGTTGCGACTTCCGTGCAGCCCCCCTCCCTAACCCCTGACCTCCCTTGAGTAACAGGTTCTAAGGACTTGTCCTTAGCGGGGTCGACGGGCAGAGCCGCCGCCTTCTTTCTGCCTACATTCCTCCCGGATAGGCCGGGCCGCCGCCGCCTTCGGGGGTGCACCAATCGATGTTTTGCGTGGGGTCCTTGATGTCGCAGGTTTTGCAATGAACGCAATTCTGCGCGTTGATTTGCAGGCGTGGGGCGCCTTCCTCGACGCCGATGGCTTCATAGACGCCGGCGGGGCAATAGCGGCTTTCGGGGCTGCCGTATTCTTCCCAGTTGATCGGGAGCCATTTGCTGGGGTCACGTAGTTTGAGGTGTACTGGTTGGTTTTCTTCGTGGTTGGTGTTGCTGATGAACACGGAGGACAGGCGGTCGAAGGTGAGAACGCCGTCGGGTTTCGGGTAGGCGATTTTCGGGGAGGATTTGGCGCGGGTGAGGGTTTCGTTGTCGGGATGGGCGTGATGGAAGGTCCAGGGGGCGCGGCCGCGCAGGATGTAGGTATCGAGGCCGGAATAGAGCAGGAAGCCGTAGAGGCCGAATTTGCTGAAGGCGGGGCGTAGGTTGCGCTCGCGTTTCAGTTCGCCGTAGAGCCAGCTTTTTTCGAAGGCTTGTGGATAGGCCGCGAGTTCGGCTGGTTTGTCGGCGGCGAGGGCGTCGGCGACTGCGTCGGCGGCAAGCATGCCGGATTTCATGGCGCAGTGGGTGCCTTTGATTTTGGGCAGGTTGAGAAAGCCGGCGCTGTCGCCGATGAGGGCGCCGCCGGGGAAGATCAGTTTCGGAATGGACTGGAAGCCGCCTTCGGAGAGGGCGCGGGCGCCGTAGCTGATGCGGCGGCCGCCTTCGAAATGTTTGCGCATGTGCGGGTGCGTCTTGAGGCGCTGCATTTCGTCGAAGGGGGAGAGCCACGGGTTGGTGTAGTCGAGCCCGACGACGTAGCCGAAACTGACCAGGCCGTCGCCGAAATGATATAGCCAACTGCCGCCGTAGGTGGCGCTATCGGCCGGCCAGCCGACAGTGTGCATGACGAAACCCGGCTTGTGGTTTTCGCGCGGAATTTCCCACAATTCCTTAATACCGAGGCCGTAGGTTTGCGGGTCCACGCCGGCGCGCAGATTATATTTTGCCATGAGCTGTTTGGAGAGATTGCCGCGGCAGCCTTCGCCGAACAGGGTGTAGGTGGCGCGCAATTCCATGCCGGGCGCGTAATTCGGCCCGTGCTGGCCGTCCTTCGTCACGCCCATGTCGCCGGTGGCGACGCCGACGACGCGGTCGTTTTCGATGAGAAGTTCGGCGGCGGCGAAACCGGGGTAGATTTCGACGCCGAGTTGTTCGGCCTGGCCGCCGAGCCAGCGCACGACGTTGCCGAGGCTGACGATGTAGTTGCCGTGATTATGCATCTGCGGCGGATTGATCGGGCTGCGAAAGGCGCGGGTTTTTGTGAGGAGGACGAAATGGTCGTCGGTCGCCGGGGTTTCCAGGGGGGCGCCGCGTTGCTTCCAGTCGGGCAGCAATTCGTCGAGCGCGCGTGGTTCGATGACGGCGCCGGAGAGAATGTGGGCGCCGACTTCGCCGGCCTTTTCGACCACGCACACGGCGGCGTCCGGGGCGCGCTGCTTAATCCGGATGGCGGCGGCGAGGCCGGCGGGGCCCGCGCCGACGATCACCACATCGAATTCCATTGCCTCGCGGTCGCTCATTGCCGGTCCTCCCACCTGATTGGCGGCGCCCCCAAACAGGGGTTGCCGTATACGTTAATGTGGCGCACCTGATACGCAAGGGGCGGTCCTGTGCCCGTCATGCGGCTAGCACGAAGCGGCGTGCCCTGCTGCCCCGCTTTCGGATTTCTGCCTTTGGGGCGATACTGGGCGCCGATGGATGCGCTCGCCGCCCTTTCGTTGCAGATCGCCTGGGGCGCCGACGAGGCCCTGGACGAGTTGCCGATCGACCGCACGCGGGCGGCGCCGCCTGGCCGACCCCCTGCCCAGGCCGCAGTTGCCGCCCAAATCCCGGTATCGCGGACGCCGGTGGCCGTGCCAGCGCCGACGCGGCAAAAAATTGTCGCGCGGGCGCAGGCGGTGGCGGAAGCGGCGGGCACGTTGGAAGAACTCCGGGTGGCCCTGGCCGGTTTCACCGACTGCCCGCTGGCCGGGACCGCGACGAACCTGGTGTTTGCCGATGGCAACCCTGCCGCGGGGCTGGTGCTGGTGGGCGAGGCGCCGGGGGCGGAGGAGGATTTGTCCGGCAAGCCGTTTGTCGGCGCGAGCGGCCAGTTCCTGGATCGCATGCTGGCGAGCATCGGCCTGGACCGTTCGAAGTACCTGATCACCAACCTGATCCCGTGGCGGCCGCCGGGCAACCGGGCGCCGACGGATGCCGAGGTGCTGATGTGCCTGCCGTTCCTGCAACGCCATTTGACGCTCCTGCGGCCACGGATCGTGGTGACGCTCGGTGCGCTATCCACCCACGCATTGATGGGCACGGATATCGGCATTCGCAAACTGCGTGGCAAATGGCGCGAGTTGCCGGGGCATGATCCCGCACCGCGTTTGTTGCCGATGCTGCATCCGGCTTACCTGCTGCGCACGCCGGGGGCAAAGCGGGACGCGTGGTCGGATTTGCTGACGTTGAAACGGGCTTTGGATGCTGCGTCGGGACAGTAGGTCGGAAAATGATCAACGATTGAGAGGATTAAGGGGATTAAGGAAGCACAGACGACAGGGCAGGGATTTTTGATATACGCCCGCCGTCTTTTTCCACTGCCTTCCTAAATCATCTTAAATTCCCGTCATCGTTGATAATATTCTGCTTCCGACCAGGACAATATATTTGCCGAGCCGAGGGTAGACCATGCCGAAACTGGACGAAACAAAACCGTTCCTCAAGGTGAGGATCGCGGTGATGACGGTGTCGGATACGCGGACGGCGGCGAACGACACCTCGGGTGACGCGCTGGCCGAGCGGATCACAAAGGCCGGCCATGTTCTTGCCGATCGGATTATTCTGCGTGACGATACCGATATGATTGCGTCGAAGCTGCGGGAATGGATCGCGGCGCCCGATATCGACGTGGTGATTACCAACGGCGGCACCGGTGTCACCGGACGGGACGTGACGCCGGAGGCATTTGCCCGCGTTCTGGAAAAAACCATCGAGGGGTTCGGCGAGTTATTCCGGATGCTGAGCTATCAGAAAATCGGCACATCGACGATGCAAAGCCGCGCGCTGGGCGGCGTTGCCAACGGCACCTATCTGTTCGCGCTGCCCGGCAGCACGGGCGCGGTCAAGGATGGGTGGGACGACATATTGCAGTGGCAACTCGACTCGCGTCACGGGCCGTGCAATCTGGTGGAATTGATGCCGCGGCTGCGGGAGCATTTGAAACCCGGCAAGTGACGTGAAGCCGTCGAATCGGAGGTGCGCACCGAGAGAAGAAGAATTTACCACAGATGAGCAGGGACAAGGAGGGATGAGAGGGGATAGGACAAGGTATGCATTTTCATCCGTTCGACATCTCCGCTTATCTGTTTCATCTGTGGTTCGAATTTCTTTGTTTTTTGGCTTCGGGTTTCCGTTGCAGTAGCGTTTTAGTTTAAATCGATACATATTTCGAGATCTGCTTGGTAACGCGCGCCTACCTTGCCGGTGAAGGTGTTGCCACTCTTACACCGAGACGGGTCATGATGTTCGCGATGTCGGGCTCCGACGCCTCGGCCGCCGTGATGTCGGTGGCGGCGCCGGCGGAATCGCCGCGGGCACGCTTGGCGAGGCCGCGGCCGTACAGTGCGGTCGCCAACTCGGTGCGGTAATAGAGCGCTTGCGTGTAGTCGGCGATCGCCTTGTCGAACAATCCGCTTTTGAGCTCGGCGAGGCCGCGGCTGGCGTAGGCATCCATATTGCGCGAATGCCGCGAAATGGATTCGTCGCACGACGTGATGGCCGCCTCCAGCAGGCCGACGACGGCAGCGTTATAGCAGCTGTCGTCAAACATAACGTAATCACGGAGATCGCCGGAGACGTCTGCCACCGCTGCTTGGAAATCCTGCAGCGCGGGGCCGCCCTGCCCAAGCATTTCGAACGCCAGGCTGCGTTCGGCAAACACGTCCGCGGCCCGCCGGCTGCCTATGCCGGTGGCCGCCGTCATTGCCCGGTTGAATTCCTGAATTGCCTGCATCGGCTTGTGCGCGCGCAAATAGGCCTCGCCGCGGTAATCATACACCATGGGGTATTCGGGGTGGGCCGCGATGACGGTACTGAATTCCAAAATCGCCGCGTCGTTCTGGCCGCCGGCCAGCAGCGCCCGTCCACGGTCGAAATGGGCGCGAATATAGTTGGGATAGAGTTTCAACGCGCGATCGCAATCGTTGATGGCTGCGGTGACGTGGCCCTGTTCGAGCGCGGTGCGCGCATCGGCATCGAAGCGCCTGGCAATGCCGCCGCCGCCGGTGTCGAGCGCGTCGCCCGGGTCCGCTTGGGCGGTGGCGCAAAAGCCAATACAAAATGCGACGAGCGGCGCCAGCCTGCGTGCCGCCCCATGCGTCCGAACATCGTGGTTACGGAAGTCAGGTTGCATGACGCGTTCCTGCCAGAAAAGCGATTTCTGCACACCAACGAAGCGCCGATGTCAATCGGAATGTCCAACCGCCCGGCGAACGGCCCTACCCCGCTTCATCCATCAGCACACCGCTCACCGCGGGCGTTGCTCCCTCGACGGCCTGGAGGAAACGTTGCGCCAAGGTGCCGTAGAGCGGGCGGGAACAAACCAGCCGGGAGACGCCGTAGGCCAGAAAGGAGGCGGCGAGGAGGGGAATTTTCATGTCCTGGTTGTCGGTCAGTTCCATGACGATGACGGCGGCCGTCAGCGGCGCCTGCACCACGCCGGAAAAATAGGCGACCATGCCCAGCAGCACCACGGCGCCGGCGGGTGCTTCGGGCAACAGGTCGGCGATGCAGCGGCCGAGCCCGGCGCCGATCGACAGCGACGGGGCGAAAATGCCGCCCGGAATGCCGCTGGCATAGCTGACAATGGTCGCCGCCATTTTCAGGATGAAAAACGGCGGCGGCAGGGTGGCATGGCCGGCGACCAAGGCGCGCGCCTGCGCATAGCCGGTGCCATAAGTGGCGCCGCCGGAGGCGAGGCCCAGCAGCGCAATCGCCAGGCCACAAAGCGCGGCAAATGCGACCGGGTGGCGCTGGACAAAGCGGCCGGCGTAGCCGGGAAGCCCGTCGGCGGCCATCAGCAAGGTGCGCGAAAACAGGCCGCCGGCGAGGCCCCCCAGCACGGCGCAGGCGACCACCGCCAGCCACGCAATCCCAACCGGCAGCCTGGCGCTGGTCTGGCCGAAATAACTGCCGCCTCCGGTCAGCGCCGCGGTGGCGATCCCGGCCACGATGACCGCCGTGACCACCACGCCGCTGGTGCGCTGTTCGAACGATTGGCTGAGTTCCTCGATGCTGAACACCACGCCGGCCAGGGGCGTGTTGAACGCCGCGGCAATGCCGGCGGCGCCGCCCGCCAGCACCAGGGCTCGCAACTGTCGGGTCGTCGGCAGGCCCAGCCGTTGCCCGATGGCGCGCATGATGGCGGCGCTGATCTGCACCGTGGGTCCTTCGCGCCCAATGGAGGCACCGCTGGCGAGACCGACCAAGGTCAGCGCAACCTTGCCCGCGGCGACGCGCAGGGAGAGCACGGCGCGGATATGCGCCGGATCTTCCATTTCGGTCGCCGCAATCACTTGCGGAATGCCGCTGCCTTGGGCACCGGGAAAGGCGCGTTGGGTCAGCAGCACGCTGAGGGCAAAGCCGGCCGGCGCGATGATGAGTGGAAGGTACGGGCTGATGCCGACCGCCGCTCGGAAAAGCCAGTCCGCGCCGGTGGCGGCTTTGGCGAAGCCGATGGCGACAAGGCTGAGCGCGAGCGCGCCGGCCGAGAACACCAGGCCGCGAAACCATTGCAAGCTTGTGGGGAAAATAGGCATGGATCCGCTTAGCCGGTGCGAGCTAAACGATGCGCGCCGCCTTTAACAGGCAAAAGTTTTTGCCTGTTAAGTAATCCGGGGGTTAAGCCCCCGGATTACGTGCCTTATTGTGCGGAGCTGCGGGCGCTTTCGATGGCGTCGTGTTCCTGCTGATGCAGGGCTTCCAGCTTGCTATGCAGGTCGGCGGCCTGCGCGAGCTGCTCCGGCGTCAGCAGGGCACGAAGCTGCATGGTGGTGCCAAGCCGTTCCGTGTCGAGCTGGGCGCGCACGCTCTCCTCCTGCTGCTGAATGGCGGCGGCCTGCGCTTGCGTGCTGCCGGCGGTGAGCAGCGTGGTGACAAACTGCTCATGCAGCGTGTGCAGTTGCTCCATCAGCGGCCTGGCCTGGGCCCAAGCGGATCTCTCGATCGTTTTCGCCTGGTCCTTCTGGGCGTCGGTGAGGTTCAGGCCGTGCAGAAATTCCATGTCGCCACCACCGGGACCGCCGCCGAAACCGCCGTGGTGCCAGCCCATCGGCTGAGCGACGGCAAAGCCGGGGGCCGTTAGCGCGCACATGGTGGCGGCCGCGATCGTCAGATGTCTCAGGTTCATGACTTTTGTTTTCCTCATCAAAACGCCGCCGTCGTGCGGTGGCTGTAGCCTATCTAGCGCACGTCTCGTTGCCGTGCGGTCACGGCATTGCGCAAGAATGTAACACCAATGTGTGCGCTGGCGTTGAGTAGGCGCTTTCCTGGGGCGCTTCGCATCCGTCACGCGCGTTCGTATTTTGTTCTTGACTTCGTGTGCGGCGCACGGGAAGGATCCCTTGAACGAAAGGAGAACACCGATGCCGCCACTGGAGCATTCGCCGGGTGCCTCTCGTGTCGAGATTGACCACGCGGCGATTGCCGCCATGGCCATGAGCGGCAATGCGGAGCCCGCGCCGCGCCAGAGGCTGCCCCCGATGGGACGGCGCGGCCGTGGCGCCGTCAGCAATCCGGCGCCGCGTTTCGATGCGCGCGAAACCGAGGCGTTCGACGATGGCTGGAGCACGTTGGAGTCGTTTGCCGACTTGCCCCCGCTGCCTACCACGCTGACGCGGGATACCAGCAAGTCGGTGATCGCGTGGAATACGTCGCCGGATTTGGGGTTCGACCGCGCGGTGAACCCGTATCGCGGGTGCGAACACGGCTGCATCTATTGCTATGCGCGGCCGTCGCACGCGTATCTGGGTTATTCGCCCGGGCTGGATTTCGAAACGCGGCTGGTTTTCAAGCCGGACGTCGGCGCGCTGCTGGAGAAGGAATTGCGCAAGCCTGGCTATATACCGCGGCCGATGGCGCTCGGCAGCAATACCGATCCGTATCAACCGGTCGAGCGCACCTTGCGATTGACGCGGTCGGTGCTCGAGGTTCTGGAGAAATTCGGCCATCCGCTGAGCATTGTGACCAAGTCGGCCGGCGTCTTGCGCGATCTGGATATACTGCAACGTCTGGCCGCCCGCGGGCTGGTGCGGGTGTGGCTGTCAGTAACCACGTTGGAGAATCAGTTGGCGCGGCGAATGGAGCCGCGGGCGGCGTCGCCCGCCCGGCGCCTGGCGGCGGTCGCGGCGCTGGCTCAGGCGGGGGTCCCCGCGGGGGTGCTGGCGGCACCGATGATCCCGGGGCTGAACGATGCCGAAATGGAGAAAATTCTGGAGGCGTCGGCCAAGGCCGGCGCGCGGCACGCCGGGTATGTGCTGCTGCGCCTGCCGCACGAGTTGCGCCAGATGTTCGAGGCGTGGCTCGGCACGCATTACCCCGATCGCGCCAGGCACGTTCTCTCCCTGGTGCGACAGACCCGCGGCGGCATGCTGAACGACAGCCGTTTTCACGACCGATTTACCGGTCAGGGGGCCTATGCGGAACTGCTGAGCAAACGTTTCCATCGCGCGGTGCGCCAGTTGGGGCTGGAGGAGCGGACGGACCTGGAAACGCGGCACTTTGCCGTGCCGGGCACGCCGAAGGCGGACGCGGGTCAGTTGGCGCTGTTCTGAGAGAAAGGAAGGCCTGGCCCTGGACCCCGGCTAAGGACAAGTCCCTAGAACCTGTTACTTAAGCAGGTCGGGGGAGAAGGAGGGGGGCACACGGAGCTTGGACAGGTACCGTGTGCCCCCACCTGCTCCCCTGACTTTTCTTATTCAAATGGGGCCTGGGGACTTGTCCCCAGCGGGGTCAGGGGCAGAGCCTCTGGCCTTCCTTTCTCCTGAACTTCACGCTAGCCCTGCATGCGTTCGTCACCTGAGAGGCATCTGTGCTCGTACCTGCACCGCGTAGCGGCCGTGATTTGTTTGAGGCGCTACGCCTGTATGAGCCCGGAAAAGGGCTTGGCAGACTTGTTGAACGGTTGGACCTCGTCGGCGTATCGCCGCGGCAGATCTTCTATTGCATTTATGGGCGTCTGCCTGCGGCGCAGGGCTCCAAGCCCCAGGCAGGCTACAATCCGCGCGCACATTTTCGCTTTCTTGTGCAGGGCGAGGATTTCCAGAAGCGCCTGATGGTGCGGTTGCTGGAAAGCTATCCGGAGAAAAGGCGGCAGTTGTTTGTTCATGTTCCCAGATGCGCGGGCAGCGACATCACGTCGCTGATGGTGGAACGAACGGCTGCGTTCAATTTTCGCCTCACCGACCGCAACTTGTTCTCGGCTGACAAGATGTTCGCTGCCATCCGCACGGTCATAGAAAATATTGCTTACGCGGAGAGCATCTTTGTGCACGGGCAGGTTCCGCTCAAACAATATCTTCAGTCCGGGGTGGTCAGGGTCGGCGACCGGACATTCTCGATCGTGCGTAATCCGATCGACATGGTGGTTTCGAAACTGAACTACATGCTGACACGGTTCACGGACGATCCGGAACTGAAGGATCTCGATACGCAGGACTGGCTGCGCCTGGTCAATCATGACAAGGTAAAGCTCGCCATCGCGTCGGGCGACTACCGCGACCTCGCGCGGGAGATTTTATTTACGCCCGAGTTGATGGAAGTCAATCCGATTTGCGCCCACCTGGGCGAGGGCAATGTTGCGACCGCGCTGGAATTCTGCACCCGCGCCGACGTGGAAATCACCCATGTCGATCGTTATGAGGAATGGCTGGCGCTGCGCTGGGGCTTTGCCACGCGGCGCCAAAATGCTTCACGGCCGCTGGTGACCTTGGAGATGCTTGGCGTGGAAGCGTTGCGGCATGCGCAAGCTTTGACCGAGGAAGATCGCGTCTTTGTTGGAATCGTGGAACGGACTTTGAAGGAGGGGAACACATGCTTCGCCATGGGAACACAACTCGCTGCCTGACCAGGCTGGTCGACCGCCGAATTCTTCCAGCTTTTGGGTCCATCGAAGTCGCCATGAAGGTCCATCTCGACAGTCGGCTATGGTGGTGAATTTTCCTGGGCTCCCTTGATGACGATGGTGAAACAGCCGGGTCCCGAGAATGACTTGTCGGCGCAGCTCGGCGATACCGAGATTGCGACCGACGCGATGACTCTCTGGCGTAAGGCCGGGGAACGGTCCGGCCGCGCTCCGATCGACTATGTCGAGGAGGCTGCGCAAAATGTCGGCATAAGGCGGGTTATGGAGGGTTTCGTCAGTCTTGGCGAAAACTGCGAGTTTGGCTTTGCGCAACGCGCCTGCGGGGCGGAGCCGCTCGACCTGCTACGTTGGGCGTCTACGCCGCTGCGTGTCTTGCTGGCGATGTTACACGATCGTTTTGAAAATATCGATGCGCCGGAATTCATCAAGGTGCGGACCGCTCGGACAGACGCGACCGAATACATGGTCGACAATACCAGATACAAATTTAGTTGGCATGCTTTTGCCAAGGCTGAATTGGTCACAGCCGAAGAGGTTCATAAGAACGCGTGCTTGCGACTACGGCGCCTTGCCGAGAAAATGCGCGACGACCTGGCAGAGGGGCGCCGTATCTTCACCTTGAAGGGACCCCAGGTTCGCAATGCTGCCAGCGTTGCGCCGGTGGTTGAGGCGATGCGCGCATATGGCCAAGCCAGATTGTTGTTCGTAACGCTCGTTGAACCAGGTCACGATCCGGGCGACGTGGTGCAAATCAGCGATCATCTTCTACAAGGTTTCATAAGCCGCTTTTCGGATCCGGCAAGGGTGCCAGGGACGACGCCGGTTGAAGAATGGCGTACGATCTGCGCGATGGCAAAGCGGATCTGCGGATAATCAGGCGGTGTGCTACCGCCCCTGTTGAGCGAGATAGGCGCCCAGGACGGACGTCAGGCTTGTTGGATCGGACGCCGGAACGCTATGGGTTGGAAACGGGGTCCAGCACGCCACTATGGACAACGAAAGTGGTAATTGCGCATATTCCACCGCCGAGATGTTTTGTTTAAAGCTCATGACCGCGTCTTCATCAGAATTTCCCGGGCCCGCGATGGTCAGGAACATGCCGGGCCTTACGCCATGGGCTTGAAGGGACGCGACGCCTTGTCTCACTTGGCCAAGCCAGGGTCGCCGCCAATTGACGTCAAATACCACGGCGTAGAGCGGGGAACCGGTGTAACTCCGATAGGCGTCGAGCCATGTGTTAAGCGAGTCGGTCCATTGATAGGCTGGTATGTCGGGCGGCGCCTCGTAATCAACGATTGCGGCGTTGGGATAGGATTGCCTGATCTCATTGATGGTCAAGGCCACACGACGCGCGACCTCATTGATCGGGAATTGGCACGGCCGATCGCCACGGGTATAAAAGTGACCGAAGGTCAAAGGCTCATCGAGCGCTACGTAGCGAACTTGCAAGCCGAGATCCTTCAATCGCCGGAACTGCCGCAGGTTGACGCGGGGCGGGCTTCGGCCTTCACCCATGTCGCATTCGCCGGGGGTGACCTGCATAGGTTGGGATCCAACGGCCAAGGCGATGTTGTGGCGTTCAAGGAAGGCCTGCACGCGCAACAAGTCCGCATCCGGCGCCTTCCTTGCGTAATAGGGCGTCATCTGAAACACGTCGATCCTGGTATCCCAGGATGGTGGTTCGTCAAACAAATGCGGGAAATCGCTATCCTTGATCTCCGCTCCACGCGGGAGGTTGTCGGCAGGCGCAAACCAGACCTCGCCGGCGCCCGCACGCCCAGGCACCGTTCCGATCAGCAGAAGAAGTGCAACCGCCCCAACGCGGCAGAAAGGGCGACCTCTATAATTCGACATAGGATACATTGGCCCGCCAAGAAGCTGAAAAATGGACTTCTGCACATGAGATCATGCTACTTAGTAAGCCCGCGGCAAGTCAAGCTCGGGAGCAGCTTGAAATTGC
>Ga0116229_10013688_pt1 | contig 11416 bp, 12 predicted proteins | sample S1TSphgellanicum_3_FD_87313 | JGI IMG/M metagenome (GOLD analysis project Ga0116229, IMG submission 87313) | Host-associated microbial communities from peat moss isolated from Minnesota, USA - S1T2_Fc - Sphagnum magellanicum MG | ecosystem: Host-associated > Plants > Peat moss > Unclassified... | reverse complement strand
GTGGCCGCGCTGATCGGCTCGATCAAGGTCATGCTCGACGACTTCAGCGCGGGCAAGATCGACCGGCTGCTCTTGATCCACAACGTGTTCGTCAACACCATGAGCCAGAAGGCGGCCGTGACGCAACTCCTGCCCGTCGCCGATGCGGGTCAGGGGGACCTGCAGACACGCTGGGATTACATTTACGAGCCGAGTGCCGAGCAGATCCTGGGCGGCATTCTGACGCGCTATGTCGAGTCCCAGGTCTACCAGGGTGCGGTCGAGAACGTCGCCTGCGAAATGGCCGCACGCATGGTCGCTATGAAGAGCGCCTCGGACAACGCCGGCAAGTTCATCGGCGAGCTCCAACTCATTTACAACAAGGCCCGCCAGGCCGCGATCACGACGGAATTGTCGGAGATCGTCGGCGGCGCCGCAGCGGTTTAAGTTAGAGGGTTCAATTCATGTCCAGCGGAAGAATCGTACAAATCATCGGGGCGGTCGTCGACGTGGAATTTCCACACGAACACATTCCCAAGATCTACAACGCACTGAAGCTCGACGATGCCGAACTCACGCTGGAAGTGCAGCAGCAACTCGGCGATGGCGTCGTGCGCACGATCGCGATGGGGCCCTCTGAAGGCTTGCGTCGCGGCCTCTCGGTCAAGGATACGGGCAAGCCGATATCGGTACCGGTCGGCACCGGTGTTCTCGGGCGCATCATGGACGTGCTCGGACACCCCCAGGACGAAGCCGGACCCGTGCAGGCCACCGAGTACTGGCCCATCCACCGCCCCGCGCCGGCCTACGACGAACAGACCGGCGGCCAGGAATTGCTCGTGACGGGCATCAAGGTCATCGATCTGCTGATTCCGTTCGCGAAGGGCGGCAAGGTCGGGCTGTTCGGCGGTGCCGGCGTCGGCAAGACCGTCAACATGCTCGAGCTCATCAACAACATCGCCAAGCAGCATTCGGGCCTGTCGGTGTTCGCGGGCGTCGGCGAGCGTACCCGCGAAGGCAACGACTTCTATCACGAGATGAAGGACTCGGGCGTGCTCGACAAGGTCGCCATGGTCTATGGCCAGATGAACGAGCCGCCCGGCAACCGACTGCGCGTCGCGCTCACGGGACTCACGATGGCGGAGTTCTTCCGTGACGAGAAACAGGCCAACGGCAAGGGCCGCGACGTGCTCATGTTCATCGACAACATCTATCGGTATACCCTGGCAGGAACCGAAGTGTCCGCGCTGCTGGGACGCATGCCTTCGGCCGTCGGCTATCAGCCCACGCTCGCCGAGGAGATGGGCGTGCTCCAGGAACGCATCACGTCGACGAAAACCGGTTCGATCACGTCCGTGCAGGCCGTCTACGTGCCCGCCGACGACTTGACCGACCCCTCGCCCGCGACGACCTTCGCCCACTTGGACGCTACCGTCGTGCTCTCGCGCCAGATCGCCGCGCTCGGCATCTACCCGGCCGTTGATCCGCTCGACTCGACGAGCCGCCAGCTCGACCCGCTCGTCGTCGGCGACGATCACTACAATACGGCGCGCGGCGTGCAAGCGATCCTGCAGCGCTACAAGGAGCTCCAGGACATCATTGCAATTCTCGGGATGGACGAGTTGTCGGAAGAGGACAAGCTCTCGGTGTATCGCGCGCGCAAGATCCAGCGCTTCTTGTCGCAGCCGTTCAACGTGGCCAAGGTGTTCACGGGTCAGGACGGGAAGATCGTGCCGCTCAAGGACACGATCCGCGGTTTCAAGGCGATCATCGCCGGCGAGTACGACCATCTGCCCGAGCAGGCCTTCTACATGGTCGGCGGCATCGAAGAGGCCGTCGAGAAAGCCAAGACGCTGCAATAAGCCATGGCCAACACGATCCACGTCGACATCGTGAGCGCCGAGGGGCAACTCTTCGCCGGCGATGCCAGCATGGTGTTCGTGCCGGCTTCCGAAGGCGAGATCGGCATCGCGCCACGCCATGCGCCGCTGCTCACGATGCTCAAAGCGGGGGAGGTCCGGGTCCAGGTCCCGGGCGGGGCGGAGCAATCCTTCTATGTCGGCGGGGGCGCGCTCGAGATTCAGCCGAACAACGTGATCATATTGGCGGACACCGCCGCTCGTTCGGACGACCTCGACGAGGCCGCCGCACAGGCCGCCAAGGCCCATGCCGAGGCGACCGTTCGCGACCGGCCGGTCGACGACCGGGAGCGCGCGGAGGCGCTTGCCGAACTCGCGCGTGCCGTCGCGCAATTGCGCGTGATCGAACGTCTGCGTAAATTGTCGCGCTAGGAAGCCCGCACAAACTTGAGGGTCGGCAATGCAGCTTTCCGTGGTCATCCTGGCGGCCGGTCAGGGCAAACGGATGAACTCCGACCTGCCGAAGGTGCTCCAGCCGCTGGCAGGGAAACCCCTGCTCGCGCATGTCGTCGAAACGGCGCAGAGCCTCGCTCCCGAAGCCATTTACGTGGTCTACGGGCATGGCGGCGCCCAGGTTCAAGCCGCGCTCGAGCACCATCCGGTCGACTGGGTCTTGCAGGCCGAACAGTGGGGCACGGGCCACGCGGTCATGCAGGCGATGCCGATGATTCCCGATGCGCACCGCGTGCTGATCCTGTACGGCGACGTACCCTTGATTCGTGCGGCGACCTTGCGAACGCTGCTGGCCGCGGCCGATGCCGACGGGCTCGCGCTGCTCAGCGCCGTAGTCGCGGCGCCCGGAGGCTTGGGGCGCATCGTGCGCGATGCCGCCGGCGCCGTCATCGCGATCGTCGAGGAGCGAGATGCGACCCCCGCACAACGCCTGATCCGCGAAATCCATTCCGGGCTCATGACTGCGCCCGCGCGCTCGCTGCGCGCCTGGCTTGCGAACTTGAGCAACGAGAACGTGCAGCACGAGTATTACCTGACCGGGGTGGTCGCCGAGGCCGTCAAGACCGGCCATCGCGTGACCGCCGTCGCGGCCGAGAGTGAAACCGAAATCCTCGGCGTCAACGATAAGCTGCAGCTGGCGCAAGTCGAGAGCTGCCTGCGGGCGGAGCGCGCGCGCGAACTTCTGCTGGCCGGAGCTACGATCGTGGATCCGTTGCGCATCGACATCCGCGGCACGGTCGAGGTCGGCCGTGACGTCTGCATCGACGTCAACGCGCTCTTCATCGGCACGGTCAAGCTCGGCGCACGCGTCAAGATCGGCCCGAACTGCATGATCCGCGAATCGAGCATCGGTGCCGACACCGAGATCCACGCGAACTCGATCGTCGATCATGCGGCGGTCGGTGCGCACTGCATCGTGGGTCCTTTCGCGCGGATACGCCCCGACAGCGTGCTGGGCCCGCGCGTGCACGTCGGCAATTTCGTCGAGGTCAAGAATTCCTCGCTCGGAACCGGGGCGAAGGCCAATCACCTGACTTATCTCGGCGATTCCGAGATCGGTTCGGGCGTCAACGTGGGCGCCGGCACCGTGACTTGCAATTACGACGGCGCCGAGAAATGGCCGACGATCATCGAGGATGGCGCCTTCATCGGTTCGGGCAGCATGCTCGTCGCGCCCGTGCGCATCGGCGCAGGCGCTACGATCGGTGCCGGCTCGACGATCAGCGACAACGCGCCGGCGGCTGCGCTGACGTTGACGCGCGCTCGCCAAACGACGGTCCAAGGGTGGGCACGCCCGGGCAAGCTCGATGCCAGAGAAAAAGCCGAGGTGATTGCGCGGACTCTATCGGAGCCCGGGCCCGAGCCCGCCCGCGAGCCGCACAACGAATAGAAACCGCACCGAACCGACGCGCCTGATTGCGGTGGGCTTGAGCGAGATTTTCAATAACGAGGGAGCCAAAGATCCGTGAGTATCGCCAGCGAGTTCAAAGAGTTTGCGATGAAGGGCAGTGTCGTCGATCTGGCGGTCGGCGTCATCGTCGGTACCGCGTTCGGCAAGATCGTATCTTCCCTCGTCGGCGACGTGATTACGCCGGTGCTCGGCAAGATCATCGGCGGCGTGAATTTCACGGATCTCGCGATCACGCTCGGCAACGATCCGAAAGGCATGCCCGTGCTCATCAAGTACGGGACATTCCTGCAATCGATTTTCGATTTCCTCGTGATCGCGTTCGTGCTGTTCCTTGCATTGCGCGGCATCAACAAGCTCAAGAAGCCGGCGCCGGTCGCCGCCGACGCCCCGCCGCCGCCGCCGACGCGCGAGGAAGTGCTGCTCACGGAGATTCGCGACGCACTCGTGAAGCGCTAGACCGCCCTTGATCGACCACCCGCTTGAGGATACCGTCCAGTCCAATGCGCCGCGTCGATCAATGGCTCTCGGACTACGGGGAAAGTCACCAGAACCCGACCAACAAGCGCGTGCACTGGATTTGCGTTCCGGTCATCGTCTGGTGCGTCATAGCGCTGTTGTGGTCGGTCCAGATCGTCGCTGACCGGCATGCATACCTGAATTTGGGCGTCCTCGCCGTCGTTGCCGCCCTGGTCTATTATGCCGCGTTGTCGTTGCCGCTCGCGCTCGGTGCGCTCGTACTGCTCTTAGCGATGCTCATAAGCGTCGCGGCCGTCGCGGAGCTCGGGATCGGCACCCTGTGGCGCGTCGCCGCGATCTTGTTCGTGCTCGCTTGGGTCGGCCAATTCATCGGTCACCGCATCGAGGGCCGACGGCCGTCCTTTCTCCGGGATCTTCAGTTCCTGTTGATCGGGCCTTTGTGGTTGCTCGCGGACCTGTTCAGGCGCCTGGGAATCCGGTACTGATCGCGCGCCCGACGGCCTATTTCTGGATAAACACCGCAGTTATGGAGCTTGACGCCCGGCCCGGGCCGGAGCGATATATATAGCTCGGAGGAATTTGCACGAGAGCGAATTCACTCTGGGACCGTAATTGCACGAATAGGCGCAAAGTGCCAAAGCCAGGGGCTGACAGTAAGGCCCAAGTGTCAGTGTGGATAGCTCGGGGCGCACCGGCCGTGGTGCAGGGTTACTCCAACAACCATGCGTAACCGCTCAGCGCTTCGGCACGATGCTGACGGTCTCGTCGTTAGGGTCGAACGAAATCTCGGCCTTGCCCTGCTCGAGCTGGCGCAAGACGCGCGCGACCTTGTGCTCGAGCGACATTTCGACGGCACCGTAGTCGGTCCCTTCGCGCAGCACGAAGGATTCGATCACGCTGCGCAACAACTCAGGTTGCAACTCGGTATGCGGCACGACGACCGGTTCGAGCGGGACCGGTTCCAGCGGCTCGTCTGCCGCTTCGATCAAGCCTTGCGTCCGAACAAATGCCCGAGCTCGTCCTGCTTCGTGCGGATGTAATCGTCGCTGTCGGCCGTCGGCGCCGTAATGAGGGGCACGCGTTCCTCGACGATGAGGCCGCCGGCGGTGACCGCGCGGACTTTGTCCGGATTGTTCGTCATGAGGCGTAGGCGCTCGACACCCAAGTCTCGCAGGATCGCGACCGCGTCCGAGTACTCGCGCGCGTCGACGGGCAAGCCCAGATCGAGGTTGGCGCGGACCGTGTCGCGCCCACGATCTTGGAGTGCGTAGGCGCGTAACTTGTTGATGAGGCCGATCCCGCGCCCTTCATGACCGCGCAGGTAGACGACGACTCCGGAGCCGTTGGCGACGATCGTCTCGAGCCCGAGTTCGAGCTGTGCCTGGCAGTCGCAGCGCAATGAGCCGAACACCTCGCCGGTCAGGCATTCGGAGTGGATCCGCACGAGCGTGGGCGCCGGCAGCGGGAGCCTCCCAAATACGAGCGCCACATGCTCGAGGCCCGTCGCGCTCGACTCGTAACCGTAGATCTCGAACAAACCGTGGCGGGTCGGCAGGCGACTGACTACTACCCGCTTGATTTCGTTGACTTTTTTGATGCGCGGCACAGAGCTGAAAACCTTGTTGCTGGCCATGTTCTCCACCCTGCAAAGCCGGATTTCCGAGGGCTGATTGTATCCTTAAGACCCACGCAAGCGCATAGACGGACGTCCGCCCGGCGACCCGCGGAACAAGGTTCCTTGGGGCGCCAGGGCGTCTTTGCAAGAATTGCTCGCGCGCCGCGCTAAGGTCCCTGCGATTTTGATAGCTTGGTCACGAGTGTTAACGAGCCTAAGGCGTCCGTCTTAAGATAGGGGGATCTTGACTCACATCACGCATTCGCCCGGCGTTCCGCGCTGGTTCGCCGCCGTTGCGCTTCTAGCGTCGGTTTCCATGGTGTTCGCCGACACGCCAAATCCCGACCCCGCTGCCACGACCGTCAGGGCCACTTCCAGCGATCCCGACGCGCCTGCCGAAGGCTGCAAGGCAGGCTCGCAGGACGAGGGCTTTTTTCAGCGCCTCAAAGACAGCTACCAATCGCACTTCTCCTGGGACGGCGGTGACCCGAATGCACCGCCCACGATCGTCGTTGGCGGCGCCGAGGTGCCCGTGTCCAATCCGCCGTTTCCGTACTCGACCTGGAACGTCGGAGCCTCCCCTGCGATCGGCGTCGAGAACATGTATTACAGCGCGCTCATGGATGCCCTCTATTGCGGTCGGGGCGGCGGCAAACTCAAGGACAGCCGCTTCACGATATACGGCTGGATCGAGCCTGGCGGCAATTGGAGCACCTCGAACACGCGCTTCGATTACACGACCGGCACCGGCGGCAATGCTCCGGCCGCCTACTCCTTCGAACCGAACACCGTGCAACTCGACCAGGTCGCGCTTTATTTCGAACGTACGCCCGACGAAATCCAGCGCGAGCACTTCGACTGGGGTTTTCGCATCGCGAGCATCTACGGGACCGATTACAAGTACACGTTCAGTGACGGTATCTTGAGCAATCAATACTTCAATGATGCGCGCCAGTACGGCTTCGACCCGGTCATGTATTACCTCGACCTCTGGCTGCCGCACATCGCGGAAGGCATGAACTTACGCGTCGGGCGCTATATCTCGATCCCGGACATCGAGGCGCAACTGGCCCCAAACAATCTGACGTACAGCCATTCGCTGCTCTACACGGTCGACCCGTACACTCAGAACGGCATCGTGGCCACGACGCGGCTCAGCAGGAACTGGACGATTCAAACGGAGCTGTCGTCGGGCAACGACATCGGTCCGTGGGTCAAGAGCGAGCGGCATCTGACACCGGCCGCGTGCGTGATCTGGACCTCCGACTCCGGCAAGGACAATCTCTACCCGTGCATGAACGGCCTCAACGACGGCGATTGGCGCTACAACAACGTGCAGCACGCAGTCATGACCTGGTATCACAAGTTCAATTCGAAATGGCACATGGATACCGAGGTCTGGTACATGTGGCAGGCGCACACGCCGAACGTCAACAACGACACCGGTCCCGACGGCTCGGATCTCGGCGCCCAGATCATCGCCGGGCGTTATTCGTACATCACGTACGGTGCGCCGAATGGCGCGATCTGCAATCCGAAGCTGGTCTACTGCTATTCCTACGAGTGGGCCGCGCTCAACTACGTCAACTACCAATTCGGTCCGCGAGATATCGCGACGTTTCGTACCGATTACTTGAACGACGCACGGGGCCAGCGCACGGGCTTCAAGACGCGCTATTACGAGTGGGATCTCGGGTACACGCACTGGGTCGGCGATGCGCTCGAATTACGGCCTGAAATCCGCTTCGAGCATGCGCGCGATGCCGATGCTTACGACAACCCGACCGCAACGCTCGGCCAGGGAAAGCACTCCCAAGCCATGATCGCGGCCGATGCGATCTTTCACTTTTAAGCGCGCGACACGAGGAACGACTTCGCGAACATCGCATGCAGCCGGCCGATGCCGCGCGCCGGGTGATGATCAAGATGGCGAACCCGAACGACATCGACAGTCCGACCAGCACGAACGTGAAGTTCACGGCGAAGAAACCGTCCGGCGCGCCGGTAATCCTCCGCATCGTAGAGCGCGGCGCTAGGCTCTTCATGGCAGGGGTCCTTGATCGATGAAGCGGTCGACGAAGCCCCGCGTCTCGCGCCAGATGGCGCGCCACTCAGCGAGCACGGTGCGGCCCTGGGGCGTAATCCGGTAATAGCGGCGCGGCGGTCCCGAATAGGACGGCACGATTCGGCTCGTGAGCAGTTCGCCGGCCGACAGCGCTCGTAATACCGGATAGATCGTTCCTTCCTTGAAGATCGACGTGCCCTCGTTCGCGGCGGCCAGGCGCTTCGCGATCTCGTAGCCGTACAAGTCATCCGCGGATTTTTCGAGCACGGCAAGCAAGACCAGCGAAACGAGCCCGCCGTTGAGCTCCTTGCGGAACTTTTGTGCGCTGCTATCATCCATTTAATGGTACTGTATAGTTAATAATATTATTGAGCAAGCACTATCGGTAGTTGCAAAATACCGGGCATGCAGGGACCGCGCGCAAAACACGGCCGCGTCGGGCACACTAGGCAGCCTTTCCCGGCCCTGCCGATTGGAGTCGATCGATGTGTGGAATCGTGGGCGTGACGGCGGAGCGCAACGTCGTTCCGATCCTGCTCGAGGGTTTGCGGCGGCTTGAATACCGGGGGTACGACTCGGCGGGCCTCGCTCTGCTGAATGGCAACGGACTGCTCTTCCGCGAGCGGACGGTGGGCAAGGTCAAGGTTCTCGCCGAGGCGCTCGAGGCAGCCCCGGTCGTCGGGCATGTCGGCATAGCTCACACGCGCTGGGCCACCCACGGCGTCCCGTCGCTGCGCAATGCCCATCCGCACGTGTCGCGCGACGGCATCGCGATCGTGCACAACGGCATCATCGAGAATCACGAGATACTGCGTTCGCAACTGAAGGACCTAGGCTATAGCTTCAGCTCCGAGACCGACACCGAGGTCGTGGTTCACCGCATCCATCATCACCTCGGCACGTCGCGCGACCTGTTCCGGGCCGTGCGCAAGACGGTGCAGGAGCTCAAAGGCGCCTACGCGCTCGCGGTCATCTGTGAAAAGGATCCTGAGACGATCGTAATCGCGCGCGAAGGCTGTCCCGTCGTCATTGGACTTGGGCTCGGTGAAAATTTCGTGGCCTCGGACGTCGCAGCGCTGCTGCCCGTGACGCGTCGCTTCATGTTTCTCGAGGAGGGCGACGTCGCCGAAATCCGGCGTGATTCGATTCGCATCATGGCGGCATCGGGACTCGAGGTCACGCGCACGATCCGGGAGAGCGATCTGCCCGCGGACGCCGTCGAGCGCGGGCAGTACCGGCACTTCATGCTCAAGGAGATCCACGAGCAGCCGCGCGCGATTGCGCAAACCCTCGAAGAGCGCGTTTCGGGCGGACGACTACTCGACGCCGCGTTCGGCCCGAAGGCGCACGCGGTGTTCGCCGGCGTGAAGGCCGTGCACATTGCCGCCTGCGGCACGAGCTATCACGCGGGGCTTGCCGCGTGCTACTTCATCGAGCAGATTTGCCGGATTCCGGCGCGTGTCGAATTCGCGAGCGAATATCGTTATCGCCAACCCGTGGTCACGGACGGCACCCTGTTCGTCACGATCTCCCAATCCGGGGAGACCGCCGATACGCTCGCCGCGTTGCGCAGCGCGCGCGAGTCGGGGTATCTGTCGACCTTGACGATCTGCAACGTCGCAGAGAGTTCGATGGTCCGCGATTCGGATCTCGTGCTGTTGACGCGCGCGGGCCCGGAAATCGGTGTCGCATCGACCAAGGCGTTCACGACCCAGCTCACGGCGCTCGGCATGCTCGTCGTCGCGCTGGCGCGCAACAGCAGCCTCGATGCGGACCAGGAGCGAAGCCTCATCGCGCAGCTGCTACAGCTGCCGGGTCTCGTCGAGAAGACGCTCAAACTCGACGGCCGGATCCGCGAACTCGCCGAGACCTTCGCCGACAAACACCACGCGCTGTTCCTGGGGCGCGGACCCTTGTACGCGATCGCGATGGAAGGCGCCTTGAAGCTCAAGGAGATCTCGTACATTCACGCCGAGGCCTACGCGGCCGCGGAGCTCAAGCATGGGCCGCTCGCGCTCGTCGATGAAGACATGCCGGTGGTCGCCGTGGCGCCCAACAACGAGCTGCTCGAGAAGCTGAAGTCGAACCTCATGGAGGTGCGGGCGCGCGGTGGGCAGCTCTACGTTTTCGCCGATCCTGAAGCCGGAATCGAGAGCGAAGAGGGCGTCACCGTGATCAAGATGCCCGCGGTGTCCTCAGCGTTCCAGGCGCCGCTGCTCTATACGATCCCGCTGCAGCTGCTCGCCTATCACGTCGCCGTGCTCAAGGGGACGGATATCGACCAGCCGCGAAATCTCGCGAAGAGCCTGACCGTGGAATAGCGCGGAGGCGCTTCAGGCGGGCTTCCAGAACGTGATGATCGCGCCGCCGACTACCACGAACGCACCGCCGACGAGCGTCGGCAAGGTCGGCACCGTCTTGAAAAACACGAAGTTGATGCCCTGCCAGACCACGAACAGCGTGGCGAGGTAGAGGCCGATCACGCGCCCGAACTCGAGCGGCGCGAGGTTCAGCAGCGCTCCGTAACCGAACAGCAGTGCAGCGCCCACGAGGAACCAGCCGATGCGCGCGGCGCCCGCGTGATCGTAGATCGCCAGCCGCACGACCGCGTCGCCGGTCGCTTCGAGCACGGTGGCGATCAGGAGGAACACGAGCGGGGGGACACCCTGCATAGCTTTGATCATTCGAACCCTCGACAGCGCGCGGCGTACCGCGAAATGTAACACCCGGTCACAGTCTCGTCGTCGTCAGCGCTTGAGCCACCGCCACGACGGCGCGTCGAGCATACCCTGCCCGACGAGCTTCGTTTCGCCGAGCTCCTTCGCGAGTCCGATCGAATGACAGTCTGGCTGTTGCTCGAGCGCGGCGATCAAGCGCGTCGCATGCGAGACGACCCAGATCTGCGTCTGCTTTGCGGCTACGCCGATTAGGCGCGCGAGTGCGGGCAGCAGGTCGGGGTGCAGGCTCGCCTCCGGCTCGTTCAAGATCATGAGGCGCGGCGGCCGCGGTGTCAGCAGCGCCGCGGCCCACAAAAAATACCGCAAGGTTCCGTCCGATAGTTCGGCCGCGCCCAAGGGCCGCAGCAGTCCGTGCTGCTGCAAGAACACACACAAGCCTCCGTCGGTGCCGCGCACTTCGAGCCGCGCGCCCGGGAAAGCGTCGCCGATCGTATGATGCAGCGTCGCGGCATCCCCTATTTCGAGAATCGTCTGCAAAGCGGCCGCCAGATCCCCGCCGTCGGCGCTCAAGACAGGCGTATAAGTCCCGACTTGCGAACGCCGCGCCGGCGCATCGAAGTCGGTGCGAAAATGATCGTAGAAGCGCCAGCCGCGGATCTGCTCGCGCAGCGCAAGAACCTCCGCGGCCTGCTTGGGATCCGCGATCCGCTCGAGCATGCTCTCGAACCGCGGCATGTCGGTCGCGACGATTTCCCACTCGCCCGAAGAGCGTCGAATGCGCACGACGGCGCCGCGCCGCTCCACGAGCTGCGATGACGG
>Ga0116229_10013686_pt1 | contig 11416 bp, 8 predicted proteins | sample S1TSphgellanicum_3_FD_87313 | JGI IMG/M metagenome (GOLD analysis project Ga0116229, IMG submission 87313) | Host-associated microbial communities from peat moss isolated from Minnesota, USA - S1T2_Fc - Sphagnum magellanicum MG | ecosystem: Host-associated > Plants > Peat moss > Unclassified... | reverse complement strand
GGTTTTTCGTCCCGCAAACCCCGGTTTCAGCCATTATGAGCCGATTCGGGCTCGGATAGCAAACCGGCCGGAGAGGCGGCGCGCGGCCTGCTTTCGGGTGTGCCGGGTTTGGTTACACGTGTAACCAAGGTACTAACTGTTTGTTATTTGAAATAATTTCGCCGATTTGCGGACCTCGTTTTGGTTTCATTACAAATTTCGCTTCTCACTAATTTTGGGATTTTTCGAAATCTTTTTACTGAGCGTAGTTTTTTAGAAGTACCGAGTAATATAACGGGGTCCATGGCTCGTCGATCAGCGCGTATAACCGAATAATCTCAACCGCGTAGGCTTCCAGCAACGCCCGGCCTTCGGCGGGCGGGAAGAGCCGCGCCATGCTGTTGAACTTCATCTCCTCGCAGGTGGCGACGGTGAGGTTCTTCCAAGGGAATTCCGTCGCCTCCTGCACCTTGGCGAGCATTTTCTGGATTTCCGGCCGGCGGATTTCCAGCATGTAGTCCTCGTAAGTATAGCTGCCGAACAGCGGCGGCTTCTCCTCCGTGCTGGCAAACAGGTCAGGCTGGCGGTGCGACTCGGAGGCTCTCATGCTTCAAAGTCTAGCGGAACGGGCCGGGGCCGGGTAGTCAAAAAACAATGGACGTAAAATGGCGCAAGGATGATCTGCCGCAAATCATCGCCAAACTGGCGGCCCGGCCGGGGCATGAGGCGGTGCGGACCCTGGTCAGCGACATCCTCCGCAACGCATTCGGCGTGTCATGGGATGATATTACCCACGAAGTCCGGTTGCCGCGCGTTCATGGCCGGATAGACACCCTGTTCGCCGGCACGGTGTTCGAGTTCAAACGCGATCTGCGGCAGGAAACCGGTGACGTAGAGCACAAAATGCCCGACTATTTGGCCGAGCGGGAACGCCAGACCGGTCAGAAATTCCTCGGCCTCGCGACGGATGGCGCCACCTTCATCGCCTACGAAATGGCTGGCGGGAAGCTGGCGAAGGTAAGCGAGTATGCCACGAAGCCCGACCAGGGCGCGGCGCTTCTGGCCTGGCTGGAGCCAGCCCTTTCCGCACGGGATGATCTGCCGCCGGAACCGCTCTCCATCCAGCGGGCTTTGGGCCGGGACAGCCTGGTCTTCGGGCACGCCAAACGAATGCTGGAAACGCTTTGGGCCGAATTGTCGTCGCACCCGGAGGTTATGCTGAAGCGCCAGCTATGGGACGGGCTGCTGCGGGAGGTCTACGGCGCCAGCGTCGGCAATGATGCGCTGTTTCTACAGCACACTTACCTTACCGTTATCGCCAAAACCATCGCCGCGGCGATTTTCGACATTCCGTTTGCAACGCCGGAGAGCATTTTGTCTGGCTCCGCTTTGGCGGAAATCGGCATACGCGGCGCCGTTGAAAACGATTTCTTTGACTGGATTTTGCTGGACGGCCGCGGGCGGGACCTGGTTTCCCGCACGGTGGGTGAAACCCGGCGATTCCGGCTGCGGGACGCGCAGACGGACGTGTTGAAGGCGCTGTACGAAAGCCTGATCGACCCGGCCCAGCGCCACGACCTTGGCGAATATTATACGCCGGACTGGCTCGCCGCGAAACTTTCCTCCGCCATCATCACAGCGCCGTTAACCCAGCGCGTGCTGGACCCGGCCTGCGGCTCCGGCACGTTTTTGTTCCACGCCATACGTTTGCTGCTGGCGGCGGCGGATGCGGCCAACCTGCCCAAACACCAAGCCGTGGAAAAATGCTGCGCGCTGGTGCAGGGCATGGATATTCACCCCGTGGCGGTCATTTTCGCCCGCGTCACCTGGTTGCTGGCGCTGGGGCCGGCGATTGCGGCGCGCAAAGGCGTGATTTCTGTGCCGGTTTACCTGGGCGATTCGCTACAATGGAACGTGGTGGATTTGAACGCGGAACAGGAAATTCGCGTGGCCGTACCGAATGCCAGGCCGCTGACGATTCCGGGCAGCTTTGCGGAGGAGCAAACGCGCTTCGAACCCGCGTTGCAGGCGTTGACGGACGGGCTGATGGCCAAGGAAGACGCCGCGACGGTATACCGGGTTCTGGAAAAGATTGATGGCGTCACTCCGGGCGATGCAAAAACCCTGAGCGAAACCTATGCGCATCTGAAATCGCTGTATGATGAGGGGCGGGACGGCATCTGGCCCTATGTGATGCGCAATTTGCAGCGGCCCTTATGGCTTTCCAAACCCAAACAACGGGCGGATGTGGTGATTGGCAATCCGCCCTGGGTGGCGTTCCGGTTCATGAGCGCCGAGATCAAAGCCAAGGTGAAAGATGCCTGCCAGCGCCGCAACCTGTGGGTCGGCGGTGTACTGGCGACGCAGCAGGATTTATGCGCGTTGTTCATGGCGCGCTCGGTGGAACTATACCTCAAGCCCGGCGGCCGAATTGGGTTCGTGCTGCCTTACGCGGTGCTTAACCGTCCAGCGTATGCTGGGCTACGAACTGGGGATTTTTTAAGCGCCAAACTGGATATTACCGAAGCCTGGAGCTTTGATGAGAAGGTGCAACCGCTATTCCCGGTGCCGGCCTCGGTGCTGATCGGCTACCGCCGTGAGCCTGGCACATTGCCAGCGAGCGTGACGCGCTATGCCGGCGTGCTGAACCGGCGGGATGCGACGGAGGAAGAAGCAGATAAGACGTTGGTTGCAAGGCAGGATGTCTGGCCGCCGATTACGACGCTGAAGGGGGCATCGCCGTACCGGGCGAGGTTCAAGCAGGGCGCGACGATCGTTCCGCGGCGGTTCTTTTTTGTGGAGCGCGCGACTGTCGGGCGGCTCGGACACGACCAATCGGCGCCACCGGTGCAAGGGCTGGCAGGAAAACAGGACAAAAAGCCATGGAGTGAGGTCACGCCGCCGCGCGGCCAAGTGGAAGCGGCGTTTCTGCGTAACATTGTGCTTGGGGAAAGTTTGGCGCCCTTTCGGCTGTTGGATGCGCCACTCGCCGTTATTCCCGCGACAGATAAGGGTGTTTTGGACGCTGCAGATGCTGCTGCCAGCGGAAATATACACCTCTCGCGTTGGCTTCGGAAAACAGAGGCGATTTGGCTTGAGAACGCAAGAAAGGATGGTGAGGGCCTGCTGAATATGACCTTACGGCAACGCATCGACCACATGCGGGGCCTGACGGCCCAGCTATCCACGTCACCGCTTCGAGTCGCATATGCAAAAGCCGGGACACTTCCCGCCGCCGCTTTTATTGATAAGCCGGAATTCATCGTCGACCACATGGCTTATTGGACCGCCGTCCGCAGCCATGGCGAAGGTGACTATTTATGTGCAATCATTAACTCAGTCGCGGCAACTAGGCGCATCATCGACATGCAGCCCAAAGGACAAGGCGGCGCACGACATTTCGATAATCTGATCTGGGAACTAAAAATCCCCGAATATGACCGCAAAATCTCTCTCCACCGGGACCTAGCGGCGGCGGCGGTTGAGGCGGAGGCCATTGCCGGTAAAGTCGAACTAACCGAAGGCGAGTATTTCACGACCCAACGCAAACTCATCCGCCGCGCCCTGACCGAATCCGGCATCGCCGCCAAAATCGACGCGCTGGTTGAGAGATTGCTGGCATAATTATGGTTGTCTAGATGAGTTGAGAGAAGTCTATTTCGGCTTGATATTCCAATGGATATTAGAAGCGCATGGCCGCTATGCGTTTCTTACGGGTGTCACACGTGTGACACCTCATCTAACATATTGTTATTATTTACAAAACTGCCTTTTGGAGCGTTTGTATCGGGTTTAGCAACGACTTCTGCGGGTGTTTGAGGGAAAGTCGTGGATGCCGGCCTGCGCCGGCATGACGGGGTGTCAGCCCAGCAATTCGCGCACGCTGTCCGCGTCCGCGGCGGCGAGGGCTAGGGCGGCGAGTTCTAGGCAGTGGCGGGAGCTGACGGCGCGGATGGCGCGTTTGACGCGGGGGATGGCGGCGCCATGCATGGAGAGTTGGCGGATGCCGAGGCCGACGAGGAGGGGGGCGGCTTCCGGCCGGCTCGCGAGTTCGCCGCACAGGGAAACCGGGATTTTGGCGGCGTGCGCGGCCACACCTGTTTCGTAGATCAGGCGGAGAATTGTCGGCTCCAGCGGGTCGTAGAGTTTGCTGCCCACCGGCAGGCTGCGGTCCGCCGCCAGGGTGTACATGGTGAGGTCGTTGGTGCCGATGGCGAAGAATTCAGCGTGTTTGGCAAGATGCCGGGCGGCGAGGGCAGCCGCCGGCGTTTCTATCATGATCCCCAAGGGCGGGCGGGATTCGGCCACCCACACGCCGCGGCGTTTGAGGCGCCGCCAGACACGGTCGTAGATTTCCCAGGCGGCGATGATTTCCGCCTGGAAACCCACCATCGGCAGCATCACCCGCACCGGGCCGGCGGCGCTGGCGCGCAGAATGGCCGCGAGCTGGGTTTCAAATAAATCAGGGTGGCGGAGCAAAAGCCGAATGCCGCGCAGGCCCAGGGCGGGGTTCGCCTCCGCCGTGTCCGGCGTGTATTCGGACAGCGCCTCAACCTCCTTATCCGACCCCCAGTCCAGCACGCGGATGGTCACCGGGTCACCGTCCATCGCCTGGACGATATCCGTGTAGATTTGGGTTTGCGTGTCTTCATCGGGGAGTTTTTCGCGGTTCATGAAAATGAACTCGCTGCGCATGAGGCCGATGCCGTGCGCGCCGGATTCCGCGATCATCGGCAGTTCGAACGGCAATTCCAGATTCGCCTGCAAATCCACCGCCACATGGTCCGTGGTTTCCGCCGGGACACGCTGCAGCCTGGCGAGCGCGCGCAGGTTTCTGCTCCGGGCGGCAAGGCGGGCTTGCGCGGCTTGCAGGCTTTTGGCGCTGGGGTTGAGGATGATTTCGCCGGCTTCGCCATCGATAATCGCGAGCATTCCCGGTTTCGCGGCTTCCAGCACGCCGGTGGCGCCAAGGATCGCGGGGAGGCCGAGGGCGCGGAGCATGACCGCCGTGTGGCCATCCGCCCCGCCTTCCGCGGTGATGATGCCGGCGAAGTTTGTGGGCTGGATCAAGGCGGCATCCGCCGGGCGCAAATATTCGGCGGCGAGAATGGTGCCGGGTGCCAGGTCCGCAAAGCTGCGGAAAGGCAGGCGGGTGAGGTTGCGGAGGATTCGGCGGGAAATCTCCCGCACTTCTTCCGCCCGGCGCGCCCTGCCCTCCTCATCCGAGCCGGTGAGTGCAAGGATGGCGGCGGCCTGGGCCTCCGCCTCCTCCATCACCGCCGCTTCCGGCGCCAGGAGGCGGTCGGATATCCGCGTGCGGACGCCGCGGATGAGGCGGGAGTTGCCCAGCATGTGCAAATAGGCGTCGATGAGGGGGGAGATCTCCGTCTGGCTTTGTTCGGGCAGGCCGGAGAGTTTGGTTTTGAGTTTTGTAAGCTGCTTGCGCGATTGCGCGACGGCATCCTCAAACCGCGCCATCTCCGCCGCGATGTCGGACGCCGGGATTTTGCGGTGGGTGAAATTCAGTTTGGGCTCGGTCGCCTCAAACACCGGGCCGATGCCGATGCCGGGCGAAATGGGGTGCCCGGCAAAACGCAGCTCTCTCCGGCGCGTGCCTGTGCCCTCAGTCGGTCTCATGGAAGCCGGCCTCGATCAGGGCGGCGATTGCATCCAAGGCTTCCTTGGCGTCGAAGCCTTCGGCACTCAATCGCACGGTACTGCCGGGTGCGGCACCCAGCATCATCAGCCCCATGATTGAGCGGGCGGAAACGGATTGTCCATCTTTGGAAACATCCACCGAGGCGCTGAAGCGCTCGGCCGTGTTGACCAGCTTGGCCGCGGCGCGGGCGTGCAGGCCCCGGCGGTTGATGATGCCGACATCACGGGTGATGACGGCGCTGTTATCGCTGCTCATGGCGTTGGGTTATTCGGCGGCCCGGCGCGGCGCGGCATTGGCCACAGCCACCGGCTGCTGGATCTCATGGCCGGAGCAGATGTATTTGCGGCCCGCCGCTTCCGCGCATTGCACGGATTCCGCCAGGCCTTGGCTGCCGCGCACCTTTGCCAGCTTCACCAGCATGGGTAAATTCACCCCGCCGATCACTTCCACATCCGGCTGGTTGAGCATGGACATGGCGAGATTGCTGGGGGTGCCGCCGAACATGTCCGTGAGGAGAATGACGCCGTCCCCGCTGTTCACTTCCACCATCCGCCGGGCAATCTCCGCCCTTTGACCTTCAATCTCCGCATCGGATTCGATGCATACGGTGGCGAGCGCGGTTTGTTTGCCCACCACATGTTCCATGGCATCGCGTAACGCATTCGCGAGTGTGCCATGGGTGACCAGAACCATGCCGATCATGTTGCTCCGCTCATTGTCTTTGTCCGGTCCCCACCGTAAGCCCCAATTTGTTCAAACTTCGCACGCTCCCGATGCGTGATTCCCACACGCCAACCCGCCTGGCTTAGCATAGTTGCCAGCTTCTCGATCATAAATACTGACCGATGTTGTCCACCGGTACAACCAATCGCGATTGTTGCATATTTTTTTCCTTCCTGCACGAAGCGCGGAAGCACAAAATCGACCATGCCTACTATATGGGCAAAGTAAGGGGCAAAATCAGCATCGGATTCTACATAGGCCGCAACCTCGGGATCAAGGCCGGTTAAGGGACGCAACCTGGCGTCGTAATGCGGGTTGCGGAGGAAGCGGGCGTCGAACACCATGTCCGCTTCGCGGGGCAGGCCGAAGGGGTAGCCGAAGGATATGAGGGAGATGACCATGCCCGGCGCCCCGGCGCCGTAGCGGCCTTCAATGATCTGGCGGAGTGCTGGAAGGGGGAGGACGGACGTGTCGATCACCACATCCGCGGCGCGGCGGAGGGGTTCCGTGAGTTCACGCTCCAAAGCGATGCCGTCCGCCACTTTTTCCCCGTGCGCCAGCGGGTGGCGGCGCCGGCTTTCCGTGTAGCGGCGGAGCAAGAATTCATCGCCGGCGATGGCGTAGACCAGTTCTGGCCGCAGATCCGCGTTCTGGCGTAGGCGGTCCACGGTTTCGAGGACCAGCCCAGCGTCAAACCCGCGGGAGCGGGCGTCCACCCCGATGGCGATGTTGCGGTCGCCGCATTCGATGAGGCTTTCGAGCGTGTTGAGCGGTGGGTTGTCCATCGTCTCGAAGCCCAGGTCTTCGAGCGCCCGTAGGATGGAGCTTTTGCCGGCGCCGGAGAGGCCGGTGACCAGCACGACCATTTGCCCGCGCTTTTCCGGGCCTGTCATGGCGTGAAGGCGCCGGCGATTTGGCCGATGCGGCCACAGGCGGCTTCCAGCGCCAGGACCATACGCTCCGGGGCCGAAAGCTGCGCGGGGTCTATCGTGACGACCGGGAGGCCGAGATAGGCGTCCCGCTCCGGTTGCGGGAGCCGGATGGGTTGGACGCCGAGGCGCACGATGAGGCGCAGCGGGGCGGATTCGACATATGGCTGGCGGAACAGCCCCAGGCCGCGCACTTCCAATACGCCGGCCAGAGCCGCGGGGGGGCGGGCGACGCCGTTTTCCACCAGCACCTGGTCATCCGCCACCATGGCCCAGCCACGATGCATGAGGCGGAGCAACAGGTCGGATTTGCCGCTGCCAGACGGGCCGAGCAGCAGTGCCGCATCCAGACCGCCCGCCGGACCCGGCTTGGCTACACAAGAAGCGTGAAAGAGCATGACGATATTGTGGCAAGTTTTGTGCATTTGCGAAAGAGTGTGCAAGAGAGTGTTACATGAGCGCGGAAAATGCCTTGTCCGCCGCCGTTGGCTCGCCTAACGGTGCCGCGCATTATGATTTCCGCCGCCCCCGACCTTGTGGTTGCTTTCCGGACCCATGTTTGGAACGATGACGTTGCCGGCATGGCACGGCGGCTGGCGGCGGTTTCCGGCGGTACGCGGTTCGTGATTGTCGCCGACGAAACAAAGGGCGCGCTGGATACCGCGCCATTTGAGAAAATTGCGCATACAACCGATTTTTCGGCCTTTGGCCTGCCGAGCTTTCCGGCCAAGGTGCTTTGGTATAACGGCGATTACCCGCTTTACGTTCTGCGCCAGGCCTTCCCCGCCGCCACCCATTACGCGATGGCGGAATATGATGTTGCGGTGAATATCGACCTTGGCGGTTTGCTGCGCCATGCGCAACAAAACGATATCGACCTGATTGCGCACCGGATTGGCAAGGCGCCGGCCGATTGGATGTGGACCAGGACGGTTGCGCCATATTTTGCAAAGCCGATGATGTCTTTTGTTCAGCTTGGCGTGTTTTCCGGGCGGGGAATTGACCATATGCTGAGCCGCCGCCGCGAGATTTTCAGCACGGCGGAGATTAAAACCGCCGATGATTGGCCGTTCTGCGAGGCGCTGATTCCATCCGCCATTGCCGAACTGCCCGGTGCCCGGATGGATGCACTTAAGCGGCACGCGCAACTGCCGCAGTATTTTATCGGCGAAGCAACCCATGTGAACGACCCGGAAGGGATGGCGCCGGGGACGGTTGCCCACCCGGTGCTTGGCAGCAGCGCGATTATCGCGAAATGCATTTTTCGATATAAGCCGGATGCGGTGTTTGACCCGGAGTCACGGCTGCGCCGGCTATTGTCCTTCTGCGCGCCGGCGGAATTTATGCCGGCCCTGCAACGCCGGATACGGGCGGCGAAGGACTTAGCACTGGATGCGCGGCTGACCGTGCTATCCGCCGAACTGGGCTGGCTGCCAGCGCCGGCGAACATCGCGCTGGGCAAGTCGGCCACGCAATCCTCCATCTCCGAATGGTCCAACGGCGAAACGCCGGAGACGGATGCGGCCGGCGGCAATAATGGGTATATTACCGGGGATTTTGGCTTTCATACCGAGTTTGAGCGTGACCCGTGGTGGCAGGTGGATTTGCTTGCAGGGTTCGCCGTTGAACGTGTTGCTTTGTATAACAGGCTGGAATTTCCGGAGCGCTGTACCCGCGTGGCGATTTACGGTTCCGCGGATGGCGAGACGTGGACCATGCGCGCCGCCAAGCTGGATGATGCGCTGTTCGGCGGGGCCGACGGCTGCCCGTATGTGTTTGCCTTTGCAACGCCATTTCCCGCCCGTTTTATTCGGCTGGGGATGATCGGGGAGGGGTATTTGCACCTTGATGAGATTGAGGTTTACGGCCAGAGAATACCGGTATGAATGACGAACCTGAACTAATCGTCGCCTTCCGCACGCATATTTGGAATGAGGACGTTGCCTATCTGGCACGGCGGCTTTATGGGTTTTCAGCTGGTGCCAGGTTTGTGGTTCTCGTGGACGAAACAAACGGCGTGGTGAACACCGCGCCGTTTGAGAAGATTGCGCATAGCAGCGATTTTTCGAGTTTCGGCCTGCCGAACTTCCCACCGAAACAGGTGCTGTGGTATAATGCCGATTATCCGCTTTACACGCTGCGCCGGCGGTTTCCGGGCGACGCGAGCATTGCGATGATCGAATACGATGTTGCCGTGAATGTAGATGTTGCCGCGATTATGCGCCACGCCATTGCCGGGAATATCGATTTGATTGCCTACGATCTTCCTGATCCACCGGTATGGTGGACCTGGGAGGAATGGACCGGCAAGCATTTCAGCCAGCCGATACGGCGGTTATTGCCGGTGTTGATTCTCTCCGGCCGCGGGGTTGATGCGCTATATGCGGCGCGGCTGAAATTTGCGGCGGCGAAATGGCCGGAAGGCCAAGCGGATTGGGCGTATTGCGAGGTTTTTATTCCATCCGCCATTGCTGAAATTCCCGGCTACAAAATCGCCGATATCAGTGATTATGCCAGCCTGCCTTACTACACCTTCCGGTACCCGCTGCATATTTCCGACCCGTTAGCCAATACCAATGGGAATATCTGCCACCCGGTGCTTGGCGCCAAAGGGGTGATACAGAAACATATCGAACAGACCGAAACGGAGGCGATTTTCGACCCGACGGTGAATGTGTTTAATCCGTCCTCGCTGCTTCGCCGCCAGCTTTCCTACCTTGACCCCGCGGAATTCATGCCGGCTTTGGCGGCGCGCATCAAGGCCAAGAAATCGCCGGCATTGTTGAAGAAGTTCAAAACGCTGGTTGGCGAGCAGAACTGGCCGGCGAATGCGATTGCCGGCAACCTTGCCCTGGGCAAGCCGGCGACGCAATCCTCCGTTAACCCCTGGTTCCAAGCCGCGACGCCGGAACTGGATGCCGCGCGGGGGAATAACGGCAAGCTGGCCGGAAACTATGGGTTTCAGACCGCATTTGAGACTGATCCCTGGTGGCAGGTTGATCTACAAGACGTGTTTTCGATTCGCAGCGTGGTTCTTTTCAACCGTGTCGACATCAAAGACTCCTGCCGGCACGTTTCGGTTTCCACCTCTCTGGACAATGCGAGGTGGGAGCTGCGCGGTGTGAAGCTGGATGACAAGATTTTCGGCGGAGTCGGCGGTAACCCGTACACGTTCAATTTTGATGAGCCTATCCAGGCCCGCTATGTGCGCGTTCAGCTTATTGGGGACGGGCATCTGCACCTGGATGAGATTGAGGTTTACGAGGAGCCGCCCGCAACCGAGATACAACCGGCGCCAGTGCCGGCATCGCGGCCCGCGCCAGCCGCGCCGGCGCGCCACCACACCGCCGTTGTGGTGTGCGCAAGGTGGGAGGCAGAGTTTATTGAGGAGTGGCTTACATATTACCAATGCATCGGCTACAGCCATATATATCTATATTGTAACGATGATGACCCGGCGGCGCTGTACCAAAAGGTGCTGCCGTTTACCGCAGGATCCTCCCCATTTGTGACCTTCGTTCATTTTGAAGGCCAGGGGTTGCAATATGCGATGTATATGCACTTCATTGAACATTATTTAAGCGAAGTGACGTGGGTTAGTTTCTTCGATGTTGATGAGTTTCTTAGAATCGCGGACGGGTCTTCAATTGACAATTTCCTGAAGCGGTTTGATGAGGATGTTGATTGCATTCTGTTCAACTGGTGGGTCTTTGGGACCAGCGGGCACAAGACCAATCCGCCGGGCAAGGTGTTGGAGAATTACACCAAATGCGCCGGCGTGATAAACCCGTACACCAAGTTTATTGGCCGGGCCGCATTGCTGCAGGATGGGAAACTGAAAATTCCGGACTTTGGCTTTGGATTCTGGCATAGCCTTCACGCCAAAGTTTACCAGCCTATCAAAGTTGTGAATGTTCTAGGCTCCACCGAGCGCCAGCAGAATTACGAAGGCGAGGAGGCTGAGCGTATTTTGCAGACCGCTGTTTTGCATCATTACCTTCTGCGTTCGGAGGATGCCGCGCGGCAGCGCATTGCACGTGGCATGGGCGGGCAATTCGGCGGGCAATCCATCTGGGATGCCAGCAAGCCATGGGTGGCCGCGGGGCTTAACCTTTATAACGATGTG
>Ga0116229_10013685_pt1 | contig 11417 bp, 9 predicted proteins | sample S1TSphgellanicum_3_FD_87313 | JGI IMG/M metagenome (GOLD analysis project Ga0116229, IMG submission 87313) | Host-associated microbial communities from peat moss isolated from Minnesota, USA - S1T2_Fc - Sphagnum magellanicum MG | ecosystem: Host-associated > Plants > Peat moss > Unclassified... | reverse complement strand
GGATCAGATTGTGACTGAGTCCCCGGTGTTAACTGGGAGTGTTCATTACCTTAAACGGGGGGAGGATGTTTCTAGTCGTCCGATGGTGCAGGCTCTGGCACGGGTTTTGGTGGGGTTGAGTCGGGGATAAATAGTAATAATTTATACAATTTGGAGCCAATTATGACTATAACTAATCCGTTAGATTGGGAATATCACCAAGTAGATCATCTTTTTCTATTGATTGGTGAAAATCCTTTGCCAAACTATGTAGCAGCAAAAACGCTATTAAAAGAAGGTGGTAAACCTTGCCTTGTTTATACTCAATATACTCAATATGCAGCAAAAAAATTGCAAGAGATTTTAAGAATTGACGAAAATGATAAGGTTGAATTATATAACCACGAAACTAATGCATTTGAAATAAAGAAAGCCATCAAAGATAAAGTAGAAGAAATTCAGAAACAAAATATTCAACAAAAAAAAGTCCCCAGTGAAATACGTTTTGGTTTAAATTATACAGGGGGAACGAAAGCGATGGCTGTTCATGCTTATCAGACCTTGCTAGAATCAAAAATCTCTACTGAACCTATATTTAGTTATCTAGATCCACGTGAATTAGAAATGTTAATAGACCAAAAAAATGATTCTCCAATAAAATTGAGTATTTTGAATGCAAAAATTAAACACAAGCTAGATATTTCGTTCAAAGTACTTTTTGAGCTACATGATTTGAGATGGAAAGAAAAGGAGGAGCCTGTATTTAAACCTAGTTTATATAGCGCAGCAAATGAAATTTTAACATTATACCAACAACATCGCAAAGAAGTTGCTAATTCTTACTTTGAATGGTGTAAGAATAAACTTTGTCAAGCAAAAAGGGACGAGAATTATGATAAATATTGGAAAGATGAATCAGATTTAGAGAATATACAATTAGACATTAGCACTGTTCCTATAAAAATTAAGAAAGTTTTCCAAAAATATATGGAAACGTCGGGAGATAAATTAAATATGATAACTGCTAAAAATTCCGAATTTAGCAGATTTAAAGATTTTTGTGGTTGGCTAAACTGTGGATGGTTAGAGCATTATGTTCTATGGCATGTTCAGGATATTTCTACTTCTCTCGATATAGATGAGAGTGCAATGTCATTTCATATTGAAGATCCTGAGAATAGAAATTCTGATTGGGATAAATTTGAGTTTGATGTTGCTTTCAGAAGAAGATATCAATTATTTGCACTCTCTTGTACAACAGCAAGTCGTGATAATGTATGTAAAGCAAAACTTTTTGAAGCCTATGTGAGAGCAAGACAATTGGGTGGTGCAGAATCCAGAGTTGCACTAGTTTGTTTACATAAAGATCCGAAACGTTTAGAAAAACAAATGAAGATTTTGATTCAAGATAGTAAAATAGCTGTTTTTGGACATACACATCTCAAGAATTTATCCAAAAGTATTACAAAGTGGGTTCAAGGTAAGGATTATTAAAAATAATTAGCCATGACTAAATACATTGCAATCGTAATTGACACAACTGGAATCCAACAATATATCTTTGGAAGTAATAGATTAAGAGAAAATGTTGGTGCTTCTTATCTAGTAAAATTGGCAACAGATCAATGGATTGATGAATGCCTCAAATCGATGCATAACGTTTCTTCTGAGAATATTCATAATCCTAATGATGAAAAAAAGGAACCTAACCCGCGTATTCATCAGGATGAAAGCGTAATTGCTGAGGTAGTTTATATTGGAGGAGGTAATGCTGTACTACTTTTTCAAAAGCGTGATGATATTGACTATGCAGGAGAATTTACTCGCAAGTTGAGTCTTAAAATCTTAATAGAAGCGCCAGGACTGAATATTGTGATAGCACATCACGAATTTAATTGGCATCAAGAATTATTGCGAGAAGTTATTGACAATAATCTAATAAAAAGTAAACTTGATGCTCAAAAAAGAGAGCCAAGATCTTCTTCTCCCCTATTAGGGTTAGGAGTGACAACTAGTTGTCACTCCACAGGATTAGTTGCTGTAGAAATGCAAAATATTGATGGTAAACTTCAGCCAGTCTCTAGAGAAATAGTAGCAAAAACAAGCCATAAGATAATTGAAGCCGCTAATGAAGAACTGGGGAGAATTATTTTTGACCCTGATAAGTTAAGAAAAAAAGAGGAAATTTTCGATATTCCCTTAGATGTTGATGATTTGGGAAGAACAGAGCAAGAAAGTAGCTACATGGCTGTTGTTCATGCTGATGGTAATCAGATGGGTAAAAGGTTTCAAGATTATGGTAAATGTCAAGATAAGGAAAATAAATCAGAGGCTAACAAAGATTATATTATTGCCATACGTCAACTATCTTGGGGTGTAAGTCAAGCGGCAACTAAAGCATTAGAAGCTGTTGGTAAATTAGTTATTAATTCAATACATAAAAGTAAATTTAGTATCAAAGATAGATATTTGCCCTTTCGTCCTATTGTTTATGGTGGAGATGATGTTTCTTTTATCTGTGATGGTCGTCTGGGTTTGTCACTTGCAGTTAATTTCTTAAAGGAGTTTGAAAAAAATACAGAAAATTTACCAGATGGTAAAGGTGGAAAAGCTAAAGTTACAGCTTGTGTTGGTATTGCTATAGTGAAAACACATTATCCATTTGCGAGAGCTTATCAACTAAGTGAAGCATTATGTAAAAATGCTAAAAGGTTTGTTAAAGAAAATACTGATAATTATTCCGAAAGAAAGCCAATATTTTCTGCCATTGATTGGCATATTACATCCAGTGGTATCTTAGGAACAATTGATGAAATTCGTAAAAGAGAATACCAGGGACGTAATGGTAGAAGTTTAACAACTCGGCCAATGAGATCCCATGAATATGGTAATGACTGGTTAATATGGACAGACTTCGCTGAGGTTATTAGACAATTTAATGATGAAGAACCCTGGAAAGATAAACGTAATAAAGTAAAAGCTTTACGGGGAGTGTTGCGGGAAGGAGAAGCAGTAACAGAACAATTTCTGAAAACTTATGGTGATAGTTTACCAATTTTTCCAAAAGCAAATTTTAAGCTAAAACGAGAGGGTTGGATAGAAGGAATCTGTAGATATTTTGATGCAATTGAAGCAATGGATTTTTACATTCCTTTGGAGGAATAATAAATGTACTCTATTAAAATTAGACTTCTGAGCGATACTACATTTGGACGGGGAGATGGAGTTGCTGGTTTAGTTGACCAAGAAGTAGAACATGATCAGTATGGGTTTCCCTTTTTGAGAGGACGTACTCTTAAAGGGTTGTTAAGTGAAGAATGTGATAATTTAGTAGCTTTACTTCCCGAAGTGAATCAATATAATTATTGGCTGCAAGTTCGACATAATTTATTTGGTCAAGCTGGTAGTACCAGTGAACAGATATCCAAAATGCATATTGGTGATGCTTGTTTACCTGAAGATTTGCGTTACGCGATAGCAAAACAGCAACTAGAGGATGGTATTCCTACTCGTGAAGATGTACTAAACTCCCTAACTGCTATTCGCAGGCAAACAGCTATTGATCCTGAATCTGGTGTTGCTGCAGACCATAGTTTACGTTCAGCCCGTATAATAGTGCGTGATGATCACCCTGATGATTGTCCTGAAACTTTTCCATCTTTTCAGGCACTACTATTTTTTGAGGAAGAGCCAACAACTGATATGTTAGCAGCGTTAGGAGTTGCCACACTCGCACTTCGGCGTATAGGAAGTGGACGTAATAGAGGACGAGGTCATGTACAGTGTACCTTACACTACTGTGAAAAAAATATTACTCATAATATTACCCATAAATACATTGAGAATTTTGGAAGAGTTAAATGAAAGTAGTCTCATTTTTACTAAATACTCAGCAGCCAATTCTTGCAACTTCACTTCGAGGAGACCCCAACAGTGATGTATCATTTTCTTACATCCCCGGAAGTATGATTCGAGGTGTATTGATTGCTAAATATCTTAAGCAACACCCACCCAAAGAAGCTGATATTCTTCAAAATCAGGACATAAAACGACTATTTTTTGATGGTAAAACTCGATTTTTAAATGCATATCTTTTTGATTTAGAAAAGGAACAGAGAACTTTACCTGTCCCTTTATGTTTATATAAAGAAAAGAACTATGAATTAGACGAAATTTCTAATTGGAGCCAGCCAAAGGAGAAAGGTATACTTAATTCACCTCAAAGAGTAAATCAACAATTTTGTATAGTTGAAGATAGTTCAATTTTACTTTATGACGAAAAGAGAAGAATTAATATTCACAATCAAAGGCATCGACAAAGAGGTAAAGGTATTGAAGGTCATGGTTCTGTATTTCGTTATGATGCAATTGATGCAGGACAAGTTTTTCAAGGTGTAATCTTATGTGATACTGAACACGATGCAGCTATTATACAATCACTACTGGTATCACAAAATAAAGAAGAGAAAGTTAACCTATGGCTTGGTGGTTCTCAAAGTGCAGGTTATGGTCATGTCACAGTTGAAATATTAAATGAAGATAGTGACTGGAATGAAGTAAAAGTTGACTTGGAAGCAAGAATTGAAAACAAAGAAAATTTAGTTATCACTTTTCTAAGTGAAGTTATTACACGAGATGAATGGGGACAGCCAAGTAGGAATACTCAACTTTTGGTTAATACAATTTCTAATTTAATCGGTGTAGAATTAGAACACTTAGATACTTATGCCAATAGTTCACTAGTAGGAGGTTTTAATCGTAAATGGGGTTTACCTTTAGCCCAAGTTCTAGCATTTTCATCTGGTAGTGTATTTGTATTTAAAATGCCTCAATTTTCAGATGAAATAGAAAGAACTCAGTTTTTAGAAAAATTAAATTATATTGAAAAAACAGGTATTGGTGAAAGAATAGTTGATGGTTTTGGCAGAGTAGCATTTAATTGGTTACAAGGTTGTAGTAAGTTATTTTATCAACAATCAAATCTTATCATCCCTAAAAAAGAAATCGGTATCAATCGAGAATCTATGGAAATTGCTACCAAGATGGCAGAGAGAATACTAAGACAGAAATTAGATGATTTAATGTTAGAGCAAGTTAATCGTAATACTCCACAAGATAAAGAAGATAGAAGTTCAATTACTAACAGTCAGCTTTCACGCCTAATAACTGTTACAACAGGAGCTTTGATAAAGCTTAATATAGATGATTTGTATCAATTCATTGGTAAAGATGAAAAGTCAAGTAATCTAACAAAAAATGCACGTGAGCAGTTTGAAAAAACTAAAATAAACGGAGTAGGTCTAGATACAAAAATCCGGGATTTACTACGGGATTATAAATTAGATGGCGAAAAAGCTAGTGATTACAAAAACTGGATTCTCTATGCCTGGGCTGCAAAAAATATTTCTTTAGTTAATAGTAATGGTTTACCTACTATTATTATTGCCGAACAACAAGTGAGCCTCAGTAATGAATTATCTCTTGAATATACACTGCGCCTAATTATTGCAATTGCTAAAAAAATTGTGAAGGATAAAAAAAAGGATTAAAAGAATTATGAACCCTTATCATAGGCCAGATAATCGCCAGATTATTAAACGTATTATTATCAAAGGAACTTTAAGACTTGATACACCAACGTGTTTGGGTACTGGTGATAATGATAGTCTAATAGACCTTTCTTTACTAAGAGACAATCTTAATAAGAACCTTGCTTTATTAACAGGATCATCAATAGCTGGCGCACTTCGCAATTATTTACGAGAATATTGTAAAGGTTATTGTCAACATGATTTACGTGGCGATGTAGTAACTAAGCTTTTTGGTGATTTATTTAACTATATAAATGAAGTACAACTATCGGAGCAAGATAAAATAGAAAAAAGAAAGATGGATAATCAAAGCTTATTAATAGTTGACGATGCTATTAGTAGTTCGAGTATGCAAACAGAATTACGAGATGGTGTTAAAATTAATAGTGTAACTCGAACAGCAGAAAATAAACGAAAGTATGATTTAGAGCTTTTAGAAGTAGGAACAGAGTTTCCTTTAAATTTTGAGTTGCTAGTAGAAGAAGAAAAAAGTGAACATAAGCTTAAAAAAGCTTTAGCAATTGCACTGGATGGTTTAACTCAAGGCAAAATTTCCATTGGCATGAAAAAGCATCGTGGTTTTGGTCGCTGTCATGTAAAAGAATGGCAAGTATGGGAATTTGATTTAAGAAACCCTGATGAAAGATTAGCTTGGTTAAATTTTAAACATTGGAAACAAGGTTTATTTTCTAGTCATACTACTCATGAATCAATTCAAAAGGCTTTAGGGTTGTTTTTGGATGAAAAAGAGGATGAACGGGACTTCTGTGCCATTCATGCCAAATTCACCCTTGCTACTCCTCTACTAATTCGTTCTGGTCAAGCTTCCAGCGATAAAGCTCCTGATGTTGTACACCTCAAATCACGACGTAACGGTGAACTGAAACCTATTTTATCTGGTACAGCTTTAGCAGGTGTGTTACGCCATCGAGCCGAACGGATTATCAAAACAATTGGTAAAAATACTAGTATTATTGAAGATATTTTTGGCTCAGATTTAGAGCAAAAAGAAAATAAATATGCAAAAGCTAGCCGTTTAGTTGTTCACGAAAGCGTTATTAAGGAATCAACAGACTTGGTACAAAATCGCATAGCTATTGACCGTTTTACAGGTGGTGCTTTACATGGTGCTTTATTTAATGAGCAGCCAGTATTTGTTACCGATCAAACAGAACTTAACTTAGAAATTGAGTTGCGTAAACCAGCAGATAATGAAATCGGGTTACTTCTTTTATTACTCAAGGATTTATGGACAGGTGACCTACCAATAGGAGGAGCAAGTAGTATTGGTAGAGGGAGATTGCAAGGGAAAGAAGCAACTATTACTTTACGAACTTCACAGGAAGATACAACATGGACTATTTGGCAATCCTCCCCAAATGAATCTTCAGTTATAAGTGATGTGGAGTCTTTAGAAAAATTTGTTGCTGCATTATAAAAATAGGAGCAGTCCAAATGAATAAACCATTGTGTCAACCTTTACAAATACCAGATGATTTAGATTTGAGAATATGGTTAGAATCACAAGCACAAGAACATCAATTACATTATCTCTTAGCACACGCTGAAGATGGAGTAATTTGGGGTAAGTTCCAAAATGGAAATTTACTAACAGCAGATAGTGTATTTTCGCAATTTCCAATATTGCGTACTTGTACATTACAACAATGCCGAATTTTTGGTGAAAATGCAGAAGTTATGATTTGGAAAGTAGATCTAGACTTTAAGGCTCGTCTGATTAAAGATAACAACCTGAAAAAAGATGATTATATTACCGAAAATCAAATTCTCTGGGGAACACATAAAGAGCAAGAGGAAAATGGTTTTACTTTAGTTGCAGATGGTCAACAAGGTTTAAGACACGCTGTTCCTTTGACTAGTATTCCATTCAATGATAACGAACGTCCTTTGCGTTTAACTGTTCATCACTATATTGATTACAATGATTCTGGTGTAGCTCGAATTTATCTAAGTCGTTTAGTTAATCTTTATGTAAATAACTTTAGGAATCAATGATGTCTTAAATCCTACTAAACTCGTACTTACTTTTAACGATTATAATTTTACCTTTTAAGGAGATTAAAAAATGAATTGCAAGCATAACCCTGAAATTCCAGAAGATATTAAAAAAGGACCTAAAAATATTCAGCGTCAAGCAATTGCTCCATATAATTTTGTAGAATTACCTGAAAAAATTGTTGAGATATTACCAGAATCTCTACCACAAGAAAACTGCTATTATTTGCAAAGTGCAGATCCATTTAAAAATCGCTACACCGGAAGGATTGAATGCATCTTAACTACTGAATCACCTCTCTACATCAGATGTGGATTAACGAAAGAAGAATTTAATTGTGGTGCAGAAACAAAAGATTTGCCAGATTTCTTTTATACTAATTATTTAAAAAAATTTACCAGCTTTGCGATTCCTGGTAGTAGTTTGAGAGGAATGCTAAGAAGTTTAGTTGAGATTATTACTTTTAGCAAAATAGATCCCGTCTCTAATAATCAGCGATTGTTTTTCCGTGCAGTAGCAGCAAATCCTAAAGAAGATTCTTTAGGAAAAGCATACAAGAACTATATTTTACCTAAAAATATTGAGGCTGGATACCTAAAGCAAGACAATGAAGGATGGTATATACAACCTGCTAAAAGAGAAAAAAGAGAAAATGGTGAAACATCAACATTTGCTTGGATCAAAGAAACCAACTTAAATTTAGAAGAGTTAATAAAATTTGACTATCCTGATTATAGACCACAATATATTCCTGTTAGTTATAGAGAAGTCAGTGTTGATCAAAATGATAGAGCTAAAAGGCTATTTGCATCAGATGTTGATAAACCAGATGCTTATCCAACAAACAAAGGAGTTCTTGTTACTAGCGGTAACATGAAACAAGGTGATAGTGATCAGCCTTCTACTCGTAGAAATCACTGTTTAGTATTTGATTCAGATTCTAGTGCTAAACAATTGAGATTAGATCACAAAGCTGTGAATTATTATCGTAATGCATTGACTGATTTTCAAAAAGAAGAGCCATTTGATAAAAATTGGGGAGTCTTAAATGAAAATTGTTCTGTCATTTTCTACTGTCCTCCCGAAAGCGGAAAACAGGTAGTATTCTTCGGACAAAGTCCTAATTTCCGTATTCCCTACATTCCTAAAAGTGATGAATGTGCTGCTACTGTTACTGATTTTATCCCTCCAGATTTGAATAATACCTCCAAGATTGATTTAGCTGATGCAATTTTTGGTTGGGTTAAACAAGACGAAAAAAAAGAGTTGCCTGAAAATATACGTCAACGAGCAGGTCGAGTCTTCATAACTGATGCTCAATATAAATCTAATGAAAGTGATATTTGGTACAAAGGAAATTTTAATGATACAGTTACACCTCAAATTTTGAGTGAGCCTAAACCAACTTGCTTTCAACATTATTTAGTGCAACCAAAAGAGGATAATCCTCAAGCTGATAAACGAAAACTTAAGCATTATGGCAGTTTACCAGAATCTGAAACAATTATTCGTGGGCATAAACTTTATTGGCATAAAGGAAATAAACCTCCCTTTCAACATCCAAATGGTGATGATGTTGAAGGAACTCAAGTAACTAAAATCAAACCAATTAATCCAGGAGTCAAGTTTGAATTTACTATTCACTTTGAAAATCTAAACAATATTGAATTAGGTTCATTATTATGGATTCTCGATATTGCACAAAGAAAAGAGAGACAATACCGTCTCAAACTAGGTATGGGTAAGCCTTTAGGTATGGGTGCTATCAAAATTGAGCCGAAGTTATATTTAAGCAATCGCGAGCAAAGATATAGTAAATTATTTAATATTGACAATTGGGAGAAAGGGGAGCTGCAAAATCCATCTGAGGATTTGTCAAAGTATAAAGAGAATTTTGAAAAAGAGTTGATCACACAACTTCATAATAATGATACTTATCAGGATTTTCAGGAATTTAACGAGATTCCTAGAGTTAAAATGCTTTTAGCAATGCTGGTGTGGGAACAAGACCCTTTAGCACAATATCTTGAACAAAGACGTTACATGGAGATAAAGCGTGAAAAGCAACCATGCATTAATGATCCTAATGAATACAAAGAACGTCCTGTACTCCCAACTCCGCTTCAATTAATGGGTTGGGAAGATAAACTAAATACTCCTTCTTCTTCACCTTCAAATTCAGGTAATCCTACTAACACTCCACAACCAATACTCAGAGGTAAAAAAACTCAGCCGATAAAACAAGATAATCAATCCCCAAAAAGAAGCCAAGGAAATTCTGAGGGAAGTAATTCTGCCGCTATAGCTAGACCCCCAAAACCCAAAAAATAAAAGGGATAACTTACCAGTTCATAAACTGAGGCAGTTTAGCCGTGTCGAAACAACCACGCAAAGTGCGATCGCCTAAAGAGTGGTGTCTCAACCAGGGTTTCTAGGTGATGAACTTAAATATACCATGAGCAAACAATATAGAATTTATCTTGATGCTTGTTGTTTGAATCATCCGTTTGATGACCAGACACAACCCCGTATTTATTTAGAAGCACAGGCAGTTATAACAATTCTTAATCAATGCCAATTGGCATTTTGATTAATAATCCTGTTCAATGGCTAGCTGAAGTTATACAAACCGAGGAAAGTAATGATGAAACCCCAAAATGAAATTATCAAACAGGGCTACGATGCCTTAATCAATTCTTTAGGAGTTGCTGATACTATTCGGTTTATTCAATATTTCAGTCCTGGCAAAGGAGATTACACCAAAGAACGTCATCAATAGCTAGATGAAAAAAAAATTGGTAGATGTATTGATAGAGATAAGAGAATTATCCCAATAAGACACCAATAAATATGATGAAATTGTAGAGTAGTAAAAAACACCGAAAGCATAGCCTCAAGCTTACGGCGTTGGCAATTTTGGCAAAAGTTTCAAGGTTTGCCCGTCCTTATTGGAATTGAATTCCCTGATGCTTATCCAGTAAGCATTTCAGGCTACAAAGGCTAATTTCGTCTAAAGTACAAAATCATGTCAAACCATCAATATTTGGATTTTCCAAAAAAATAACTTGATTTTGTGCAGCTTTTGCAAGTTTTTCATCAACTGTAGCCAACAATCAACCTTCCCTAATTGCTAATTCTAAATAGGGCTTGCTGAATAAGGATAAAACCTATTTAGGGTAAAGGTTTCAATCGTTTTTAGCCCAAACAAGTGCAAGATTAGGGCAAATGGATGCCCAAAATGCCTGCACTTGGGTGGAAAATATCGGGTTGAATCCAGAGCAAACACATCTTATTTCTGAAATGCTTACTGGGTAAGGATCTTGAGCAAAAAATAGGATTTTTGATCAGTCGCTGAAACCATTATGGTTATAGGATTTTTATACTTTAGATGCGTTTGCCCTGGGGTTGAATCGGAGAAATAACCTCCGAATCTCCCATTTTTTGCACTGTGTGGCATCTAAATTCGCTTAGTGGAGTTTTTCAGCAGACCCTAAATAAGCAGCATCATAAGTAGCAAGATTATATTTACGCGCTAAATTTAAAATTGCGCCAATAGTTTCACTCACAGATTTTGTATCAACGGTAATCGGTAGATGTTGTAGTAATTTGATGGCTATCTCTGTTTCCTCTATAGTATTGCAGTTTCTGCGTTCTGCTACCCATAAAACATTACTAATTTCTAACCAAAAAAAAGCAGGTACTAATGTCTGATGTCCTGCCGAGAGAATAGTATAAATAGCGTTAGCATAATCATTATCTTCGTCTGACAAACACCAACTAATTGCTACAGAACAATCTAAAATAAATCTCATTAATATCTACGTCCTTCT
>Ga0116229_10013682_pt1 | contig 11422 bp, 10 predicted proteins | sample S1TSphgellanicum_3_FD_87313 | JGI IMG/M metagenome (GOLD analysis project Ga0116229, IMG submission 87313) | Host-associated microbial communities from peat moss isolated from Minnesota, USA - S1T2_Fc - Sphagnum magellanicum MG | ecosystem: Host-associated > Plants > Peat moss > Unclassified... | reverse complement strand
GTGAAGGCCCTGCGCGATCAAATCCCACGCTGGGTGGCCGCGCTATCGGCCGTCGGCTTTTGCGCGACCCTGTTCAGCTGCATCACCAACACCTATCCCTTCGTCGACGTGCCGAATCCTGTCAATTTCGCGTTCAAACTGGTCGCGACGACGGCCCTGATCAACTTCCTGGGATTCGTCTTTTATCGATCCCGGGTGGCAAGCAGCGCTCCCCGGCCAAACTCAGTCGCCAATTAGTATTCGCAAGTGGACGGGCTTTTAGACGGCCGGTGACACGCCGGCCGGCGGGTTTATTGCTTTCAATAGACACGAGGCAGGATTGCAGAATCTCATAACGGAGTAGGCTTCGGTGGCACAACTCATCATACGTGACCTATCGGATGGTCTGGTCGAGGCGCTCAAACAGCAGTCCCCCTTCGAGTAGCGCGTTCATCGTGAGTGATCTCCTGTCGTAAATCCCCTACTTCGACTCAGGCGCGCGATTGCATACGAACCCCGGTTTGCCGGTGGCATCGCCGCCGCCGCCGCCACCGGCAACGGCCAGGATGATGTCCTGCGCGACAGTGGCGCCCATCTCGATCACGAAACTGCCGCCACCACCACCACCACCATTCAATCCGGTTCCGCCCTCGACGCCGACGACGATCTCGAGCACTGTCCCGGGTTGCAGATAGACATCTCCGCTCACCACAGCGCCGCCGCCGCCGGCACCCACTTCGGAGGAGCCGCCCTGCGCGCCATCCGCCGTGATGTCGTAGGTCCCGCCGCTCTCGATCGTGTCGTACTGAATGGTGCCGGTCGCGGTGAAGTCAGTAACATTAACGATGTAGCAGCCAAGTTCAGATGTCCGCTTCTGGCTAAAAACGCCGAATTGAGCCGGGCCTAAAAATACGCCACGCGTATCCGGCGACAAATGCGCGACACTCCCCACCCCCACTCTTTGGTTCTGCGGATCCCGCTTTTCGCAGCGCCATTCAGGCATTCTTCCGACGAAATGCGGCAATGCGATGGCGATGGTCGGGTGCCCGGCCCTCATAGTGCTCACGCTCTTGCGCCAGAGCTCGCTCGAGCGGCAGGCCATCGGTTTCGAGCATGCGTCGTTTGGTCGCCGAATTCGTAAACCAACTATTCGCGAGCACTTCGGCGGTGAAGCTCTTGATCAAAGAGTCGAGTTCTCCAGCTGCCGCGAGCAGATCCACCAGCCCCATGTCTTTCGCATCGACTGCACTCACCTCGCGGCCCGTCAGCATCATGCGCTTGGCCGCAGACACGCCCACTCGACGCGGTAGACGTTGCGACATACCCCAGGTGCTCACCAGACCCCACTTGCCATGGGTGTCGGCGAAGCGAGCGGTCGCGTCCGCCACGATGAAATCGCAGGCGAGCGCAAGTTCGAGCCCGCCCGTGAAGCAAACGCCATGGACTGCCGCTACGACCGGCATCGGTAGCTTCGCCAGCCTGTCGATCACGAGAGGCTTGGAGGTGGACAGCTCATTCGTCGCCTCACTCAGCTCGCCAAGATCCGCTCCCGCGCAAAATGATCTCCCCGCTCCGCAGAGCACGACGCAGCCGATCGTCTGGTCGGCACTCTCGAGCGCAGCGATGTGTGCATTCAGTGCTTCGAAGGCCTCGAGGTCAAGTGCATTGAGCTTCTCGGGTCGGTTCAGCGTCAATGTGCAGAGGCCACCCGCATTGCGACGGAGCACAGTCTGCTCCATCATCCCGGCTCCGCATGACGCATCGCTGTCTTTGCCGCCTCAACCATGCTGGGCACTGAGCAAGCTGCGACGTATTCGGCCTGAAGGCGGCTTACCAGTTCAGCCACCGGCGGAATGTCATGGATGAGTCCGATGCCTTGGCCCGCGCTCCATATATCCCTCCAAGGTTTGATTCCCGCTGGCAAATGCTCGGTCCCTCGATCCTTGGGTTGCGGCAGCTTTTCAGGATCCAAACCGACAGAGCTGATCGATGCTTTGAGCCAGCTTGCCGGAAGCCCGTTTATTGCCCGGGTGTAAAGCACATCCGCCGAGGTCCCGTCGACCAGCATCGCCTTGTAGGCGTCGGATGCCATCGATTCTTGCGTCGCGATAAATCGGGTTCCCAAATAGGCCAGATCGGCGCCCAATACTTCAGCTGCCCGAATGGCGGCACCGCTGGACACGGCGCCGGCCAGCACCACGGTTCCATCGAACATCGCGCGAATCTGAGGCACCAACGCGAGATGACTGACGTTGCCCGAATGGCCGCCTCCTCCCGCACCGATAGCCACGATACCATTCACCTCTGCCGCGATTGCCTTCTCCGCAAACCTCACCGAGGTGGCGTCATGGAAATGAAGAAGCCCAGCCTCGCGAACCATGGGTGCCATGGCGGTCGGGTCACCGACTGATGTAATCACGATAGTCGCGCCAAAGCGCTTACACAGCGCAAGATGCGCGCGCATTTCTTCGGCATCGAAGTGTGTCCCAATGTTGACGGACAACGGCCCGACGGCACGGTTTGGATAGCGGTCGCGAAAGCGGCAGAGTTGCTCGGAGACCGCCGCCAGTTGCGCTCGCAGCTCTTCCCTATCTCGGCAATGATTACGAGTCAACGATCCCACCACTCCGGCCTTGCATGCGGCGACCGCCAGCGCCACCCCGCTGCAGAGAAACATGGGGGCAACCATGGCCGGAAGCGTGAGTCGAGCGCGAATGTCGGTTGGCAGCGCCATTTTTCTACGCCCCGTGGATTTCGGTAATAAATACCGTCTTTCCGTTCAAGCTGCCCATAGACCCTTACCGGGCGGCTGCTGCCCCGCTGCCGCTGGCCTCATGCATCCGCATCCAAGCGAGCGACCGGAGTTTCGAGCCGCCGTCCACTTCGAGCGATAGACCGTTCAAATATTCAGCGGCCGGCGACATCAAGAAAATCGCGATATTGGCGACGTCCTGAGCGACACCGATGCGTCCCATTGGATTTGCCTTCCATTCGAGGCCACCGGTCGCGTTGACATACTTCTCGGTGCGAGGCGTGAAGATCCAGTCCGGGAGTATCGAGTTCGCGCGGATGGCGCCCGGTCGCATCCCGGCGAGCGAGCGCATGTAGCCATCCACCGCGCTTTTTGCAACCGTATACCATGGAACGCCCGCGCCATAGCGCGGCCCTTGTACCGAGGACAAGTAGACAGCGGCGCGGCATTCTGCGTCCGGCTGCTCGAGCCATACCTCGGTCGGTATCCGGACGCAGTCGATCGCCGTGGTGACGCCGTCCATGAAATCGCGGCCACCGAAACTCGGCGGTCCGGCGACCGCGGCCAGGCAGGCTACGGGACCGAACGCCTCCGTTGTGCGTCGCCATGCTTCGACGACGGCGCTGCGATCGGCTGCATCGACTGCCACTGCGCACGCCTCGCCGCCCACCGCGGCAATCGCCTCGACCGTACGCTTCGCGCCCGCCTCGACCAGATCCCAGGCACTGACGCGCAGGCCGAGCTTGGCTGCGGTAACAGCGATCGCTTCGCCAATGCCGCTGCCGGCACCCGTCACCACCATCGAGGCGCCCGCCTTGAAACCTAGAAAGTTAAACATTACGCCCTCCATTAGAAACCCGGAACATCCACGCGCAAGGCCTCGATCGCCGCGGTGGACCGGCCGACGTGAAAATCCGTGAGTGTGGTGCGCGCCGTTGCGCAGAACAGAGTGTCGCGATTCCGACCGCCCAGAGCCACGGTCACAGCCCAGCGACCGGGCACTTCGACGATATCCAAGATCTCGCCACCCTCGGCGACTCGCACGAATTCGCCGGCGAAGGGACAGGCGGCCCAGACCGCGCCCGTCACGTCCATGCAGATGCCATCCGGGGCGCGGGTGGCGAGGTCCGCGAAGACACGGCGGCCCCCAAGCGATCCGCCGCTGCCGATGTCGAACGCCGTCAGCCGGTTCGCGAAGGTTTCAGCAACGATCAGGACGCGACCGTCTTGGCTGATGGCCATCCCGTTGGGAAACATCAGGTCGTCCGCCACGGGAGTCACGGCGCCCTCGGGACTGACGAGCAGCAGCGTGCTCGGCTTGAGGGCGCTCGCGTCTTCGTAGCTTGCCTCGAAGCCGAATGAGCCCAGGTAGGCGCGGCCCGTCGCGTCGACCACCAGGTCGTTGGTCGGGCCCCTACTGAGCGCGCTGACATTCGCGTGCACGATCGGGTGCCCGTCACCAAGCAACTTGAGCAGCAGGTGATCCATCATCGAGACGATGAGCGGGTTGCCGTCCGGGAGGAAGCCGATCCCGGACGGTTGACCTGCGATGTAGGCTCTTTGCTTCGCCGTGCCGTCGGAGGCGAGGCTGAGGACCCTGCGAGACAGGAAATCCGACCACCACAATTCATCATCGTGCCAACAAAGTCCTTCGCAGTAGCCGAGGCCGTCGACCGCGACTCGTTGAGTCGTTGCAGTTTTCAATGTTGCTCCCCCAACATGGTCGTGAGTCGCTCGTGAATGATCAGAGCGCTTCGATGATGGTGGCGTTCGCGAGCCCACCGCCCTCGCACATGGTCTGCAATCCGTAGCGAGCCCCGCGCGCACGCAGGGCGTGTACCAGAGTCGCCAGCAGTTTGGTGCCGGAGGCGCCCAAGGGGTGGCCGAGAGCGATGGCACCGCCGTTGACGTTGAGCCGCTGCGGATCGCCGCGCAAGGCTTGCAGCCACGCCAGGGGCACCGAAGCGAAAGCCTCGTTCACCTCATACAACCCGATGTCGTCGAGAGTCATGCCCGCGCGCGTAAGGACCCTTAGAGTCGCTGCTATAGGCTCCTCCAGCATGATCACGGGATCGCCGCCGGTGACTTGAAAGGCATGGATGCGTGCGAGCGGAGTCAGATGATGCTCCTTGAGCGCGGCCTCGCTGACGATGAGCACTGCCGAAGCCCCATCGCAGATCTGACTCGCATTCGCCGCCGTGATCACGCCGCCTTCCCGCAGCGGCTTTACGCTGCCGATCGACTCCAGCGACGCGTCGAAACGAATCCCCTCGTCCCGGACATGGGGGATGGTGCCGTCGGGCGCGACCACGGGGATCGGGATAATTTCGCGATCGAAAGCCCCGCTGCCGGTCGCGGCGGCGGCACGCTGATGACTCTCGAGGGCGTAGCGATCGAGGACGTGGCGTTCGAAGCCGTATTTCTGCGCGATCATCTCCGCGCCCTTGAACTGGCTGAACTCCTCGACGCCGTAGCGTGCCTTGATGCGCGGGCTGACCGGCCCCATCCCGAAGCCCGCCTGCTGATGGAGCGTGACATTGCTGAACATCGGCACGCGCGTCATGCTTTCCGCGCCCGCCGCGATCACGACATCCTGGGTGCCCGAGAGGATCGCCTGCGCGGCGAACTGCACCGCTTGTTGCGAGCTGCCGCACTGCCGGTCAATGGTGACGGCGGGTACGCTTTGCGGAAGCTTCGATGCGAGCACCGCATTGCGTGCGAACGCAAATCCCTGCTCGCCGGCTTGCGTGACACAACCGAGGATCACGTCCTCGATGCTGGCCGGGTCGATGCCGGTGCGTTCCAGAATGGAATTCAAGACCTCCGCCGCGAGATCGGCCGGATGCCAGCCGGCCAGTTTGCCGTTGCGGCGACCCCCCGCAGTGCGCACCGCATCGACGATATAAGCTTCCGCCACGTGACAATTCCTCGCGAAGCCGGCGTTGGTTCACGCGCGCCAATTTATTTTTCGCGCGACTACAAGCTACGCGTCCTAGATTGATCTTGAGGGAAAGCTCGGTCAAGAGTGCAGGCCGCTTGATTCACATCAAAGTCGGCCGTTGGATCAGCGGTCCGCGAACACCCCGCGAGATGTCGCCGCAGGACACGGCTTTGCCGCCTGCCGTCAAGCCGCGGGTCTCGCCAGGGTTTATAGTCGGGGAGGTGCGGGCTCTGCAGGAGATCAAGATCATGACGCGCTCATTGCTCGGTTGCATCTAACCGATGGAATTCGAATGGGACAACGCGCAGCGATCGTTCCGCACCACGGTCAAGGAGTTCCTGTGCGCGCATCTTCCCGAAGCATGGGAGGCGCTCGCGCAGGGTCCCGGGACGGAATGGCAGAGTACGTTTTCCAAACAATTCTGCGCACAGCTCGCCGCCGCGGGACTTCTGGTGCCGCATTGGCCGGCGCGATGGGGAGGCCGCGATGCGGATCCCTGGGTGGCATTCATTCTGGCCGAGGAAATGTGGGCCGCCGGCGAACCGCGCGGCGGGCAGTACATGAACGTCAACTGGATCGGCCCCACCTTGATGCGCTTTGGTTCCGAGGCGCAACAAGCACGCTTTATCCCGCCGATGGCGCAGGGACGCACTTTGTGGTGCCAGGGATTTTCCGAACCGGAGTCCGGTTCCGATCTTGCGTCCCTGCGCACGCGCGCCGAGAAAAGTGGTGCGCAGTACCGCATCACCGGCCAGAAAATCTGGACGTCCTATGCCGGCGAGGCCGACACCTGCTTCCTCCTGGCGCGGACATCTGCCGGCAAGAATGGGATTTCCGTATTCCTGGTCCCGATGGAATCGCCGGGGATCACGGTTCGGTCCATTCCGAGCCTGATTGGCGATGGCGATATCCATGAGGTCTTTTTCGATAGCGTGCAAGTCGGTAGCGAATCGCTGCTGGGAGCGGAGGGACAGGCCTGGGACATCGCAAGGACTGCGCTCTCGCTCGAACGCGTGGGAATACCCCGCTTCGCCTTCGCGATTCGGGCATTGCATCGCGCGGTCGGTGCGTTGCAGCGCGCGCGGCGCTTCGGGCCGGGGGCGATCGAACGGGCGGCACAGGCGCGCGCGGCCTGCGAGGCGGCGCGCTTCTACAGCTACGATATCGTGGACCGCCGGCGCCACGGCCTGCCGATCGGCGCGGAGGCGAACGCGGCGCGCTATTCAACGGTCATGGCGGAACGCCTGGTGGCGGAGTTCGTGGTGGAGTTCGTGCCGGAGGCGTTATCGGGCGGCGATCAGATGCTGCTCGCGCACCATCAACGGGCCATCGTTGCCGGCATTGCCTCGGGCGCCGCCGAAATTCAGCTCAACATCATTGCGACCGAGCTGCTGGGTTTGCCACGAGAGCCACGCTGATGGATTTCAAACTCTCGGACGATCAGGAAGCGTTGGTCTCGGCACTGGAGAAGATTGCAGGCGCGTTCGCGGGCAAACCGCCGGAGTTCCACGGCTTCGCGCTCACCAGCGCCGAACTCGAGCGGGCACTCGAGGACGGGGATTACTTCAACATTGCCACCGTTCCCGAGTGGGGCCCCATCGGTGCCGCCATGGCCGTGGAGCGACTGGCACGCACACCGTATGCTGCGGAAATCGCCCTGTCGATGCTGGTTCGTCCGCACCTGCCGGGCAATGCCCCCCGCCCGGTGGCCTTGGTGGAACACGGACGCCCCGGCCGATTCGTCGCGGGAGCGAGGACCGTGCTCGTCCTCCAAGGCAACAGCATCGACATCGTTCACACGAAGCCCGCGGACACCGAGGCCGTTGCGTCGCTCTTCGCCTACCCCATGGGGCGGCTGAAGCACGGGATCAGCGGAGCGCGCTTGCCGGAGCGCGAGACGGCCATCGTCCGCCAGTGGCTGCAGGTCGCAAACGCCGCGGAGATCAGCGGGCTGTTGCAGGCGGCGGTGACATCGACCGTCGAGCACATCAGCCAGCGTCGGCAATTCGGCCGACCGCTCGGTACCTTTCAAGCCCTACGACACCGCATGGCCGAATGCGCAGTGCTGGCGGGTGGCGTCAAGTGGCTCGCTCTGAAGGCCGCTGCCACCGCCGACCCGGCGGATGCTGCGCTTGCTGCGTACCATGCAAAAGACAGTGCTGTGCGCATCGCGTACGAAGCGCATCAGATGCTCGCCGCCATGGGCATGACGCTGGAGCATCCGCTGCATTTGTGGACCTACCGCCTGAAGGCCCTGATATCCGAACTCGGCGGCCGCGAGGGCCAGGCGTCGTCGGTCGCCGATCACTGTTTCAATACGGGTTCCGAGGGACCTAACGCGGCTCCTTGGGAAGACCGAGCACGCGCTCGGCAATGATGTTGCGTTGAACCTCCGCGGTGCCGCCGGCGATGGTTTCGGAGAACGCGTCCAGGTAGTCGTGTCCCCACGCGTGGGTTCCGACGACTTCGACCGCCTCGATCCCATAGAGATCGATGGCGGCCGCGGTCACCCGCTGCGAGAATTCGGAAAACCCGAGCCGCATCATCGAGCCGGCCGCGTTGGGCACGGCGTCATCCGTGTCCAGCACGAAGCGATACGTGCTCGCGCGAATGGCCGCACCCTCGGCGCGCAGGCGGGCGAGGCGCATGCGCATGGCGTACCGTTCCTTCGGGCAGTGCGCAAGCAAGGTTTCCACTTTCAACGTGAGGGCAATGAGCAGCGCGAGCGCCGCGGTACCGCGTTCGAAGTTGAGAGTGGACATCGCCACGGCCCAGCCATTGTGAAGTCCGCCCACCACACTGGACAATGGAACGCGTACCGACTCGTAGAACACCTCGCAGTACTTGAACGGCCCCGCCATGGTGCGGATGGGCCGCACGGTGATCCCGGCGGCGTCCATCGGGCAAATCACCCAGGAGAGCGCCGATGAGGCCCGCACGATCGGATCGGGATCGGTCCTCACGAGCAGTTCCTGCCAGTCGGCCACATCGGCGAAGCTCGACCAAATCTTGTGTCCGTTGATGACGATCTCATCGCCCTCCACTCGCGCACGGGTCTTGATGCTTGCAAGGTCCGAGCCGGCGCCGGGCTCCGAGAAGCCCTGGCACCAAAGCACGTCTCCGGACAAAATCCTCGGCAAGTGAAAGGCCTTTTGCTCCGCCGTTCCATTGGCGATCAGGGTCGGCCCCGCATGATTGAGACCCACGAAGGAGGCATTGAGCGGCGATGGCGCGCCGGCACGGGCGTATTCCTCGAACCACACGATCTGTTCGAGGACGGTGAGCCCGCGGCCTCCCACTTCCTTGGGCCACGCAATGCCGGCCCAACCGTGCTCCGCCTGGGTCTTCTGCCAAGCGAGCACGAAGTCACGTGCGGCCTTGCCATCGAGCGGCGGATCTTCGGCGGGGACGTGGGTCTCGAGCCACTGACGCGCCTCCCGTCGAAAACGCGTAAGCGAACTCATCCCGCGCCCGCGATCAAGGTGGCACGTATCTGGTGCTTCATGATCTTTCCTGCGGCATTTTTTGGTAACGCATCCCAGTAGGCGACCTGCTCCGGACATTTGAAGGGGGCCAATCCGAGCTCATCGAGAAACAGCCGCAAATCCTCGATGGTGAGCATGCCGGAGCCCTTCGGCACGATCACTGCACAGGTGCACTCACCAGTGCGCGGGTCCGGCAACCCGACGACGGCGACTTCACTGACGCAGGGGTGACCGCTCAGCAGATCCTCAATCTCCTTCGGCGAAATATTCTCGCCGTTGCGAATGATCATATCCTTCGCCCGGCCCGTGACGACCAGATATCTGTCATCGACCCATCGGCCGAGGTCACCCGTGCGGTAGTACCCGTCGGCGTCGAAGCAATCCGCCTCGTGCTCGGGATGCAAATATCCCACCAACATCTGCGGCCCGCGCACGAGAATCTCACCCGAGTCGCGGATGAACCCCTCAGCGTCGACCAGCTTCACCTCGGCCAACCCGGGGCGCCCGTCCGTATCGGCGCCTCGGGGCGCTTCGGCGGGTTGCGTGGCCCCAACGGTGGTGACGGGCACTTCAGTAGACCCGTAGACGCGCGTGACCACGGCACGCTCGAAGTATCCGGCAGCCGCGCGGATCAACAACGGCGGCACCGATGCGCCCCCGCAGACGAATAGCTTGAGAGTTGGCAACCGGGTTTCCGCCGACTCGGCCGCCTCCAGCAGCTGCTGCAGGAACGGTGTCGCGCCCGCCATGTGCGAGCAACCCTCACGTTCAAACAAGCGAATGGCGTCGGCAGCATTCCATTGATCCATCAGCACCGCCGTAGTACCCAGAAGCAGCGGACACTCGAACGCATAGATGGAGCCGCCGACGTGCCCGATCGGGGAGGGAATCAGAAATCTGTCTCCCGGCTCAACGAGCCAATGGGCGCGTATCTGCTGGATGAGTGCATGGAGGGTATTGTGACTATGCAGCACCCCCTTCGCTCCGCCCGTGGTTCCGGACGTGTAGAGGATCATTCTCACGGCGTCCGGCTGCAGTGTCGGCAACGGCTTCGAGTCGGCCTCACCGTCGAGAACAAGACGGTCATAGGACTCATGACCCCCGGCCGGACCCCGCAAGACCACCACCTGCGGGGCTGGCTGTAAATCCGCACACACTCGACTTAACATGGCCGCGTAGTCGTAGTGCCGGAAAGTCGAGGGGATGAAGATCATCCGTGCGCCGAGGTCGCTCAAAATGTATGCCAACTCACGATCGCGAAACGACGGCAAGATCGGGTTGACCACCATGCCGGCCAGCGTGGCTGCCATATAAATGACCGCTGCTTCGTGCCAATTCGGGAGCATGAAGGATACGACGCTTCCCTCCGGGTACCGCGACAACAGCGTGCGGGCCAGGCTCGTGGCACGGGCGCGGAGGGTTGCGGCATCGATGCGATGCGCGCCGTCAATCAACAAGACGCGGCGCGGGTCGGCCAGGGCGGTCTGTCGCAGCGAATCGGCCAGCGTCTCGTGAATCCATACCCCGTCGTCGTACGCCTTCGAGGCGCGCGCGTCATCCCATCGTACCGAGCGGCCCGAAACGAGCTTTCGAGACGCCATTGTGCCAGTTGTCATAACCCACGAACCTTGCAATGATCATGGACTGTAGCGGACGCGATGGTTGGGGTCTTGATCAATCGCGACGCCGTGGGCACAGCACGAGCCACGCGGAGCGCGGAGAGGCCGTCTACCCACGGCTTACTGTCGCTAGAAGCCAATTTGGCGTCCTCGATGATCAAGACGCACTCTCTTTATCGCTCTAGCATTCTTGCATCCTGGTAGAGGCAAAGCCGTGGAGCGTATATCGCGCCTGCAACCCGATCTTGATCAGTTGGCGCTGGCCCGGAACATCGGCGAATCGATTGCCGATTTACTGCCTCTCTCCCGGCTGCATAAGGCTGACGACGAGGATAATGCCGCCTGGGCAAAGCTCGAGCAGATCGGCATTTTCTCGATCGGCCTGAGCGAGGCAGACGGCGGCAGCAATCTTGGCGCGACCGAAGAGTCGTTGATCGTGATCGAGCTCGGCCGTCAGCTCGCGGCCCCCTCGATACTGGCTACGATCGGCGCTTCCCACGGGCCCGATCGGCGTCCGCGCGCTGCGCCGGTTGCGGCGGCCTACCAGAGCGGCGCGCGCCGATTCGTGATCAACGGGCGGGACGCGACGACGGCATTGCTGCGAATGCCGGGCGGCGCGGTACTGCAGGACTTCGACCTAAAAGCG
>Ga0116229_10013676_pt1 | contig 11429 bp, 3 predicted proteins | sample S1TSphgellanicum_3_FD_87313 | JGI IMG/M metagenome (GOLD analysis project Ga0116229, IMG submission 87313) | Host-associated microbial communities from peat moss isolated from Minnesota, USA - S1T2_Fc - Sphagnum magellanicum MG | ecosystem: Host-associated > Plants > Peat moss > Unclassified... | reverse complement strand
TGGGCCCTCCCATGAATTCAGATTTGATAGGTGCTTGTGATTCTCTGTAGCATTGTAATTGGTCTTGCAACTCTGACAAGTTTCTTAACAACAATGTTGCCAGTCATGCTCATCTGCTTGGATATTATTGCTGCTAGAGAGTAGAAATTAGGGATCATAGTCTACATAACAAATGAGGCCATTAGTGACATGAAAATACTCAAGCTTCAAACTTGGCCAGATCCATTTGTTCAGATCCATTTGTTCAGCAGGACATCAAGGTGCAATGCTCCATTTCTGTTCTACTGATCTCTTGCTGGAGTTGATGACACGATATAATTCATTTAAACTACTTGAAGGCTGTACGAATGCAGTCCTACCATAGTTGTCAGAAATGCCGTGATGTGCCAAATTTTTGTGTTGGTCATCATGTTGGCATCCTCTAGACATGTTGATTTCATCCATCAAGTCAGAAGTGGACATTTTTTTTTCCACCTAGCCTGCCCCTTGGATGCCTTGCAACCAAAAACGGATTCAATCGCCATATTTTCGGTCGACCTAGTTCAGACAAACAAAACATTTCAGTCACCACAATTTTAGCAATCAAATTTTTTTAGCTGTCACATTTCGATCATCACAAATGGAGGTAGAGTTAGTATGCATCCAAGTGGAATATCGTGACAATTAGAGATTCAATCACATGATTTAACGTCAATGGCCCAAGATTATTGAAGCTAAAGGATATTAGATGAGCAGATTGGCCAACACACCCCAATCTAAACTAAAAATATGTTACCCAAGTTTTTGAAAAAACAAGGGAACACTCTTGTGACCACATGTTCAAGATTTCACTAAAAATGTGGACTAGTAGTGCATTATTTGTTGCAAGCCATTTGGACTAGAAGGAGTGTGATAGTTGGGCACTTGCCAACACATGTATCATCAACAATGTTTAGTGATGTTGATGGTGGGAAGGAGGAGATTTTTAATATGTAAGACTTTGTTCCATCGATGCATGTATGAACAATTTAGCCTTCAAGCTATTATGCTTACACATTGGGAATACAATCAGTATAACACACCTAATCAGCCACAAGCTTGTAGCGCAGACATGAAATGAATTTTGTAAGTGGGCATGTCACTTATTGCATGAAGGAGTTAATATAACAAATGACAAAACAATGAATCCATGATTTAAAATGTGTGTGAGGCCTTATACCTTAGTGTTATTAATGCAAGACACAATCAATTTACCAAATATTTCCGGGGTGGTTTAACCCAAGGACCAACAAGTTTGATTTTTGTTGTAACACACTCAACATTTGGTACAATTCCATGGGTGATGTAAATTGAGCAAGCATTCAATGTAGTAGACCTTGATGGAAAAGTTCAACACAAGTTAATACTAGAGGAGACTAGCAATGAACAATACTGAAGGTTGATGCAACGTTTGCATTCCTAGTTAAAGTATTGATGCACATAATTGTAATGTTCAATGAGATAAACAATTTGTTGGGTTGAATGTGATTTTGTAAAGCACACCCATTCGGCTATGAGATTAATCAAGGCCACAATTCAAATCAATTCACCAAACTATTTTTAGGGAGGGTAGTATTAGGTGATTAAATAATCCTTAAGATTAAAAATTCAAGGTGAATATTCAAGAGGATGTAATAGAGGTATTAGCCAAAATGTTATACATTTAATATTTATGAACATTGAATGGCACACAAAGGGCAAACAAATTGTTTCCCCAATCTTGGATGGCCAAGTGATGTATTTTTTTGCAAAATGTGATCATTTGTAAAGTTGTACATATTTATAATATGATTATTTTTCATGTGCCTTGAATTTTTGAATGATGAATTACAATTTATAATGTGATTGGAAAATTCATAATTGCATAGATATTATATTACATGCTTACAATAGTTCAAACATATAGCAAAATTATGATGAACACTAAAATTCTAAATCAAATGGATGAGAATTTATTTACATAAAAACATATAATCTAAACAAGAGATGTACATACCCTTTTATGGATATGCATATTAAATAATTTGTGTGTATTGTTTAATGCAAAATGGTTAGGCTCTCTTAAATAATGCAAGATTGTGATGCCCCAGTGGTTTTAGACATGGAAAGACAACCAATTTAAGGTCAATATTTTGGGGTTGTGGTTTGTGGTAAGCATTGTCATGTGGGGGCTCTCCACCATTCATCACTAATGTTGATGTCATTGTCATCATCTCCATTGCAACACTCCTTTGTTTTTGAAATGTTCATCCCATGCAAGGTCATGATGGTATTATACCTTAAGCATTTTGTCACAATTCACTTGGTAGCATGTTGTCCTTTGATATCTATAATGCTATCATTGGTATGCAATCGATCATAACCTTGTTCACCTATGAACGCCATTGTTGTTTGAACCAATTGCCTTTTCCTTCGAATGACTTGTTGTGTGGATGAGTTTTAGATAGGGGAACATGGATGGTTCATGGAAGTTACCATTGTAGCCATTCTTGATTGAACTTAGGGTTATGAATGTGTTTGACATCACAGGATTTGGCCAATTGGTGTGTGGTCAAAATCATGTTGGGCCAATTATGTTGTAGCTTCAAGAATGAAAATGTGTTGATGATTAACTTGGGGTTCACCAATGTTAATGTTTGTGTCTGGGTTCACCCGTGCATCCAATGTCATTGTCACCATGGTTTGAACTACATGATTTGTAGGATAGATGAAAGGGCCAAATTGTGAGGCTGATGTGTTTGTTAATGCATCTTGGGTGATTGGGTCTAAAATGGTGATCCTTGGGCCCATTGGTTGCTCGATTGTCACTTTTTTGTGTGTTCATGATCTAGGAGAGTACAAAATTGGTGGAGCATATCAATTATACATGTCGTTATTGATCATTGACCATTGTGGCATATACATCCATGGGGGATGCATGGGGGGTTTCAATTTCATGCTCGATGGATGTATTTAATGTGGGAAAGATTAAGAGGTCCACTTATTGTGATGCATTGTTGGGTGGTGTAATGGTGTTTATATCCCCATTATTGGATGGTAGTTGTTTTGAAATGTTAACACTAGACAATAATCATGGGGTTGGCACCATTCATTCTCCTTGTTTTGTTATTAATTGATTTCATACTTTATTATGGAAGAATGAATGTGAACTCCAATTCCATTCACACAATGTGGTGGAATGTACTTGCATGAAGATGGGATAGGCAATGGGTGCAAATGTACGTCCATTTTGATAACCTTGGAATGGTGACTAAAAAGTTTTGATCAGATTATGACATCAATGGCAAAAATCAATCCACCATTGATTGAATAAATCAAAATCTATTTGGATCATTGCCAATTAAATGGGTATTAATTGATGAATCTTCAATGACCAATAAATTTTCATCACAAAAATTGTGGCAGCTGAAAAAAATTTGTTTGTCAAAGTTATGGCAACCAAAAATTAAAAATATGGTAGTTAAATCTATTTTCGGTTATAAGGCATCCAAGGGGGGCAAATTATATGAAAAAAAATGTCTACATCTAACTTGATGAATGAAACTAAAGCATTCAAACCATTGCCAACTTAACAACGAACATAACATGTACACATCACATCATTTTTAATACATTATAACAAATCATGGTTTATTTGACTAAAAAATTAGACCAAAAACTAGTCATTTTACATTTGGTCATTTTGACCATTTCAAATCATATTGGATAAGTCAATTTGAACATTTCCAACTTGATTGGTGGTTTTTTTATTAAACTTAACTTAAGACGATCTTATTGATTAATCAAATTGAACAAAAAATTTGACCACTGAAAAAATTTAATCTTAATTTTTAAATATAAAAATGTAATAAATAAATAAATAAATAATGCTTATCCACTCACCCATCATGGCCTCCTACTTTGTTATCCATAACCCACCTAGACACTATATGTTTACACATATGTACAAGGTATATATACAAATATACATATTCCACATAATATATTTGGTAAGGGGGATTGAACCTTGGTCTCATTGGCTTCACATTGGTACAATGTCTTGGTCATCAAACCACACCACTTTGTAAAACATATGATAACAAATGCATTCAACATTTTCCCTTGAATTTCAATGAATTTTTTGGTCAATGTGTATAACAACATTTCAATTTCAATTTTTTCATAGGTATGTATAAGTAAGTATTTAATTAGGTAAATAAATAGGTACACATGTCTAGTTACTTATGTTTTTAGATGTACATATTTATTTATGTAAAATATAAATAGGTATATAGGTAGATAGTAGGTAGGTAGGATGTAAATAAATAGATGGTAGGTAGGTCAGACATATTTTGGTAAGTTGATAAAAATGATGTAAGTAGGTAGCCTAATATGCATAACAAGTAGGCTAGCTAACTATATTAATATGGCCAATTTGACTAAACATGGCCATTTAGTATGGCCAATTTGATTAAGCCATGGGCATTTTGATTGACAATTTAAAAAAATTATCTTTCTTGATTAGATGTATGCATTAATACTTGGTCAAAATAGTCATTTTAGTCACAAACCTAAACAAATAATCATGTGTCTTTGATGCCCCATGCTTTTAATCAAAATGGACATCATTTTGGTCAATGTAGACATTTTCATCAAGTTGAGCTTTTTGAAAAGCCATGATTTGTTGTAATGTTAACAACCTTGCCTACCTATTATAGTACCTATATACTTACCATAACATAATCAAATTCCAGCTTTATATGTTTTTTCCAAGGAACAAGGTGCCATTAATGCGAAGAAAACACATTGGTGGGGGGCCTAGTTAAATTTTTTTTGTTGATGGTGAATCAAAAACTATGAATTCCATTCAACTTATGGTGAAATAATATTAAATAATTATGAGGTTTGAAACATGTTTAATGTGCAAGCTTGTAAATGTCATATGAAGTGAAAATTGGGATGCATAATCACTATGTTAAAATGTGGAATCCATTATTAAAACATTTTGTGACTATGTTTTCAACTTAATCATATAGTCATATAAGACATGGCTTTTATGACTATCAAATTTTTTTACCAAAAATATGATTACATTATTAAATTATCGACTATAGTCATGAATTTTAATATTTGTGTGACTATAACTAACCATTATAGTCACCTTGATTATGAATTAAAAATATTATATATGTATGTAATGAATATGTACATTATTAACTATTAAAATTATAGCGTTTAAAACTTTTCAACACCTTTTTCCATTATAAGAAAACTAAGTTTGTAATTAAAATATTTTGTTCACATTCATTGCTTTAAAAAACAAAGTATATGTGTGTAGGTTAACTTAGGTAATTAATTTGTGAACTAAATATGTAACGTAAGATAATAAATAATTATAAAAAGATCACAAAGTTGTGTAGGTAAATAGGTAACTTAAAATGTAGTTATCTTTTTATAGCCTAATATGTAAATAAATAACTTACCTACATTTAGATAACTATCTAACTAACTATTTATCTATTTTAATTCTATTCATTTATATACAAGTTTGAACCCCGTGCCTAATGCACAGGTGTGTGTGTATTTGATGATACATAATACAAAATTACAATTACAAACTACATTTCCAAAACCTTTTTATATGACATTCCACATGTATCTATTGGGACCCTGGTCGTTGAAAATCTTGATGTTTGCACTGTTTGTGACTCGTGAGATAGCAACATACAGTTAACCATGGGAATAGACTGGAGACAGCAAATATACCCCAACGTTGTTCAACTTGTAAGTAAGTAGTAAATTATTTATTTAATAGGTATCAATCTGTTGAAAATTATTTCTTTGTTTTTGCATGTTGATAAGTTCCAGTATCTAGACCCCTCCTTGTTCATAATGGTTAGGGTTTTTGGTGCAACCAATTTTCACATGCATCATAATAATACCTTTGGCATCTAGCATATTATTATTATTGGCAAAAAATTTTTTATGGGCAATTTGATCATTGTAATTACTAATATATCTATTAAGTTTGTGTGCTAAAATGGCAACTAACATCCATTTCCGTTATTATTATGGCAAAATGCAAGCCTTGAAATTGCCAATATCTAATAAAAGTGTGCTTAATGGCTACTCATTCTAGCATCCATTGAATTATAATAAAAAATTATGGCAATGTAAAAAGCATTGAAAATTTCTAATATTTTAAAATTTCAAAAAAAAAAAAAAACCCCAACTAAACTCTTTTAGTTGTTGAAAAAGAGACAGGATGAGTGTCTAAAAACCCCAAAATAAAAATAAAATAAAAATAAAAATTTACAACACTAATATATATTATTTTCCGCCGCGTTGCGTTTGTATTCCACTCTTTCTCCACCCCGTTGGAATAAACAGACCATGACAGGATGGATGGATGGATGGATGACGGGACAAATGGATGAAATGATGCTTAACGACATCCTTTACTATATGTAATTACATGTCTAATTACCTATGAACATTTAAATTAATTTCATGATTTCATTTAATATTTTCTTGATATTTAATTTAAAATATTAATATATTTAAAGATATAAATATATTAATATTCCCAATATTCCTATTCAAAATATTTTGTTAATAGTTGACATTTCATGTTTTAAAATCATCATATTTAAACATCACAATGAAATCATTATTTGAAGTGTTATTTGAAACATGTAATAATTAAGTTTTAAATTATTTATAGTCCTTATTATCTCGAATCATGAATTACATTAAATTAAACTTTACATTAAAAAAATCATTTGCTTATTTTTAAATAGTCCTAATTTAAACTTTATTGGTTAAATAATATAGTTATTTTTCATGACACCACATAATATTTGATATTTGATATTTCAATTATTTTTAATCTTTATTTTTTTTCATATAAATGCATTTATAATTAATCAACATCTTCCATTATTAACAAACCAAATGAATTACAAGAAATTTCCAAATATATAAATAAGAATGGAAAATGTAATTTTGAATATTATCAAATTATTTAACCATTAATATTAATTAATTATCAACTAGCATAATATTTGTAATTGTGTAATTTAAGTAGTATTTACAAATTAAAAAATATTCAAGGTGTTTTTATTAAAATTAAATAGAATATAATTCATTACAAAATTCATTAACATTAAATTTCGATATTCTATGTATAACTAAAATAAAATTTTATGACATATTTTGTTATTTTTTGGATTATGTAGTTAGTTATAGTAAATATTTAATAAATACTATATTATTCTACTATTTTTTATTATTAATTCACACATTATTTATAATAATATTAATCTACCTAGTTTTTAATATTAAAAAACTTATGTAAAATATTTCTATATAGATTTATATAAATTTATTTATTATATCAATCAATGATATAATTTATTGTTAGTTTATGTACACATATTATTATGTTTAAATCCAAATAATACGTTATTTAAATAAAAAATTATTTTAATTATGGAAAATAAGTCAGTTTGATTTTGCATTTATTTACTAAAATGATTAAAATATTTTACAAGAAAAAAAAAATCCAATATTTTTTAACATAAAAATATATAAAAAATAGTATATCATATATCATATGTATATTAGACATAGAATACATATCATATAAAATTATGTATACATATTACATATAATGTTTTTAACTAAATAGTATTTTATTGTGGCCTTCACCTCATAAGAATGTAAAACATAATATTCATCCATGAAAATACAATTTTTCTAATCCAATATTTTTTCATATAGGATCATTGATATATAATATAAAATTTATTTAAAATTTATGTAAAATTTTCATTCTTTTAAATATTAACATATTCAAATTAATTTATATAATATATATATAATCAAACTCATATTATAATATAAAAATTAATGTGTAAGTATTTCCTAAATACACTGTGTAACATTGAATGGTTTTGAAAATAACATTATTATACATTGCTACATCATATTATATGAACTATTGTATGAAATTTCATAATTAATATGTACTATGTAATTAAAAAAATTCATATGTTTAAAATTTTTTTTCATTTTAATTAAGTATGAAAAAGATAATGATGGGTAAAAAAAGAAAATGTCTTCAAGACATTGTTATTGAAATGTATTGAAATGCAAAATTTACATGAAATTTTCTTCAATTCATGTATTGTTTTAATAGTATTAATAATTTTTTGTGTGTAGATTTTGGAAAACGTTCAAGAATGAAATTTAAATTGTTTCATTTGGACATGATATGAAAAAATTATTTTTAATACAATTGTTTTTAAAAAATGGTTTAATTGCAATTCAATTTAAAACTAAAGTGCAAATTAAACGTTTCACCCATATGTTTTACTTTTGAGCTTCATTTCACAAGCTATATAAAGAACATGTCTTCATTTGATTTATCACTTTGAAATGCATATTTGAATTTGAAAATAATGAAAAAATCGTTGACCCATTAAATGGAAATTGCCAAATAAATGAAATTGGTTTTTGGCTATTCATTCCATCCACATTTTCCCATTCCTACCTATTTAGTTATTTACACAAGCAAGTAGGTGTTAGTTCCTTACCTACCTAAGTAGATAGGGTCGAATCTTTTTAAAATTTTAAAATTTAAAAACAAAAATGAAGTTAAAATAATTAATATAAAATAATTATATATAATATTATCTTTAAAATATTATATATATATATGACACTTTGTAGTCATAAAAGACACGAGCCATTACGACTATAATTAACAATTATGGCATTTATAACGATGATAAAAAATACGATTAATGGCCTTTGGAATGATTTTGTATGCTCAATAGTCATGGTAGTCGTATATGTCTTTTATAACTACAAATGTAATCATATCTATAATCATATTTTCCACATTTTGACGTAGTGAATATTTCTTGGATAATCCAACTAAAATTTCATTTGACAAAATGATTCATAATATGTACAAGGTGAATTTAGAAAAGTAAATAATCCTTTAGCATGTTGTGCACACCTTGATAACTTTTCCATACAAGTGGACTCCACTTAAAGAATGTTACCTATCACGACCCTAGCCTTGGGCTTACAACCAAAGCAAAGTCATGGAAAGGTGCGAGTCAAAAATGCAACCCAATAATCACATTTGCACTCCTAAGAATGTGAAGGAATGAACCCATACACTCCCAAGTGAACTCCCATTTTGAGAGTTGGAATCCCTATAGAGTTTTGAATTTTCAAAAAGGTATTTTAGGAATAAAAACTCATTCGATCAAAAAGTTCTTCATACCACTAGAAAGTTCTTGAAACGTAGATGTTTAAAATGGGTTTGCATGATCCATTTGAGTATTTAAAACACAAGTTATGGTCAAAAGAAAGGCCGAGAATCAAAGTGTCAATTTGACTCCTACCCATTAAAAGTTGGGAATCGCCTTGAAATAAATGCGTACAAGTGACATGCCATATATTCTTGGAAATTTCTTGATGAACGTTACAACTTTGCTTTTGACCTCACCTTAATTGGAGGTTAACACAAGAAATTATGGCCTTTCAAAATGTTAAGAGTCACAATTTTGAGAATTTCAACAAAATAACATTTAGATGTAGCCCATGTGGCTAATCACAAAGAATACTATAAGGGGAAAGGTGATGGCTTCCTTCAAGTCTAAGCCATGGTGAGTTTTGTGAATTTGTGTATGCCCCTGGTTCATCCATGCATCAAAAATGTTCCAACCATGCATTAATCAACTTGTTGTTTGATTTATGCAGGTCCGTGTGAATAATGACCTATTTGTGACTCGTTTTAGTCCCCATCTTAGAACTCCAACACACCCTTTTACCCTTGAAATGCTACAAACTAAGGAACATACCCCAAATCCTTTTTCCGTTGTTTTCATTTTTATACTCACATTTGAGTCTTTCAAGGAATGTGGGGGTGTGTGATTACGAAAGGTAGCCATAAATTGTTTATAATCAATGCATATAAAATTTAGTGTAATTCATATCAATTGTTAGAAATGATGAGTTTTCAACTTGTTGATTTAATAGAATGAAGTTTTATGAAGGAATCATGATACATCATGTGTGATTATTTTTGAAATTTGAGTTTTAGGCTTTTCATTGAACACAATTAAAATTTCACTCGAATTTTGATGCATTTGCATGGATATTATGATTTTCCTCGTGTAGATGATAAGGACATGAGTAATAATATACATCACATCAATTCATTTCCCCAAATTATTTCCTTGTCAATATTTTGACATGTTGGAAAATCCATGTGTCCATGTCAAGATACAAAATCCTTTGATAAAAGGTTCTAAACATCAATTAATAAATATTTTTCTTGGATGCAAGTGAAAACCATCCATTGTTTTGGTCTTTTTTCATTTTTTTGGTGTGAAAGTTTTTGCAAAATTTTAGAAATTTGGGTGCAAGCAAGATATTTTATACATACTTACTACATTATTATTTATTTGATAACACAAAAAAAATTCTTTTAAATTTTCTAACTTTTTTACAACATTTCAAAACAAATATAACTTTTAGTTTTTTTCATGAGCATTTTTAACCTCCTTTTAGCTTTTCAAAGCAATTATTTGTGTCATATCATTTGAACTTGAAAAAATACTCTAAAAAGTCCTCAATAATTATGTCATTTTTCAAAAGTTGAGAATGATTTTTTATTATGAAAACAAACTCTGTTCATCAAAAAAATTATAATAAAATGTTCATCACATCAATGGCTTAAAAAAAAACCAAAGAACATGTTTTACAAAAACATTTCACCTACTTTCAAATATTTAAACTTTATTTTTCAAATTGCCACAGACTTTAAGTCCAATTCAAATACTTGCAAATAATTTTAAATAACATGTTTATAATGATTTAACTTTTGAAGTTCATATAAACAAAAAGTTAAAAAATAATGTAGCAAAAGTAATATTATTATTTCTATAAAATCGTCTACTTGCTAATCTTTTTATTTAAAGACCTCAATATTTTATATGTTTAATACACTGCTTTTTTGGTGTATATTTTACCATTCTTTCACCTATTTGATTAAATTTATATTCAAAACCCCAAATTTTCCTGAAATTTCACAACTTTTTTTTTTTTTTTCCCTCAAAAACTAAATTTCACCCGAAAACAACACTGATGCCATGCCAGTTTATTTTTCATCATCACAGTTCAATCGTCGATCGTTGTGCCAGGATCAAAATTGCCAACAACGGAAATCCGTTCGATGGCTGACGGTCACAGGGCTTATAAACTATCGTGATAGCGGGTGATAGCGGTTGACCGTCGTGGATTAAAAAGGTTTACTTATTTTAGCTGCTAAGCCTATATCATCGTCCATCCGTCCTGTGATGGTCGGTGCTCTTGTCGACTATTTAGCGAATGTTTTAGTTTTACATGCTAAT
>Ga0116229_10013673_pt1 | contig 11432 bp, 9 predicted proteins | sample S1TSphgellanicum_3_FD_87313 | JGI IMG/M metagenome (GOLD analysis project Ga0116229, IMG submission 87313) | Host-associated microbial communities from peat moss isolated from Minnesota, USA - S1T2_Fc - Sphagnum magellanicum MG | ecosystem: Host-associated > Plants > Peat moss > Unclassified... | reverse complement strand
CTCTCAAGGAGTCGTACATTCGGTTCAGGCATTCTGGGGAAGGTGGGGTCCCCTTTGGGGATAAGGGGAAGGGATAAATCCCTTCAGCATAGCAGCATAGCTGCCCTCTGCCTTTCTTGCTAAAACAGAGGTCAGGTCATGACGATCTTCGCTCCAAAAGGCAAAACTGGAAGAATGCTTTTTTGGGTTCTTTTGTGTGTGTTCAGTATATCCAGAGGATGGCTGACCTTTTTGATCAGAAGAAACCTCCGCTTGAGCAGATTCGGAGGCTGTAAAATCAATGTAGCGCAAAGAAAAATCCGTGTCCTCTGCGTTCTCTGCGGTTTGTTATTCGGTGACTCGTGCGTAAGTCCTGTAAGATGCCGATGCGATTCTTAAAGAAGGAATGTTGCATCATTTAATTAACACCTCTGTAACTCAGCTAACGACACCACGATCTCATCAATTGCTTGCCGCACAACTTGAATAGGCTGGTCGATTTGATTCACCATGATACTAAAAACCAGCGGTTTGTGGTTGGGTGAATTCACATATCCCGCTAGAGAAACAACACCACCCATTGTGCCTGTTTTAGCTTGGACAATGCCTTCAGCAGGTGTATTCAAAAAGCGGTTTTTCAATGTACCGCTTCTGCCTGCAACAGGTAAGGAAGCTCGATACACATATGCTGCTGGTGATTTTGCCATTCCTTGCAAGGTTTGCACTAAAGCTTCTGGACTCACTAAATCCTTACGAGATAACCCTGAACCATCGACTATAGCGTAACTTGCTGGATCGACTCCTAACTGAGTTAACGTTGCTTTCAGAACTTCTAACCCAGCATCAGCGCTCGTTTGATTTTTATCTATTGGTTTTGTGATCGCAATAGCTCTCAAGAACGCTTCTGCAAACAGATTATTACTATTAAGATTTGCTTTTGTTACCAATTCCGATAGAGGCGGAGACTCCACAACGGCTAATTCCTGTTCATTATTGCTACTACCAGATGATACGTATGCCTGATCAACTCTAATTTTCTCTGCGGCTAAAGCATTGCGGAAGTGTCGCAAGAAGTATTCAGCAGGAGCAACCACTGGTAAACTCATCAACTCAGGTTGAGAATGTACTGTTAAATGTCCTTGAACTCGCAAAATAGATCCTTTCAAGTCGCGGGTGATATTAATGTCCTTTGGTTGATCTTCTGCAGATGTTACGGACTCATTGATGACTTGCCACTGTTGAGCCTCGTTGCTATCATTCCAAATGACTTGCAGAGGTTTACCTACGGTTTGTGGTAGGAGCTTTAAGCTAAAAACGTTTTGATTGAGAATTAGGCTATTGATGGGTGCGCCATAGTCGGAGGTTATATCTTCCCATTGCCAAGAAGGATTAACAACTTCTCCTCGAACATAAGTATCATCGACAATCAGCTGCTTGACTTCCCGAATCCCCTTCTGTTGCAACTGTTTTGCCAAGGCTACCAGTTGAATGTCAGTTAAGCTGGGGTCTCCCCGACCCACAACATGCAAAACACCGTAACTGCTACGATAGACAGAGGTACGAAAGTGAAAATTCGCACCTAGTTGCTGTAGTACAGCAGCCGTTGTCAGCAGTTTATTAGTAGAAGCTGGAGTAAAGTATTTCTGAGCATCCCGACTGTAAAGAGTTTGTACCGACGAGAGGTTTTGCACGACAATTCCCCAACGCATGCGGCTGAATTGAGGTCGATTTGTCACAGCGTCCACAATTGTTCCCAATTGATTTGGGCAAATTGATTTAGTAGTGGTTGTCGGTGTAGCTTGTGTTTGTGCTTTACTTGGTTTCAGAGTGATCCCTAGCTGGATACCAAGAAACAGCACCAGGAAACCATTAGAAATTCTTTTAGACATGATGATGTTTCTAGTTTTACAAAGTTATTGAGTGCCAAATATACATTTTCCTGTAAAGCTTAACACGAAGCCATCAGATACCAAACTTGATGTTCATTAGGTTCAATTGCTAGAGTTTTTTTTATAGCTAGTGGTTTTATTAAGACATACATAAAACCGACATTACTAAACAGATAGCTTCTCTTTACTTCATATATATAGCAATCCTAAATGATACGTGAGAATAAATAATGGCTGTAATGCTTGTAGAATAATAATTTTTATCACGGGTTTTTCAAATTTTCCGGATTTATATATCAAAAAAAAAGGATGTCACCGCTACATTTTTCCTAGACAAAAAACGATATTTTTCTCAGATAGTGAACATGATTAATGATGCATTTGTCAGGAGTTTGAAAAGTGGTAAAGGTAAATAGTTCTAGTAAAAATCAAAATATGGTCGATACTGCTGACAAACATCTGATTATCGGGGCAGGTTTTACCGGCTTGGGTATGGCTCAAGCACTCAAAGCTGCCGATATACCCTACGATCAAGTCGATGCCAGTGATGATGTCGGCGGAAATTGGTATCACGGTGTTTATGAAACCGCGCACATCATATCGTCACGCAAGATTACCCAATTTCCCCATTTTCCCATGCCCGATAATTATCCCGACTTCCCCAGCGCTCAAAACATGCGGGATTATTTGAACGCCTTTACAGATCATTTTGACTTGCGAGGAAATATCGAACTTAATTGTACAGTTAGTTATGTGCGACCAGTGGAAAAGAATCTCTGGGAAGTGACCTTTGCTAACGGAAAGCAAAGTACCTACTTAGGGGTGTTGATATGCAACGGTCATCACTGGTGCAAACGTTTTCCCAAGTTCGAGGGAGAATTTAATGGAGAAATTATCCATTCTAAAGATTACAAACAACCTAATCAGCTACAAGGCAAACGAGTTTTAGTTATCGGTGGAGGAAACTCAGCCTGTGATTTGGCAGCAGAAGCAGCTCGTGTGGGAGCTAAGTCTGTTCTCAGTATGCGCGAATCAGTGTGGTTCATTCCAAAGTCATTTGCTGGAGTCCCAGTTTCTGATTTAATAGAATGGTGGATGCCACAATGGTTTCAGCGGCTTGCAGCTTACGCAATTATACACCTAACCTTTGGCAGACACTCTAATTATGGTCTATCCCAACCCAGCCATCGACTTTTTGACAAGCACCCGACTTTAAATAATGAGGTGCCCTACTACATCAAACATGGACGAATTATTCCTAAACCCGCCGTGCGTCGGTTTGATGGCTGGGAAGTCGAATTTGTTAATGGTAGTCGAGAGGCATTTGATCTGATCGTTTGTGCAACAGGTTACCACGTCGCTTATCCCTTCCTACCTCCAGAACTTCAGCGTGTTGAAGGAGCAGTGGTTCAATGCTATAGCGACTCTTGTTTTGATGATTACAAAGGACTTTATTTCATCGGTTGGAGACAGGCACGAGGTGGAGTCGGCTCGCTAATTGCGTCTTACGCTTCGCTATTCACCCGTTATCTTCAGCTCCAGGATGAACTGAATGTACCTATTGGTCTAGTCTTTAAAGAAATGGGACAACATCTGCCAAAAACCCATCTAGTAGACCCCCAGCAGATTTTTAGGCAATTAAAAGTTGCCAATCTTTTATTTGATTTGCTCGTGAAAAAAGCACGCCAAATTGATACCCAACATCCTAACTTTAGCAACCAGCCACTCCCTCCCTTGCAAAGCACTCAGCAAATTCAGCCATTAGTGCGGTGAAAGTAGGAGTGCAATTATTTTGTTACTGGCAACATACACGTAAAGTCCTATTACCAATGGTTTTTAGATGGAATTGCTTGGTCAATTAAGCCATCATCAAATGCTCAGCCAGAATCCGATCCACTGCATCCCGATATGCGGAAGGAATTGACAAGCTGAAGGATTTTCTGGCTAGGGGAAAGCGTGGGGATTTGAAGCCAATCGTAACAACGTTCGTGTTCTCTTCACTCCACTTGTAGGATGTTAGCTTCCCCCACTTTACTGTTGAAAACATGTAACAGATGCCGTTCTCTCTCAACTCTAGTCTGCTCAATCCTGTTGAGAGTAAAAGGATTGCCAACGACCAATAGAGAATCAATTGTGATATGACTTCCACCATATTGGTGGAACTTGGAAGCCCTGTTGAGATTTGACTAATCGCAGACCAAGTCTTAAGGATTGCGAGCAGTCCTTCAAATACACCACACCAAAATGTTAATTTTCTGGCTGAGATCCGTCCTGCATCAAGTAGTAAAACACCAGCTTTTCTCTTTCGCCAGTTCCAGGTTAGTATCCATAAACTCACATACGCAGCAAAAAGAAAATTACAGATGATAAATGCATATTTCCCTAGTGAATTCAGCCCTATGGCAAGGACGAAACCAAGCGGTATCAACAAAGTCGTGCGACGTAAGTTTCTCTGAGCGGTTTCGCGCCCGACTGTGCTGCTGGCGATCGCATATCCAATTCCGATCATCAGAATAGCAATCAATATTACCAAAAAAACCCCAATCATCAATAGCTCCCGGTATCTAAAGTTGTGCGTAAATTTCCAGCCCGAATTATCAGGACATACTTTAATAGGAGCCAATTTTGTTAGGATATGCAGATCGAATTACAGTTTTACATTGAATCAACAAAGGCGAGTCCATCGCACCAGCAAAAGTTGTTCCCAAAGTTACAATTATATAAAAAAAGCTGTGTTGATTAACACAATATATTGCCGTGCTTGGCGGTAAGCGCTATTAGGGACGTTACCTGCTGTCCTAAAGGGGCAGAACCCCTCTATACAATTTGCACGACTCGTGGTAATTACGTATTGCAATAAAGCCTGACATTGAGATAAAATATCGATCAGAAAAAGCCTCAAGTCTTAGAGAAAACTAGAGGCTTTATAGATATCAATGTTGTCTTTCTGGACTTTACATCTGTTACCAAAAAATAAACCACCGCCTCGAGAATGAATTGCGGTTAAGTTTGTAAGTAATTGTCTATACAAACTAATATTTTTTGCACATTTTGCACAGACGTAATACTGAACTGTGGTTGGCGGTCTTGCGACTTTACAAATGGTGTGTTTTCACTCTACTCATATATGAATATACTTTACCGTCTCTAATCTCAGCATAATGGTGCTTGCTCAGAGAGAAACCTGAATGTTTTAATGCGAATGGTACTTTTTGTAAGTTAAGAATTTTTGGCACTTGTTGCCATCTAAAGTCATGAAAAATACATTATTTGATAAAATCTTCCGTGACAGCAATGGCGAAATTGTTATAGCCCAGATGCCAAACCTACCGATTATTGTTTGGGTAGCAGCTAGTTTACTCAAACTAATTTTTCCAACAGGCGTTGGGAATACAGGGTTAGACGTACTGGCTTTTGGCTCTTTATTTACTTGGGCCTGGCTGGAATTGTTTCAAGGCGTTAATTATTTTCGTAGAGCGCTAGGTCTAGTCGTGTTTATTGGTATTATCGCGTCAAGAACTGTGGGTATTGATGCACTTAGCTTGTAGCTCTTTGATGCCAGAAGCGCTACCCCCCGAGGTAGCGCTGCCTTGCAATCAATTGAAGTCTAGGATCACAACTTAGTCCCACACTCAGGGCAGAAGCTGTGAGTGGGTGGGCTTTTTGCACCACAGTTGCTGCAATAAACAGGCTCTAGCGAGGCTTTCTGAGGCTGACGTGGCAAGCCAATCATCTGTGCGTTGCTCTTTCCGGGGGCTACCATTGGGTAACAGTTTTCGTCTTTGGTCACATTAACATCCACGACAACTGGACCGTTATGTGCCAACATTTCGGCGATCGCCTCTTTTAACTGGGCGCGATCGCGGATCACCATCCCCTTAATCCCATAGGCTTTTGCCAACAACTCAACATCTGGCATCCCGACTTCCATATTTGAGCATGAATAACGCTCGCCGTAGAAAGCTTGTTGCCACTGGCGTACCATCCCCTGCCAACCATTATTAATAATCACAGTCTTGACATTAATCCCATACTGTGATATAGTTCCCAACTCCTGCAAATTCATTTGGAAACTAGCATCGCCACTGATACAGATAACTTCTTCTTCAGGAAACGCCACCTTCGCGCCCATTGCCGCAGGTAAGCCAAAGCCCATCGTTCCTAAACCAGCACTAGAAATCCAGCGACGGGGACCATTCTTCAGGAATTGTGCAGCCCACATTTGATGTTGACCCACATCTGTGGTGTAGTAGGCGTTGGGTGCTTGGCGACTAATTTCTACAATCACCTCTTGTGGCGAGATGCTGTCGGGATATTGCGGCACCACCAGAGGATACTCTTCCTTCCAACGGTTGATCAGGCCCAACCACTCTTGCGTTTGTGATGGTGTATTAGTTATACCTGTTTGCCTGCAATGACGCAACAAGTCGAGCAAAACGTTCCGCACATCACCAACAATCGGCACATCTGGAACGCGATTTTTGCCAACTTCTGCTGGATCAATATCGATGTGAATGACTTTAGCGCGGTTGGCGAATTCATCCAACTTGCCAGTTACACGGTCATCAAATCTTGCACCCACACAAATCAGCAAGTCACAATCACTGACGGCAAAGTTGGCGTAGGCAGTACCATGCATCCCCAGCATGCCTAAAGCGAGGGGATGATTTTCGTCAAACGCACCAATCCCCATCAACGTTGTCGTCACTGGGATATTGAAAGCTTCTGCCAGTTGTTTAATCTCCTCGTGAGAACTTGATGCGATCGCACCTCCACCCACGTAGAGCAAAGGACGGCGACTTTCACGAATCAACTTGAGCGCTGCACTGATTTGCCTGGGATTTCCCTTGACTGTAGGACGATACCCCGGTAACTTGACCGCACCTGGTTCTACAGGTACATAGTCAAACTCCTCTAATGCCACATCTTTGGGGACATCAATCAAAACTGGTCCTGGACGCCCAGTGCTGGCAATATGGAAAGCTTCGGCAATAATTCGTGCCATATCAGCCGTGTCACGCACTACATAGGAGTGCTTGACAATCGGTAGTGTAATCCCGTAAATATCCGTTTCTTGAAATGCATCTGTGCCGATGACAGGTCGTGCGACCTGTCCTGTGACGATAATCATCGGGATTGAGTCCATGTAGGCAGTGGCAATCCCAGTCACCAAATTAGTTGCTCCTGGCCCCGAAGTACCGAAACACACCCCTACCTTGCCTGTAGCGCGGGCATAGCCATCAGCAGCGTGTGCCGCACCTTGTTCGTGTCTCACCAGGATGTGCTTAATACTACCACCATTAGCTCCTACCTTATACAGGTCGTCATAAATTGGTAAAATTGCACCACCCGGATAACCAAAAATATGTTCAACGCCGTGGCGGCTGAGACTGTCAAGCAAGGCAAAACCACCAGACGCACGCTTTGGAGTCACGACGATTGGCGATCTAGAAACTTGGGACTGGGTATGTTTTTCAGTTGTTGGAGAACTTATCGGTAAATGCGATCGCACAGTCAAACCTCACGCAGTAGCTAACTTTATCCTTACATTACATTTTGTAGTTGTTCTCCCATCTTAATTGATAATTTGTATTAAATATTCAAACAATCTTTTAAGCTTTACATAATCTTTACTTATACCAAGTATACGATCTAAGTTACACTTGGCAACACACGGCGGCTATTTCGCCAAGCCCAAACACCAACAGCAGCCACGACAACACTCATTCCCACCAGCACAAATCGTAAGCCTAAAGCATCAGTGACGGGACCAGTAATTGCCAGTGGGACTGAAAGTGCAATGTTGACGGCATGATTTTGAAAGCCAAATACTTTACCAAGCATTGTTGGTGGAGTTTGTTGTTGAATTAAAGTTTGCATTGGCACACCAATTAAGGATGCACCCACACCTAATACAGCACAGAGTCCTAAAGCCAGCAGCAGGTTGTGGGTAAAAGTGAATAGCCCTAAAACCATTGCCATCAACAAAAACCCTACTAAAGGTAAGGGCTTACGATGGAGTTTCTCACCCCAGTGACCTAAAATTGCTGCGCCTAATACCATACCCACTCCGGCTGCTGCTAAGAAAAAGCCAAATTGTTTCTCTTTCAGACCATACGCAGCCGCTAATCTAATCGCCAGCACCGTTAACGCGGCAAACACGCAATACAAAGTTACAAGTTGCAGCATGGCATTTAACAGCAGACGGTTTTTCTTGATATAGGTCAGCCCCTCTTTGAAGTCCGCCCAAGGATTGATGAGCAATCCTTGTACTTCCGTCCGTTTGTGTTCTTTAAAGTTAATCAATTGTATGCTGGCACCAGACAGCAGGTAAAACACACCTACCACAATCTCTTGACCATATTTTTCGCCGATCCCAGCTTTCGCCAAACTCAAGATCGGCTCTCCTACTGCAAAGCCAACAATTAAAGCTCCCATCATCGTACTGCTAAACAGAGCATTAGCTGCAAGCAAATTATTTCGCCGTACCAAAGTAGGGATAGCGGCTTGTTCAGCTGGCGCAAAAAACTGCGTCATAGTAGACGTGGCAAAAGTCAGTAGCAACAGGATGAAAAACTGCCGTGGGAAAAAGGGAATCAACAGTGTCAATAAACCGCGTGCGATATCAGAACCAACCAAAATTAGCTTTTTTGAAAAGCGATCAACAAAGATCCCTGCGGCTGATCCAAATAAAATCGCTGGTACTGTAAATGCCACCATCAAAACGGAGTATTTGGAGTTTTCTGCTAGCCCTGGAGGGGTTGGGTAGTTTTCTAATAGGGCAATGATTAAAACGAAGAAGATCTTATCTGCTAACTGGGACACAACTTGCCCAGTCCACAGAAGCATGAAGCCACGATTTTTTAGTAGGGCGCTAAACCCGTTACTAGCACTCTTGTCAGTGGGAAACATTACAAATAGGGATGAGGGAGTAGGGGGAGATGAGAGGGATGAACATTCCTAGTACAAGGAGTCAGGAGTCAGGAGTCAGAAGGGAAGAATACATACATAGACATGGTTTCTAACTGTCTGGTTATTTCTGTCGCGCTGAACTAGCTAATTGTCTTCATAGTGATTTACAAGCATGTGTACAAATTCTGCCGCTGTGAGTCGAAGCGGTAAGCGTGATTTCTCACCAGATGAGTCTGTACACCAGCCTTGTACATTTTGGGGCGATCGCCACATTTCTAAATGGTTCACAGGTGGATCTGCATAAAAGTTATTTTGCCCTATACCAAGAAATGAAGAACTCCAGTGAGTAAAATAATCATGGCTCATGCGATGGATCGGAAAGTTTCCCCATAGCGGCACACCCCACCCATCTATAGCAATAAAAGCTTTAACATGTCCTCCGAGCAAATTCCACTTGTAAGCAGCAACTATTGCTCCTACAACACCAGCACTAAAGCTGATAAATAACACTGGTTGGTGATTCCAGCTTCCCAGGCGTTGGTATAAAAACTGCAAAATGTGAAATCCTGATAGAGTCAAAAAACTTTGATTTGGAAAAATCAGTATATTTTCTACTGAGGGACTGGTTGAACTATCAGAAACTTGCTCTAGCAAGCTGGATACAAAGCTTTGAGTTAAGCTTGGTTCATGGATACCTGGGCAAATTATTATACTCATTGGTCTTTGAGTTAGCATCTGTCATAATGTTACATATAACGATTATCCGCTTGCTTATCCGAATAATTGCAAGCAAAAAGGTATTAATCATTACTTGTTGGGCATTGGGTTAGCAGGAAAGGCAGAGGGCAGAGGGCAGAGGGCAGAAGGCAGAAGGGATTTATCCCAAATCATGAATGTCCGAACCCTCGATCTCGACCACACGCGCACGCCAAGGGTTTAAGCCCCCCAAGAAAGCATCTCCGATTTGGTGGCTCGCGCATGCTGTGTGGGTCTGAAGCCCACACTGTATTGCAAGCTGCCCTCAGCATAGCTGCCTTCTGCCTTCTTCACGGGTTAGAGGGAGAGGTGCAAATTTTTTGTTATCCCCTCCCCCCGGAGGGGATTATAATTGATGAGAGTTTACTAGTAAGAAAAACAACAAGGCTATAGTTGAGCTTCTTCACTTTCGTTGTATAGAGGAATTCATTGTGGTTGCTACACCGGAAAAACTACAACATAACCAAGAAAAATTATCAAGTCAAAACCGAGTCGCCGTATTGCTGATGGGCTATGGCGAAGTCGAAAGTTACGAAGATTTTGCTAACTATAACGAACAGGCTTTAAATCTACTGACAGCAAAATTCGCACCAGTTCCAACCTGGATTTATCCACCTCTAGCAAGGCTGTTGGCGTTATTTGATCGTCATGAGTGGGGGCATCAGCACCACGATTTTATTTCCCCACACAATGCCATCTTTGAAAAGCAACGGGCTGGTATTGAACAGCACCTCCAAGCAAAGTGGGGTGATGGAGTCCAAGTGTTCAAAGCCTTCAACTTCTGCGCCCCCTTCCTTCCGAACCAAGTCTTGGCAGAAATCAAAGACCAAGGCTTCGATAAACTACTTATTTACCCGCTACTAGTTGTTGATTCCATCTTCACGAGCGGTATTGCGATCGAGCAAGTCAACAACGCTTTATCCCAATTGGCTGATGATCATGAACACTGGGTGAAGGGACAAAGATACATTCCTTCTTTCTTCAACGAACCTGCCTACATTGATTTAATGGCACATCTCGTCGAAGAAAAAATCACCGCTGACCTAGCTGCTGCTTACCTACCTTCTGAAATCGGCATTGTGTTGATGAACCACGGTTGTCCCCACAAAGCCAAAGGATTCACCTCTGGGATTACCGAAAGTCAAGCACTCTACGACTTGGTACGTGACAAGTTGATTAACCGCTACCCCCTGATTTCTGTTGGTTGGCTGAATCACGATACGCCCCTCATTGAATGGACACAGCCCAATGCTGAACAAGCGGCGAACAACCTGATTCAGTTAGGTGCTAAAGCGATCGTATTTATGCCAATTGGCTTTGCTACAGAGAATCACGAAACTCTCTTAGATGTACACCATATCATTCACTCTCTACTGAAAAAGCATTCTGATGTAAACTACGTGCAGATGGCCTGCGTCAACGACCATCCCACATTTTTGGCGATGGTAGCAGAGTGGGCAAATTCACATATTGCCGAACTGTTATCTGAGCAAGCTGTGGCAGTAAATCCCCAGTTATCTGTTGCTCATCATCATCATCATTAATTGACACTCCCACTCCTTCTAGGAGTGGGATTCTACAAAGATTTCGCTTTGTATATCCCTTACGGGTTAAGAGGCACAAGAAAGTTCATCCCAAAGGATAGAGTGTTGTTTCCTCACATGTCTCGTCAATTCGAGTACTGGGCGTCAACTTTCCCCCAGTCCGGGGGTAGGATTTTAATGTCTTTACTGACATTTAGGATCATAGCAGATCTTGCTTGACTGCGCCGTCGATGCGCATCGCATTCATGAGCCAGTGCGTTGGACGGGTTTCCCGGCTTGTAGACGCCCGGAGGGCGGCTTCCCGTAGGGTAGCAACTGGCGTCCCCACACCACCTATGACGGTTGAAAATTT
>Ga0116229_10013671_pt1 | contig 11433 bp, 13 predicted proteins | sample S1TSphgellanicum_3_FD_87313 | JGI IMG/M metagenome (GOLD analysis project Ga0116229, IMG submission 87313) | Host-associated microbial communities from peat moss isolated from Minnesota, USA - S1T2_Fc - Sphagnum magellanicum MG | ecosystem: Host-associated > Plants > Peat moss > Unclassified... | reverse complement strand
TGTTGCAAAGAAATCTCAGAAACTTCTTGCTTTCTCACTCCTTCTCTGATCCCCCGCCATCGCCAGCAAAACGTTGCAAAACGCTCGCTTTTTTTCACAGACGGACGGACAGTTATTTAGGAACTGTCGCAGTTTAACTGACACAGAAAACAAAACCCATCAAAAAAAACAAAAAAACAAAAAAACAAAGGTCCGGGCAGTGCCTGGAAACTGCCCGAACAGACAAACAGACAAACATTGTAGCTTTAATATATAAGATTGCCACTACTACCACTACCATTTGTGGTCTTTTGTTTCAACACATTTATAAACAAAGCAACCAACTGCAATTGACCTTGTATCATCATTTGTTTGCATTTCTCTTCATTTTGCAACATTTGAAATGTGATGAATTTTGTCATCTCCATTTTTTTAATTCAATGTCTTTCATCACATGTGTGAAATTATTAATGGCATCTGCAATTGTAGATGAAACTATGGACAACCACTTCCTTTTCCTCTCTAGCTTCTTATTAGGTTTCCCTTGCACACTAAGTAACTTGCATGCCCTAGTTGTAAGGCTATCAAAATTAACTAATAAGGTAGTTCCAACATTTGTATTGTCATCTTCAAACATAGGAGTTTGTCTCTTACATCTACTGGGCATTTGAAGTGTTTGGACATCCTCTTCATCATTAACATTCATAACTTCAATATCAGAATTCATCACACTCACACCTTGATCTATGGCATTAGGTATGCCATTTATTGTGGCAATACTAGAAAAAATGTTGTCAAAACGTTCAAACCATGGCCAATCAAATGGAGATGCACTAGTTACCTCAATCTTATTCTTTTATGTTTCATAGATCTTCTTCATTTTGTTCCACTTGTCTTGAACTTGCTTCCAATTCCATCGCACATCATTTGGAAAATTTGCATTCATAGCATCTACGAATGTTTTCCAATTGCTCTCCTTAGATGGCTTGCAATTATATCCCCAATATTTCTCCACAAGGTTTAACAAGCACAAAAAACTAGCATTTGTCCATGATCTCCCAACATGTTCTTTTTTGCCTACCACATCTTCTTTGGAAAACCCTAATTCCAAAGCCTTTGTCTCCTCCACATGTGATGCAAGACTTCTTCTTACCCATCAAGCAAGTAACCTAAAAACTATTAGGTAGATGCTCCCCCACATTCATAGGGGAGGAATGTGGAACTATGGAAAATGGATGAACTGCTACATGAGCTACTATAGGTGGGCAAGCTCTTGCAAATGCATTGCAAGGAGAACTCATGATGTCAAATGTACTAAGCATTGAGCTCTATGTTCTTTGGACTTTTTTGACAATCTTTACTCTCTAGAGTTTTTAAAATGAATTTTGTTCTTTACAGTCTCTGGGTTTTTTATGGGCACTACGCCATTTTTCACAGCCCTAATAAGTTTAATGGTTTTTTTAGTCATGAGGTAAGAAATTCCTTTCATTATTCATCCTTTCGTTATTCATTGTGCTCATGTCGCACCCACCATCAAACTCACGCAAAACTATTGCGAAATGATCAAGAGGTTCACTTCTACATGATCGTTGCGCTGATAAGCTAATATCAGGCATATTAGCCCGCATTGGCTTGTCATTAACCTTGTTTTTGTGTCATGTGCATAGGCTAAGAATAGTTTTGACAGGTAGGGTGTACGAGGGTTAGTTCATCATTTAATTGATCTTTGTGTAAACAACCTATTTTAGCAGCCAAGAATGGCAATTCCAAAGTTATCCACATAAGTTGTTTCTATCTCAAATTTTGATTGAAATGTTGAAATGAAGTTCCCAAAATTAAGTGAAAGGAAATTGTCTATCTAGCTAAGATGTTAACTTTAGAACCATGAAAGTCATTTGTTTCTATTTGAAATTCTAATTGCAATGTTGAAGTGAAAAAAAAAAGCCCCACTAATGATATAGTAGCAACAGATGCTTCTTCCTTACATTGTTTTCAATTTGCAACCAAAACATCTTTTTTTTAGTCTTCTTCCTTGTAGAATATGGTGATGTTCATAAAGTCCTTTGTCAAACCTAATGTTTTTCTTTTTTTAGTCTTGTTGTCATGATTGATAGACAAAAAAAATTTTGTGTGTGAGGTTTTGAGTAATGTGTATTTGTGTTTTTTTGGGGGAAAAAAACTTTCTTCTTCTTGTGTTCTCTTCTTTTTATTTTGGTATTACCAAAAAATGAAAATAGGTGTTTTATTTTAGAGTTTTGAAACAAAGTAGTGGCTCTAGTGGTGCATGTACATGAAGAGTCAATAGTGGGTATACATGAAAAAATGATACATACAACCAAAGCATGTAAAGGTAAGGCTTGAATTATTATTATTATTTAATGTTCTTCTTCTTTTATTGTTGTTATTGTGATTGACAAACAAAAAAACATATACATAGTGCACAACGCATACTTCCTTGGGCCTTCTATGAATAACCCACAAATTTTGATTAAAACAAAGTTGCCCTTTAGGGATTTTTTTTTGTGCAAGAGATCACACTGTGCCTTGGCAAATAAATTAGCACTGTAAAAACTCAGCAATGTTCTCTCTATAGGGAAATAAAAACCACACTCATAGATATTGGGAAAAAAGTACTGGCCGGCATGTCCAAGTTTTAACCCACTAGTATTGGGTTGTATCATAGGCATTGGCTTTGTTGTTTTGAACATTAGTTGTGCTTCTATGATTACAATAAGGCTCCCTACTTCCAAAGTCTCCTTGATTTTCATCCCACCTAGCTTTGTCTCCACTACATCTATTTATCCCAATGGATAGAATAGGATAATGTTTAAAGTGTTTGCATGTCTCTTGCATCAACTCTTTCAAGGGATTTTGTCCCAAAAATATTGTCTGATGCATTTAGCTCTTGTCTCTATTGAGATGTTTTCACATATCTTGCCATATCATCAAGAACCAATGCACTAACTTGCATCAATATACCTAATTTTTTAATAGCAAGTTATTAAAAAAATGTACAATTCAAGTGTTGCATTCATCAATGTTTAATTATGCTTATTAAGTATCAAGTCAACACCATTCCCTTTTGGACAAACTTATTTTCTTGCCAATGAAACTTCCTCCCAAGAATTGCAAAATTTGCAACTATCATTGACTATGAAACACTAAATTGGTCACTACATGGAAGTTGAATCAAGTTGCCATTCCAAGCTACTTCATTTTGAGAACTAGATCAACCAACCTAGTCACAAGTGTTATTTTCACATCACAAGTGGCCCAAGCATTTGCTAATTTGGATACCCAATCCAAAATCATATTTAATGATGGTCATCTTCACCTTGCACTAAACATGGTCGTCGAACTTTCTATCCATCCTTTACATTTGACTAGAATGGCATGTGAGTTGACACAACGATGAAAGTTCTAAAAGGATGTCTCCATCAAAATTCTTCAAAAAGCAAAAAACATTTTGCATGTTGATAGTGTTACAATTTAATGTCCTCAACTCATTTGAAGCATTGGGGGTGAAAGACATTGTTTTAAAACATTTGGGGACATTAACAACATTAGAGTTGTTGGGATTCACGATTGTTCCAAGAATCTTCATCTTGAAAGGGAAGTTGGAAGAAAAAGAAGCCTACAAGAATGCGAAACAATAGGTTTGGAAGCCAAAAAAAAAAAAAACCCCACATCTTCATCAAATGAATCGCACAAATCATTGAAAATCAATTTTGACAAAGGGACTAGCCTTGAATCATCATTATGTTATTGCTTAACATGCACATCATGAAATGTGTCATTGGCAATGGATGTTGTAGTCTTTGGAGTTATATTCATGTCCTAAGAATGTTTAAACAATTGTTCCCTTACAATTATATAACTAGTAGTCATGACCAATCAATGCAATCCATTACTTCCAAAGACTGAAACTTGGTGAATCTCCTTAATCATTTTATTACTATCATGAAAAAATCCATAGAGACCGAAACTTGGTAGATCTCCTTAATCATTTTCTTACTATCATTGAAAACAACATCCATAAAGGCGTGTATAGAATCAGCCATAAGCCCAAACATTGCAACAAACATTTTTCTATGACTTACACAACTTTTGAATCACCCACCAGAATGGTGAAATCGGATTTTCCCCAAAATGGAATGTTGTCATTTGTAGAATAACACAAAATATGAAAATAGAGCAAGAAAGAAGATGAAATTGCAGAAAGATGACAACAAAAAAGAATACAAGGGAATTCAATTATTTAAAATTATATTGGAAGAACTCTAATTCATGATATGAAGGCATAATAAACCAAGAAAAAAATCTTAGAAATTGGATCTACAAGAAATTGAACCTACTATATTTTGAACAACAAAATGACCTTGGTAACTCCAAAGCAACTCCTATAAGCAAATCAATATACATTTAAGGATTGTTAATAATATCATACTAAAAAATGTTGATACCATCCTTAAAGATTTGAAATGTGTTGCATCACTAAACGATAAGAGTTGGCAATGGGATTTGATACTCAACTAAAAATAAATCCAATTGCATACTCATCCAAAAGGAATATGTAATTACTATTTTGGGTATCAACATCCTACTAAATAATGCAAAGGTAGTCATCTATGAAGCAAATGTTATCATTTCAAATTAAAAGTTAATCTCACAATTTGACAACAATAAAACATTTATTTTAGAAATCAAAAACCATATGTTATTAGAAATGAATGAAAAATAGCCATTGAAATTGAATTCATTTCATGTTTTCGCTTGACATGGCCATGGATAATGTCAAAGTTTTGAAATAAGAAATAGAAAACAAATTTCTTGAAAATTTGTGTATATTGACCACTACAATGAAGTCAAATTAATCATTCTAACTGCAAGCAATACAATGTTTAATTAGTAACCAAATACGTTAACACTCACAACAAATTTAATTAATTAAATGTATATCCATAAGTAGTTAGATGTGCATGAGGACAAACCATTGAAAGCACTAGTGGATGTATGGAATAACATTGTAACATGTTTTTGTTTTGTATCTCATTACTTTTAATATAATAACCAATATCCCATATATATATATATATATATATATATACTTATCATGAAAGGGAGTAATGGTTGATGTGGTATAGTGAGCATATAAGCTGGAAATAGGAATACTAAATAATAGAACAGTAATTGCACAAATGTCCATTGAAATTAGGTAGGTGAATTAATCAAATTCAAAAAATCATGGAAATAAAAAAGGAAATTATTGGAAAATTTTCAAACAAACATATTCTTCTATTCCACACATTGTTCTAGAAGTTTTATAGTTGGCCGGTGGAATTCGGTATCCACACAATTCGGTATCCATTCTATCAATTTATTTGATAATTTGATTTCAATTTAGTTTTTATTATACTCATTTTCCACTTATTTATTATTTGAATATCGTTTGTGATCATAAGAATTTTCAACTAATGATGAAGAAGGGTGTCTATGCCATAGACAAACCACCGAATGAAAAGGTTTGAAATTAAGATAGAGGAAATGAGGTTTTGGAAATTAGGATTTGAGGCACCTTTTAGTCATTCAAGCTTATAACATCTCATTTTTTTGGGTCATTTTTTCTTCCTTTCTCATGTTTTGTTCTCCTTCTCTATCTTCTTTTAATTTTCATTTTCAATCAACTTATGAATCTCACACTCTCATACCTTCTACAAGGTATTCTTCTCCACTCTTTCAATTTTCATTTTCAATCCTTTTACTTATCAATCTCATGCTGTCATAACTTCTACACAAGGCATTGAAGAAGAAGAGGAGAGCTCCAAGGAGTGGACAACATTGGTGGAGGTCTAGAGCTGGAACTTGATGGTCAATTTTCAAGATCTTTCCATCTTTCATGCCTTCTTACTTATTTGTTTTGCTTGCTTGCCTTCATTGCTTGTTTGATATAATGTGTTTGTGTGGAGGGGCCAAGCTAACACCAAGAATAGCTCCGCCTCTTCACAAAAAACACTAATTTCTTTTTGGTTTTGGGAGATCCTGTCTTTTGGCAATGAAGCTCAGGCCAAAAAACATTGATGCAATCAAGTGATTTGAGATCCATGAGTTGTTGGATCAATTTTACTTGTCAACTATGTTACAAGTTACATGCCACTTCCAAACTAGTAATAAGCAGCCATCAAGCAAAAAAATCACTGTTAAAAAATGTGGGTATCAATCAAGTTAAGATTGAAAATTTGCATTTTCAGCTATTAAAGAGTAACACCACCAAGGTGATTAGTATTTCCCTATCAATAAGAAGACATTTTCATCATTTTGAGAGAGTAATATACTTTCATTTTCTTCTTTTTGCTTCTTAAGGCCCCCAGTGACCTGTGCTCCTCTCAACCCTCATCAATCTCTTTGATGTAGGTTACTCTTATGAACACAAATGACCCAGTAGTTCCTGTCACCTGCTAATAGAACTTGGAACTAATAGAAGCATAATTTTTTTGCATGATCTTCTTTAAAAGTTTATATTGCAAACCACACCACCAGCATCAAGCTTGAAAAACATCATTGATGATGGCAGGCCACCAGGACACAAAGAATCCACAGACATTAATTGCCTTGGAGGACATCTATGAGAATTTTTGAAAACCAGAGGACCACAAGGAAAGAAATTGACAGACTCACAACAGAACATAAATGGATATAACATTCAGAACAACTCTGCGAGAAGTTAAAAAGGCTTTGAGAAAATAGATGGTTACATACCTTTTGACTTCTTGGGGACATGATTAGAAAGTTTGAGAAATAGAAGAACAGTTGAAAATTGTGGTAGCAACCCAGTGTAGAATATAAGCCAGAAATTTTCTGCAGAAGAACAATAAAATCTAGCATCCTGATATCTACATAAATATGTACAAGATGAGGAAGCCTAGAAAGACATCTGAGAGCCTTCTGCTTGAAAGAAGAATAGTCATACTCATATGTACTTTAATGTTCCATACAACATGGTGGTTCCTGCTTAAATCAAGCAGTCAGTGTAGGCAGGTTCGACTATGCTTCTCAGGTACTCACTAGAGACGTTTTGCACTAACCACCTACAAGATAGCCTACTAGCATGCCCAAGAAGCCAACAAGAATAACAAACAAAAATGAGAACCCAGTCTGCAGCTTTTGGGCCTTCATAGCTTCTGCTGAGCCTACCCCACCACTTTTTGCTCCTGCTATCTTTGTGTTCGCCTGCACATGCCAATGGAGATAGAGTTTGGACAGATAATTTTTTTCTGTCGCAGCTCATGCTCTTAAAGATTGAACATTAAAATGAATTTGACTTGACTACCTGCTTTCAACCTCAAAGCAGTACTAAGAAATTCATCTACTGGATCAAAATATTTGATACTTCTCTTACTTCAAGGTCTACATTCATTATGGACAAACAATGAGCTACTTGCATCTGATTTCTTATCTAAGATCAGGCTCTAGTCAAATTTGTATGAACACTGGGCAGGTATAAGCAAAGAATTCTCCACTAGGTGTGAAATAACTTCTGTGATTTCAAACATCTGATTTCAAATCCACTGATTCTACCCAAATACCACCTTGCTTTGCACATAAGATACTTCAGGAATTCTTGAGACTAAATAGACTTCAGTCCATGCATACTACTTCAGGATTGCACATAATACAAACAGTTGTCCAATAACAGCAAAGGAGACTAATCCAAGCTTGAGGGAGAGGCTACCAGTTCTTCCTGTAGGCGAAGGCTATGCTGTATAGCAGAATTGCGCTCTTCAGTCAAAGCAGTCAGTGCTGACCTTGCCTGCCACAATGTTCATGACACCTCAACATCACAAAAATAGACAGGAATGCTCACCAAAAACCATTTCAAGAGCCTTTCCACAAAGGAAGAATCTACTATCTACTTTCATTCATATGCATGTTCACACTTGACAACTACAGAACCAATTTGGAAGGAAATCCCTGTGGCCACAATTCACACCAAATTTGTATCAAAAAGTATAGTATGCAATCAAATTGCTAGTCATAAGGCAGGAACAGACCTCAGTCAGCTTTGCCTTCAACTCACTAATATCTTTCAACATCTGTAAAACCAAAAAAGCAGTTAGCTCACTGTGCAGATCAAGTAACACAAAGTCATTGAAGCACAGAAACAGGAAAACTTATAACAACACAAAGCCTCACATAACAAGTTTACCGGATCTTGGGGCAGAAAGTGGTGTCTGCCGTTGTCCACCACTGGAAAGGTCTTCGGTGACAAGCCTTCCTCATTTGACTCTGTAATTGGTGAGGGTGGTTGCGGTGGCACATATAAAACCTTCAGCTTTGCTTCATGGATGTCTCTACCTGGTTCTTTATTGAACTGCACTCATTCCACAAAATACAATCACATCAACAAGCTTTACATTTGGACTAGGCAAAAGGAAATGTGGCCAAGATGATATCAGTATGAATGTAATGCACCTCTTGTGATGTTCAAGCTCACAGATCTGCTTTATAAAAGTGTTTAATCTTCAGTACAATCATTTACTTCAGTGGAGACACCAATTTCAAACAGATGAACATACCAGATCTTGGGTGACATCCTTTGCCAAAGTCCCAGGTGGTGCTATCACACTCTGCACAAGGAACTTATCCTTGCACTGCATGTCTGGTGGTGCTTCCCGCTGTGCTTGCATAGTAACTGCAGAAACCCCAACATTAATATAGGTCAACCAAAGACAATCCACATAAAGGTGAAACTCAGCGATAGAGAGATGGCTGCCAGTATGAAAAGATGTAAACCTTCAGATATGACGTACCAGTGACATCAGCACTGCCATAAGGTAGTACAATTCCAGTGTTGGGTCGCACACAGTACTTTTTAGGTGATGTTGTTTTGACCTGCCAAGCAACACATGCCAAATAGAAATGAAACTAAATCACAGTGTTCCTGATAGAATGATGTGGGAGACTATTCTCAATATTCACCACCACCTCCAGCCTTGCAGTGAAGCTGAGAGTGTAACATTGTATCATTGAACCAGGGAAAACGATGAGAATGTCAGATTGCTCATCTTGCAATGCTCAGTAGAGAACTCCTCACCTTGAAGGCCACATAATATTCAGATGAGTTGACAAGCTGTATTGAGGCTGAGACCTGCTTCTTCAATTCAACTGCTCAAAAAAAAGGTAAAGGTTTCCACGACTTTCACACACGACTTGCATGAGAAATTGAAAATGATGAACCAGGAAACCATTCAGAAGGTGAGAGTTAGATTTTAGATTCAGAGAGGAAAAAGTAAGTACTTGCTGCAGCTATCCAAATTTGAGAAATCATTTCCATTGTCAATCACTGGAAAGCAAAAATTGGATATGGATACAAAACAGTTATAATGAACCCAAACACAAAAAAGCTAGGGTTTGAGCTCCCACATCCTACCCAAAATCTAGCCAAACTAGCACTCGTTTGAAACTGGCTTTTACAAAATAAAAGAAATTATTACAGATTTGCATGTACTTCAAACCCCACAATGGCATTCACGTATCTGTGTTTTAAGCTCAAATTTATACTAATCCTTGCAGCAAAACACGAGACCATTGATCTCAAACAACGAATAACCAAATCACAGCAACAGTATTCCAAAGAAGTGAAAAAGGGCATATCAGTTCCAATTGTGTATGGAAACTAGGCATGATTCTGCCAATGCTTCCCCGGGTGCAAACATGTGCAACTCAAATAGCAAGTAGATTTATCATCACTTCACTTTGCTGGCTGTCTCTCTCACAGACGCTGCCTCCCTCTAAAACACAACACAGACATGCTTGAGGTTCAGTGTGTGGAAAACCGTACATGGAAACTTTAGCTCGCCTGGCTGGATTCTGAGAAGTTCGGTGTGCATTGCGACTTGTCCTTACAAGTGACAGAAACTTGTGGTCCTCCGGTTGCACTTTGCTTCTTCCAAACGGGCTGCTTGTCCTTTACAGTGAAAGAGTTTTTTTTCTTGTTCCTTGGTTGCGCTGATTCTTCCAAAAACGGTTGACCACCACACTGCAGCTAAGTTGATGTGTCTTCTGTCACAAGCATTTTTCCATCTAAGAGGAAGGTATGAACAAAAGAACTCCCGTTCCAATATTTGTCAACAACAACAAACCTCAAAACGAAGAATGTGGACTTGAATGCTATCATGAAAACTCGGCTTCCAAGGTTGCAGCAGCAGCAGCAGCAGCTCCTGGACAAACCTGCGTCCAACTCTGAGCTCAATGCACGCTCATGGCTCGATCGTATGTCCAGATGGACACGAGGAAACGAAACAAAACTTCAGCCGGTACTCAACGTACCTACACTTGTTCCGTAAGACAATGTGTGCCCAAAAAAAAAGTTGACGAGGAAAAGCGAGCAGAGATCTCACAGCAGTAATAGAAAGCATAGAACGCGTAGTACCTATAGTGAGCGATTACAGCAGGACTCAAACTAATTGCATCCCGGCAGTAACAACAGACAATCCGCTTAAAAAGTTGCAAATCCTCCACGGCTCTATTACTGAGCCTACAACAACAAACACTACCTTCATGTACATTTTCACACAGCACTCTTCCTCTTCTTCCTGCTCCTCCTAACACACCCCGATGCCGATGCGTCGTGGAAGGAAAAAAAATGTGGCAAAAAACGGAAAAAGGAACCAGAAGCAACAAGAAGTACGTAACCACCTAGGGTTAAAACAAAACCAAAACGAAGAACACCCCCACCACCCCTCAAAAAGAAACCAAAATCAAAAACCAAAACCACAATAAGAAGTAATGAGCCTCCGACACGACGAGAAAGCTGCAAATAGAGAGAGAAAGAGAGGGAGGCAGAGGGAGGGGAGGTATATACCAGTAGTTACGTAATGAGCTGCTCCTTTTGCTCATAGCAACGACGAGGGGCGGCGCATGGCAGTGGTGTGAAGGGGAGAAGAAGAGGCAGAGAGCAAAAGACAAGGCAGGCAGGAGCGCTGCTGCTTCTGATGCTGCTGCTGCTGCGCCATGGAGCCTGTCAAAGCAGGCAGCCGCCTGTTCTGTTCACTGCGCTTGTCACCCCAACCTACGCCCTTTGTTCCCTTGTACTTTAATGCTCCGTTGCCATTATTTCTGCACGGTTATGGGCAAAAACAATAGTTCAACTCTCTCTTCTCGCTGGCTTCTTATTAATTAAATAAGCTTAGCTCTCTCACCTACCTACCTATCACGTACCATACTAGGTAGGTAGGTTACCATGGTAGGTACTTGGGTGTTGGCTTATAGTAACATGGGCTTGGGTTAACCAGCACCATCCTTGGTACCATGGTTAAAAATACCCAATTCCATTTAAATTATTTATAAATATTTCAAATATCACCACCCTCCAGCCCCCGTCCCCTTTCGCCCCTTCATCGAGCATTCCGCCGACATTCTTTACCGTCATTAACGTGCCTCTCTAAGCCACGTTCC